>ERZ1292640.2875-Hain-H43-02um-R1-2875-length-13633-cov-14_pt1 | contig 13633 bp, 14 predicted proteins | sample MGYA00564404_ERZ1292640 | MGnify/ENA primary metagenome ERZ1292640 (study PRJEB36523, sample SAMEA6512636) | groundwater metagenome | collected 2019-01-08 | study: AquaDiva: Metagenomics assemblies of 32 groundwater samples
ATCCTGCGCAGTCTGTACGCAACCTTGAATATCAAAAAATAAAGAACCGGCGCAATAAGGATTAAAAATGGCAAAAAATACGCCATATTCACGCCTGCTACAAACATCATGACAAGGCCCACTGACAATATGCAAACCGAGCTCCCTAAATCAGGCTGTAAAAGTATAAGTAAAACCGAGAAGCCGAGAATCATCAATGGCGGCATAAAACCCTGCATAAAATTTCTTATCACAGGCTGTTTTCTGTCCAATATGTCAGCTACATAAACTATCATGAAAAATCCAGCGAATTCAGAGGGCTGAAATCCTATAAACCCGAGCTTTACCCATCTCTTTGCGCCGCCTGCTTCGCGGCCTATGCCAGGAAGAAGCGCCAGCACAAGCCCTATCAATGAAATTGCCAGAAGGACTTTCGCGTATTTCTTCAAACCCTTATAATCCCTTTTTAAGAAAAATCCTGCGAGCAAAAGGCCAAAGGCAAAATGCACAAGGTGCCTTTTTAAATAATACGAGCTGTCGTTATACTGCTCGTACGCATAGCAGCTGGACGCAGAATATATCATTACCATCCCTATGCACAAAAGTATGGTAGTTATTATTAAAAGATGTTGGCTGTCCCTATTAAGGTTTTCTAATTTCATTTACAAGTTCCTTGAAAGTTTTCCCGCGTTCTTCATAGTTTTTGAACATATCAAAACTTGAGCACCCAGGAGAAAGCAGTACGCTCCCGCCTTTTTTAGCTTTTTTAAAACCCTCTGACACGGCTTCATTGAAATCCTTTGCCTCAAATATGGGCTTTACTCCTTCCAGTCCGTTTTTTATCTGAGGCCTGGCCTCGCCTATTGAGATTATATAATCCACTTTTTTCTTTACGAGATCTTTCAGCAGTCCGAAATCCCCGCCTTTATACCTTCCCCCCATAATCAGGACAATATTTCCCCCGAGAGACTTCAATGCCCAGTCAACGCTTGAAATAGTCGTGGCCTTTGAGTCATTTACAAAGTCAACGCCGTCTACATTGGCCACGTGTTCCAGCCTGTGTTCTATGCCTTTAAAATTTTTCAGCACCTCTATCATTTTATTCTCATCCACGCCCATAATAGAGGCCACTGACATGGCCGCAAGATAATTCTCATTAAACTTGTATTCATTAAAAAATTCTACCCTCGGGCCTTTTACCGCGCCAGCAATTTCCCTCAGAAGTTCATCATTTTTATTCAAAAAAAGCGTATCCCGCCTATCCTGGTTCAAAAAAATCCTGCATTTGGCAGTGATATATTCCTCCATATCCTTGTGCCTGTCCAGGTGATTATCAGAGATATTCAGAATTATGCTTACCTTTGGTTTAAATTTATCAATAAGCTCCAGCTGAAACGAGCTTGCTTCCAGGACCACTATCGAATCCTTTTTTATCCTTTTTATTTCGCTGCTAAAAGGATTGCCGATATTGCCGCATACAACCGCGTCAAGGCCTCCTGATTTGAGCATCTGGCCTATCAGCGTAGTGGTTGTGGTTTTGCCGCTTGTGCCTGTCACAGCGATTATAGGCGCAGGGCACATTGTGTAGCCCAGCTCCAGTTCGCTTATTACAGGGATTTTCTTTTTCTCAGCTAATTTAATTGGCAGGGCGTCGGCCCTGACTCCAGGGCTTACAACCATTAAGTCTGATTTTTTAATAAATTTATCAGTATGGCCGCCAAGCTCTATGTTTTCAGGCCTGACCGCGCCTTCCTTAACTAACATATCTATGGCTTTCCTGGCAGACTCGTCATTTTTAAGCTCTGTAATAAAAACTGTGTCTTTGCGGGACGCAAGAAGCCTTGCCGCTTCAATCCCGCTTTTTGCCAATCCAACCACCACTACCTTTGCCATATTAAATCACCCCCAACCGTTAATTCACAAAACGAGTATGACTTGTTTTGTGAATTAACGGAGTTTTAAGGTAGAGAAACTAAGTAAAACGAGTATTATCGCGATTATCCAGAATCTTACTGTAACTTTTGACTCAGGCCAGCCGCACATCTCAAAATGATGATGAAGCGGCGCTATTTTAAATATCCTCTTACCTGTTGTCCTGAAAGAAATTATTTGCATCAGCACTGACAGCGCCTCTACTACAAAAATCCCTCCCACAAGGACCAGCAGTATTTCCTTTTTTATAAAAACAGCCACTGTGCCCAGGGCCCCGCCAAGAGCCAAAGCGCCTGTATCTCCCATAAATATGGACGCGGGATACGAATTATACCATAAAAATCCAAGGCCAGCGCCTATTATTGACGCGCAAAAAACAGTCAGCTCAGCTGCTTCAGGGAGGTAATAAATCCCCAGATATTCCGCGAACCTTACATGGCCTGTCAGGTAGCTCATGCCTGTATAGGTAATTGCCGTCATTATTATCGTGCCTATAGCAAGGCCGTCCAGGCCGTCTGTAATATTGACCGCGTTTGAGCACGCGGTAATAACAAGTATTACAAAAGGTATATAAAAAATCCCGAGGTCTATGATAAGATTTTTGAAAAACGGAAATTCAACTGCCCTTGTATTGTCAGGGTTCCAGTATAAAAATAAAGCCACTATAAGGCCTATGAGGCCCTGAAAAAAAAGTTTTGTCCTTTTGTTCAGGCCTCTTGCGCCTGATTTTGTTTTTTTGTACATAAGCTTTTTATAATCATCTACAAAACCAAGGATACCCATATAAAGCGTAACAAAAAGCGCCAGAAGCAAATAAGCGTTATTTAATTCAGCCCAGAGCAATGTAGCTGTAAAAACACCTATTAAAATCAGGATGCCGCCCATGGTCGGGGTGCCTTGCTTGTTTTTATGCTTGTCGTAAAGGTTGGGGCATTCCTCGCGCCTGACGTTTTCGCCTATCTTGAGCGCCTGCAATCTCCTTATTATAGGAGGCGCAAAAATAACTATTATTAAGAATGCGGTAATACTCGCAAACGCGGCCCTGAACGTGATATACTTAAAAACATTGAAAATCGTAAAATATTCTCTGAGCGGATAAAGTAAATAATATAACATTTAAATTTTGTCCCTTTCAGGTTGTTGTCTTGAATTGAATTTCAAGGTCGTTGACAATCTCCTCCATTCTCATGGCGCGCGAACCTTTAACCAGGATCGTGTCGCCTTTTTTAACCAGACTCATGACTTTTTCCCTTGCATCCTTTGTAACCGCGCAGAGTTTTATCTTTCTCTGGCTCATGCCCGCTTCCTGTGCGCCGTTTGAAATATGCTCAGCGAGCTTTCCAACAGCCACTATAAGGTCAATCCCTGATTCCGCAGCCTGTCTCCCTACTAAGTGATGGAACCTGCTTGAAAACGTGCCCAGCTCAAGCATGTCGCCCGCTATAAGCACCTTCCTGCCTTCTGTAGCCATATCCCTTAACGCCTCTATTGCCTGTTTCATTGACTGAGGGTTCGCGTTATACGTATCATTTATTATTTTGATACCGTCGATACCGCCAAACCGCTTTACCTCCATCCTCATATTCGGAACCCTGAATTCTCTTAAAGCATCCCTTATTTCATCAATGGTTATGCCGAAATCCCAGGCGCACGCTATTGCGGCAAGGGCATTGTAAACATTATGCCTGCCAAGGACTCCGAGCGATATATCCCATTCTTCATTCAGCCTGAAAGTAATGCCCTCTGGCTCAATGATTATTTTATCCGCGCGAAAATCAGCGGCTTTGTTAAGGCCGAACCAGGTTATTTTTAAATTTGTTTTTATTTTACTTAGGTATTCGTCGTCGTAATTTAAAATAAGTTTCGCGTCCTTGTCCATGTATTCCAGGATTTCCTGCTTTGCCTTGAAAACCGTGTCCGTATCCTCCAGATATTCGAGGTGCGAAGACCCTATATTGGTAATAATGGCTGTCGTAGGCCTGGCTATTTCTGAAAGCCGCCTGATCTCGCCCAGATGATTTGTGCCCATTTCAAGGACCGCTATAGCGTGCTCGCTCGCTAAACGCATTAAAGTCATTGGAACGCCTATATTGTTATTTTCTGTGCCGAAATTTTTCAGCGCATTGAATTTTTTGCTCAATATGGCTGTTGTCATTTCCTTGACAGTGGTTTTACCGTTGGAGCCGGTAATGCCCACAACAGGGATATTAAACCTGGATCTGTGAAAATTGCCAATGTCCCCCAGCGCCCTTACGCTGTCGCTGACAGAGATAAAAGAAATATTGTCCGGCATCTTAAAATTCGCGTTTGTAATGCCTCCTTCCTGGACCAGCACCCCTCCCGCGCCCTTAGACACAGCGTCCAGGATAAAACTGTGGCCGTCAAATTTTTCGCCTTTTATGGCCAGGAAAAGTTCGCCGCTTTTTATCTTACGCGTATCAGTGGATACGCCTGTAAGGATCTCATCAGGATTTCCTGACAAAAACTCTCCTCTTACCGCAGTTACAATATCTCTTGCTGTAAACATAGATTCTCCTTTAGGTTTAAAAACGCCCTAACGCCCTGTAGGGACAGGACAATGTCCTGTCCCTACAAGTATTCTTCTCACAACCTCCCTGTCGTCAAAGGGAAGCGTAGTGTTCTTGAATACCTGGTATGTCTCATGGCCTTTGCCAGCCACCAGCACAATATCTCCTTCCTTGGCGCTTTCAAGGGCTTTCTTAATAGCTCTGAATCTGTCTATCTCGACTGTATAATTATTCTTTCCAGGAGCGATGCCTTTAATAATCTCGTTTATTATATCCATCGGCTCTTCACCCCTGGGATTGTCGCTTGTAATAACCACCGCGTCTGAAAGCTCAGTTGAAATCCTGCCCATGGCAGGCCGCTTGGTCTTATCTCTGTTTCCGCCGCAGCCGAATACTGATATAAGCCTATTGGGTTTTAATTCGCGCAAGGATTTAAGCACATTTTCCAAACCGTCTTCTGTGTGGGCGTAATCAACATATACTGAAAAATTCTGGCCGCACATGACGCTTTCCAGCCTGCCTGGCAGGCCTTTGAGCGCTTCAATGCCATTCTTAGTATCCTCTAAACTGATTCCTGAAGCAAGACTAGCGCCAATAGCTGCCAGGATATTATAAATATTATGCCGGCCGATTAAATTTGATTCTATCTCAATAGGCGCGAAGCTCTGCTTCGCTACTCCGATTGGCGCGGAGTTCGCTAACGCTCGCTCCGCTACTCCGAGCTGAAATTTTAAGCCATTGCAGGAAAGATTAATATTTTCAGCTGTAATATCCGCTTTATGATCAATGCCGTATGTAATTACCCTGGCTTTAGTCTCGGCTTTAACTTTTTCTATAATCTTTTCAGCGGCAGGATCGTCTAGATTGATTATCGCAAAGCCGCCTTTCTTTATTTTTTCAAATAATTTAAGCTTTGCCTTCAGGTAGTCATCCATATTCTTGTGAAAATCCAGATGCTCCCTTGTGAGATTTGTAAATATAGCTGTGTCAAACTGCAAAGTCTCCACCCTTCCCTGCTCAAGCGAATGCGAAGAAACTTCTATTACGCAGTTTTTTATTTTTTCCTTATACATACTTGATAAAAGAGAATACAAATCAAGGACGCCGGGGGTAGTATTCACGGCCGGAATAGAGCGCTGGCCAAATCTGTAATTAACAGTGCCTATCACGCCTGTCTGCCAGAACTTTGCCTTAAAAATGCTCTCCATTAAATACGTGATTGTGGTTTTGCCGTTGGTTCCCGTAACTCCTATGAGCCGCATTTTAGCGGAAAGGTCTGTGAAATATGCCTTAGAAACATCAGCAAGGGCTTTTATGGAATCTTTAACATATATAAAGGCATCGCCCTTCCTGAATATGCCCTCATTATCAGCGTCTAGCAGGATCGCGTAAGCGCCCCTGGATATTGCATCGTCTATAAAGTCAGCGCCGTTAACTTTTGAGCCTTTCAGGGCGGCAAAAAGATACCCCTGCTTCACTGCCTTTGAATCGCAGGCAATGCCGGTTATTTCAAGGCTTGTCCTGCCTTCTACTTTAACTACCCCGTCTAAATTATCTATTATTTTTTTTAGCTTCATTTTTCTTCTTCGGCGCTTCTTTAGGCCAGATTTTGTAGTAACTCATGAGCTCGGCTGTTACTTTTTTAAATACCGGAGCGCAGACCACGCCGCCGTAGTAAATCGGCCGCGGCTCGTCCATTATTACAGCTATTACCAATCTTGGATCGTCATACGGCACAAAACCTATGAATGAGGCTGTAAATTTACTGTGCGAATAAGTGCCGTTAGACTCCACTTTCTGGGCAGTGCCGGTTTTGCCGGCTGGAAAATACCCGTCCACCTCTGCCATTTCCGCTGTGCCGCTGTCAACAACGCCCCTGAGAATATTCCTCATCTCTTTCGCAGTCTCTTCTGAAATAATCCTCTGGGGCTTTTTTGTCTCAAATTTCTTTATAACATGGCCTGTGCGGTCCTCTATTGTTTCTACAATCCTCGGCGTCACAAGATTTCCTCCGTTCGCAAGGACTGCTATTGCGCGGCTAAGCTGTAAAGCTGTTACAGTTACTTCCTGGCCCATTGAGATACTGCACAAAGAAAGCTTGGACCAGGTGCTGGGATGAGTCGTGACGCCGTTGATTTCTCCTGGGAGCTCTATGCCTGTTTTCTCGCCGAATCCGAATTTCTTTATATATTTATACAGCCTGTCCGGGCCGAGCTTCTGCGCGGCTTTCATTGTGCCGATATTTGAGGAATATTTAATCACGTCCCTGAAAGCAAGCCAGCCATGAGGCGTGTGGTCGTGATAGGTATGGCCATACCATTTATATTCTCCGTTTTCGCAATAAAACTTTTCGTCCGGCCTGACTGCCTTTTCTTCCAGGAGGCTTGAAGCGGCAATTATTTTAAAGCTCGAGCCTGGCTCAAAATAATCGCATATAGCCCTGTTTCTTCTGGAGTCAGCCGTAGCGCCTCCCCTAGCATTATTGGGATCGTAGCTGGGCCTATTGGCAAGCGCAAGTATGTCGCCTGTGAAAGGGTCCATTACAATAATGCACGCGCCTTTTGCGTGAAATTTTTTATAGCCGTCTTCCAGTTCTCTTTCCGCGATAGACTGGATCATATTATCTATGGTAAGGACTATATTATCTCCGTCAACAGGCTGTATTTCTTTGTATTCATAGGAAGGGACTTCGCGCTGTTTGGCATCTCTTATCGCATACCTGTATCCCTGGACGCCTTTTAAATGTTTGTCAAACCTCAGTTCCAGGCCTTCCAGGCCGTTATTATCCGTATCTGTAAAACCCAGGACATGGCTTGCTATTACGCCATTGGGATAAACCCTTTGAGGCTCTTTTATAAAATCTATACCTTTAATATTAAGGGCCTTCACAGCCCTTGCGATATCAGGAGAGACTTTTCGGCCCAGCCATGCAAAGCCTTTTTCCTGGCTGAGCTTTTTATATATATCCTGGCGGCTCGCTCCAAGTACGCTGGCCAGCTTCTGGCTGGCAGACTCTTTGTCTTTTACCTTAAACGGCTCCGCGAATACAGAGGTCAGATTTATGGTTATGGCGAGTTCTTTGCGATTCCGGTCGTAAATAATACCGCGCTTAGGAAGAAGCGACACCGCGAGCCTGTATTGATTTGAAGCAATATTTGACAGGGGCTTTGCCGCGCCCATCTGGACAAAAATCAGTCTGACAGCTAAAAGCGCAAACGCCGCGATTAGAGCATATAGAACTTTCCTTATGCGAGGAGTAGTTCCCTTATACACGAAAATTACCTATTGGCTAAAAAGCCTTTTGTTGCTACGGGTTTATAATCAAAAACAAACTTTTTAGGGGTATGAATAGCTTTTTTTACCACCTGCCATTGGGAAGGCATGGATAACTCAACTTCCTTTGCTAAGAGTCTTTTTTCAAGAGTGACAGGTGACCTTAAATTTAGAACATTATATACCAGAATTTTGTTGTGGTCAATCAGCTTTGTGTAAACATCGTTATTCTGTTTTACTTTCAACCCCATCTGGTATATCAAGGCCTGCTGATTTACATACATCAACGCTACAAACGTTACGGTAAGTATTGAGACAAGCGCCTTACCGCAGTGACTGTTAGTGTTTTTCTCCATTTTTCAGAGCCTCTCTCCTACGCGAAGCTTTGCCCCGCCCTTTTGGCGCAGGCTTTTAAACTCGTTTATCCCACCAAAAGGGCGGGACTTTACACTTTTTCTGCTACGCGAAGCTTTGCGCTTCTCGAACGCGGATTGGCAATCACCTCTAATTTATCCGCTATGACAGGTTTTTTTGTAAGGATGCTAAAAACGCCTTGCGCCTTGAACTCTTTAAAAGTATTTTTTGCGATTCTGTCTTCCAGAGAATGGAACGATATGACGCAGGCCCTGGCGCCCTTCTGAAGCGCGTCAGGCAGTTCTTTAAGCGCTTCGGTTACGGAACCCAGCTCATCATTGACCTCTATGCGAAGGGCCTGAAACGCGCGAGTAGCGGGATGGATCTTGTATTTATTATTTATATAAGGAAGACTGCGTAAGATCGTTTCGGTCAGCTCAGCTGTTGTGGAGATTTCTTTCTTTCTTCTTTCTTCAACAATTCCCCGCGCTATCCTTTTGTGGAATCTTTCCTCGCCCAGATCTCTTATGACGTCGGAAAGTTCTTTTTCGCTCAAGCGGTTTACCAGGTCCTTTGCTGTAAGGCGCTGGTTCCGGTCCATCCTCATGTCTAAAGGGCCATCATTTTTTATGCTGAATCCCCTTTGCCACGACTCCATTTGAATAGAAGATATGCCCAAATCAAAGATGATTCCATTTATTTTCTCAACTCCCATGTCTTTAAGTATCTCTTTAATATACTTAAAATTTTTATTTATCAATTTAAACGACCCCTCGAAAGGCCTCAGCCTTTCAGCTGCCATTCTCAACGTTTCTTCGTCTCTATCGATCCCTATCAACATGCCGCCGGGTGTGATTCTTTGAAGGATTTGCTCGCTATGCCCTGCGCCGCCTATTGTGGCGTCCACTATTATCTGGCCGGGCGCAGGATTCAAAAAACTCATTACCTCATTAAGTAATACCGGATTATGCGAATAGCTTTTTTCCATTATTGCTTCTCAGTATCTTGTAAACCTCCCTGCTTGCCGCAAGGCACCTTGGGTCAATGTTCAAAGAACGCGTCTTGCGTATGGATTCGACAGGAATATCAAAGAAATTTGTTTCACAAACTTTACATTTTACAACATTGTCAGAATTATGATTGCGTATGTTCATAAAGCCTCCCTCCCTATTGCTCTTCAATGAGTTTCTCGGCCACCTCTTCGAAGGTATCTTTGGACTTAGAATAATACTCCTCCCAAAGTTTGTCGCTCCATATCTCGATGCGGTTCGATACGCCGATACTATACACCTCCTTTTTAATTTCCGCGTAATCCCTTAAGTAACTCGGGATAAGTATGCGGCCCTGTTTGTCAGGGATCATTTCGCATGCCCCTGAAAAATAAAGCCTGTTGAATTTTCTGGATTCCGCTTTTGTAAACGATATTGATTTAAATTTCTGCTCTTGGATCTTCCATTCGTCTTCCGCAAACATGAAAAGACATTTGTCCAGGCCGCGCGTGATAAAAAAACGCTCAACATAATGTTCCTTGAGCGCGTCTCTGAATTTCGCTGGAATGATAACGCGCTGTTTTCTATCCAGGGTATGTTTGAATTCTCCGTAAAACATATGTTCTCCACTTTACTCCACTTTGCACCACTACGCAATAAAAGTTTACCCTAATAGGGATTTCATGTCAAGGGAAAAAATGAGATTTTTTAGGAAAATACTACATAGTGGGGCTTATGTAAGAATAGGCGCTAAATGTAGCGTTAATTCACAAAACGAGTATGACTCGTTTTGTGAATTAACGGCGTGGACTAAACAGCTTTTTGGATGTCGAGGTGAATTTGGCGCTGGAGCGCTTCGAGGGAATTGAATTTTTTTTCTTCTCTTATCTTTTGCTTAAATATAACTTCTATATCTTTGCCGTATATATTTTTATTAAAATTAAATATATGCGCTTCTACAATATTGCGCGTACTGATATTAAGTATACCGCGATGAAGTTTTTCACCCAGGATTACGTCTACGCTGTACACGCCGCTGGGGGGAATGGATTCGTGATGCGGGTCAATGTTCGCAGTTGGGAATCCTATAGCCCTGCCGATCCTCTTGCCTTTTACAACAGCGCCTAAAATTGTCACAGGCCTTCCGAGCAGTTTTGAAGCAAGCCTCAGGTCTCCTCTTTCAATCGCTTTTCTTATCCTGGTGCTGGAAACAAAATCTCCGTATATCTTTAAAGGCGGGATGCTGTAAAATTTAAAATTATAAATTCTGCTGAGTTTTTTAAGCAGTCCTTTATCGCCTTTTTCTTTAAACCCGAATAAAAAATTTTCGCCTGCTACAAGGACTTTTAAATTTAGTTTTTCGATTAAGATCTTTTTTATAAATTCCTCTGCGGTCATTTTTGAAAATGCCTTTGTAAATTTCAGGATCCTGCAATCGTCTATGCCGGCGCCTTTTATCAGTTTTATTCTATGCTCGAGAGAAATAAGAAGGGGGATTTTCGCGGCAGGGTTCAGGACTTTTACAGGATGCGGATTAAATGTGATAACCACGCTCTTGAGGCGTGATCTTTTTGCCTCTTTTACGGCCTTTTTTAGAATCGCCTGGTGGCCTTTATGGACTCCGTCAAATATGCCTATCGTAACAACTGTAGGATATGATGTCTTTTTCATGTATATCTTCAAGATCCTTTGAGTCTTCTAATAAGAAATCTCCTGATTGAGTCCTCACAAGCCCTGACATGTGGCTCGGAACGCCGAGGACTTTCCCTATATCCTCGCACAATGTCCTGATGTAAGTGCCTTTAGAACATTTTACTTTAAAAGTAAGTTCCGGGAATTTAAAATCCAGTATTTCAATAGCGCTTATATTTATTCTGCGGGGCTCTCTTGCCACGGTTTTGCCGGATCTGGCGAGCTGATAAAGTTTTTTGCCTTTATGCTTTATCGCAGATACCATTGGCGGTACCTGCTCTATCCAGCCTTTAAAATTTTCCAGCGCTTTTTCTATATCCTTTATATCCAGGCTTTCTATATTTTTTTCTTCAATGACTTTGCCTGATGAATCCTGGGTGTCTGTGCTTTTGCCGAAAAACATCTTCGCGATATATTCTTTATCATTACAGGTGAATGTACTCGAAAGCTTGGTTGCCTTGCCTAAAAGCATCACAAGAACGCCTGTTGCCATGGGATCCAGAGTGCCTGCGTGGCCAACGCGCTCCATATTAAACTTTCTCCTGATGCAATCTACAACATCGTGGGATGTAATGCCCGCGGGCTTATTTACAATTAGAATTCCGTCCATTACTTTACCATCTCTTTTGCCGCGTCTAGAACTTTTTTTTCCACATCTTCAAACTTGCCGAACACGCTGCAGCCGCTGGCAGTGGGATGGCCGCCGCCGTTGAATACCCCTGCGAGTTTATTTACATCCACATTGCCTTTGGAGCGAAAACTTACCTTCACTCTCTCGTCAGTTCCTGTCTCCCTGAAAAGAATGGCTATTTCCACGCCGCCTATTGACCTCGCAAAGTTTATAATGCCTTCTGTGCCTTCCAGCGAAGCCTTTGTCTTTTTAAGCATATCTTTTGTAACCCAGAGCCACGCGACTTTTCCGTCCTCTGTCAGCTTCATTGTCTGGAGAGCTTCGCCCAGAAGATTTGTATCCTCGATACTGCTTGTCTCGTAAATCTTTGTATGCATCTCATATGGCTTTATGCCTATATCTATAAGTTCCGCGATTATCCTGTGAGTCTTTGAAGACGTATTGGAATATCTGAAGGAACCGGTATCAGTCATAATCGCTGTGTATAAAGATACGGCCTCTTCCATATCTATTTTTAATTTAAATGCTTTGAAAAGGTCATAAACCATTTCGCCAGCGCTTGAAATATCAGGTTCCACCCAGTTGAATTTTCCAAAATTTATATTTGATATGTGGTGGTCTATATTTATTATAACGCTGTCTTTTTTAATATACTCGTTAACTCTCCCGATCCTTGTAAGATCCGGACAATCCAGCATAATAACCGCCTGATAATTAAAATCCTGCGGCATTTCCCTGCATATGTTCTCGCTTCCTGGAAGAAACTTTAAAACCTGCGGCACAGGGCTTTCGTCCAGCATTACGGATTCTTTGCCCAGCTTCCTCAATAAACGCGCCATCGCGACCTGGCTCCCTATTGCATCGCCTTCGGGATTTATATGGCTTGTGATAAGGAATTTACTGAACTTCTTTATCGCCTGCTTGACTGTCCTTATGCTCATGCTTGATCCTTTCAAAGGTCTTTTCCAGATTTATGCTGTATTCTATTGAATTATCTAATATAAAATAAAGCTCGGGCACATAGCGCAGGTTCATTCTTTCGGCTATAAGCTTCCTTATATAGCCTATTGAGCTTTTAATGCCTTTCAAGCTCTCTTCTTTGGCATTATCATCTCCCAGGATGCTAAAATATATCCTGGCGTACCTCAGGTTTTTTGTAAGATCAATCCTTGTTATAGTTACAAAACCTATCCTTGGATCCTTAATGTCTTCCTGTAATATTTTTGAGATTTCCTTTCTAAGCTGGCCTTCCACTCTATCTGATCGTATGCCCATTTTTGCTCCTCATATTACATGTTATCGCTGAACCAATGCGGAACGTTACGCGGAACCTACGCTGAACTTCATGTATGTTCCGCATAAGTTCCGCGTCCAGTTCTGCATAAGTTCCGCGGTCATACTAATTTACTAAATACATCCAAACACTTTTTTGGATTTTTTTCTTTTAAAAATAGCTCTATCTCTTTCCTGATCCTTCCGGCATTCACTTCGCCCAAAAGCCCGTCCATCACCGCCTCTTTCATAAGCTTTTTTGTATGCGCTTCTATTTTAAATCCAAATCTTACTGAAAACCTCACAGCCCTGAAAATCCTGGTAGGGTCGTCCATAAAACTTTTATCATGCAGGACTCTTATGACGCCTTTCTTCAAATCCTTCTGGCCTTTGTAAAAATCCACCAGCCTGCCGAAATTTTTCTTATTTACGCTGATTGCCATCGCGTTTATTGTAAAATCCCTCCTGAATAAATCATCCTTTATCGCGCCCGGCTTTACAGCAGGATACGCCGCGGAATATTTGTAAGTTTCTTTACGGGCAGTGACAATGTCTATCCTTTTTTCTTTAAGCTCGATAGTGGCTGTGCCGAATGCCTTGTATATTGTTAATTTGCCTTTGAGTTTTTTGTTTACAGCTTCCGCGAATTTAATGCCGCTGCTTTCCACCACGAAATCCAGGTCATAATTAGCTATGCCCAGCAGTTTATCCCTGACAGGCCCGCCCACAATATACGCCTTTACCTTTAACTCATCCGCAATTTTTCCAACAATCTTTATTATGTCCATAATGTTATTTTAGATTGCTTCGCTTCGCTCGCAATGACGTTTAGTTATGTCATTGCGAAGAGTCCGCCTAGGCGGACGACGAAGCCCAGCCCTTTGTTTGCAAAGGGCTGGACGAAGCAATCTCTTCTACAAAATTAGCTATGTTTTTGGCAGCATCAGGGTAACGAAGAAGCTTTATCCTGGTCCGGGTACTGA
>ERZ1292640.2876-Hain-H43-02um-R1-2876-length-13633-cov-6_pt1 | contig 13633 bp, 13 predicted proteins | sample MGYA00564404_ERZ1292640 | MGnify/ENA primary metagenome ERZ1292640 (study PRJEB36523, sample SAMEA6512636) | groundwater metagenome | collected 2019-01-08 | study: AquaDiva: Metagenomics assemblies of 32 groundwater samples
GAACGCCTCGGCGATGTCCCCCTCCAGCAGCCGGTCGCGGTTCTTGGTGAACACGGTCGGGACCCAGACGGCATCATCCGGGGTCAAGCCGACGAACCACCGATAGAGCAGGTTGTAGTCCAGCTGCTCCATGAGCTGGCGCTCCGAACGCACGCTGTAGAACACTTGCAAGAGCATGGCGCGCAGCAGTTTCTCGGGGGCTATGCTGGGCCTGCCGCCTTTAACGTCGGCCTCGTACATTCCGGCAAACAGGACATCCATCTTCACCAGGGCTTCATTGACCATCTGACGTATGGGCCGCAAAGGATGATCGGCTGGAACGAAGTCTTTCAGGTGGCGCATCGTAAACAGGCTTTCGGTGAAAGTGTCGGCTCCGCGCATGGTGATCACTTGGCTTATATCTGGTGAAAAAAAAGGGCTGCCTCAGATAAGCGCTTGAGGCAGCATCTCGGCGGACTTCGCTCCGAGGTATTTCAGCAGCCTGCTAGCCCGCAATGGCAGTGCGGCTCACTCCAGATCACCCGCGTCCTCATTGGCATACGCAATCGCCCCGAGCGTGTCGCGCACCAGTTTCATCTGTTCCTGGCCGAACATGCGTTCGTAGTCGCGCTCGATCTGCGTGATGCATTTGTGCATGCGGGTCATGTAATCCAGCCCCGCTTCGGTGAACTTGACGAGGGCGGCCCGGCCGTCGGCGTCGTCGGCTTCGCGGCTGAGCAGGCCTTCTTCTTCCAGCTCTTTCACCATGCGGGCCACTGCCTGTTTGGTCACGCCCATGCGGCGGGCCAGGTCGATGCTGCGCGTGCCGTCGACGTCGATATAGGGCAGGAGCCGGCCGCGCGCGTGCATGGCCATGTCGGCTTCGCCGTTCATCTTGCCGGCCAGGCGGGAGATGAAGTCGCGGCGCGCCAGCAGCAGCAGTCGGCCGATGCCGTAGCGCCGTGATTCCTTCAATGCATTGATTTGCTTCTTGGTGACCATGCGGGAAATATAGCACCCGCAGGGCGGCGCCCCCCTAAAAACCCTCATATGGTTAACACTGTTGACTATTTGTGCATCGCAGCCTACAGTTGAAATCCAAGAGCCGCCGAGGCCTTGCTGCCCCTCACTTGTCAACACTGGAGACACCGCATGAAGCCGTTCACCCGCGTCCTGAGATCCATCGCCAGCGCCTGTTCCATCGCGCTGCTGGCCGGCGCCGCCGCCACCCTGCCTGCCGCCGCGCAGGACCGGTTCCCCAGCCAGCCCATCAAGATCGTCGTGCCCTACCCGGCGGGCGGCAGCACCGACCTGATCGCGCGCCAGTTCGCCGAGCAGCTCACCCGTGAACTGGGCCAGACGGTCATCATCGACAACCGCCCCGGCGGTGGCACCAACATCGGTGCCGAGGCCGTGGTGAAGTCCAGGGCTGACGGCTACACGCTGCTGTTCGGCAACAACAGCCAGGTACTGAATCCCGTGTTCGGCCCGAACCCGCCATTCGACCTGAGCGCGCTGGACGCAGTCAGCCTCGTCTCGCGCGTGGCCTTCGTCATCGCGGCCAATCCAAAGACACCCTTCAGCACGGGCAGCGAGCTGCTGGCCGCGGCCAAGGCCTCCCCGGGCAAGATCTCGGTATCCAGCGCGCAACTCGAGCTGTACGTCGAACTGCTCAACGCCAAGGCGGGCATCAGCCTGCTGCACGTTCCCTACAAGGGCGGCGCGCCGGCCACCACTGACGCCATCTCGGGCCAGGTCAACATGGTGTATGCGCTGATGCCGGTCCTGCTGCCGCACATCCAGGGCGGCAAGCTGAAGGCGCTGGCGGTCACCACGGGCAAGCGCCTGGGCTCCTTGCCCGACGTGCCGACCTTGACTGAACTGGGCGTGGATTACGACGTCGCCATCTGGTATGGCCTGCTGGCCCCGGCGGGCACACCCAAGCCCGTCGTGGACCGGCTCGCCGCCGCCACCCAGAAGATCATGAGCAGCCCCGAAATGGGCCAGAAGATCCGTGCCGGCGGCGCGGAGCCGGCGTGGACCAAGCCGGAGGAATTCCAGGCGATGCTGCGCAAGGACCTGGTGTTCTGGCAGCAAGTGGCCAAGACCATGCCGCACCTCGTGCAGAAATAAATCCTTTTTCCGGAAGAGACTGACATGGCATTTGAAAAAGAGCTGGCCGAGTTCGAGGCGCGCCGCGCCCGGGCCATGGCCATGGGGGGCGAGAAAAAGCTGGCCGAGCGCAAGGCCCAGGGCGTGCTGAATGCGCGCGAACGCATCGAGCACCTGGCTGACGCCGGGACCTTCCTGGAGTCGGGCCTGTTCGCCACCTCCCTGCGTCCCGAGGCCCGCGACAAGTCGCCCGCCGACGGCAAGATCGCCGGCTACGCCGCGATAGATGGCCGCGAGGTGGCGATTGTGTCCAACGACTTCACCGTGATGGGCGCGTCCAGCAGTGACGTCAATACCTCCAAGGTCGGCCACGTCAAGAAGGTCGCCACCGGGCGCGGCATGCCCATGGTCTTTCTCGGTGAGTCCACTGGCGCGCGCATGCCCGACGTGATGGGGGCCGCCGCCATCACCGGCGGCGACCGCCCCACGCAGTACCTGCGCATGCGCGAGACGCCCTGGGTCGCCGCCGTGCTGGGCCACTGCTACGGCTCGTCGTCCTGGTATGCCGCTTTAGGCGACTTCGTGGTCATGCGCAAGGGCGCGATCACGGCGGTCTCCAGTGTCAGGCTGACCTCGATGGCGATCTCCGAAGAGGTCGATCCCGAAGAGCTGGGCGGCTGGAAGCTGCACACCGAGGTCACCGGCATGGTCGACCTGGCCGTGGACACCGACGAGCAGGCACTGGACGCGGTGCGCCGTTTCCTGTCCTACCTGCCCAGCCACCACAAGGAAGCGCCGCCGGTGCACCCGGTGCCGCCCGACTCGGGCAAGGAGGCGCACCGCATCCTGGAGATACTGCCCGAGTCGCGCACCAAGGTGTATGACGTGCGCAAGATCTTGAGCCTCATCTACGACACCGGCAGCCTGTTCGAGTTGAAGCCCCGCTTCGGCCGCTCGGTGGTCACCGCGCTGGCGCGCCTGGACGGCAAGACCGTGGGCATCGTCGCCAACAACCCCTTCGTCAAGGGCGGCGCCATCGACCCCGACAGCTGCGACAAGGTCGTGAGCTTCCTGGTGCTGTGCGACTCGTTCAACATCCCGTTGATTTTCATGGTGGACCAGCCGGGCTTCCTCATCGGCGTCGAGGGCGAGCGTGCCGGCGCCATTGGCCGGGTGATGAACTGGATGAACGCGATCTCGCTGGTCACCGTGCCCAAGATTTCGGTGTCGATGCGCAAGTCTTATGGCCAGGCGGTGCTCAACATGGGCGGCGCGGGCAATGCGGACGAGGTGGTGGCCTGGTTCACCGCCGAGCTCAACTTCATGGACCCGCGATCCGCCGTCACCATCGTGCACGGCGTGACCGAGAAGGACGACCCCGAGCGCTTCCAGCAACTGCTCACCGAGATGAGCAAGGGCACTGCGGCCTACGACGCGGCCGCCACCAACTCGGTGCATGCTGTCATCAACCCGGCCGAGACCCGCGACTACCTGATCCGCGTGCTGGACGTGCATCGCATGCGCATGAGCAACGGCGTCGGGCAGCACCTGATGCGCACCTGGCCCACAAGTTATTGACACCATGACCGAATCACCCAATCCGAACAAGAGCGGCCCCCTCAGCGGGCACCGCGTCATCGAGCTGTCTTCCACAATCGCCGGCCCGGTCTGCGCGCGCCTGCTGGCCGACTTTGGCGCCGACGTCATCAAGATCGAATCGCCCGAGGGCGACCCGGGCCGCAACTTCGGCGCGCAGGTGGACGGTGTCTCGCTGTACGGCACGTCGATGTACCGCAACAAGCGCGCCATCGTGCTCGACCTGAAGAACCCCGAGGGTCGCGACATCGCGCTGCGGCTGCTCGACAAGGCCGACGTGCTGGTGGAGAACTTCCGCCCCGGCGTGCTCGACCGCCTGGGCCTGGGCGAGGATGTGCTGCGCAAGCGCAACCCTGGCCTGGTGACGGTGCGCATCAGCGGCTATGGCCAGACCGGCCCCTACCGCGACCTGCCGGGCTACGGCGCCATCTGCGAAGCCGTGGCCGGTGTGCGCCACCTCACCGGTGATCCCGACCGGCCGCCGGCGCGCTGCGCCTTGCCGACCACCGACTACCTCACCGCTGTCTACGCCGCCTTCGGCGCGGTTATGGCGCTGTACGAACGCGCGCGCAGCGGCCTGGGCCAGATGATCGACGTGGCGCTTTACGAAAGCGCATTCTCCCAGATGGAAGAAGTCGTGCCCTCGTATGGGCGCACCGGCACCATCCCCACGCGCCAGGGCCCGCGCCTGATGAACACCGCGCCCAACAGCCTGTACCCGACCAACGATGACCACTGGGTGTTGATCGGCGCCAACAACGACGCCATCTTCAGGCGGTTGGCCAAAATCATGGGCCGTGCCGAATGGGGTACGGACCCGCGCTACGCCACTCAGCGCGCGCGCGGCGAGCGCGTGGAAGAGGTCGACGGCTTGGTCACGGCCTGGACATCGAAGCACAGCGCCGACGAGGTGCAGCGCCTGCTGATCGAGGCCGAGGTGCCGGTGTCGCGCGTGAACACGATCGCCGACATCTTCGCGGACCAGCACTACCGGGCGCGCGAGATGCTGATGAAAATTCCGCATCCGAAGCTCGGCGAGGTGACCATGACGGGCGTCGTGCCCAAGATGTCGCGCACGCCCGGGCAGATTGTCAAGGCCGGCTCGGGCATCGGCGAGGACACGCGTGACGTGCTAGTGCGCGACCTGGGCCTGAGCGAGCAGGAAGTCGATCGCCTGGCCGCCTCGCGCGCCGTGTGGTGCGGCGAGACGGGCGTCGCATCGACGCACACCGAAACATCCAAGGCCGCGACCGGCTGAACCAGGAATGCTGCATGTTCAAAAAAGTAGTCGTCACCAACCGTGGTGCGGTCGCCGCCCGCGTGCTGCGCGCCCTGAAGGCGCTGGGCATAAAAACCGTGGCGGTTTATTCCGAGGCCGACACGGAACTGCCCTACATCGGCCTGGCCGACGAGAGCTACGCCATCGGCGCGTCGGATCCACGCGCCAGCTACCTCAACCACGAGGTGCTGCTCGATGTGCTCAAGCGATCCGGCGCCGACGGCCTGCATCCGGGCTATGGCTTCCTGTCGGAGAATGCGGGCTTCGCGCAGCGCGTCAACGACAGCGGGGCGCGCTTCATCGGCCCCAGCCCGCGCTGGATCGAAGCCATGGGCCACAAGACCCGCGCGCGCGATCTGATGGCAGCCCATGGCATGCCCATGGGTGCGAGCTCGGGGCTGCTCGACGCCGACGACGCGCGCACCCTGGCCGAGGCAGCGCGGGTGGGCTATCCCGTGCTCGTCAAGCCGGCGGGCGGCGGCGGCGGTATCGGCATGCTGGCCGCAGGCGATGATGCGCAATTGCTGAAGGCCGTGGAGCAGGCCCGCTCGCTAGCGCAACGCAGCTTCGGCAATGCCGAACTGTACCTGGAGCGCCTGGTCGAGCGGCCGCGCCATGTCGAGTTCCAGATCCTGGCCGACCGCCATGGCAATGTGCGCCACCTGTTCGAGCGAGACTGCTCGATCCAGCGGCGGCACCAGAAGGTGATCGAGGAGGCGGGCGCCCCCGCCATCGCGCGCGCCGAAGTGGCCGCCGCAGCGGAGACCATCACGCGCATCTTGGACCAACTTGGCTACGACGTGATCGGCACGGTGGAGACTCTGTATGACGGCGCCGGCAATTTCAACTTCCTGGAAATGAACACCCGCCTGCAGGTGGAGCATGCCGTGACTGAAGAAGTCACCGGCATCGACCTGGTGGCCTCGCAGGTGCGGCTGGCCTGGGGCGACCGGCTGGACGAAGTGCTGCCAAACGGGATTGCCATCAACGGCCATGCGATCGAGGCGCGCATTTATGCGGAAGACCCGGTGCGCTTCTTTCCTTCGCCCGGCCATCTCAAGACGCTGCGCTTTCCGGGTGGCGAGGGCGTGCGGGTGGAAACGGGCTATGCCGAGGGCAACCAAGTCACGCCGTTCTACGACCCCATGATCGGCAAGTTGATTGCCAGGGGCGCCACGCGCGCGCAGGCGATCGAGCGGCTGCTGGGCGCGCTGGACGCCACCGTCATCGAAGGCGTGAAGACCAATATCGAGTTTGTGCGCAAGGTTCTGCTGAGCCCGGAGTTCGCCGCGGGCGACGTACACACGAGCCTGGGCGCCCAGGTGCTGGACCGGGCCAAAGCGGCGAAGCAGGCAGCGGCCACCACGAACACAGAAACAAGCACCATCGCTTAAGGAGAAAAAACATGGCACGCATTGAAGTCAAGTCAGAAGTCACGGGCAAGGTCTGGAAGATCGAAGTCCCGGCCGGCTCGAAGGTGGACGCCGACGAGCCGGTGATGATCGTCGAGTCGATGAAGATGGAAATCCCGGTGTGCAGCGAGGAGGGCGGCACCGTCGTCGAGCTGCTTGTGGCCGAGGGCGATGCCGTCGAAGACGGCCAGGTGGTGGCGATCCTCAAAACCTGAAGGGCTTTCGTCATTACCACGACCGCCACCGCCACGCTGCTGCCGGGCACACCCCTGCCCAGCCTGGACAAGCAGCGCTTCACCAGCACCCACATCCTGCGCTGGCTTGCCGCGCAGCAGAACTGGGACAAGATTCATTTCGACCAGCAGTTCTGCCACGACGTTGCCAAGCTCGATGCACCGGTGATCAACGGCGCCCTGAAGCAGCACCTGATCGTGCAATTCCTGGCCGAGGCCATTCCCGGCGCCTGGCCCTGGCGCGTGGACTACCAGTTCATCGGCCCGGACTACGTCGGCGACAAGCTGCGGGTGCAGGGCGTTGTCGCGGGCAGCCAGGTGCTGGATGGCCGGGTCTTCGTGTCGGTGGAGGTCGAGATCTTCAACACCGACCGGGGCGAGGTCACCGCGCGCGGCAAGGCGGTGGTGGTGCACAATGCATCGGGCGCGCCCGTGCTCGCCGCCATCGGCATCGCCGCGCCCGAGGGCATGGGCCTGCCGCTCGCGACGTCACCGCCCGACGCGGCGACGGCCGAACATATCAACCGCCGCCTGGGCACGCAGATCGATGCCCGTGAATCGCATTACCCCATCGACCTGAGCCGGCTACGGCTGTTTGCCGACGCGGTGATGGGCCTGCCGCCCATGCACTTCGACGCGCAAGCGGGCGCGGCGTCGCCTTGGGGCAGCGTGGTGGCCCCGCCGCTGTTTCCCCTGCATGGCATCGAAGCCTTGCCGGGCGCGCTGCCCTTGAGCGAAGACCCGCGCTCGCAAGGCCGCGAGGGCGTCAACGAAGTCGGCCGCGACCTGGCCCAGATGTTCGGCATCGACCCCGCCGGCGGCATGAATGCCGGTAACCGGGTCGAGATCCATTCGCTGGCGTGTGCCGGCGAGCGCATCCACGCCGACAGCACCCTGGTCGGCGCGCGGCGGCGCAGCGGCAAGCGCGGCGGCGACATGGTTTTCTTCGAGACCCTGAACCGCTACACAGAGGCCAGCGGCCGGCCGCTGGTGACCGAGCGGCAGACGGTTGTGGTCCGGCTGGTCGGCGACTGATGGACCGCTGGTCCCGCGCCTGGCTGCGCGCGCGGACGCTGCGCAACGGGCTGCTGCTCTGTGGCGTCATTGCGCTGGCGGCCACCTTCGTGACGGAACACTACGGCGGCCCGCAGCTGCTCTATGCCCTGCTCATCGGCCTGGCGTTTCACTTCCTGTCGCGCGACGACCGGGTACGCCCCGGCCTGGACTTCTGCGGCAGGACGCTGCTGCGCGCGGGCGTGGCCCTGCTCGGCCTGCGCATCACCTTCGCGCAGGTGGCCGCGCTGGGCTGGGGCACAGGCGTGGCCATCGTCCTGGGGGTAGTCGTACTTTCGGTGCGCTTCAGCGCGGAACGTCCTTGCGTGACAAGTGGTTGAGGCTCACCCGCCAACGAAGCCATTCCCCTTCTGTAAGTCGCTGATTCTTCGACTCATTTCAGGGGCAACCGTGTCAATTCGCACCGAAAGTACGACTACCCCGAAAAGGGCAGCTCATGATCAAGGGCCGTAACGAGATGTCTTTTGCCTGCCAGTTTTATGCGTTGGCAGGGCAAATCCGCCCAGTCTGAGGGGTTGGCAGTCGTCGATCCCAAAAAAACGTTCATCAGCTGGCAACGCGACAGGGCCCCTGAGAGAAGTGCTGTCGATGTTCTGCTCTTGTACTTCTATCGAGTGTCTACGCCCAATTTGACTGCGCGTTGCGCGCGGGTCAGATCGTTCTGCAAGAACGCTTTGAACGCTGAAGTGTCGAGATAAGAACTCTCGGCGCCAAGCGCTGAGAGCTTTGCGCGGGTCTCGTCATTCGACGTTGCCTCTTGCACAGCAGCGACAAGCCGTTTCACCACATCGGGAGGGGTCCCCGCAAGGACGTGATAGCCGAGCCAACTATCGATAGCTGCTTCAGGAAACCCCAGTTCAGCCATCGTGGGGACTTGCGGCAGTAATGCGGAGCGCTTTGAACTTGTGATTGCCAGTCCGTGCAACTGCCCGCCCTTCACGAGAGGAAGGGCGACGTTGAACGGCGCCACGCCGCCACTCAAAATGCCACTGATCAGATCCGGCACATAGGAAACACCGCCTTTGTATTGCACAGGCGTAAAGTTCACTTGGGCTGCGCTGGCCAGGATCTGCTGCACCATTGTCTGGGTGGCACCGCGGCCGGCGTCCGCGATGGGCTTCCCCGGACTTGCCTTGGCCTCAGCGAGATAGTCCTTCAGCGTAACGCTGGTTGACTTGCCGGACACCACAAACACGTTCGGAGAGACGGCGAACCGTGCTACGGGAATCAGCTTCTCGGGAGCCCACTGAAGATTGCTTTCGATCAGCGGGTTCGTGCTGAAGTACGAAGCAGTGGCCAAGATGGTTCGTCCATCCGGAGGCGCTTGCATGACATAGGCAGGGCCGATGTTGGCGTTGGCGCCGGGACGATTCTCAACAATGACGGGTTGGCCGAGCGTCTGCGCCATCCGGATCGCCATGATGCGGTTCATCACATCCACCAGTCCCCCGGCCGCATAGGGAACGATGATGCGAATGGGTTGGGAAGATCCCGGCTGCGCGGAGGCGAGGGATGCGCCAAGCAGTGACAGCAACCCAGCGGCAAGTACTCGGATCAGGGTCATGGCGCTTCTCCTAGATCGCTTCTATGGGGGCGACCAGCTCGACGCCCGGTACGCGGATGCCATCCGGTCGGCCGTTTGCCGTGGTCCCGAAACGCTCGTACATGAAAGGCGGCAGATCAGGGCCGTCGGAGCAGGCCAGCCAGAGCCTCAGCAGGTGGCGGCGCTTCTCGACCTCCGCCCAGTCCTCGTACGCGGTACGGGAATGCAGGATGAAGTGGTTTGACAACAGCTGTACATCGCCAGGTTTGAAAGCCATGTCGAGATGGAGCTCCGGATCGACGCAGAGACTGTCCAGAAAGTCCATCGCATCGACTTGTCGGCGCGTCAGAGGCGGCACGCCGGGCAATAATTGCGCCTTCATGATGGCGCTGCGCACATAATTGGCGATCATGCTTCCGCGCCATGGGGCGAAGACGGGTATGGCCTCGAACGCCAGTTTTCCTTCCGGAATTTCTCCCCAACGCGTGTAATAGAAGGGCTCGAGCAACGTCCGGGCGTGGTCCGGTCGGCGACGGACCATCTCGTTCCACAGCGTGGTCGAACTGACAATCGAAGACAGGCCACCCGCTTTGGACGCGCGCAAGCACAGCAAGCCGACCACGTCTGCCAGATCCGAGTGGTAGGGCAGGCGTGCATTGGTCTGGTAGCCGCGCACTTCGGGATCGGCGTAGTTCAAGCCCAGATTTGCCACATGCCCAAGCACGTGCCCCTTGCCGTTCTGCGAAAGCGGCTCGCCGAGGTGCTGGCCCAAACCCCAATAGGCGATCGCTGATTGCTTCGCCGTATAGCGCTCCACGGGGACGCCGCGGAACAAGTGAAAGCCTCTGCCATGCAAAACTTCGCGCCTCGCGCTGCTCAGGACAGCGCCAAGGCGCGGCAGCGGAAACATCGAGCGATCGATCTTCAGGATGTCAACACCTTTGGCGTCCAGATGAGAAACCGCCGCGTCGATCTCGCTGGTCTCGTCGGCTGAGAATTCACGGATCCAGTCGCTGCGACGGGCCATCTCCGGCCCACGCCATGATTGCGCGTTCTCGAAAATCGGCAGATCTTCCCTACCAATCACTTCGGATTCTTTCGAAGCATGCATTCCGGTTTCCTTCATCAACAAATTTACTGGAGGTTCGCCGCGTGGTTGCAACGAGACCTTCCTTCCGCTTCGTGCTGCTTACTCCGGCTGCACGCCTGACAGCTTGAATGCGGTGCGCCACTTCACGATCTCGCTCGAGATCATTTGGGCCGTGCTCGCAGGAGTTGAATCTGCAACCGCGCTGATTCCGGATTGAGACAGCCGATCCACCACTGCGGGGCGCCGCAGCACCTCGTTGAGCGCAGCGTTCAGTCGGTCCACGATTGGCTTGGGCGTTTTCGCCGGCGCCATGACCACGTTCCAGGTACCGACCTCGAGCGACAACGAGGTGGCTTCGACCAGGGTCGGAATTTCCGGCGCGGCGGTCAGCCTTTTATTGCTCATGACTGCAATCGCACGCAGCTTGCCGGCATTCGCAAGCGCTTGACCGGCTCCGAGCGATCCTCCTATGAACTGGACTTGACCTCCGACGAGACCTTGCACCGCTTCGCCGGTGCCTTTGTAGGGAACATTTCCGGCAGAAACCCCGGCCATGTTCTTGAAGAGTTCGATGCCGAGATAGCTCGTACTGATGCCGGCCGAGCCATAGAAGTACTTGTCGGGACTGGCTTTCAACCGCGCAATGAAGTCGCGGGCGTTTGCGGGCATCGATGTATTCGCAAACAGGACCAGCGGGACCGATCCCACGAATGCGACCGGCTCGAAGTCCTTCTGGGGGTCGTACGGCAGGTTCTTGAAAGTTGACAGATTCAGGGCATGGGTAGCCGCCGTGCCAAAGATGAGGGTGTAACCATCCGGGTTGCTGCGTGCAACGAACGCGCTCGCGACCACTCCGGTTGCCCCGGGCTTGTTGACCACCACGATTGGCTGGCCCAGCACTTCGCCCAACTCGGCAGACAAAGAGCGCGCGAAAATGTCGGTTTCGCCACCGGGTCCGAAGGGAATTACGACCGTGATAGGGCGATTAGGAAAGGCATTCTGCGCCCAGCTGAGCGCGGGCGTGACCCACGCCAAAGCCGCCAGGAAGAAGGCCAGCAGGCGGTGGGACGAGGAGAAGTCGACGACGCGCATGGAGGGGGCCTTTCGCGAAAATTGATTCAGTGCGCCAGTTCGGCAGCGATCTCGGAGATGTCGAATACCGGAGGCCGCGGCTGTTTTTGCCAGGCCGCCATGTCCGCATTGCGATCCGCGAATGCTTCTGGCAAGCGAGAGAAGCCGGGCGTGCGCAGCCACAATCTCAGCAGGTGCCGCTTGCGCTCAGGCTCGGGCCAATCTTCATAGTCGCCCCGAGAATGCAGAACGACATAGTTGTTCAGGAACTGCATGTCGCCGGGTTCAAAACTCATGTCGAAGTAAAACGCCGGATCGGCGCAGAGGACGTCCATGAAGTCCATCGCTTCCCGCTGAGCAGCAGTCAATGGCGGAACCTCCGGGAACCGCTGGGCGGATTCGATGAATGTTCTGTTGTAGCGAACGAACAGCCGCCCATCCAGATAGTTGAAGCAAGGCGTGACGTAATACGGCTTCTGCCCCGGACTTTCTTCCCCACGGCGGTCAACGTAGAACGGTTGACACATGACCGCCCAGAGGTCCGGGCGCTTCGTCACGAACTCGTTGTGGATGGAAGCGGAGCTCACAATGCGCGATGCACCACCGGACTTGGCCTTCTGCAGGCAAAGCAGTCCGACCACATCGGTGGAATCGTTGTGGAAGGGCAAGTGCAGTCGCGTTTGATAGCCGCGTGCCTTCATCTCGGTCTTCCAGTCGGCCCCGAGGTCCCGCACGTGGCCCAACATGTCGCCCTGCGCGTTCTGCGCGAAAGCTGGACCCAGGTGCGCGCCAAGGCCCCAATAAATGCGTGCCGCATCGGCCTTTGAATAACGTTCGATGGGCAGCCCGCGGATCAATGCGAAGCCGCGGCCTTCTTCGAGTTGGTGCAGGACCTCTCGCATCTTGCGCGCGACACCGGGCACGACGAAGTCGTCTTTCGACAATTGAGGAATTACAAGCTTTCTCAATCTCACGAGAGCAAGGGCACCGTCAATTTCGCTGATGTCCTGCTCATCCAGGTTCACGATCCATTGCTCATCGCGGGCGAGATCTGTGCTCTTCCACGCGCTCGGATGCATGTAGGGCTTGGGATTCATAGTTCGTTTCATTCCAGTCAACGGGTGATCTCGGGGTTGGTCATTCGCTGGCGCAGCACCTTGACCGCTTCGTCGCGGTTTTCGAGTGCCAAGCGCCGGTGGATCGTCTCCGCACGCGCTCCATCGCCGGCTTGGATCGCCTCGACCAGTGATCGCCAATGTGCGATCGATGTCGTGCGGCGGGCCTGTGTGCCGAGACCGAGGCGGGCATAGCGGCCAATGCGATGTGCGAAAGAGACGATCATTTCCGTGAGGGGCGGGCTTCTGCTCATGACCGCGATCTCGATCGTGGTTGTGGCGCTGGCCCGTTCATATCGCTCAGCGTCGTGCAGAGACTCTTCCAACTGCAGGAGCAGCACATTGAGTCGCTGTGCTGCGTTGCCGTCGATACGACTGGCAGCTCCCTTGGCCGCCAAGCCGACCAACACGGCGCGGATCTCGAACAGCTGTTCAACCTCTTCCAGCGAAAGCGCGGTCACCCGCGCGCCACGCTGTGGGGTGATCACTACCAGCCCACGCTTTTCGAGGATCCGCAATGCCTCCCTGAGCGGCGAGCGGCTGACGCCCCATCGGGCAGCGATCTGGATCTCGTTCAATCGCTCACCGGGGGCGTAGCGCTCCTCGATGATTTCGTGAGCCAGGGCGTCGGCGATCTGCAATGGCATGGTGCGATGCAGCGATTCGCTCATGGTCTGTGCAGGGGGATCGGATAAACGCGATGACATAGTGAGTGGAAGTTTGCCCTTCAATGTCTAATGTCGACATTAGGTTATACCCTGAGACTCCGATGGATAATTCATCTTGCCCGCGTTGGCGCGGCTGTAGGCCACCAGTTCGGCCAACGAGTTCGCGGGCAGCGACTTACTGACTGCGAGCGCCAGGGGTGAGCATGTCAGCCTTCGGCAATCAGGGGATGACGGCCAAGACGCAGTTGCTCGCTTTCCTGTCGATCAACTGGGCGGGCGGCAAGGTTCTGGAGATCGTCCAGATCGCGGATGCGTGGCTGCTGAAAAACCTGGATCAGGTGCGCGTCGGCTTCGAACTCGGCAGCACCGAAGCGATCAAGCGCGTGGTGGCGGTAAGCGATGCCCTGGGCTGCCTTTCGCGCTACGCGGTGGCGCAAAGCGTGGAAGACGGACACTTGGTC
>ERZ1292640.2878-Hain-H43-02um-R1-2878-length-13631-cov-8_pt1 | contig 13631 bp, 9 predicted proteins | sample MGYA00564404_ERZ1292640 | MGnify/ENA primary metagenome ERZ1292640 (study PRJEB36523, sample SAMEA6512636) | groundwater metagenome | collected 2019-01-08 | study: AquaDiva: Metagenomics assemblies of 32 groundwater samples
GGTGGCCGGCTGACTTCGGCCACTACGGACCGTTGTTCATCCGCATGGCGTGGCATAGCGCGGGCACGTATCGCATCGGCGATGGGCGCGGCGGCGCCGGCGCCGGCCAGCAGCGGTTCGCGCCGCTCAATAGTTGGCCCGACAACGTCAACCTCGACAAGGCGCGCCGGCTGATCTGGCCGGTCAAGCAGAAGTACGGACGCAAGATCTCCTGGGCCGACCTGATGATCCTGACCGGCAATGTCGCCCTCGAGTCAATGGGGTTCAAGACCTTTGGCTTCGCCGGCGGACGGGCCGACGTGTGGGAGCCCGAAGAGGACATTTACTGGGGCCCCGAGGGCAAGTGGCTGGCGGACGAGCGCTACAGCGGCGACCGTGACCTCTCCAATCCCCTGGCGGCCGTGCAGATGGGCCTGATCTACGTGAATCCGGAAGGCCCCAACGGCAACCCCGATCCGCTGGCGGCGGCGCGGGACATCCGCGAGACCTTCGCCCGCATGGCGATGGACGATGAAGAGACCGTCGCGCTGATCGCCGGCGGGCACACCTTCGGCAAGACGCACGGTGCCGGTGATGCGAAGCACGTGGGACCCGAGCCTGAAGCGGCCGGCATCGAGGAGCAGGGACTCGGCTGGAAGAACAGCTTCGGCACGGGCAAGGGCGGCGACACGATCGGCAGCGGCCTGGAGGTCACCTGGACCACGACGCCGACAAAGTGGAGCAACAACTTCTTCTGGAACCTGTTCGGCTACGAATGGGAACTGACGAAAAGCCCGGCCGGCGCGCACCAGTGGATACCCAAGCACGGTGCCGGCGCCAACTCGGTGCCACATGCGCACGACAAGTCAAAGCGTCTCGTGCCTTCGATGCTGACGACCGACCTCGCCTTGCGGTTCGACCCGGCCTACGAGAAGATTTCGCGGCGCTTCCACGAGAATCCAGATCAGTTCGCGGACGCCTTCGCCCGGGCGTGGTTCAAGCTGACGCACCGCGACATGGGCCCGCGCGCCCGCTATCTCGGCCCGGAGGTCCCGGCCGAGGAGTTGATCTGGCAGGATCCCGTGCCAGCCGCCGATCACAAGCCGATCGAAGCGAAGGACATCGCCGACCTGAAGGGCAAGATTCTGGCGGCGGGCCTGTCGGTCTCCCAACTGGTCTCGACCGCGTGGGCGTCGGCAGCCACGTTCCGCGGCAGCGACAAGCGCGGCGGCGCCAACGGCGCGCGCCTTCGTCTCGCGCCGCAGAAGGACTGGGCCGTCAACCAGCCCGGCCAACTGGCCACGGTCCTGAAGGCCCTCGAGGGCATCCAGCAGGCGTTCAACGCGTCTGCCGCCGGCGGGAAGAAGGTGTCACTCGCGGACCTGATCGTGCTGGGCGGCTGCGCCGCGGTGGAACAGGCGGCCCAGAAGGCCGGGCTCAAGGTCGACGTGCCCTTCACGCCCGGGCGCACCGACGCCTCGCAGGCGCAGACCGACGTGGCGTCGTTCGCGCCGCTCGAGCCTGGCGCTGACGGGTTCCGCAACTACCTGCGTCCCAACCAGCGCCTGGCGGCCGAGGAGCTGTTGGTGGACCGGGCGCAGTTGCTGACGCTGACCGCGCCCGAGATGACGGTGCTCGTCGGCGGCCTGCGCGTGCTCGGCGCCAATGCCGATCAGTCGGCGCACGGTGTCTTCACCAAGCGGCCGGGGACGTTGACGAACGACTTCTTCGTCAACCTGCTCGACATGCGCACGGAATGGAAGCCGGTTTCGGACGCCAAGGACGTGTTCGAAGGACGCGACCGCGCGACCGGCGAGGTGAAGTGGACCGGCACGCGCGTCGACCTCATCTTCGGCTCGCACTCGCAACTTCGCGCTCTGGCCGAAGTCTATGGCAGCGCCGACGCCCAGGCGAAGTTCGCCCAGGACTTCGTCGCGGTCTGGAACAAGGTGATGAACCTGGATCGCTTCGAGATCGCGTAAGAACTGGCTGTCGTGGGGGCGGTCTGATAGATTCAGACCGCCCTCATGAGACACCTTGCGGATGCAGTAATTGTCGGCGGCGGATGCATGGGATGCAGCGTCGCCTGGCACCTGGCCCAGCGCGGCATGACCAACCTCGTGCTGATCGAGCGCGAGCCGCAACTGGCGGCCGGCTCCACCGGCAAGAATGCCGGCGGCGTGCGCCACCAGTTCTCCCACCCGGCCAACATCGACCTGTCAATCGAATCGATCGCCATGATGGCGCGGTTCGAAGAGGTGGTCGGCACGCCGATCGACTTTCACCAGGACGGCTACCTGTTCCTGCTGTCGAAGGCGGCGCACGTTGCCACGTTCCTGAAGAACGTCCAGTTGCAGAAGTCGCGCGGCGTCGACGTGCAATGGCTGTCGCCGGCCGAGGCCCGCGAACTGGCGCCCGGCCTCGACGTCACCGGTGTGAAGGGCGCGACCTTCTGCGCCGCCGACGGCGTGGCCGACCCGAACGGCGTCACCGTCGGTTTCGCGAAGGGCGCCCAGGCCCGCGGCGTCGAGATCATCCGCGAGACCGAAGTCACCGGGATTCGACTCGACGGCCACCGCGTCGCCGAGGTGCAGACGTCGCGCGGCAGCATCGCCACGCCGCTGGTCGTCAACGCCGCCGGCCCGTGGGCCAAGTCGATCGGCCGCATGCTCGGCGTCGACGTGCCGGTCGAGCCGGAACGCCGTCACATCTTCATCGCCTCACCTCCCGGTGGCGGCTCGTGGGACGATGCGGCGAATGCCGGGCGGGTGCCGAAATCGAAGCTGCTCGTGATCGACTTCGAGAGCAGCTTCTACTTCCACCGCGAAGGCGGCGGGCTGCTGTTCGGCATGGGCGATCCGGACGAGAAGCCCGGATTCGACATCACGGTGCGCTGGGATTTCCTGCCCAAGGTGATCGAGGTGGCCATACAGCGGCTGCCGGCACTGGCCGATGCCGCCGTGTCACATGCGTGGGCCGGGTTGTACGAGATGACGCCCGACCACAATCCCATCATCGGGCCGTCGAGCGATGTCGAGGGCTTCTACACGATTGCCGGGTTCAGCGGCCACGGCTTCCAGCACGCCCCGGCGGCCGGGCGCGTGCTCGCCGATGTGATCACCGGGCGGGATCCGAAGTTCGATCTCTCGCCGTTCGCGCTCGACCGCTTCAACCGCCGAACCACGGCCGCCGAAGCCAACGTCGTCTAGCGGGCGGGCGCCGCCGCACACCGCGCCGCCGGGGTCCTGCCCGCAGGCACGGCAGGAGCGGCCGTCACCGAACTGCCCAACTGTTCGAACGCCACTTGCTGCAGCGCCTTGGTGTCGGCGCGTGAGAACCCCAGTTCGAAGGCCGAGCATTCCAGCTCGCCCAGCGATCGCGGGTCGCGCCCGGTGAGGCTGCCGAAGATCACGAGCGCCTCGAGGTAGTAGCCGTGAGCACTGGCGTGGTAGCTGTCGTAGGTCCAGAGATTGAGCTTGGCCGCCTCGACGCCGTCGTACGGATTGGGATCCGCCACGCCGGACTGCATCGCCCGTGTCCAGGCTTCACCGACGGGAATCACCGCCTTGGCCTTGGCGCCGGTTGCTGCCTGGTCGTATGCCGTGCGAATGTCGCGGGCCATCACGTCGATCGGCGTGCCGCTCCACGCGCCCTTCGCGGGGTAGACGTGGTCGGCCCGTGACCACGTTGCCATGAGGTAGATGGCGACGTTGGGATTCTTCGCCCGCAGGGCCTCGGCCATCTGCTTGGTGGTGGCGACCAGCTTGGCCGGATCGCGTGGCTTCTCGGCATCGAGCAGGCTGAAGCCGTGCATGACGACGGCGTCCCAGCCGCGCTTGCCGATCACGTCGGCCTTGTTGGCGAGATGAAAGTCCAGGCCGCTGCCGCCACGCGTCTCGAGCGCGACGTCGTAGTCGAGGCCGGCCTGCTGGGTGAACGACTTGAACAGCGCCGGCACGCCGCCGATGCCTTCGTTGTTCAGATCGGTCACGGTGTTGGCGCGATAGAAACGAACGGCAGAGCCTGAACCAAACAGGAAGCTGTTGCCGATGAAGAGCACGCTCGTGGCTGCCGCCGAACCGGTTCCGCCGATGACGACCACCACGGCGGCAATCAAGGCGAGTGTCTTGTTCATGGCTACTCCCTGCAAATCTTGCCCGTTCTTTATGACGAACTTCACGACGTGAAGCGCTGCCGCATCGCTTCGAGCTTGGCGACCAGGTCCGGCGCCTCCTTCAGCGCCGCGAGCGGGGCGAGTTGGCCGCGCACGTACGGCCAGTCGAGATCCGGGGACTGACGGACGATGATGCCTTCAATGTCCATCCAGTCCTTCGGACGATCGGCGAACGCCTTCAGCACGAGCAGGTCCTCTGCCGAGCACGTGCGGAGCGGGATGTCCGGGGGGTAGATGAACGTGCTCGCCCGCGCGACGACCGACTCCTCAAACGGGAGACCTGCGAGCGCAACGTCCAGCCCCACGCCCGACTCTGCCCGCAGCAGCAGCACGCGATTGACGCGTGCAAACGCCGCGGCATCGGGAATGCGCCCTGCGAATGCCTGAAGCAGAACGGAGATGAATTGATCCTCACCGGAGAACCCGGTCAGCAACGTCAGGTCGACATCGACCGTCTCGCGCGGTTCCCCCCAGCGCAGCACCGCCAGGCCGCCGATGAAGCAGTAGCGCCACCGGTGCGTCTCACACACGGCCTGAAGGGCGGCAGCGGCCTGAATGAGAGGGGTCACGGGTGTCGCAATCGTGCGAACAGGCGCTGCTGCTCGACCAGCCCGGATGTCGGCCTGGGGGCGCGCGGCCCCTCGCGATAGTCGGCCGGGCCGCACAGCCACGTGATGGCCGTGAACGCATCGAGCTCCCGCAGTTCGCGATGGCGGATCGCCTCGAGACGCGGTCCGGCTTCGCGCCAGGTCGTCACCCAGCGACGGCCAAGCGCGATTTGCTCCGGCGACCACGAGTCGAGCGGCGAGCCTCCGTTACCCATCGGCCGATTGTACCCTTCCCCGCCGGCGATCGCGCCCGACTACGACTCCTTGTAAATCTTGCCGTTCTTCATGACGAACTTCACGGCGCGCAGCGCGGCGATGCCGGCGGTCGGATCGCCCGTCACGGCGATCAGGTCTGCGAACAACCCGGCCTTGACTCGCCCGATACGGTCGGCCTGACGGAAGTAGGTGGCGTTGCCGGACGTGGCCGCGACCAGCGCCGCGGCGGGCGACATCCCCCACTCCACCATCAACTCCAGCTCGCGCACATTGTCACCATGCGCGTAGACGCCAACGTCGCCGCCAAAGCACATCTTCACGCCGGCCGCGAGCGCCGCCTTGAACGTCTCGCGCTTGCGGGTGATGCGCGCCGGCTCCGGGTCGACGCCCTTCTTCCAGCCGGCGTATTGCGAGGTGGCGTCGCCGGCGGCAATGGTCGGGCAGAACGCGACGTTCTTCTCGACCATCAGCTTCCAGATCTCCGGCGTGCCGTCATCGCCGTGCTCGATGGTCTCGACGCCGCCCATGATGGCGCGCCGCATGCCCTCGGGCGTCGACGAGTGGGCCACCACCGGCCGGCCGCTGCTGTTGGCCGCCTCGACAATGCGCTGGATCTCGCCAAGGGTGAAGCCCGGCCGGGCTTCGCCGTTCGGGCCCCACCGGTAATCCGCGTAAATCTTGATGAAGTCGACGCCGCGCGCGATCTGTCCACGCGCCACGCGCACGACGCCGTCGAGGCCGTCGGCCTCTTCCGCGCCTTGCGGCACCGTGACCTCGGGCGCAAAGCCCTTGGGGGCGTAGCTGCCGGTAACCACCATCGCCGGACCGGCGACGAGCATGCGCGGCCCGGGCACGATGCCCTCGTTGATGGCCTGCCGCAGGCCGACGTCCGCGTAGCCGGCGCCCGCGCTGCCAAGGTCGCGAACCGTCGTGACGCCGGCCATCAGCGTCGCCTGAGCGTGGTTGACGCCCCGCGCCACCCGCAGCGCCAGCGGCTCGCGCAGGACCTGGTCGTTCCACGACGTCTCGTTGTAGGGATGCAGCAGCAGGTGCGAGTGCCCTTCGATCAAGCCCGGCATCAGCGTGGTGCCGGGCAGCGCGATCGTCCGGGCCCCGGCCGGGGCGTTGGCCGCGGCCGGCGGGCCGGCGGCGATGATGCGGTCGCCGCGGACGACCACCACCCATCCCGGGTGCATCGTCTCGCCGTCGAACACGCGATCGGGTTGGAGGACGAACGCCGGCAACGGCGCCTGCGCCGGCAGGCTGACCGCGGTCGCGGCAATGACGATGGCCGTCAGGAGCGCGCGCATCTTAGTTCCCGCCCTTGAATGGCGATGGCGGCATGGGCCCGGTCTTCTTCGAGCCGGCTTGCTTCCATGCGTCGTAACGCTTGCGGAGAGTCTTCACCGGATTGCCGCTCTCACCCCTCACGGTGTTGTGGTCGGTCACACTGAGGTAGACGGAATACTGGCCATCGTTGTGCGTGGCGCCAGTGGTGTCGTCTTTTTCGGCAATCGCGATGTAGGCCACGTGCGCGGTCTTGTTGTCGCACGGCACGAAGTCGAGCACGCTGACGCCGCAGTTGCAGCGGTGATCGCCGCCATTGGCGTCGGCCGCTTCCATGGCCGCCATCACCCGGTCGGCCATGGTGCCGGTCGCGCGTGTGAACGCCAGCGCGGCCTGGTGCACGACCGCATCGCCGAGCAGCGTGTTGCCCTGCACCTGGTAGTAGACGTCGCCAACCCGGCCGCCGAAATAGAGCGACGACACCGAGTTGTTGGCGCCGTTGAAGCCGGCGCGGTTGTTCTGCGCGGTGATCTCCTTGCCGTCGGGAATGGCGAGAATGCCGAACTGGCGGCGCTCGATCTGGTTTTCGGGCTTGCGGGCCGCCTCGTGCTGCTTGAGCAACTCGAGGATCCTGACCGGCGGCGTGCCCTTCTTGAGCTCGGCGTAGACCAGCATCTGGTTCTCACGCGTGTTGTCGGCGCCCGCCTGGCAGGCGGCGACGCCGACCCCGGGCACGATCACCGCCTGCACGTCCATGAGGTCGCGCGACGGGTTCGGCTGGCGCTGCGGAAAGCCCTGCTGCCGGACGCAGGTCGCCGAGGCAATGATCACCTGGCCGGTCTTCGCGTCGACGGCGATCACCGACCATGTGGCAAACGCCGGGACATGTGCCGCCAGCGTGAAGACGAGAGCGAGAAGGATACGTGTCATCGTGGCTGCCATTCTGCCTCGTCCACGGCGGGGCTGTATACTGCCGCCCCTGCCATGGACGCCGCTGACCTCTCGCCCATTCCCGAGTCCCAGCGGACCCAGCCGGCCATCGACCTCTTCCTGATCTTCGCCGCCGCCAACGTGGTCGCCACCACCCTGCAGACGGGCGCGGTGCTGGCGTCGCGGTACGGCAGCACCGATGCGACCGCGCTGGTGCTGGCGGGAGCGGTGTTCGGCGCGCTGCTGGTGGCGCTGCTGGCGCCGGTCGGGTCCCGATTCGGCGTGCCGTCGATGATTGCCGCGCGGGCGCCGCTGGGCTTTCGCGGCGCGCAACTGGTGTCGGCGCTGCTCTACCTGACGAACTTCGCCTGGATTGCCGTGAACAACACGATTGCCGCGTCCGTGTGCGCGCAGCTATTGGGCGGGGACTCGAGCGCGCGCATCTGGGCGGCGCTGCTCGGCATGCTCGCGACGGTGATTGTCGCCCGGGGCCCGCGCGCGGTCGGCCTCGCCGATCGCATTGCCGTTCCGCTGATGGTGGTGGCCGGCTCGGTCCTGACGTGGGCCGCCTTGACGCAGCCCCCGGCCATCCAGACGACGATCCCGCTGCCTGCGCCCCCTTTGCTCTGGGGCATCGACGTGGTCATCGGCTACCAGGTGTCCTGGTTGCTGATGTTCGCGGATTACTCGCGCTACACGCGGTCGGCGAAGGCCGCCGCCACGGCGGTCTTTGCGGGCCTGGCGCTCCCCGCCCTGTGGCTGATGCCGGTCGGCTGGAACCTCGCGCGCATCGCGGGCAGCGACGACCCCGGTGCCATGCTGGCGGCCGCCGGCGTGGGCTGGTGGGCAGCCCTGCTCATCGTGCTGGCGACGGTGACGACGAACTTCGTCAACATCTACCTGTCGTCATTGGCATGGCGGACGCTGGTGCCGCGATCGACGGGCACGGGATCGGTCTGGGTGATTGGGCTGATCGGCACGGCGCTCGGCTTAATCTCGTCGGCGTGGCTGACCCGCTTTGCCGACTTGATGGTGCTGCTCGGGTCGGTGCTGGTGCCGGTGGGCGGCATCTTCATCGCGCACTTCGTTGTGCTGCGGGCGAAGGTCGACGTCGAGGGGACTTACCGGACCGCGGCGATGCCGGCCTTCACGGCGGCCGGCGTGGCAGCGTGGCTCGGCGGCTTCATCGCCTACAAGCTGGCCGCGCGGATCGGCGCGACGCTGCCGTCGTTGGCAGCGTCGATGCTCGTGTTTCTGCTGGTTAGAAGATTCCAGCGCGCTTGAGGCTGGCGGTCGGGTTGTAGGTAATGAACAGGTCGAAGCGGTGCTTGAGCGGAATCGGGAAGTCGACGTTGAACGCTTCGCTCTGGAACCAGCCTACGGACAGGTCTCGCGTCAGCGTCACGCCACCGATCGAGTACCAGCGGTGGCCGGTTTCGTAGCGATCGCCGTTGAACGGTATGCTGCCGACGGTATAGCCACGATCGACCGACATCATGCCACCCGTCACCGACAGCCGCTTCCAGCGGACGTCGGCGGCCGCATGAAAGCCGTTGCCGTCATCGTCCGAGACCCGCTGGTACGCTTCGAACTTGAGGGCGGTGAGCAGCTTGACGGTGGCCGGCATACGGAGGTTGAGGCCCTCGCGAATGATGTCGCGCCCGTCCTCGTGCGTGTAATCCATCGACGCGGCGGCGCGCGGCCCCAGACGGAAGGCAACCAACGCCTGGCCGTAGTTGAAGTCGGTCATGCTGTCGAGGCGCTTGAAGACGTTGACCTCGCGGAAGTCGCCGAAGTGCCCGGCGGTCACCGCGAGTTGGGTGATGCGGCCCTTCGATGGCCGCACCGTGACGCGTTCGCCGACGATGTAGGCGTCAGAATCGTAGGTGAGGTGCTCGGCCATCTCACCGCGGTTCATGAACAGGCCGCCCGCCTGGAACTCGAGGCCCTTGACCGGTTCGGCCGACAGGAACAGCTGCTTCACGTTAAAGGCGCCGGCGTACTTTCCGAGACCGCCACCGGTGTTGTTCCAGCTGGATGGCAGTGTCGAGCCGGTGGAGGCCAGCGTCCCAATGCTGTAGCGGCCGGCCTTGTCGAACAGGAAGCGCCCGCGCAGTTGCGACTGCCACTGAAGCGCGCTGGAATTGAGACGGCCGGCGCTGTTCTTGTACCAGCGGAACCGGGAGGCCACGTGAACCGACTGCACGTCGAGCCAGCGTCTTATTGCAGGGGCTGGTGGGGCGGGTTGGGCTGGTTGGGCGGCGGCCGGCGCTGCGGCCGGCTTGGCGGTTTGGGGTGGCGGCGCCGCCTGGGCCAGGGCCGGAGAGGCATCAAGGCACAGCAGCACGCCGAGGGCGGCAAGGGTTTGGCGAATCACTCTGGATATAGTGCCTGAAGCCGCGGCCCCGCGGGTTACGCGAGTGTTACATTTGCTACAACGAAGTAAAAACAATGCAGACCACTGAGATTCCCCGGCGCCTGATCGTCGGGATTACCGGCGCGAGCGGCTCGATCTTCGGCGTGCGGCTGCTGGAAATGTTGCAAGGCTCCGGCATCGAGACGCACCTGATCATGAGCCGCTGGGGCGCCCGCACGCTGGTGCACGAAACCGCCTACACGCCGGAACAGGTGAACGCGCTGGCCACGGTGGTACACCCGCTGGCCGACCAGGGCGCGACGATTTCAAGCGGCTCGTTCGTGACCATGGGCATGGTCATCGCACCATGCAGCGTGCGCACGCTGGCCGCCATCGCCCACGGCCTGGGCGACAACCTGATCCACCGCGCCGCCGACGTCGTCTTGAAGGAGCGCCGCAAGCTGGTGCTCGCGGTGCGCGAAGCGCCGCTCAGTGAAATCCATCTCGAGAACATGCTGAAGCTGTCGCGCATGGGCGTAGTGATCTCGCCGCCGGTCCCGGCGTTCTACAACCGGCCGGCCACACTCGACGACATGGTGAACTACAGCTGTGTGCGACTTCTGGATCAGCTCGGCATTCACGTGGACACGTCGAGGTGGGCCGGCCTCGGCTGAGGGTCGCGCGCTGCGCTCGCTCCTGGGGCTCGGCGCTTCGCGCCTTGTGGGGCTCGGCCGCTGCGCGACCTCGTAGGGGTCGGCGCTCACGCCTCCTGGGTTTCCTCACGCTGAGCGTTCGCGAAGCGCCCCACGAGGACCGAAGGTCCGAGCCCTACAAGGCCGCAAAGCGGCCGAGCCCCACAAGGCGCGGAGCGACCGAGCCCTATATACTCGTCCCGTCCGATCCGTCTCCGATCTCGCAGAGGTAGACCATGAACCGTGTGAAATTTGTCCGCGCCCTGGGCGCTGCCGCGCTCGCCCTTCTCGCCTACTCCACAAGCATCGACTCGCGCGCAGGCGCACAGGGCGACCCGAACCAGGTGGTCCCGCAGAACGCCTACAAGGACCTGAAGTGGCGCAGCGTCGGCGCGACGCGCGGCGGGCGCGTCACCGCCTATTCGGGCGTGCGGCAACAGCCCCACACCTTCTATTTCGGCGGCGTCGGCGGCGGCGTCTGGAAGAGCGATGACGCGGGCATCACGTGGGTGCCGGTGAGCGACGGGCAGATGGCGACCGGGTCGATTGGCTCGATTGACGTCGCCCCCTCGAATCCGAACCACGTCTGGGTTGGCACGGGCAGCGCCGCCATCCGCTCGAACGTGATCATCGGCCGCGGCGTCTACAAGTCGACCGACGCCGGCAAGAAGTGGGAGTTCATGGGGCTGAAAGACTCCGGCCAGATCGGCGGCATCAAGGTGCATCCGTTCAACACCAACACGGTGTGGCTGGCGGCGCTCGGCTCGCCGTTTGGCCCGAACGACGAACGCGGCATCTTCAAGACCGCCGACGGCGGCAAGACCTGGAAGAAGACGCTGTTCGTGAACAACGAGACCGGCGGCCGCGACATCGAGGTCGACTGGGAGAACCCCGACATCCTCTACGCGGCGATGTACAAGGGCTTCCGCAAGGGCTGGGACATCATCAGCGGCGGTCCCGCCAGCGAAGGCGGCATCTACAAGTCGACCGACGGCGGCGAGACGTGGAAGAAGATCAGCGCCGGCCTGCCGGGCAAGCTGATTGGCAAGATCGACATCGAGATCGCCCGCAGCAACCCGCGTGTGCTCTACGCCATGGTCGAGGCGCCGGGTACCGAGGGCGGCCTCTATCGCTCGAACGACGCCGGCGAGACCTGGGCCAACATCAACAGCAGCCAGCGCCTGCGCGCGCGGCCGTTCTACTTTCACTACGTGAACGTCAACCCGAAGAACGAAAACGAAGTGTGGGTCAACGAACTGGGGCTGCAGAAGTCCACCGATGGCGGCAAGACGTTCGTCCCGGTCGAGACGCCGCACGGCGACAACCACGGCATGTGGTTCAACCCCGACAACCCCAACATCATCCTGCAGGTCAACGACGGCGGCGCCAACGTCAGCCTGAACGGCGCGAAGAGCTGGTCGTCGATTCTCAACCAGCCGACGGCCGAGTACTACATGGTCGCGGTTGACGAGCAGTACCCCTATCGCCTCTACATGCCCCAGCAGGACAACAGCACGCTGATCATCCCGAGCATTCCGCCGGTGTCGTGGGGCTTCGAGCATCCGGCGCAGGGTTGGCAGCAGGCGTCAGGCTGTGAGACCGGGCAGATCTGGCCGAAGAAGAACGGCCTGGTCGTGTGGGGCGCCTGCAAGGGCGAGGTCGGCCGGTACAACACGGTGACGGGCCAGGAGAAGCACTACTGGGTCTACCCGCAGAACCGCTACGGCCACGACCCGGACGAGATCAAGTACCGCTTCCCGCGCCAGACCGTCGTCTATGTCTCGCCGCACGACGAGCGCGTGATCTACCAGGCCTCGCACGTGCTGCACCGCTCGATCGATGAGGGCATCTCGTGGGAGATCATCAGCCCCGACCTCACCGCGAAGGAACCGCAATATCAGATCGTCTCGGGCAATCCGATCACGCGCGACGTGACGGGCGAGGAGGTCTACTCCACCATTTACTCGATGATCGAATCGCGCCTCGAGAAGGGCGTGATCTGGGTGGGCGCCAACGACGGCCCGGTCAGCGTGACCCGCGACAACGGCAAGACCTGGAAGAACGTGACCCCGAAAGACCTGGTGGGTGCGCGCATCCAGACCGTGGAGGATTCGCCGCACATGAAGGGCCGCGCCTACATCGCCGGCTACCGCTTCATGCGCGAGCACGACCTCAAGCCCTATATCTACCGCACCGACAACTACGGCGAATCGTGGACGCTGCTGACCGACGGCAAGAACGGCATCCCGATCGATCACCCGACCCGCGTCGTGCGCGAGGACCCGAAACAGGCCGGCCTGCTCTATGCCGGCACCGAGTTCGGCTTCTTCGTCTCGTTCAACGGCGGCAGGAACTGGCAGCCGCTGCAACAGAACATGCCGGCGACGCCGATCACCGACATCAAGGTGCACCGCAACGACCTGGTCATTTCGACGATGGGCCGGTCGGCGTACATCATGGACAACGTGACGCCGCTGCAGCAGTTGGCGGCGCTGGCCAACGCCGCCCCGGCCGCGACCGGCGGCCACGACGGCGGTTCGCCGGATGAGGGTGCCGATGTGGCGTCCGGCTTTAGCCGGACCTTTGAGCAAGCCTCACTTCCCGCCGTGGCCCTCTTCCAGCCCCGCGAAGTCATTCGCTTCCGCAACGGCACAGCTCCTGCTTCGCCCAACGAGCCGGAGTACCCGATGACCGGCGCGCAGTTCGATCTCTACTTTGCCAATGCCCCCGGCGCCGAGACCAAGCTCGAAGTCCTCGACGCGCGCGGCGGCGCGCTGAAGACCTGGAACGTCCTGGCCCCGCGCAGCGCCGGCGCCGAGCCGGCCGCGGGCGGTGGCGGCGGCTTCCGCTTCCGCGGCGGCAGCACGCCGGGCATTCGTGCCGAGGCCGGCATGCAGCGCATCACGTGGGACCTGCGCTATCCCGGTCCGTGGACGGCGGCCCAGCCCGAAGGCGGGCCCGGCGGCCCGATGGTGCCCCCCGGCAAGTACAGCGTCCGCCTGACGGCCGGTGGCCAGACCATTACGCGCACCTTCGACCTGCGCTCCGATCCCCGCGTGGCCGGCGACGGCGTCACCGACGGCGACATCGCCGAGCAGGTGAAGTTCCAATTGCAGGTCCGCGACGCCGTCAGCGACGCGCGCAAGCTGCAGCAGCGCATCGAGCAGGCCATGCAGAAGGCCGGTTTGAAGCCCGGCCTCGCCCCCGGCCTGCCCGGCTCCTCGCCCAGCACCACCAAGTACGACAACGAGCTGCAGGCGCTCTACGCCAAGGTGGTCACGACCCCCGGCATCTACACCCAGGGCATGCTGATCGATCAGTTGAACAACGTGCAGCGCATGATTACGCAGGCGGACCAGAAAGTCGGCAAGGACGCCTACGACCGTTAC
>ERZ1292640.2879-Hain-H43-02um-R1-2879-length-13631-cov-5_pt1 | contig 13631 bp, 11 predicted proteins | sample MGYA00564404_ERZ1292640 | MGnify/ENA primary metagenome ERZ1292640 (study PRJEB36523, sample SAMEA6512636) | groundwater metagenome | collected 2019-01-08 | study: AquaDiva: Metagenomics assemblies of 32 groundwater samples
AGCCGGCGGCGTAAGTCCAGGTACCGGTGATACCGGCGCGCCCGGGGGCAGCCCGGGCTTCGCCGCCGGCTCGGCCGCGGGCGGAGCGGCCGGCGGTTGCGTGGGCGGTGTCGCCGCCGCGGGCGGCGTGCCCGGCACGGCCTCCGCCCCACGCTCGCCCGTGGGCGCGATGAGCGGCGGAGGGCCGGTCAGACCGATATTCTGCTGCGTGCCGATGAAAATCGGGTTCAGGTCTTCCTGCGTCAGCTCGTGCGTCCGCACGATGTGCGGCGTCAGGAGCATCACGATATCGGTCTGCTCGACCGAGTCGTCGTTGTCCGAGAACAGTTGTCTCAGGACCGGCAAGCGCAACAGGCCCGGAAACCCCTTCAGTGATTTCCGCTCCTCCTCCCGCAGCAGGCCGGCGAGCAGGTTCGACTCGCCCTCGCGAAGCCGGAGCCGCGTCGTGACCTTGCGCGATCCGAAGCTCGGCGCTTGCTGTCCGCCCACATTGATGTTCACGCCAAGCGTACTGCTCTCGACGGTCAGATCCATGATGATCTCACCGTCGTAAGTCACGCGCGGGGTCATCTCGACGATGATGCCGACCGGCCGGTAGTTGTACGAGGACACCGGCACCGTCTGGATGCCGCCCGCCGCCGCCGAGCCGAACACCGACGACAGCACCGGGTAGTCGGTGCCCAGATTGAGCGACAACTTGGTCCCCTCGGCCCCGCGCAACTGCGGCTTGGCGATGATCTTCGTCCGCGAATCACTCTCGAGGAACTTCACGACCGCGCTCGGGACCGCAAGATAAAAGTCCGTCGTGCTGACGCCCTGCGAGATCGTGTTGAGGTTGAAGGGCGGCGGAGTCCCGACGGCGCCCGACACGTTGGGCGGCGCGACCTCAGGCGAGAAGATGAGGCCGAGCGAGTAATTGCTCAACGCCAGACCATACTGTTTCGCCCGGCTACGGTTGATTTCCATGATCTGCAGGTCGACGATGACCTCGGCGCGCGGCTTGTCGTTCGCCCGGATGATGCGCTCGATGACGTCGGCGACGGCCGTCGTCGCGCGAATCGTGATCGTGTTGGCCGTCTTGTTGGCCATCACGGTCGGCTGCACCGCCATCTGCGGCACGCGAATGACCGTGTTGATCGTCTGCGCGAGTTCGGTCACATCCGCGTGCGAGACGTAGAACACGCGGATGACCTGCTCCTCGTACTGCGCCCGCTTCTGGGGGTTGTCGGGCACGACGATGATCGTCCGCTCGTCCAACACCTTGTAGAACGAGGTATTGGCGCGCAGGATCTGATTGAGCGCCTGCTCGAACGTGACGCCAGACAGATCGACGGTAAACGGCTTGTCGACGAACTGCTGGTCGTAGCTGACGTTGATGCCCGCGGCGCCGCCGATGAAGTTGAGGATGTCGCGCAGGCTGGCGTTCGTGAACCGCACCTGCAACGGATCGCGCGACGCGGGGTTGAGCGTCGGCTGGGCGGTCTTGCGCCGCGCCTCCTCGCGCATCTTCTCGATCTTCGAGGGCGGCCGCTGCGTCTCCGCGCGCTCGCGGATCTTCGCTTCCGTCTCGGCGGCCTTGGCCATCGCGGGCCGATTCTGTCCGTCGTACTCGATGGCCCGCCGGTATTCCGCCAGGGCGCCCTGCAGGTCGTCCTTGTCCTCGAGCGCGCGGCCCTTCGTGTAGTGCACGCGAGACGCGAAGTAGGTCGCGCGTTCGAGCGTGGCCTTGTACTCCCCCTTGTCGGGGTCTTCCTGGACGGCCCTCGTCAGGTGCACGACGGCGGTGTCCCAGTCGCCGTTGCCGGCGGCGAGTTCGCCTTTGCGAAAGGCCCGTCCGGCCGTACACGACGCGGCCAGCGTCGCCAGAACGGCCACCATCACCACGGAAACGAATCTGCGTTTCAACACGCGTCTCCTCTACCCCGTCAGCCGGATCGTCTGACGCCCTCGCCCGTCGGCATGCTCCATGACGATGGACTCGACGCCGATCTTCACGATGCGGTACCGGCCCTCGATCATGTCGCCCTCGCGGCCGTGGTACACGAACTTGCCGTCACTGAGCGCCGCGAGCTTTCCCACACCAGGCGCCTCAATCGTCCCGATGAACCTCAGCGGAATCGGTGGAGGCGGCGCCTGGACCGCCGGCGCGGGCGTACCTCCAGGACCGCCCGCCGCGCCCGCCGCGGGCACGGGCGCCGGAGGCCGCGCGGCGACCGCGGCCGGCGGCGCGGGCGGTGCGTTCGGCTGGAACCGGAACGGGTTGCGGGCCGATTCGGCGAGCTCGGGCCACGCCGACTCGAGCGTCTCGAGCCGCACGTCGGGCGGGGCCTCGCCGAGCACCGTCCCATCGCGGGATCCGGCTCGCGCCGTGGCGGCAGACGTCGCCGTCACGCCGGCGCGCGCCCGGCGAATCTGATAGAACGCCAGGGCCGCGACGCACACCACCAGCGCGATCAGGACCCACACCGCCCGCCGCACGCGCGGCCTCGCTGGCGTCTCAGTCGTCATCGCCCTTCGCCCGGTAGTAGGTCGACACCTCGATCGTCAGGACGAGCGGAGCGTTCGTCGCTTCGCTCTGGGCCAGCGCCACGTTGTCGATCACGACGAACTCGGGCGAGGACTCGAGCTCGTAGATGAACTCCCGGATGTCGCGGTAGTCGCCGGTGACAACCATCGTGACGGTGAGCTTCGCCAGGGCGCTCTCGCGATCGGCTTCGGGTTCGCTCCCGGTGCGCGCCGGGCGCAGATTGAACTGGCGCGCGAGCTGCTCCAGCCGCGTGTAGGCGAGCCGCCGCGCGGCCGTCCAGTCGGCCGGCAGCACGTCCTTGTAGAACTTCTTCAGCTCGTCGTCGGCTCGCCTCTTGCCATCCACCGTGGCCTGCGCGATCGCCTGACGCGCCTTCGCCTCATCGAGCGCGGCGGCCACGGCGCCGGCGCGCGCCGCCGCGTGATCGACGCTGCGCGTCAAGGGCAGCACCGCCGCGGCGTAGATCAGCGCGTTGACGGCCAGGGCGATCGCCACCGGCAGCACCAGCGCGCGCTTCTCGCGGAGGATGCGGCGCAGCAGCGTCATGACCCTGAGCGCGCCTCCCGCGGCTGTGGTTTCGCGGGCTCGGCGGGCGCCGCGGGCCGGCCGAGGTAGCGGCCGATGAGGATCGCGCGGTGCAGCCCCTGCTCGGTGACGTCCTCCTGGCGCGGGAGCAGGTCGGCGAACGCGCCCGTTTTCTCGAGCTGCTCCATGAAGGTGTCGAGATCCGCGGTGCTGCGGCCAACCACCGTCATCGAGAGGGAGATGACGCCTTCGCGGATCTGCGGCCGCACGGCGGTCAGCATGACGTCGGGCGGCAGCGTCGTCTCGATGAGATTGAAGAAGTCGGTCCAGGAGAACGTCCGGCGATCGATGAGGTCGTTGGCCTCCCGCGCGGCCGCCGCCACGGCCTCCAGCTCGCGCCGATCTGTCCCGCTCCGGATGGCTTCGGCCTGGCGGTTCAGCTCCTCGGCGGCGGCGAGGTTGCCGGCGCTGTTGCGGCCGAGCTGCGTGTTGCGCCCCGACAGCGCGACGAGCTCGCGGACGTTGAACACGCTCAGGGCCAGCACCGCCACGGCCGCGATCGCCAGCGCCACATACACGGCGCGCTCGTTGTAGAACGGCCGCGTCGAGAGGTTCGTGTTCAGCATCAGTCTTCAGTCGTCAGTCTTCAGTCGTCAGTGTGGATTCCCTACGCCGCCCTGGTCCTGAGCAGCAGCCCCAGCGGCGGCGCCAGCACGTCCAGCAACTCCTGGCTCACACTGATCCGATCCCGCAGCGCCGCGGCGCCCCGCGGGTCGATCGCTTCCACCGGCACGCCGATGCGCTCCTGCAGACTGCGGCGCGCCTCGTCCGCCCGGTCGGTCCCGGTCGCGGCCACACCCACGAGGATCACGCGCGGGATGCCCCCGCCGCCGAGCCGGTCTTCGTGGTACATCGCCGTCTGGTGCACGAGGTCGGCCAGCCCTTCGTCACCTTCGTTCGGCCGGCTCCGGAAGAAGATCAGATCCACGCCGCGGACGAGCGCGAGCGTGCTGTACTCCGGCGTGCAGTGTACGAGGAGCCAGTCGCCGGCCGCCGCCGGCCGCAGCGACGCGGTCACGACGTTGATCAGATTGAAGGTGGTCAGGTCGACGAGACCCGCGTCGGCGCCGGCGTCGGCGCACACGTGCTCGTACTCTTCGATGACGTCGCGGCGCGCGAGCGTGACGATGAACTCGCGCCCGCCTTCTGGCAGCGCGGCGCCGGCGCTGTACACGATCTGCGCGTCCTCGAGCCGGAACGGCGCCGCTTTCCGCACCTGCCAGCGCACGAGGTGGTCCAGATCGCTCGCCCGCGCGGGCACCTTGTCGAACCGCACGAGCGACACCCGCGCCACGCTGTCGGCGAGCACGACGCCCACGCGCTTCGGGCGCACGCCGAGCCGTTCGAACGCCCGCTTCAGCGCGGCCGACACGGCCGCGCGATCGTGCACGTTGGTCGCGTTCAGCGCGGGCGTCAGCGCGCCGTCAGGCAGCGGCTCGGTCGCGTGGCCGAGCACCACCGCCGGCGATCCGCCGGCGGACACCGACACGACCGTCACGCGCCGGGCGGCGAACTCGACGCCCACCGAGGGCCACGGACTGGCCAGCAGCCGAATCAGCGGAACACGCGACAGGCGGCTCATTCGACGAACGTCACCTTGTTGATCTCGCGCAGGCTCGTGATACCCGAGGTCGCGCGTTCGACGGCGCACTCGCGCAGAAAGCGCATGCCCTCTTCCCGCGCGCACTTCTTGATTTCCGAGGTCGGCCTGCGCTCGAGAATCATCTCGCGGATGGGGTCGGAGAGGTCGAGCAATTCGCAGATCGCCGTCCGGCCCTTGTAGCCGGTGCCGCCGCACTCGATGCAGCCCGCGCCTTCGTAGAACACCTGCGTGCGCTCGAGGGCGGGGTCCAGCCCCGACTCCTCGAGCATCACGCGCGTGATCTTCTGCGGCCGCTTGCAGTGCGTGCAAATCACCCGCACGAGCCGCTGCGCCAGCACGCAGTTGAGCGCCGACACGAATTGATACGGCTCGACGCCCATGTTCAGGAACCGCCCGAGCACGTCGAGCACGTTGTTGGCGTGGACGGTCGTGAACACCAGGTGGCCGGTGAGCGCCGACTGGATCGCAATCTGCGCCGTCTCGGGGTCGCGGATCTCGCCGACCATGATCTTGTCGGGATCGTGCCGCAGAATCGACCGCAGCCCGCGCGCGAACGTCAGACCCTTCTTCTCGTTGATGGGGATCTGCGTGATGCCCTTGAGCTGATACTCGACCGGGTCCTCGATCGTGACGATCTTGTCTTCAATCGTCTTGATCTCCGACAACGCCGCGTAGAGCGTGGTCGTCTTGCCGCTGCCGGTCGGCCCGGTCACGAGCACCATGCCGTACGGTTCCGCGATGTACTTGCGGAAGCGCTTCAGCTCGCGCTCCGGGAAGCCCAGGATGTCGAGCCGCAACTCGTGGAACTGCTCGCTGATCGACTCCTTGTCGAGAATGCGGATGACGGCGTCCTCGCCGTGAACGCTCGGCATGATCGACACGCGGAAGTCGATCGTCTTGTCCGGCAGGCGCAGCCTGAACCGCCCGTCCTGCGGCACGCGCTTCTCGGCGATGTCGAGCTCCGACATGACCTTGACGCGCGAGATGATGGTGCTGTGAAAACGCTTGTCGATCGGCCGCATGGCCGGCTGCAGCACGCCGTCGATGCGGTACTTCACGTGGACGGCGTCGTCCTGCGTTTCAATGTGGATGTCGCTCGCCCGCCGCTGAATGGCCGTGAAGATGGTGGAATCCACGAGCCGAATCACCGGGCTCGCGTCGCTCGTCAGGCGCTCGACCGAGAGCTTGTCCTCGCCGTTCTCCTCCTCACGGAGAATCTGCATCTGGAAGCCTTCGGTGGCTTCCTCGAGCACGCGCTGCGAGCTCTCGCTCTTCTTCAGAATGGTCTGGATCGCCGAGGGCGTCCCGACCAGCACCTTGATGGGCGTCGAGAGCACGACCGCCAGCTCGTCAATGGTCGGCAAATCCGTCGGATCGGACACGACGATCACGAGCGCGTGGCCGTCGCGCCGGTACGGCACGAAGCCGTAGCGCAGCATCAGGTCGGCCGGAATCGTCCGGAACAGCTCCTGGTCGATGCGGAACTCCGCCATGTCGAGGAACTCGAGCCGGTAGCGCTCGGCGAGCCGCCGCGCGTGCGCGGCCTCGGCCGCGTGATCGACCGGCGCCGCGTCCTCGCCTCCGGCGTAGAGGTCCGTCACCGAGCGTTGCGTGTCCATCAATCCCTCAGCGCGAGATCACCGTCGAGAGCTGGAAGAGCGGCATGTAGAGCGCCAGCAGCAGGCCGGCGATCACCAGGCCCATGATGACGAGCAGCATCGGCTCGATCGTCGTCACGAAACGCCCCAGCTTCGTGTCGTTCTCCTCGTCGAAGAAGTCGGCCAGGCTGTTCAACATGTCCTGCAGCGCACCGGTTGATTCACCGACCTCCACCATCTTGACCGCGACGTCCGGGAAGGCCCCGCGCTCCCCCATCGCCAGCGCGAGCGCGCGCCCCTCGCGCACCTGCTGCTCGATCACGCCCAGCTCTCGCGCCATGTACTGATTGCCGATGGCGCGCGCGGTGATGCCGAGCGCGTTCACCAGCGGAATGCCGCCGCCGAGCAGCGTCGCCAGCGTGCGCGCGGCCTGCGACGTCGCGAACCTCCGCATCGTCGGGCCGGCGCCCGGCAAGGCGAGCAGCAGCCGATCCAGCCGCGCGCGCTGACCCGGCCGCCGAATCCACGTCCACGCCGCCACCGCCAGACCGATCCCGCCGCCGAGAATCAGCGGGAACCAACGGAGCACAAACTGCGAGAACTCGACGATCAGCCGCGTGACGAACGGGAGCTCCTTGCCGAACCCCTCGTAGAACCCCGCGAACTCGGGCACGACCCGGAACAGAATGATGCTGACGACCACGAGCGAGAGCGCCACCAGGATCGCCGGATAGATGAGCGCCGACAGCGTCTTCCGCTTCACGCCCGTGATGACCTTGACGTACGCCACGTAGCGCCGGATGACCTGCTCGAGACTTCCGCTCTTCTCGCCCGCCATCAGCGACGCGTGATACACGCCGGGGAACAAATCCCCCTGCGCCTCGAAGGCCTCCGACAAGGAACTCCCGGCGCGCACGCGCTCGTAGATGTCGTCCAGCACCGCGCGGAACACCGGATTATCGATACGCCGCCGGAGGATTTCGAGCGACTGCACGAGCGGCATGCCCGCGCGCAGCAGCGTGGCCAGCTCCTGGTTGAACATCAGGAACTCGGCCTGACCGACCCGTCGGCGTTGCGGCAGCCGCAGCGCGCCGGCCGTCCAACCCGCCCGCCGGACCCCGAGGATGTACAGCCCCTTTTCCTCGAGGTCGCGCCGCAGACGGGCTTCGCTCTCGGCGACGTAGACGCCCTCGATCACTTCCCCGTTCGGCGTGCCCAGCCTGCAGCGAAACTCCATTGTTCAGTGGCGGGGCCCCCTGCACCCCGCCTGGCGCGCTTCGCTCACGGGGCCCCTCGCACCCCGCTCCGCTCCGCGCGCGCGCGCTTTGTTCAGTGGCGGGGCCCCCCAGACTCCGCGCCGCGCGCAGTCGCTTCGTTTAGTGTCGGGATCCTCTGCATAGCCCGCGTGGAAGTCTCCTGGATCGATATCGGCTGATCCGCGCAAGATCTTGTCTCTATGGACATTACCCGGATCGGACCTTCGCCGGATTATATACCATCCAGAACGACCGCCGCCCTTTCTTCGCCGCGCGAGAGCGGCGACAAACCGAACCCGTTCTTTAGACCGAGGGATCGTCCGGATGGCTTGAGGAGCAGCGGCCTAGCGGCGCGGGAGCAGGGACAGGATGCGGGCGACGTACTCGCGCGTTTCGCGATACGGAGGAACGCCGCCGAAACGCTCGACGGTCGCCTCGCCGGCGTTGTAGGCCGCCAGCGCGACCGACAGTTCGAAGCGGCCGAGCAGCGACTTCAGGTGCTTGATGCCCGCGTCGACGTTCGACTTGGGATCGAACGGATCCGCAACCGAGTACTGCCGCGCGGTAGCGGGCATGAGCTGCATGAGGCCCTTCGCGCCCTTCGGGGATACGGCTTTCGAGCGGTAGGCCGACTCCACGGCGATGACCGCGCGCACCAGTCGCGGATCGACCCCGTGCTCGCTCGACATGGTGTCGATCAACTCCGCATACGGCACCGCGCCGAGCGCCGCCGGCGTGGGCGCCTCAGACGCGGCGTCAGCCACAGGCACGGGATATGGCACCTCGTCCGGAAGGATGTCCTGAACCCACGAGACCGGGCAGGACACTTCGCCGCCCGCGCGCAGCGCCAGGACGACGGTGTCACCGTCGATGCGGTGGCTTCTGACGGAGAGCGTCCGACCGGAGGTGAAATAGATGATCTCGGCGCGGGCCTGGGCGGCCCCGGCCGTCAAGAGGAGAACCGCCGCCGCGACGCCCCGCAGGAGCCAGGTCCGCATCTCGTGCCGGATCTTACCACGCCCTACTGCGGCTCGACGAAGAGGTGGAACACCCTGATGCCGAGCTCGCGGCGGTCGCTGCCGCCGTGCTCGGCCGGGATGAACGCCCTGTCCGCGGCGATCGTCAGCTCCACCATCTCGCCGGTCCCGAGCGCGCTCGCGCTGACCCGCGACTTGTGGAGGAAGCGGGAGGCGTCCTGAATCGGGAACGAATCGACCACCTGGTCGCCGACGCGCACCGACACCTGCTGCGGCGGGTCGAACACGTCGGTCCGGCCGTCGGCGTCCAGATAGACGATGAGATCGCGCTGCGGATTGCGGAACGACACCCGCGCCTCACGCTTCGTCCAGCGCCATTCCTCGAGCGAGTTCCCCTGGGCGACTTCCTGGTCGTGCCACCCGTCCCCATAGACGAGGAACACGCCTTCGGACTGCGGCAGGAGTTCGATCGTCGCCACCGCGTAGGCTTTCTGTCCGTTGTCGCGGCCCCCGAGCGTCAACCGCTGCTGGTTCTTCGGATCGTACAACCCCATCTGGATGGTGGCCTGGCCGAGGTACGGATACACGGGGATGAACAGCGTGCGCGAGTACTGAATCGTCTGCCCCGGCTTCCACTGCGAGCTGGGCGTCGCCGGATCGTGGTCGTCGGTCCACATCACCTCGTCGTCCGAGTCCACGAAGTGGACCATGACCCGGTAGTTGCCGTCGATCTTCGCGTCGGGCGCGACCTGGAAGCGGTACGTCATCTCGATCGGCCCGCCGAGCGGCGCGCGATGCCGGTTCGCGGCCGCGCTCGGCACGGCCACGGCCGGCTCGGAGCCGCCGCCGCACGACATGGCGGCGAGCGCCGCGCCCACGAGGATCAGGAGGACACACAGCAGCCGGGCGGTCGTTCGATAGGGGCTCATAGTGCTCAGCGTCACGGAAGCTGGACGTCGGCGACCACAAATTCTACTTCAGTTGCCGCATGTATCGCAATTATGTTAGCCTTCCGCGCATTCGAGGCGACTGCACACGGAGGCTCGGGACATGTCGTTCGACGCGCTGGGCATGATCGAGACCAAGGGTCTCATCGGATCGATCGAAGCCGCCGACGCGATGGTGAAGGCGGCCAACGTCGTGCTGGTCGGCAAGGAGTACATCGGCGCCGGCTACGTCACCGTGATGGTGCGCGGTGATGTCGGCGCCGTGAAGGCCGCGACCGACGCCGGGGCGGCCGCCGCGCGGCGAGTCGGCGAGCTGGTGTCGGTCCACGTGATTCCGCGCCCTCACGCCGAAGTCGAGAAGATCCTTCCGAAGCCCAAGGACACTGCGAAGTAGCGCAGGCCTTCAGGCCTGCAACGCGCGCGGGCCTTCAGGCCCGCCGTAGCGCCCGCCCATGGCCGACGCCGCTCCAGCCGATTCCGATCGCGACCTCGCCTCCATCCACGAGGCCCGCACGCTGGCCCGGCGCGCGAAAGAGGCGCGGCCCGTGCTCGCCGAGTTCACCCAGGAACACATCGACGCGATCGTCGACGCCATGGCGGCGGCCGTGACGCCGCACGCCGAGGCGCTCGCGAGGCTCGCCGTCGAAGAAACGGGCTACGGCGTCGTCGCCGACAAGATTCAGAAGAATCTCTTCGCATCAGAGAAGGTCTACCGCTTCATCAGGCCGATGAAGACCGTCGGCGTGATCCGGCGGATCGACGATCGGAAGGTCGTCGAGATCGCGGAGCCTTTCGGCGTCGTCGCCGCGATCGTGCCGTCGACCAACCCGACCTCGACGGCGATCTACAAGATTCTCATCGCGATCAAGGCGCGCTGCCCGATCGTGATCAGCCCGCATCCGGCCGCCGTCCGCTGCATCTCGCGGACCGCCGAGATCATGCACGAGGCCGCGCGGCGCGCCGGCGCGCCCGACGCCGCGATCGCCTGGATGAAGACCGTCACGCTCGAAGGCACGCAGGAGCTGATGAAGCACCGCGACGTCGCGGTCATCCTCGCCACGGGCGGCATGGGGCTGGTGCGCGCGGCGTACAGCGCCGGGAAACCCGCCTACGGCGTCGGCCCCGGCAACGCGCCCGCCTACATCGAGCGTACGGCTGACCTCCCGAAGGCGGTCGGCGACATCATCACCGGCAAGACGTTCGACAACGGTCTGCTCTGCTCGTCCGAGAACTCGGTGGTCGTCGACGAGGCGGTCGCGGAAGAAGTCCGGCGCGAGTTCGTGCGGCAGCAGGCCCACTTCCTGTCGCCGGCCGAGATCGACGCGGTCGGCAAGGTCCTCGTGACCCCGCAGCGCCTGCCGAACCCGGCGCTCGTCGGCAGGCCGGCGACCTTCGTCGCGCAGCAGGCCGGCATCACCGTGCCGCCCGGCACGCGCGTCCTCGTCGCCGAACTGGCGGGCGTCGGCAAGGACTTCCCCTTGTCGATCGAGAAGCTCTGCCCCGTCCTGTCCTTCTACGTGGTGAAGGACTGGCAGGAGGGCTGCGAGCGCTGCAAGCAGATCCTCGCCTATGGCGGCATGGGTCACACGATGTCGATCCACTCGCGGAACGAGGCGGTGATCCTGGAGTTCGGCCTGAAGAAGCCCGCCTTTCGCATCGTGGTCAACACACCGACGACGCACGGATCGATCGGTTTGACGACCGGACTCGATCCGGCGATGACGCTGGGCTGCGGCGGCTACGGCGGCAACATCACCTCGGACAACATCTCGCCGATGCACCTGCTGAACATCAAGCGCCTGGCCTACGAGGTGACGCCGGCGGCCGCGCGGGCGCACACGCCGGCCGCGGGACCCGCCCTGCCGAAAGCCCCGGCCGAACCCGTCCAGCAGGGCGTCAGCGCCGACTCCATCCTCCAACTGATCGACCAGGTCCTCTCCTCACGCGGCGTGCCGGCGGCGGCGCCGGCGCCGCCGCCGACGCCCACAGCCGCCAGGCCCGTCGATTTCGTCTGTGAAGAGGACGTGCGGCAGGCGATCAAGAAAGCCGAGAAGATCCTCGTGGGCGCCCGGACGATCATCACGCCGGCAGCACGGGATCTGGGTGACCAGCACAAGGTCTTCACGCCTGTACTGATTGACCCATCAGCACTTAAGGGTTGACCGTTGGCGGCCCGGATGGTACTCTAGCCCGCGATGATGCCGAGTGCGTGGCGGCCGATCGTGGCCGCCTGCGGCCTGACCGTCGTCCTCGCGGGATGCGGCGCCGGTCCCAGGCCGCGGCTCCCTGCGCCCGCGCCGGCAGCGGTCACGCCGGCCCGGCAGACCCCCGCGCCCGTTCCCCCGCCAGAACCCGAGGACCACGTCGCGTCGCTCATCGCCCGTTCAGAGGCGCATTTCACGACCGGCGAGCGCGAGTTCTCGCTCGGCCATCTGGATCAGGCGAAGGCCGCGTTCGACCTCGCGGTCGAGGTGCTGCTCGAATCACCGGAGGGCGCGCGAACCGAGCCGCGGCTGCGCGCGCATTTCGATCGGCTGGTCGACCGCATCAACGCCCTCGAGCTGCAGGCGCTCGCGCAAGGCGACGGCTTCACCGAGAAGAAGTACGAACCGGCGACCATCGACGCGCTGCTCGAGATCGCGACCTTCCCGCCGCCCGACGCGGGGACGGAGACGCGCGAGTCGGTCGAGAACGACATGCGCGTCACGCTTCACGACATTCCGATTCCGCTCAACGCGAAGGTGCTCTCGTACGTGGAGCTCTTCCAGGGCCGGCTCCGCGACTGGTTCCAGGAGGCGCTGCACCGCGGCGCGCAGTACATGCCCATGATCCAGGGTGTGTTCCGCGCGGAGGGTCTGCCCCTCGATCTCGCGTACGTTCCGCTCGTCGAGAGCGCGTTCAAGCCGAACGCGTTGTCCCGCGCGAAGGCCAAGGGCGTCTGGCAGTTCATGCGCGGCACCGCCGTCGAGAACGGCCTGCGCCACGATTGGTACGTGGACGAACGCGCCGATCCGCTGAAAGCCACGGCGGCGGCCGCGAAGTATCTGCGCGGGCTCTACGACATGTTCGACGGCGACTGGCATCTCGCGCTCGCCTCGTACAACGGCGGGCCCGGCCGCATCCAGCGCGCCCTCAAGCGCGCCAAGACGGACGATTTCTGGAGGATCAGGGAATCGTCGCGCTACCTGCCGCGCGAAACCCGCGAGTACGTCCCGATGATCCTCGCCGCGATCATCATCGCCAAGAACCCGGTGCAGTACGGGTTCGAGGTTGCCCGGCCGGCCGCGCCCGCACACGAGAAGGTCACCTTGCCGATGCCGGTGGACCTGCGGCGGGTCGCCGAGTGGACCGGCGTCTCGGTCGACGAGATCCAGACCCTCAATCCGGAACTACGGCGCTGGACGACGCCTCTGAAGGACAAGGAGTACGAGCTGACGGTGCCGGCCGGCACCGCCGCGCAGCTCGCGGAACGACTGGCGTCCGCGTCGCCGAGCGATCTCGTATCGGTCAGCGAGTACGTCGTCCGCAAGGGCGACACACTGTCGACGATCGCGCGGCGCCTGAAGGTCGGCACAACCGACCTGGCCGACGCCAACGGGTTGACGCGCAAGGCGAAGCTCAAGCCGGGCCAGCCCCTGATCGTGCCGCGCCCGCCGGCCACGGTGCTCGCCGCTCGGACCGATCGTCCAGCCCCGATCGCCGCGTCGGGCGCAGCCGGGTCGTCCGGATCCTCGCGGGTCGTCTATCGCGTGCGCCGGGGCGACTCCCTGTGGTCGATCGCGCAGGAGTTCGACACCACGGTTGACGCGATCAAGGGCTGGAACAAGCTCCGCAGCAGCAAGATCAACGTCGGCGATCGCCTCACGCTCCATCTCAACCGCAGCGGCGGCGAGCAGTAACGCCCTCAGCGCAATCTCAGCCATCTCTCGAACAAGGCGGATGGCAGATCCTGCCATCTCGCAGGCATAAGGCCTGGAAAACGCAGGACTAAACCCGCCCTCACGGCGGACTGCCCTTTGCAGGGATCTGCTCGTTCCTCGTTCCTGGCGCAGGTTCCCGCCGACCCTGCAGGGTCGGCCCAGATGTCAGAGCTTGTGAAGAAATCGGTGTAGGGGCCGCCTTTAGGCGGCCCTGTCTG
>ERZ1292640.2880-Hain-H43-02um-R1-2880-length-13631-cov-4_pt1 | contig 13631 bp, 13 predicted proteins | sample MGYA00564404_ERZ1292640 | MGnify/ENA primary metagenome ERZ1292640 (study PRJEB36523, sample SAMEA6512636) | groundwater metagenome | collected 2019-01-08 | study: AquaDiva: Metagenomics assemblies of 32 groundwater samples
GTTATCCTGCTAACATCAGGTTTTTAAATATCTGCAGGTTCTTTGTGTTAACATGATAATAATGAAATTTGGAGGTACATCGGTTGGTTCTGCTGAAAGACTGAAAACTATTGTCGAGCTGATTAAAGAAAGGAAGGAAGAAAAGCCAGTCATTGTGCTTTCAGCAGTGTCAAAGATTACTGACACACTGATAGCAGCTGCTTACAGTGCAGTTCACGGAAAAGCCGATATATCTGCCATTGAACAGCGCCATTTACAAATACTTGATGAACTAGGAATAGACTCGTCTGTGCTCAAGCCCTATTTTGCTGAGCTCAAAAGCGAGCTGCAACACATTGCAGGATTCGCAAGATTAACACCGCAGCTTCTTGATAGTGTGGTATCATATGGCGAGCGCCTCTCAGTTCGGATGTTCAGCCTTTATGCGAACAGCCAAGGATTGACAACAAGAGCAGTTGACGCTTTTGAAGCGGGTTTGCTCACTGACAACCGGTTTGGAAAGGCAGAAGTCCTGCCAGAAGCTTATACTGAACTAAACAAAAGCCTAACTATCCTGATTAACGAAGGCAAAATCCCAATAATTACGGGCTACATCGGAAAATCAAAAGGCGGACAAATCACAACTCTCGGAAGAGGCGGGTCCGATTATAGTGCAGCAATAATTGGCGCTGCGCTTCATGCAAAAGAAATCCAAATATGGACAGATGTTAATGGTGTGTTAAGCGCAGACCCCAAAATAGTCCCTCAAGCAAAAACAGTGCCTTTAGTTTCATTTGACGAAGCATCTGAACTCTCGTATTTTGGGGCTAAAGTCTTGCACCCAAAAACTATTTTACCTGCAATGCAGTACGACATTCCCGTCAGGGTGTTGAACACATTCGAACCTGTTAATCCCGGAACCAAGATAGTGAAGCAGGCAATAAATGGAAGAACAATAAAAGCTATAACTGCCAAGAAAAACGTCACGTTGATAACAATAAGGTCAACACGCATGCTTCATGCGCACGGTTTTTTACATAGGATATTCAAAGTTTTCGACGAGCGGGAAGTTTCAGTCGATATGATAGCAACTTCTGAAATAAGCGTTTCAATGACCGTGGATAAAGGGCGAGACATCGAGGGAGTGATGAAAGAGCTGCACAACTTTGCAGAAGTTAAGATGGAACATAATAGAGCAAGCATTTCGCTCGTAGGTCAAGGAATCCATGATAACAGCTCAACAATACAGAAGATTTTCAATGCTCTTGCTCAAGAGAATATTCCTGTTGAAATGATCTCGCAAGGAGCTTCTGAGATTAGTTTTGGATTTGTCGTAGACAATTCAAAAGCTGATGATGCTGTAAGGGCTTTGCACAAAACATTTTTCGAGGTGGAACAATGAAATTACAAGGAGCAATAACTGCTTTAATCACGCCGTTTAAAGAAAACGGAGAGATTGATTATGATGCATTCAGGAAGCACACAAGAAATCAAATAAAAGCAGGGATCAATGGAATAGTGCCATTGGGCACAACCGGCGAATCGCCAACAATTGAGAAAGAAGAACGAGAACAGATAATCAAGATTTCTGTCGAGGAAGCTAAAAAGAAAATTCCAGTAATAGTCGGAACAGGCTCAAACTCAACAAAAAAAACAATAGAGGAAACAAAGGAAGCAGAAAAGCTGGGTGCAGATGCCGCATTGATTGTATCGCCATACTATAACAAACCGACGCAGGAAGGGCTTTACCGCCATTTCGAGGCAATTGCCAATGAAACAAACCTTCCCATTATTGTTTATAACATTAAAGGCAGGACGGGAGTCAACATAGAAACATCCACTTTGAAAAGAATGTCACAGCTGAAAAATATTGTTGCAGTCAAGGAAGCGTCAGGTGATATAAACCAGATGGGAGACGTAATAAACGAGCTTCCAAAATCATTTACGGTTTTATCAGGTGACGATTCGATGACTTTGCCGCTCATGGTGCTAGGAGGAAAAGGAGTAATATCAGTAATCTCAAACCTATTTCCGGAAAAAACCGTAGCTATGACTTCGGCTGCACTCAAAGGAAATTGGGAGGAAGCCAGAAAAATCCATTACGAACTGCTTCCCTTTATGAAAGTCGCATTTATCGAAACAAATCCAATCCCAATAAAAACTTCCATGAACCTTTGCGGCTGGAAAGGAGGCAGTTTCTGGCTGCCAATGTGCGAGATGCAGCCACAAAATATGGAAAAGCTATCGGCAGTGCTTAAGCAAATGAGGATGCTGAAATGAAAATAGCAATAGTCGGCTACGGCAGGATGGGAAAAGAAATAGAGAAAGTATGCAAAGCAAGAAAGCATGAACTCGTAGCAATAATCGACCCTTCAGAGCCCAATGCAACACATAAAGCAATTAATGCAGATGCTTTGAAAAATGCAGATGCAGTAATCGAGTTCACCCACCCATCGCAAGCTGTCAGCAACATTGAAAAAATAGCCTCGTTAAAAAAAAATATTGTTGTTGGCACAACCGGCTGGCATTCAGAACTGAAGAAAGTGAATGACACAGTAAATAAGCAGGGTGTGGCAATGATTTATGGCACCAACTTTTCGCTGGGAGTAAACATTTTTTACCGAATCATTGAGTCGGCAGCAGCATTGATCGACCGGGCAGAGAATTATGATATTTATGGTATGGAAATGCACCACGCCGGAAAGGCAGACTCCCCTTCAGGAACTGCAAAATCAATAGCCGATATTCTTCTTAGCAATATCAGGAGAAAGAAAAAAGCAGTCTACGACAAGCTTGAAAAGCAGATTTCGCCTGACGAGGTTCATTTCACAAGCGTTCGTGCAGGTAGTTTGCCTGGAACACATATAGTTGGCTTTGACAGTGCGCAGGACAAAATCGAGTTAAGGCATGACGCAAAAGGTCGCGAAGGATTCGCACTTGGAGCAGTCATGGCAGCAGAATGGCTCGATGGAAAGAAAGGTCTGTTTACCGTCTCAGACTTTATGAGCGAGTACTTCAAATGAAAAAAATGGCAAAAATAAAAGTGGGCATACTTGGTGCAACTGGAACTGTTGGACAGAGATTCATCCAGCTTCTCGAGAATCATCCCTGGTTCGAAATCACAGAAGTGGCGGCATCCGAGAAGTCAGCCGGGCAGACTTATGAGCAAGCAGTTGCCGGTAGATGGCTCCAGACTACGCCAATCCCTGCGAATGTTAAGAAACTGAAAGTCAAGGAATGCAAGTCGAACCTAAACTGCACAGTTGTATTTTCAGGACTTGACGCTACTGTTGCCGGTGAAATCGAGGCAGCATTTGCCGATGCAGGATACAAAGTCTTCAGCAATGCAAAAAATCACAGGATGGACAATCATGTTCCATTGATGATTCCTGAAGTTAATGCATCACATGCGCCATTAATAAAATCACAAAAAAGGAAAGGATTCATTGTTACAAATCCCAATTGCACCACTATCGGGATGGTGATGGCACTTGCGCCCCTGCAGAAGGAATTTGGGATAACCTCAGTAATAATGACCTCTATGCAGGCAATTTCGGGTGCGGGTTATCCGGGCGTAGCATCGATAGATATAGTCGATAATGTAATCCCGTTTATAGGTGGTGAGGAAGAGAAAGTGCAGACAGAAACTCTAAAGCTCCTCGGCACACTCGAAAAAGGAAAAGTGAAGCCTGCAGAAATAACAATAAGTGCACATTGCAATAGGGTGGCAGTAATTGATGGTCACACAGAAACAGTTTCATTTTCACTTAAAAAGAAACCGAGCATAGAGGAAATAAAAAGAACTTTTTCAAACTACAACCCTCTTCGGGGTTTGAATCTTCCATCAGCACCTGCGCATCCCATAATTGTCTTAGAAGAACAAAACAGGCCTCAGCCAAAACTTGACAGAAACCTTGAAAAGGGAATGGCCTGTGTTATCGGAAGAATAAGGAAGGATGAAGTTTTGGGGTACAAAATGGTCGTGCTTAGCCACAATACGATCAGGGGAGCCGCAGGATGCTCAATACTTAATGCCGAGCTTATGAAAGCCAAAGGTTTTTTGGGTGAATAAAATATGAACTCTTCAAAAAGACTTGAGAGAATCCCGCCTTATTTATTTGCAGAAATTAACAAGAAAATCGCAGAGGCAAAGAAAAGGGGAGTGGACGTAATAAGTCTCGGGATAGGAGACCCGGACATGCCAACGCCCAAACCCATTATTGATGTGCTTGAAAAAGAAGCCAATAACCCTAAGAACCACCAATATCCGGATTACGAGGGGCTTCTTGCTTTCAGAACTGCAGTATCTCAATGGTACAAAAGAAGGCACAATGTCGATTTAGACCCTGAAAAAGAAGTCTTGACGCTTATTGGTGCAAAAGAAGGAAGTGTGCATCTATCAATTGCTTTTCTTAATCCTGGAGAAGTAGCCTTAATCCCAAGTCCGGGTTATACAGTTTACAAGACGGCAGCTATTATGACCGATGCTGAGCCTTACGAGATGCCTTTGCTTGAGGAAAACGAATTCTTGCCTGCCCTTCGCGCAATTCCATCCGATGTTGTGAAAAAAACAAAGCTGCTCTACCTCAATTACCCAAACAACCCAACAGGCGCTGTTGCTGGCAAAGAATTCTACAAAGAGGTCATTGATTTTGCTAATGACAACAAGATAATAGTATGCTCTGACAACCCGTACAGCGAAACAGGCTACGATGGATACAAACCATTATCTTTTCTTGAAATCCCGGGCGCGAAGGAAGTTGGAGTAGAAATGAATTCGCTTAGCAAGCCATATAATATGACTGGCTGGAGGGTGGGCATGGCTGTTGGTAATGCTGATATCATCAAAGGAATGGGGATTTCAAAATCCAATACGGACAGCGGCGTGTTCAACGCGATTCAGTATGCAGCGATAAAAGCGCTTTCATTGCCTGATTCGCACATCGAGAATCTTATGAAAATTTACCAGAAAAGACGAGACTTAGTGCTTGACACATTCAAAAAAGTCGGGCTTAAAGCATTCAAGCCAAAAGCAGCATTCTACATCTGGACCAAAGTTCCCGATGGGGAGACATCTGCAAGCTTCGCTACAAAAATTTTAGAAAAAACGGGCGTAGTAATCACCCCTGGCGCAGGTTACGGAAAAACAGGCGAAGGATACTTCAGAATTTCACTCACAGTCCCGGACGAAAGGCTTAAAGAAGCCATGCAAAGAATAGAAAAGGTGCTAGCATGATAATTGACAACAAGTTATACATCGGAGGCATAGCTGCTTTGGAACTTGCAAAAACATATGGCACCCCCCTGTACGCGTATGATGAAAGTGTCATCAGGCAGAGATGCAAAGATTTGCAGAAGTTTATCAGCTATCGGCCAATTAAAGTTTATTATGCGTGCAAGGCAAACTCAAATCCAACAATCTTACGCGCGATAAAAGAGGAAGGATGCGGAATAGATGCGGTTTCTCCTGGTGAAATAGTTCTTGCTCTAAATTGCGGGTTTTCGCCAAAAGAAATTGTTTTCACTGGCAACAATCTTACAGATGATGAGATGAGATTTGGAATCACCCAAGGGATCTTGCAGAACATCGATTCCCTGTCTCAGCTTGAAAGGTATGGAAAAATAAATCCCGGCTCTAAGATTTGGGTGCGGATAAACACTGATGTCGGTGCAGGCCATCATGCACACACGATAACCGGCGGGCCTGACTCGAAGTTCGGCATTTATTACGATAAGATTCAGGAAATCAAGGCAATTGCAGATATGCATAGGCTCAAAATAGTTGGTGTGCACCAGCATATCGGCTCGGGAATACTGAATCCTGATGATTTCATAACCGCGATGGATGCTCTCCTTCCTGTTGCAAAACAATTTTCTGAATTGGAAAGTGTAGACTTCGGCGGCGGCATCGGAATTCCCTATCGCGCTGACCAAAAGCAAATTAACTTGGAAGCTCTTGGCAAAACTATCAGTGAAAAATTCAAGGCTTTCTGCCAAGAGTTTGGCAGGCAAATAACCCTCACAATTGAACCAGGCCGATTCTTAGTCGCTGAATCAGGAGTGTTAATAGCAAAAGTGAACACGATTAAAGACACTCCAGCTCATAAATTCGTCGGAGTTGATTCAGGATTCAACCACCTTGTGAGGCCTGCAATGTACGGTTCTTATCATGAGATTGTAAAAGTTGATGAAGTGAAGTCTGACAAAACAGACAAAGTTCTCGTTGCGGGCAACATCTGTGAATCAGGTGACTTATTCACTCTTGGAGATAGTGGAGAAAAAGTTGACCGCGAATTGCCTGTGCTTAAAGAAGGCGATATTATCGGCATACTCGACGCAGGAGCTTACGGATTCTCGATGGCTTCCACCTACAATATGCGGCCAAGGCCGATAGAAGTAATGGTCAACGGCAAGCTGCACAATGTGATAAGAGAAAGGGAGACGGTTGAGGATTTAATGAGAGGGCTGGAGTGAACATGGACGACCCTGACTATTACGCAGAAATAAGAACATACCAATTCGTTTCTAGCTCTAAGAAATGGGTTTGCACCGGCCAAACAAACGGCTCTTATAATTACGCTCATATAGACGACGTGTATCCTCGGGACAAGCCATGGATACCAGTCAGAGGCCCGCATGGTACTATCGATTATGTTGCAAACCCAAATTTCAGACTTAAAACCTTGGATGACAAACTTCGCAGTTAAACTTGATGCAGGAACTAACTGCCGGCAGCAGATATGAAATTCACTAAATTCTGCCCAAGCTGTAAAAGTCCAGATATCCGATATGAATCATCTGATGCAGGTGTCTTCGATATTTGCAGAAAATGCGGTTTTCGGATGCATAGCTTTCCTGAAAGAGCTGCAAAACAATAAATTAACGACTGTAGGAGTGATTAATAGTTTTCCTTAACATTTGTAAAGCAAATCCTCTTGTTTTGAGCATAAAACCGAAAAAAATAATAAGAACATCTTTTTTTTATTAGGAAATGAAGCCTCAGAACAAGTTATTGCTATCTGATCAGCATCTGAAGGTTGAAGAGGGCGCACATATAATTTATTTGTATGAAGATGAAACTGAATTGCTAGATATTTTCTCAAGATTTTATACTCAAGGATTGATAAATAATGATCTTTGCATAACTATTGATTCTGATGATGGATTCTCAAAGAGATTAATCGAGGATATAGAAGCTAAGAGTGGGATGGATATGAACCAATTAAAAAGTAAAATAATGCATATCTCGCATAAAGACTTTTATTTTAACAACGGTGCTTTTAACGCTAATCGTGTATTCGGTGTCGTTGATGATTTAATCAGCAAAAATGTGCTGACGATAAGATGCGCTGGCACATCTGGCTGGATAGATAAAACTTTTTTTAATGAGTTTTGTGAATATGAGACAGCGTTTACCAAAAGATACCACAACAATAACGTGTTGGTATTGTGCGCATACTCCCTAAAACAACTCGACGTCGCGCAAATCATTAAATTAATACAATCTCATACGCTCATACTTTTCAAGGAAGGTCACTCATGGAAAATATCGGAAACTGTTGAACGGAAGATTTACAATCAACAAATTGAAGACCTGGAAAATTTTACAAAATTTGCTGTTGACAGAGAATTGAAGATGATCGATCTCAAGAAACGAATTACGCAACTTGAAAAAGAAGCAGACGATTACAAGAAAAGTGCTGAATGAATTTTCTGAGCTTTGAACTTATTTAGACGCCTGATTTAATTAACTCAAAAAATCTCTCAATTTAGAAAGCTAATGTTACCTAAAACGGGCATGACTAGTTTTACTAATGCCTGAACTAAATATTTATTAAATGTCAGAATCTCCCCATTTTATATGAAATTCACAAAGATGCACGGAACAGGAAACGATTACTTCTACATCAACGGATTTGAAGAAACAGTCAGCAATCCGTCAAAACTAGCAATAAAACTATCTGACAGGCACTTTGGCATCGGCGGAGATGGCCTAATCTTGATTCTTCCTTCGAAAATTGCCGACGTCAGGATGCAAATGTTCAATGCTGATGGCAGCGAGGGAGCGATGTGCGGCAACGGAATTAGGTGCGTTGCAAAATATGCGTATGAGCACAGTCTTGCAAAAAAGGAGAAGATGACAATTGAAACGAAATCAGGAATTAAATCGCTTGAACTTTCTGTAAAAAATGGGAAAGTGGATTCTGTGACGGTTGACATGGGCGAAGCGGTCGTTGGAAAAGAGGTGGCAGTCACAATCGATGGAAAAAATTACACTTACCTTCCAGTAAACGTGGGTAATCCTCATGCTGTGCTTTTCGTTGACAAAATAACAGATGAACTCGTCTTGGGTGTAGGCCCCAAAATAGAAAAGCATCCAAATTTTCAAGACCGGACAAATGTGGAATTTGTTAAAGCCAAGAATAGAAAAGAGCTAGATTTCAGAGTCTGGGAGCGCGGCTCAGGAGAAACAATGGCCTGCGGAACAGGAGCATGCGCAGCTGTTGCAGCCGGAATCACCAAAGGAGTTCTTGATAAAAAAGTAACAGTTCATTTGAAAGGCGGCGACCTGCAAATTGAATTAAAAAATAATCATGTTTTCATGACCGGAAATGCGGTAAATGTTTTTGAGGGAGAAATCTAGCGCGGCGCCCTTAGTCTTTGCCAGCATTGCATGCAAGCCCAGCCTTTTTGGTCGCCGATTAACGGAACAAAGAATGCGACTTCTGTTTTTTTATTGCAAACATCACAAGTCACAGAAACCATTATCTACCTGCTTATTGGTATTGTGTACCGCATGTTCCAGAATGCTTCATAACATTCTTGACACATCCAGCCTTTCTCGGAGTCTAAAGAATAATGTAATTTGACGTAAAATGCAGTTGTACATACCTTTCCACAAATATCACACTTGGTTTCAGCCACTGTAGTCTCCCCACGATACTTATCAGGTGATTTAGTTTATATAAATTCTTTGTAGAAGTTCACTTTCTAAACGGGCAAAAAAAAGTAGAAGAGAATGCGGGTTTTGAGGGTTTTGAGAAATTTGCAAGAAAAGCCTTTTAAACAAAAGATAAGATAAACGAAGGCATGAAGGAAGAAGAATCAAACCTTGGGATTACAGTAACCAAATCTAAGGATATTTCCGAGTGGTACCAGCAAGTGGTTCTAAAATCGGGGATGGCAGAATACAGTTCAGTTTCAGGATGTATCGTATTCAAACCCTTAAGCTATGCAATTTGGGAAAATATCCAGCGAACACTTGATGCTGAATTCAAAAAATTAGGGCATAAGAATGTTTATTTCCCTTTACTGATCCCTGAATCCTTGCTGACAAAAGAGCAAAAACACGTCGCAGGATTCACTCCGGAAGTCGCTTGGGTTACGCACGCAGGAAATAAGCCTCTTGCGGAAAAGCTTGCAATAAGGCCGACTTCAGAGACAATAATGTATGATTCATATAGCAGGTGGGTCAGGAGCTGGAGAGACTTGCCATTGCTGCTAAACCAGTGGAACAATGTTGTGAGATGGGAATTCTCCCACCCAAAACCATTCTTGAGAACAAGAGAATTCCTTTGGCAGGAAGGCCACACAGTTCATGCCACTCTTGAAGAAGCGGAAGGAGAAGTCTATCAGATGCTAGATGTTTACGTAAATTTTGTTGAAGAATATTTGGCAATCCCTGTGATTCGCGGAAAGAAAACCGAGTCAGAAAAGTTTGCTGGTGCTGATTACACTACGACTTTGGAAGCATTGATGCCTGATGGCAAAGCGTTGCAGATGGGAACATCCCATAATCTTGGCCAAAATTTTTCCAAAGCATTTGGCATAAAATTCCTCGACCAGGGCGGAGTTGAGCAATTCGCTTGGCAGACCAGCTGGGGCATGAGCACTAGGGTGATTGGTGCAATGGTTTTGGCTCATGGAGATGACAAAGGTCTCGTTATTCCACCGAAAATCGCGTCTACGCAGGCCGTGATTGTGCCTATAATCTTTGATAGTAGCAAAGCTAAAGTTTTGGAGGCTGCCCAGCATCTTCAAGCAACACTTTCAGAAGCATTCAGTGTTGAGCTTGACCTAAGAGACGGCTACACACCTGGCTGGAAGTTCAACGAATGGGAGCTCAAAGGAGTGCCAGTCCGAATAGAAATTGGGCCGAAGGATGTAGAGAAAAAACAAGTTGTCATGGTAAGAAGAGATACAGGTGCCAAAGAATTTGTTCCGATTGCTGAAGCCAGTCACAGATTGAAAACCCTTCTTGATGACATTCAAAAAACACTTTTCAAAAAAGCTAAATCATTTCTAGAACAAAGCATAATTAATGTATCTGACTGGGAAGAATTCAACGACACTTTAAAGAACGATAAACTGGCATTCGCTTTCCATTGCGCAAATGCTGGGTGCGAAGCAACTATCAAAGAAGAAACTCAGGCGACAGCGAGATGCATTCCATTTGAACAGCCGCAAGTTCTGAATCATCAATGCGTCAAATGCGGAAATCCCGCGAGATACAAAGTTTATTTTGCCAAGAATTACTAGGCATATTGGCCGATAAGCTGGTGCACTAGGTTATGATTTGGTGGCAACCCAAATTCTGCTAGCTTAAACGCAGCATCAATCTTGCCAACGAGGAATACAACAAAGGCGACTCGGCATCACTGAACATTGAATTGATTATCACTCTTCTACCTCTTCTGAAACTTGATGCGTGCTCAATTAGCGTATCAATTGTCATTTTCCGAGAATAATCAATTAACTTTAGCGGTACTCTGTCCTCAAGAAGCTCTTGGCCAATGCGAACCAATTCCTGTTGTGAAAACATGGTTTCGTTGGAGTTATATTTGCTTTATATTGTTTATCACTTTGAAGAAAAGAAATCAAAATTTTAAGAACTATGGAGGATTAATGCCCAATCTTCCAAATATTCGATCTGAAGTAGGAGCCATGCCCAATGCTGCAATATCGCAGGCTAACCAAAGAAAACCCAAGGGGTTATTGTGGATCTCGCCTGTTCTGAATGCGTCATCCAGATAGGTTGTCAAACCGGCTTTCCCAAGATTGTCTTCGAGTTTTTTATGATATTTTAATAACTCATCAAACCCTGTATTGCTCATTCCGCAATATAATCCCACGACTCGTAGTCTTGAAGTCAACGATCCTCGTTGAAGGTTCCTCGCTGCTTCAAGATTTGAGTCATAAAGCTCAGACGCGATAAACATTAATGAATCCCGAGTCGATTCCGGTATTTCGCTGAATCCCGCCAAGGATAAATGGATCCTCTTCTTAGGGTCATCTTCACTCTGAAGGGAATGAGAATGCCCGAAAATCGTCGGATACATGACCATTTTATAGATTTGATCAACAGAGTATTCCAGAGCAGCTGCGACATTTTTTTCAGATTCACGAGTAAATTTCAGAGCTTCTCTAACATCTAACGTAGGATCAACGACTGCAGGATAGGCGTTTGTTTGATTTAGAATGTTTAATACATATCGGCCAAATTCATTATTGCCCGTCTGAATTAAAAAAGGTCCTTCTTTTATTCTTGCATTCCAGGCGATATCCCCAATATTATGAGTTGTATGAAGTAGTGGTGTCTCGTTATCTTGATATTTAGACATATAAACGAGCGCCTGGCCGAATGGTTCGTCAATTGCATGTTCAATTATTTTGTTTATTGAGCGTATTTGCCAAAATTTAGGAAGTTCAGGTTCAGCAGCTTCCAATACTTCTTCGTTGGCTAATTTTTCTAATTCTTCTTGAGAGAGGATAAATGCGGAATTTGATTTGGGAAATCGTCTCTCTTGGAACATGAAGAGGGGAACGGGTAGTCATTTATAAAGCTTATTGGTAAAGTCACTACTTGACAGTTAGAAAATAAATGTAATCGTGCTTACTTGGCAATCCCCAGTACTTTCTTAGCAGTCTTCATCATATCTGGACTTGTCGCAAAAAGATCTTCTCCAACAAGAGGATCAGTCCCTTTTCCTAACTTAAAGAAAACAACTCCTGCCTCTTTAGCTATTACGAAACCCGCCGCATTATCCCAAGGGTGCCTTGCAAAGGAAAGGCAAAAATCTGTTTTTCCCTGAGCTATAAGCACTAATTCGACGGTTGCCGACCCGAGAATCCTGATTGTTATGGGTTTCCTTATCAGCTTGCTATAAGCCCATAAGGCTTTCTTACGCATTTTAGGGGAACGACTTCTTATTATGCTAGCAACAAAAGGCAATCTTCTTCTTTTTGTTCGCAAGTGCTTTCCATTAAGAAAAGCTCCCTTGCCACTTTGAGCCGTAAAAAGCTGTTTCTGAGGAGGCAAATAGATTGCCCCAGCAAAAGGCTTGCCTTGCCTCGTTATCCCTACAGATACGCCCCATAAATCAAGGCCCATGACGAAATTGGTTGTTCCGTCAACAGGGTCAATATACCAACAAAACTCCGCGCCTTTCACTGGATGCCTTGTTTCCTCGCTGACAATGTCATCACCAGGAAACTCTTTTTTTATGGCGGAAATTATTATTCGGTTAGATTCAAAGTCGGCTTTTGTGACGGGAGAATGGTCATTTTTGACTTGGAATGTGGCGAGTTTATTGAAATATTTATCGCGAACCTTGTCGCCAGCAACTTTTGCTATTTTCGCAGCAAGTTTAAGCCTATCCATTCTTTATCATCGCAACTATTTTTTTCTTCATTTCATCCCTTCTCTTAGGCGTTTTGGCCTCGAGATTGAGGCGAAGCAATGGCTCGGTATTCGAAGCCCTTACATTGAACCAGAAGTCTGCGAACTCCATCTTTATACCATCAAGCTTTGAAACTTTCTTTGCTTTGCTTTTGAATGCCTTCTCGATTTTTTTCATAACTCCTTCTTTGTCATGGACTTCAAAATTAATCTCGCCAGTGGCAAAGTACTTTCTTAATGGTTTTACAAGTTCAGACAATGACTTGTTTTCTTTCGACATCCTGTGAAGAATCATCAATGCCACTGCAAATGGAGTCTCGAGATAATAATTGTCTTTCATGAAAAAATGCCCGGAATACTCCATTGCATAAACAGCTTTTTCCTTCCGCATCTGTGCTTTTATCAGTGAATGTCCAACAGCGCATTCCTTGAACTTGCCACCCAATCTTCTGGCCTCTTCTTTCACAACCTGGCTGCAAGTCACATTGGCGAATACAAGCCCTTTTTTGTGTTTCTTAAAAATCTCAGGCAGAATTGCCGCTCCCATAATGTCTGAAGAAACCCTTTCTCCATTTTCATCAACAAGGCCAATCCTGTCAGCATCGCCGTCAAGTGCGATTCCGACATCAGCTTTCTGCTTCTTAACTTCCTTGATTAAATCCTTGATGTTTTCATCCTTAATCGGGTTGGCTTCGTGATTCGGAAAATTGCCGTCTAATTTTTCGAAAAGATAGGTAATTTGCAAGGGAGTTTTTCCAAACAGTTCCCTGATTAAGATTCCAGCCATACCATTGCCAGTATCAACCACCAGTTTCAAAGGCTTGAGTTCATTTAGTTTAACGTAACTTATTTCTTTTTCGATGTATGCTTCTTTAGCGCCCTTGAATTCGTGGAAATGACCCATCTTTTTTGCCGCACGGAAATTCTTTTTTAGAATCTTCTCGATATCATATATCCCCGTAGTGCCGGCTAT
>ERZ1292640.2881-Hain-H43-02um-R1-2881-length-13630-cov-13_pt1 | contig 13630 bp, 12 predicted proteins | sample MGYA00564404_ERZ1292640 | MGnify/ENA primary metagenome ERZ1292640 (study PRJEB36523, sample SAMEA6512636) | groundwater metagenome | collected 2019-01-08 | study: AquaDiva: Metagenomics assemblies of 32 groundwater samples
GTGAGGGTTTGCGCCTCGGCAATTTCTGCAGGGGTGAGAGCCACGGCGTCACGGATGATCATCCGGGCTTTATTGCTGAGCACTTCTTTCGCTTCCATCGCTTCGAACAGCGCCGGCGTCAGGTGATTCGCGGCCAGGAGCCGTTGGTAGACTTCCGGATCGAAGGTGCCGTTTTTTTGAAAGTCCGGGATCTGCATGATGACGTCGCGCAGGTCGTCGTCTGCCACGGTGAGGCCCATGTTCTTCGCCGCGATCAGCCAGGTTCGATTGTCGATCAGCTGCTCGACCACAAATTGCTTGATCGTTTCGTCTTTGAAATCTCCGGGGACTTTGTCTTTGTAGAAGCGGTAGGTATTTTCATAGGCGCGCCGAAACTCATCGTGGGATACGGTGAGATCGCCGACTGACGCGACGACGGTGCCGGTCTGTTCGCCGAATCCCCACCAGCCCATGGTGATTACGAAGGCGAGGGCGATGATCCCCATGATGGATTTGAGGAGCCAGGGATAGTTATGGGACGCGTCGCGCATCAATTTGATCATGACCACTCCTCAGAAAATTCGTAGAGGCGGATTGTACTCAGGGATCTTGTGCAAAGGCAAGAGACGACCGTCCCTTCACGCTACGTGTGCACGATCTGTTTGGGTGCCTGTTCAGCAAGGCGTGAAAGAGCACTGCCCTGTCGATTTGCTGAAGAATGGTCTTTGTTTGTGCTGGATAGTTTGATTTGTTATACTTTGTCATTAATTGTGAGGAGATCCCTTGGCGGAGGAGGTTAGCGGGGTTCATTCAATCGGTGCTGGGATCTATCCCAAGGCGCAGGTCTTGAACCGCGGTATCGCCAAGTTGATTGATCTGTTCATCGTGGCGGCAGCTGGGCAAGTGATCGTGCCGGTAGGTTTCCTCGCAGGATTAGCGTATATACTGATTGCTGATGGGTTTGCCGGGGGGCGGAGTATTGGCAAGCGATTGATCGGTCTCCAGACGGTGCTTCCAGGCCGGCATGAGGCAGCAGGGTTTCGGGAATCCATCATTCGCAACATGCCCTTTGCGGTCGCGCAGTTAGCCTTTGCCGTCCCCTATGTGGGATGGATTGTGTCGGTGGCAATTATTGCGTTCGAAGCGATCTTGATTCTTGGGAATGAACAAGGGCGGCGTCTTGGTGACGAGGTGGCTGGCACCCAGGTGTTGGATGTGGGGCGACTGGCGTTGCCCGACTGAGCGCGTCGTCGGAGTCTGAGGGGAAGGGAGAGCAATCGTGGGTTTTGCGAGCGATATCTTCGGATGGTTCTCAAACGATCTGGCCATTGACCTAGGGACGGCATCGACCCTCGTGTATGTCCATGGAAAAGGGATCGTGTTGAACGAACCCTCGGTCGTGGCGGTTGAGAAAAAGACCGAACGAGTGCTCGCGGTCGGCACCGAGGCGAAGCGCATGTTGGGCCGTACTCCGGGCAACATCATCGCGGTGAGACCCATGAAAGAAGGCGTGATCGCGGACTTCGAAATGGCCGAGCAGATGTTGAAGCGGTTCATCCAGAAGGCGCACAACCGCAGCGCGTTCGTGCGTCCGCGCATCATTATTGGTGTGCCGTCGCGTATTACGCAGGTGGAACAGCGGGCGGTGCGAGATTCGGCGGAATTGGCCGGCGCTCGTGAAGTGTATCTGATCGAAGAGCCGGTGGCTGCCGCCATTGGCGCCGGGCTCCCGATCACCGAGCCTTCCGGCAACATGGTTGTCGATATCGGCGGCGGCACGACCGACATCGCCGTCATTTCGCTCGGCGGCATCGTCTATAGCGAATCCGTCAAGGTGGCGGGCGATCGCATGGACGACGCGATCATGAATTATATTAAGAAGAAGTATAACCTCCTCATCGGTGAACATATGGCGGAACGGATCAAGTTTGAAATCGGATCCGCCTATCCCTTTGAGGAACGCAAGACCATGATGATCAAGGGGCGCGATTTGATTTCCGGCATTCCCCGCACGTTGGTGGTGGATGACGCGGAAATCAGGGAAGCGCTGCAGGAACCGATCGGGACGATCGTGAACGCGATTAAAGTGGCCCTGGAGAACACCCCGCCGGAGTTGGCGGGCGATATTATCGACCGTGGCATCGTGCTGACGGGCGGCGGATCTTTGCTGAAGGGCATGGATACCCGCTTCCGTGAGGAGACGAATCTGCCGATCATCACCGTGGACGATCCCTTGACCTCCGTGGTCTTGGGGGTCGGGAAAATCCTCGATGAGTTGGATCTGCTGGCCAAGGTGTCGGTCATGTCCCAGGCCAATACGTACCGATAAGGTTCCATCCCTAATTCCCTTATGTGGATGGCTAACTCTCGTTCTTCCTCCGGTGCCAGACGGCTGGCGGTCGCCTGCTTCGCACTTCTGCTGGCGGCTCTTTTCCTGTTTCCCGGTCAAATCCAAGGACTGTTGCAGTATCTCGGCGGGCCAGTCGGGCACGTCGCGCGTATTCCGCTCGAAGTGATTGCATCCATCGACGGGGGGATTGCCAATCGCTGGCAACAGTACGTGGTTTTGCAAGGCGTCTGGGAAGAGAACCAGCAACTCCGGAAAGACATCGAATGGTTGCGCGGACAAAACAGCCAGTTGCGTGAGTTGGCTGCCGCGACTGAGCGACTGACGGCCTTGCTGCAATTTAAGGAACAGGCGCTCCCCACGATGGTTGCCGCCCGAGTCATCGGGCGCGACACCACCAACCGGTATCAAGCCCTTATCCTCAATAAGGGCGAGAGCGACGGGATTAAGCCGGACATGGGCGTGATTACGCCTGCCGGTGTCGTCGGGCGCATCGTGAAAACGACCGGGGCATCCTCGGTGGTGCTCCTGGTGACGGACCCGAACAACGCCATCGCCGGTCTCATCCAGCGGACGAGAGACGAAGGGATTGTGGAAGGCACCCAGCAGGGGCTGGCCCAGCTGAAATATCTTCCGTTGCTGTCGACGCTTCGAGACGGCGATCGGGTTGTGACATCTGGCCTCGTCGGCGACTTCCCGCGCGGGCTCGCCATCGGTACGATTACGCATATCGATAAGCAGGAAGGCGCCCTGTTCCAGTCCGCCGAGCTGATGCCGGAAGTCGATGTCGGCCGCGTGGAAGAAGTGTTGGTGATTCAGGCGTCGTACGGACAGTCCACGAAGGCTGCGGGAGGAGTGGATCTGCCCGGGAAGCCGTAATCATGAAATTTCTCCTTTATCTGATTCTTGTGCTGCTGCTCGTCCCTGTTCAGGCGACGCTTTTGCCACATCTGAGCGTATGGAATATTAAGCCGGATTTAGGGCTGGTGGCTGCCGCGTTTGTCGGGCTGTTTGCCGGTGAAATGGAAGGCCTGCTCGTGGGGCTCGCGATCGGCTGGGTGCTGAGTCTGTTCTCTGCGGGCGAACTTGGGCTCAGTCTCCTGACGAACGGCGGCGTGGGGCTCTTGGCGGGATTCTTGGGACGGCAGGTGTCGCAAGTGACGTCGATCTCAGTGGGTGTGGGATTGCTGGCGGTGTCCCTGGCGAGCGGACTGCTCGCCGCCGCAACCTTCGAGACTCTTGATCTCGCTCAGGTCTGGCAGATGGTGGGGGCGATCGTCCTTCCGCAGGCTTGTTTTGACGGGTTGGTCGGAGCAGGGCTCTATTGGCTGCTTTCGCAACGGTTTCAGGTGGCCCGCCTGAGGACCGAATAGCGGTCTCGGTGATGGGCGTGGCGGAATAATATTGCTTGTGAGTCATGGCAACAGCTGGTCTACACGATTCTGAACTCGGTGAGCTCCAACGCAGGCTAATCATTCTGCGCGTGGGGCTGTTGCTCGTCGTGGCCCTCTTGGGGTTGCGGCTCTGGCATTTGCAGATTCGTGAGGGGCCCTACTATCGCGATCTCTCCGAGAACAATCGGACCCGCTCGGTCATCATGGAGCCGGCGCGAGGGCTGATCTATGACCGCAACGGGGTGTTGCTGGCAAACAATGTTCCCAGCTTCACGCTCTATGTATCGCTTGAAGACGTCAAGGATCGTAATGTACTCATCGATCAGCTGACCAATCTGTTGGGGCTCGATCCTGTGTTTGTCAGGAAGAAGATCATGGCGAGGGGCAGCAAGCAATTGCCGCGCAAGGTGAAGGATCGTTTAAGCCTCCGTGAAGCGACGTTAATCGAGTCCCATCGTTTGGACATGCCCGGGGTCATGGTGCAAGTCGAATCCCAGCGGAACTATCCCGGTGGTGTGACGGCGTCGCATCTGTTGGGCTATGTCGGGGAAGTCTCGCCGGAGCAGTTGGAGCGACCGGAATTTTCAGACCTGCATCAGGGCAGCATCGTCGGCCAATATGGTGTGGAGAAGTTCTTCGACCGGTTCGTGCGGGGGCAGGCCGGCCAGAAAAGTATTGAAGTCGACGCGGTGGGCCACGAGAAACGAACGGTCGTCGTGGAACAGCCCCATGCCGGGGATAATTTATATCTGACGATCGACGTGCGGCTGCAGAAGGTGGCTGAGAGTTTATTGGGGGATGAATCGGGCGCGATCGTCGCGCTGGATCCTAGGACGGGCGACGTGCTGGCCATGGCGAGCCGGCCAGGTTTTGATCCGAACATCCTTTCGCGGGAACTCACCCCGAAACAATGGGCCGAGATCGTGCAAAACGAGGGACGCCCGTTGAACAATCGCGCCTCGCAAGGCCAGTACCCGCCCGGTTCGGTCTTCAAAGTGATGATGGCCGCTGCCGCGCTGGAGACCAATACGGTGACGCCGGCGACGACCATCCACTGCAATGGAGGTTATCAATTCGGTCGCCGCCTGTATCATGACTGGAAGGCCGGCGGGCATGGGTCGGTGGATCTCCGGCGCGCGCTGGTGCAATCCTGTGACGTATATTTCTATACGGTCGGGCAGCGGATGGGCATCGAGACGATGGCCTCCTTCGCCCATCAGTTCGGGTTGGGGGAGGAGACGGAGATTGAGCTGCCGTCTGAACGGATCGGGATTGTGCCCTCCGCAGCCTGGAAACTCAAGGCCAAGAATGAACCATGGTTGCCAGGTGAAACGATCTCGGCTTCGATCGGACAGGGTTATGTGAATGTGACTCCGCTGCAGATGGCGAGTCTGATCGGCACAGTAGCCAACGACGGCGTAACTTTCCGCCCGCGATTGGTCCAGGCGGTGATGGACCGAGCGACCGGAGAGCTGCAGCAGCGGCCGACAGTTCCGAAACGTACGTTGAAGCTGAGGCCCGAGATCTTGCCGCTGATTAAAGAGGCGCTGGCCGGGGTGGTGAAAGAGGGGACTGCCACGCGGGCGAAGTCGGCGTTGATCACGATTGCCGGGAAGACCGGTACGGCTCAGACGACGGCCTTGGGGAAAGACAAAAAGGCCGAGAAGGATATTCCGAAAAAGTTTCGCGACCATGCCTGGTTTGTGGCCTTCGCGCCGGTCGATGCGCCGACCATTGCCGTCGCGGTGCTGGGGGAACACATGGGCCATGGAGGGTCCGCCGCGGCGCCTCTCGCGAAAGAGCTGATCGAGACCTATGTGAAGCTGATGCCGCCCCTTTCTGCCAGCGCCACGAATGGCATCGTTGCGCGGGATGGTGATGTTGGAGGACAGGGCACACGATGATCGACCGGGTAATCAATAGCCGCGGCTTTGACAGTTTCGATCTCCGTTTTATCGGACTGATCGTGGCCATCCTGGGGATCGGCGTGCTGTCGATTTATAGCGTGACGCATGACCAGGATGCGGCGTTCCCATTTTATGCCAAACAGGTTGTCTGGATTTTGCTCGGCGCGGTCGCGTTTCTGGTCATGTGGCTCTCGGACTATCATCGAATTGCCCGGTTAGCGTATCCTGCCTATGCCATCATTCTGGTCCTCCTGGCGGTCGTGCTGTTTGAAGGCAAGAGCAGCCGGGGGGCGCAACGGTGGATTCCAATGGGACCCTTTGCGTTCCAGCCATCGGAGTTTGCCAAGCTGGTCCTCATTTTGACCTTGGCGCATTACTATTCAAAGGCGCCGCGGGTCGGGTGGCTCCAGCGGGTGGTGTTGCCTGGGTTATTGGTCTTTCCCGGGCTGCTCCTGATCTTGAAACAGCCGGATCTCGGGAGTGGGTTGAGCTTCTTGGCGGTCTATGCGGCGATGTTGCTGATGGTGGGGATGCGGTCGAAGGCTCTGGGCGTGATCCTCTTGTTTTCGCTGATGCTGTTCCCCTTCGCCTGGGAGGCGATGTGGGGGTCATTGCATGATTATCAGCGGCAGCGCATTATGGCCTTTGTCGACCCGACGTACGACACGGGTGGTAAGGGGTACCATGCGCTTCAATCCAGGATTGCCATCGGCGCGGGAGAACTGACGGGGAAGGGACTCTACGGAGGGACCCAGAGCCAATTGAAATTTTTGCCCGAAGGGCACACAGACTTCGTCTTTTCGGTCTTTGCCGAAGAGTGGGGATTTCTGGGAGTGTTGGCGTTGTTGTTGTTGTTTGTGGCCTTGATCTGGCTGTCGTTGGAAATTGTGGCGCGCGCGAAGGACCGGCTCGGGGCGCTGCTGGCGGTCGGCATTACCTGCATGTTGAGCTTTTGCATCGTGGTCAATATCGGCATGACGGCGGGCATGTTTCCCATCGTAGGGATTCCCCTTCCGCTCATGAGTTACGGGGGGAGTGCGACGGTGATGACGTTGGCGTCGCTCGGTCTGCTCTTGAATGTCAAACGCCGTCGATTGAGTTTTCTTTAGTGAGCAGGTGATTGCGCGGTTTCGAATGAATCGGGATCGAGGCAGAGGGGTCTATGTATGGTGGAAACCGTCGGTCGACGAGGTGTCGAGTGGAGGCTGGAACCTGGGGATTCCCCGCGTTCGTCCTCCCCATCGGTTCGACGGTTCTCCTGAACGGAAGGAGTTGGTATGGGAGTAGAAATTGCCATTACAGTTGCACGCGAGGAAACTCGCGTCGCGGTGCTGGACGGCGGAGTCGTCACGGATCTCTTCGGGGATCGGGCGAAGCACAAAGACTTCGTCGGGAATATTTATAAGGGGAAAGTGGCGAAGGTGCTGCCTGGCATGCAGGCGGCCTTTGTGGATATCGGCCTCGAAAAGGCGGCCTTCATGCACGTCTCGGATTTGTCGCTGGACGCCGAGCCGGGCGACACCCTCGTCGATGTGGATGAGGATGACAAGGATGCCGATAAAGACGGGGACATGGTGGGTCCCAGACGCCAAAGCTCCAAGCCGATCGAGCAGTTGCTGACCGAAGGGCAGGAGCTGATGGTTCAGATTTCCAAAGGGCCGATCGGGACGAAGGGTTCGCGGGTCACGACCTATGTGTCGCTCCCGGGCCGGTATCTCGTGTTTATGCCCAACGTGGAGCACATCGGCGTATCCCGCCGCATCGCCCGTGACGAGGAGCGAGCCAGGCTCAAGGACATTATGAAGCGGGTGCGGCATCCAGGCTGCGGCTACATTGTCCGCACGGTAAGCGAAGGGGTCAAGGAAGACGAGCTGCGGTCCGACGTCGATTTTCTGCATGTGCTCTGGCAGGACATCCTGGCAAAGCGCGAGCAGAAGGGGGCGCCGGCCTTGCTCCATGCCGACTTGAGTCTGAGTTTCCGCGTCGTGCGCGATCTCTTCGGGAAGAAAGTCGATCGGCTCTGGATCGACTCGCGCGAGGAGTATCAGGCGGTCCGGGATTTCGTGCAGCGGTTTTCTCCTGAGCAAACGTCCCGCATCCATTTCTACGATAAGGACGAAAGCCTCTTCGATCATCTGGGCGTCGAGCAGGAGATGGCGCGGGCCCTTAGCCGCAAGGTCTGGCTCAAGTCCGGCGGGCATCTCGTGATCGACCATACCGAAGCGATGACCGTCATCGACGTCAACACCGGACGGTTCGTGGGGAAGCGCGATCAGGAGGAGACCATTCTCCGGAACAATCTGGAGGCCGCGAAAGAAGTGGCCTATCAGATGAAATTGCGCGGGATCGGCGGGATCATCATCGTCGACTTCATCGATATGGAGCGGGAGAAGAATCGCGATAAGGTGTACCACGCATTGCTCGATGCCATGTCGACCGACAAGGCCCGCACCAGGGTATCCAGAATTTCCGATCTGGGATTGATCGAGATTTCCCGTGAGCGGGTGCGCGAAGACCTTTTGCGCTCGCTCTCCGAACCCTGCCACTATTGCGAAGGACGGGGCTATACGAAGTCGCCCACCACGGTGGTCTATGAAATCTTTCGCGATGTCCGTCGGATCGGCAGCAGTCCCGAGCCGCAGAAGATCGTCGTCGGCGCCCATCCCTCGGTTGTCGGGTTGCTGCAAGATGAAGAGCGGCAGGGGCTTGAGGCGGTGGAACGGGAATGTTCCGCGAAGATCATTGTGATGCCGGACGAGCATTTGCACTTGGAACAATACGACTTGGCGGTGCTGTAGGGTCGTAGTTTCCGTGCGGCGAGATCTATGGATAGCCAATCTGTAGATGGTAGTTCCTCCGCTGAGGCCGTAGGGCCTTCGGGCCGTCGTATGACCTTGGCGCAGCTAGAGCCCTGGATCCGCCTGCGAGCGATCGATGGAGTGGGGGATCTGACGGCTCTGCAGTTGGTTCGTCATTGGCACTCTCCCGACGCAGTTCTGCAAGCCTCCCGTGATGACTTGATCCAGCATGGATGTAGTCCGCAATTGGCGGACGCGATCAAGCGCGGGCCTGATGGCCCGGCCTGTCGGAGCATTGAGCGGGAACTCACGGCCATCGAGCGTGAGCATATTGAGGTTTTGAGCTTCTTTGATCCTGCCTATCCCGCGCGACTGAAGATGATTGCGGACCCTCCTCCACTCTTGTACATCACCGGCACATTGACGGAGCAGGATGAGTTGGCTGTGGCGATCGTAGGCGCCAGACGGGCGACGGCAGCCGGGCGTGTCCTAACCGAAGAGCTCAGCCATGATTTGGCGGCGGCAGGCATGACGGTGGTGAGTGGGCTCGCGCGAGGAGTGGACGCGGCGGCCCACCGGGGCGCGCTTGCTGCGCAGGGGCGCACCATTGCGGTGTTGGGCTGCGGGATCGACCGGACCTATCCGCCGGAACATGACCGATTACGCAGGCAGATCGAGGAGCGGGGGGCGGTCCTCTCCGAGGTGCCGGTGGGCGCGCCGCCCCACAGCCATCACTTTCCCAGGCGGAATCGGATCATCAGCGGGTTGTCCCTGGGCGTCGTCGTCACAGAAGCCGCGATCAACAGCGGCTCGTTGATTACCGCGAAGCTGGCGGCTGAGCAGGGGCGAGAGGTCTTTGCTGTTCCTGGCTTTGTGAAGGAAGAGACTAGCCGCGGCACGAACGCCCTGCTCAAAGACGGGGCGGCCTTGATCGAGCGCGCGCAGGATGTGATCGACGCGGTTCTGCCGCAATTGGAGCCGGCGCTACGTCTGAGCCTGCAACCCTCTCGCGCGAAGAACGAACGGGGCGGTCAGTTGGGTAAAGAGGAACGGCTGGTGTATGATGCCCTGTCGTATGAGCCTCGCACAGTGGACGAAGTGATTGTCGCCACAGGCCTGTCAGTATCTGCGGTGATGGCCTCGCTCTTGTCGCTGGAGCTTCGGCAGCGAGTGAGACAGCTGCCGGGGCAACGTTACCTTCGAACGTAATCGCCGAACAGTTGCACGGATGTGTATTATTTGATACGGATGTGAGGGATAGCCTCATCACGAACCGGAGTTTTCATGGCCAAGGCACTGATCATTGTTGAGTCTCCGACGAAAGCACGCACCATCGGCAAGTATTTGGGGCGTGGCTATACCGTCATGGCGTCGGTCGGACATATTAAGGATCTGCCCACCAGCAAGCTGGGCGTCGATGTGGAGCACGATTTCGAACCGCAGTATGTGACGATCAAGGGCAAAGCGAAAATCCTATCGGAGATTAAGGCCAAGGCGGAAGCCTGCGACAAAGTGTTCCTGGCGCCGGACCCTGACAGGGAAGGCGAAGCCATCGCCTGGCATCTCGAACAGGAATTGCTCGGGAAGCCCAAATCCAAGTCCAAGAAAAAGACCGAGAGTAACAAGATCTTCCGGGTACGTTTCAATGAAATCACGGAAGCGGCCATTAAGCGCGCGCTGCAGTCGCCAGGGCAGGTCGACATGAAGCTGGTGAATGCGCAGCAGGCCCGCCGGGTGCTTGACCGGATTGTTGGATATCAAGGCAGTCAATTGCTCTGGACCAAGGTGCGCCGTGGCCTCAGCATGGGCCGGGTCCAGTCCGTGGCGATGCGATTGATTTGCGAACGGGAGCAGGAGCGGGAAGCCTTTCGCGCCGAAGAGTACTGGTCCATCGCGGTGACGTTGTCCGGGACCAATCCCCCGCCGTTCGAAGCCAAACTGCACAGTATCAATGGCGAGGACGCCTCGATTGCGACAGCGACCGAGGCGCAGCGCATCGTCGATGCCATTCAGGGGAAAGAGTTTGTCGTCGACTCGATTGAACGGAAAGAAAAGAAACGGAATCCCGTCGCGCCCTTCATTACCAGCCGGCTCCAACAGGAAGCGGCGCGCAAGCTGCATTTCTCGTCGAAGAAGACGATGACCTTGGCGCAGAAGCTGTACGAAGGAATCGAGATCGGGGCGGAGGGGCAGACCGGTCTCATTACCTATATGAGAACCGATTCGCCGCGTATTTCGAACGAGGCGATGGAGGAAGCGCGTCAGGTCATCCAGGCGCGATTCGGTGCAGAATATCTACCCGCCACCCCGAACGTGTACAAGACGCAAAAGGCGGCGCAAGAGGCCCACGAAGCGATTCGTCCCACATCAGCATCTCGCGACCCTGAGTCGATCCAACAGTACTTAGAACCGGATGTCTATAAGCTGTATCAGCTGATCTGGAACCGGTTTATTGCATCGCAGATGGTGCCTGCCATTTTTGATGTGACGCGCGTGGCGTCGAGCCCCGTCAAGACGACCGGAAAATATCTCTTTCGCTCGACCGGCACCGTGGTGAAGTTCCCCGGCCATACGATCGTCTACATGGAGGGGAGCGACAAGGAGCTCTTCGCGCAGAAACAAAAGGGTGAACAGGAGATCGAGGACGAGGCCGAGCGCCAGTTGCCCTTGCTCAATGAGGGCGAAAAGCTGCAGCTCGTTTCTCTAGAGGGCCAGACCGTCCCAGGCGTGCTCTCGAAGCAACATTTCACCCAGCCTCCGCCCCGGTACAACGAAGCCTTGCTGATCAAGGAATTGGAAGAAAAAGGTATCGGCCGGCCATCCACCTATGCGAGCATCATTTCGACGATTCAGGATCGTAAATACGCCGAGAAGGTGGATGGGCGGTTCGGTCCCACCGAAACAGGGCGGACCGTGAACGACTTTTTGATGAAGGGGTTCCCGGATTTAATCAACGTCGACTTCACCTCGCACATGGAGGAGGAGTTGGACGCGGTCGAAGAGGGCAGCAAGCCGTGGGTAACGGCAGTGCGCGAATTTTACGGGCCCTTCACGGCGGATTTGGAGAAGGCGAAGACGATTCCTGGGCCCAAGGACATCGTGGAGCCACCGACGGATATTCCCTGCGAGAAGTGCGGCAAGATGATGGAGATTAAATGGGGCCGCAACGGCAAGTTCCTGGCCTGTCCGGCGTACAAGGACAAGCCGCCCTGTAAGAACACGCAGAATTTTGAGAAGCTCGAGGACGGCACCATTAAAATTGTCCCGAAGATCGAGCTGACGACGGACGAGAAGTGCGAGAAATGCAGCAGCCCGATGGTGGTGAAGACCGGGCGGTTCGGGAAGTTCATTGCCTGCTCCGCCTATCCTGAGTGTAAAACGACCAAAGCGCTCGCGCTGGGTGTGAAGTGCCCGCAGCCTGGCTGCGGAGGCGATCTCGTTCAGAAGCGAACCAAGAAAGGCGCTCGGGCCTTTTTTGCCTGCAGCAAGTATCCGGCCTGCGAATATGCCATGTGGGATCGTCCGATCAACAAGGCCTGCCCGACCTGCAGCGCCCCGTTCCTCATCGAGAAAGTCAGCAAGCAAGTCGGCCGCAGCGTCCAATGCCGCAACGAGGAATGCGGTTACAAGGAAGCCAGTTAGTTCATTCCCGCCATAGTTCGTTAGCATATTAAATTCCGACAATCTGGAGGGTCAGCCTACTTGACAGGGGGTGCCCGTTGTTTTATTATTGATAATAGTTATCAGTATCGATCTGGAGACTGACAGGCTATGTACATTTGTCTTTGCCGTGGCATCACCGAAAGTGCGATAAAGCGGTTAGGTGAGGAGGGTGTTGTGTGTCCTCATGCTCTGGCCTGCGAGTTAGGTCTGAACGAGCCGGACTGCTGTGGCCGTTGCCTTAAAAAAATTGAGGCCTTGACGGCCATTGCGCAACAACATACCCGCTCACCCGCTGGGTGATCGTCCGACGGAAGCGTCGTGAGACGGTTATGCGGTGTGTTAGCATGATGCTGGGCGTTTCGGTCACCCTATTGCGTTGCTTAAAACGGGTTGAGTGAGAAATGAGAGGGGAGATTTTATGAAAGCTAAAGAAGGTGTCGTCAACATTCTGAACAAGGTCTTGACGGCTGATTTGACCGCCATAAACCAGTACTTTGTCCATGCCAAGATGTGTGAGAACTGGGGCTATGAACGGCTCCATCACAAAGTGCGGGAACGCAGCATCGATGAGATGAAGGATGCCGATGAACTCATCGGCCACATCCTCTACCTGGAGGGCGTACCGAACGTGCAACGCATGAACGCAGTGCAGGTGGGAGAAACTGTTCCTGAGCAGCTGAATCTCGATCTCAAGGCAGAACAGGACATGCTCACGCTGCTCAGTGAGGGGGTTGTGCATTGCACCAAGGTGGCTGATTTCACGACACGGCATATGCTCGAAGAGATGGCGAAAGATGTCGATGCGCACATCGATTGGATTGAAACGCAGATAGAGACGATCAAGCAGGTCGGCCTGGAAAACTATCTCTCTGAGCAAATCAAGAAAGAGAGTTGACCACCATCATGAAAGCCAAAGAAGGAGTCGTAGAGTATTTGAATCAGGTCTTGAAGTCGGAACTGACGGCGGTGCATCAGTACCTGCTCCATGCGGCGCTGTGCAAGAATTGGGGCTATGGACGGCTGCATGAACAATTGAGCCATCTCGCCAATGAGGAGGTGGGCCATTCTTCCGGCCTGATCGATCACATCCTGTATCTGGACGGGATCCCGGAGGTCGAGCACCTCGATCAGGTGGGGGCGGGGCGCACGGTGCAGGACCTTTTCAAAGCAGATTTGGGGTTTGAGCGTGAAGATGTGGAGCTGCTCCGCAAGGCCATCGCCCACTGCGCCAAGGTTGAAGATTTTACGACTCGCCATATGCTTGAGGCTATGATCGAAGATTCCGAAGAACATGTCGACTGGTTTGAGACGCAGCTCAGGACGATCGATCAGGTTGGTCTCGACCGGTATCTCGCCGAGCAGATCAAGAAGTAAGCGGTCCTTCCGTACTACTCTCCATCATCTGTCATTTCCCAATTCCCTTCTTGAAAGAGAGGGCGGGAGCCTCAGGAGGAAGAGAGGCCCCCGCCCGCGAAGTGGGAGGGCACTCCCACTTCGTGGCCGGTGTTAGTCAGGCACCGGCATAGTGTTTCGTCTGACATT
>ERZ1292640.171-Hain-H43-02um-R1-171-length-52962-cov-44_pt2 | contig 13620 bp, 7 predicted proteins | sample MGYA00564404_ERZ1292640 | MGnify/ENA primary metagenome ERZ1292640 (study PRJEB36523, sample SAMEA6512636) | groundwater metagenome | collected 2019-01-08 | study: AquaDiva: Metagenomics assemblies of 32 groundwater samples
TTCCAGCCGGCGTTGGCGCGCTGGAAAGCGCGTCCGCAGGCAAGATTGCCCGCCCCACATGAGAAAGCCGGCGATGCCCGGCAATGCCTATACGGCGATCATCGAACTTTGTTGCCCCTCAGGCGAGCCAGTTGTTTGCGCGCGACGCCGGCCACCTCGGAGGAAGGCGCCAGCTCGAGCGACTGCTCCAGGTAACGCATCGCCCCGGCATGGTCCTTCTGCACCGTCGCGATAGCACCCGCATGGTAGAAGAGGGTGGCCTCGCGGGTCCCTACGGCCAGGGCCCTTTCGATCTGCTTGCGGGCTTCGGAATAGTTGCCGCTGACAAACAGCGCCCACGCGTAGGCATCCAGGGTGTGCACGTCTTGCCGCCGGGCGATTTCGATCCTGGCCACGCGCAGAGCCTCGGCCGGTTTCCGGGCGCGGTCCGCGTAGAAGAAGATCAGTTCGCGATTCGAATTGTCGGCGCTGTCCATTTCGGCACGGGCCTTTTGTTCGAATTCGGTGTAAGTCTTAGCCGCCTCCTCATGGCGAGCGGCGCGCTCGAGCGACTCGGCCAGCGCGTAGAAGTTTTCGGGATGCGGGGCTGCCTGGTAGCGCCGGCGCAGAAGATTCACCGCATCGGCGTACCTCTTCTCCGCGGTACGGACCTTTGCCAGGTTGGCGAGCGCATAGTGGTAGTTCGGGAAGAGGAGCAGCGCCCGGTCGAGCAGCTTCCCGGCGCCGGCAACCTGGCCTCTCAACAGCTCCAGGTGCGCGATGTGGGTGAGAATCCAGGCGCGGTCTTCCACCTCGTCGGGCAGAATCCGTTGGTAGGCGGTCTCCATGAACTGGATTGCGCCCTCAATGTCGCCGAAGATCTCCCGCAGGTAGGCGGCTCGGGTCAAGCCTGCCACGCTCCCCGGGCGGAGATCGAGCATCCATTGGCAAGCCTTTTCGGCCTCCTCGTAGTTGCCCAGTTCAGCGTAGGCGTCGGTGAGCAGGCCATAGGTGAGAAGGTCGTCCGGCACCTTCTTGTTCAACTCCACGGCGGCCTGGAGCGCCTTGGCGAACTCGTGCTTGCCGAGCAAAATCCAGACACGCAGCCGCTGACTCTCAAGGTTGTCGGGTGAGAGGCGGAAGGACTCCTGGAGGGCTTCTTCCGCCTGGTCGTAGTAGGCCGGGTCGGCAGTTTCGCGCGCCCGGCGGGCCAGTGCCTGAGCCAGATCGTTGTAGCCTCGGTAGTGACCCGGGTTATGTTCGATCGCCTTTCTGGCCCAGGCAGCCCTTTGCTCGGCGGGCGAGGCAACTGTTTGCGCCACACCCGCCGAGACGGACAGCAATAAGGCAGCGAGTTTCAACATCGTTGTACTCCAACGGTCGCTCGTTGACGGTGACGGCTCAGGGCAGGCAGGGCGCCCCGGCACCGCCCGTGCAGCCGGCCTCGCCGGGATCGATGTGCCGCCGGTTCCGGCCGCTGGGGGCATCCGCCAGATAGGGGAAATCCGTGCGATAAGCGAAGTCGTTGACGTTGACTCCGTCCCCCAGTCTGCCGCCGATGTTCGGGTCGAAGCCCGGGAACGGCGCCGCCAGGACTCCGCCCACGACGAGCCGCAAGGCGACGTCGGTGACGTCGTCAAAGACGCGGCGCCCATTGGGGAAGCCGGCTGGGTCGCCGCCCAGCAGGCCGAGGCGGTTGGCGCTCACCGGCGGCGTCGGTGCGACTCCGGTGTTGAGACGCAGCAGGTCGGCGATGGGACCGGCCGGCGTGCCGGGAGCGGCGATGGGCGGCGCATAGGTAACAACAGGCAGCAGATCCGCGCGGGGCGGCGCCGGAATCGCAACCGCGCCGCCGGTCAGCGCATTCACCACTCGCGCCAGTGCCGGATCGAGGAAGAATCTGGCGAACTGGCTGTCGTTCTTAGGCTTGTCCATGCTGAAGCGATCTTTGAAGCCCGTCCCGACCAGTAGTTCGTTGATGAGGGGGTTCCCCATTCGCTGCACTTGCCGGAAGCCATCGAAAGTGAGGGCAGCCAGCGGCGACCGGCGTACGGTGACGCGCGGGCGGGAAGTGGTTCCCCAAGCGCCGATGGTCGCTGCCGGGGAGCTCGCCGCTTCCACCCGGCCCGTGCGGGTCAGCATCGACACCGGCAACTCGATGGCAATGGTGTTCACGGCGTAGCCGGAAACGGTGTCGCTGGCGATGTTGGCGTTCGTGGCATCCTGGGCAGCGGTAAGAACAGGGAAAGCGCTGGTGTTGAAAGTGTCGAACGCCCCGCCCAGGTCGATCCAGAAGGCGTCGTCGGTAGTGCCGGCGAAGACCTTGATACCGTTCGGGAGGGTGTAGATGCCGGAATTGAACAGCGCGTTATAGTCCATCGTCCGCGGCCCGACATTCGCCGGCACGGCAAAGAGTGTCCTGTCGGCGCCGAGCCGGACGTCATCGTCACCTTTGACCATGGTGACGATGTAGCTCTGCCGCATCCCCAGCCCTGCGTCGTTGAAATCGTTGATTCGCGGCGGGACAATGAGCGTGCCTGGCGCAACCGGCGGAGGGGAGTTGGATGGGGCAGAGGCGCCGCCGGCGCCGATCCCCGCATAGACCTGGAACAAGTTCGGCAGTCGCTGTTCGGTGCGAAAACGGAATTGAAAGACAATGTCTTCGACCGCGTCGTTGTTATTGTCCACTTTGATCTCGTACAGAATTTCGGGATCAAAAGGGAACCAGTTCGGGCCGTTGCCAGGCTCCAGCAGCGGGTCAACGCAAAGGATCAGGGTGACCCTGGGACTGCCGCCGCCGCCGTAGCTGCGAAAGGCGTAGAAGTCGGTGATGTCGGCCTTGTGGTCCAGCGCCGTGATAGGCGCCTCACGATGATTGGCCGAGTAGCCGGCTGGTGGAACGGCCACCAGGACCGCTAACAGAAACGAGAGAGAACCTCTGAGCGTTTTCATGGTACCTCCAAGTGGTGATATCTTTGAACTCGGCCGCCTGCTTGCGGCCGTTTCTACCGTTAGGTACGGAGGCGGGCCGCCGATCGGATTTCAGGCGTGCTCGAGCAGTTGGTCGTGTGGCGAGGAGACAATCAGCAGCAGGCAGCCGTTCACCGTGCGCGACACGTCGTGGATGCTGCCACTGTCAGCACATTGATAGTCGCCGGTGTGCAGCACCAGGTCGCCGACCTCCAGGTCGCCTTCCAGCACCAGGCATTGTTCGGCCCCGCCGTGACGGTGCGGCGGATAGGCAGCCCCCGGCTCCATGCGTACCAGCATCGTCACGAACCGGGTGACAGGATCGACGTAGAGCTGCTTGGCGGTTACGCCCTCCAGCACCGGCTTCCAGCCGCCTCCGCCGCCGCGAACCACGTGGAGGTCGCTGGCGGCCGTCGCGGTCCAACCTTTCCATACCTGGGGACCGGGTTCGGCCGCTGTCCGCGCCAGCAGCGTATCGCGCACCCGCGGATGCGGCCTGCGCTTGGGCAGAGCAAGCGGCAGGAGCGACGCGGTCTCCTCGAACCCGCGCACTTCGGTCTCGCAAACGGCGCAATCGCCCAAGTGCTCTTCGAACGCCCGAACCTCTGCCGGCTCCAACACTCCGAGGACGTACAAGGCGGCCTGTTCGCAGATCTCGGCAGTGGCCCGTCGGCGTTTCATACAGATCCTTCCCCAAGCGGTTCCAGCAGCTCCCGCAATCTGATCATACCGAGGCGAATGCGCGTCTTGACCGTGCCCAGCGGCTGGCCAAGCCTGGCGGCAATCTCGCTGTGGCTGAAGCCGGAGAAGTAAGCCAGCTCGATCGCTTCCCTTTGGTCCCGCGACAGGGACTCCAGGGCCGCCCTGATAAAGCGGCGCTGCTGGCTGGCCGCCCCGGCCTCGTCCGGCCGCTCGGCGGTATCGGCGAACTCGGCCCACGGCGGCAACGGCTCTTCGCTGGTCCGGCGGGCCGCACAGGAACGCAAACGGTCGATCGCTCGGCTGCGGGCCAGCATCACCAGCCAGGTGGCCGCCGCCGCGCGCTGCGAATCGAACTTGCCCGCGCTCCGCCACACCTGGGTGTATACGTCCAGCGTCACTTCCTCGGCATCCGCGGCGTTGCCGAGTATGCGCAGGGCCAGGCTATAAACAATGTGGCTAGACTCGTCGTAGAGGCTCGCCAGCGCCTGCTGCTCGCCGGCCGCCGCTCGCTGGATGTAGTCGCTCCACGCCGGATGGCTGGTGCCAAGGTCCGGGCTGACGGCCGCAACGCTCATCTTCTTGGGTACGTTGCCCGACCTGAACTTGGATTTGTCCACCCCGCCATCCCCTGCCTATTGAAACCAGTATAGCAGCAGGAAATCCGGTTGTCTGGGCTGGGCCGTATACGGTGGTGGGCCTGTATGACACCCTCGATTCTCATCTGGCTGCTCGCCAGCGCCGGAACGGGCGCACAAAACGTCGTCATCCCGCCCTTGCACCAGACCATTGTCATCACCGCTTCGCCCGACGAGCCGGCCTTTGACCGCCGCGATGCCGAACTCTTCCGCCGCACCCTGTTCTCCCGCGACGACCAGGTCCTGCACGTGCTCGATGCCGGCATTAGCGCCGGCCAGCACGAGGGCGGCGGCAAGTCGGTCGAGGTGCGCCGCTTCGGCTTCAACCTGGACCACGGCGGCGTCAACGGCGGGCTGAAGATGCTGGTGGATAACGTCCAGCAGAACCAGGGCACTCAGGGCCACGGGCAGGGATACCTCGGAGCATTGAAGAGCCTGATCCCCGAGCTGGTCGAGGAAGTCCGGATCATCAACGGGCCGTTCAGCGCCGAATACGGAGATTTCAGCGGCCTCGGCGTGGTGCACATCCGCCTGCGCGAGTCGTTGCCTGACCAGTGGACGGCGCGGTTTCAGGGCGGCTCGTTCCTCACCCGTCGGGCGTTCCTCGGTTACAGCCCGCTCCTCAAGGCGGGCGACGCGTTAGTGGCCTATGAGGGCTCGCGCACCGATGGACCTTTCCAGGAGCCGTTGGGCTACGCCCGCGACAACGTCACGGCCAACCTTACCCGGCGCCTGCCCTCCCAGCGGAGCCTCGGGTTCAAACTCAACGCCGGCCGCAACGATTTCAATTCCTCCGGCCAGCTTCCGTTGGACGAAGTTTCGGCCGGGCGCCTCGACCCGTTCGGTTCCCTCAGCGCCGGCGATGGAGGCCGCGGCCAGTCCGGTACTCTGGGGCTCAATTACCGCAGCGAAGCGGCCTCGGGTGCGGTGTGGAACGCCGACGCCTTTCTCGCGCGCTCACTGTTAGATCTCTATTCCAACTTCACGTTCTTCTTGAACAATCCGGAGGCCGGCGATGCCCTCCAGCAGCACGATTCCCGGCTCCAGCAGGGTGCCAATCTCCAATACCTGCGTTCCCACCGTCTGGCTGGCATCCCAGGCCTGCTCACGGCCGGCGCTAGCTTCCACGACAACCAAATCAACGTCGGGCTGTACCCGCGCCTGGGACGAACCCCCACCGGGGTGACCACGCGGGCCCACGCCCACGTGACCAATGGCGCCGGATATCTCCAGGACACCCTGAGCCTGCTGAACGGCCGGCTTCGCGCCGGCCTTGGCTTGCGCTACGACCTGTTCCGTTTCGGCGTCGAGGACCGGGCGCAGCCCGCCGCCAGCGGCGTTCACCACGCCGGCCAAGTGCAGCCGAAGTGGAACCTGGCCGTCACGCCAAGCCGCCGCTGGCCGCTGACGTTGTACGTCCATTATGGGCGCGGCATCTCCTCTTCGGATGCGCGCGGCGTGGTCCGCTCCGCCAGCAGCCGCCGGCTGGCCGCCACCGACTTCTACCAGCTCGGAGCGACGCACCAGTTCCGCCGCGTTTCGCTCATCACCGATCTGTTCTGGATCGACCGCTCCAACGAGCTGGTTTACGTCCCCGATGACGGCTCGCTGGAGTTTATGGGGCCGAGCCGCGCCTATGGCTACGAAGCCAAGGTCTCGGTCGAGATTACCCGGCGGCTCAGCCTGAACGGCGGTTTGACCAAGGTCGCCAACGCCTTTTATCGTGGAACCAGCCCCCGCGTCTACGTGGACCGCGCCCCGCATTTCGTGGCCAACGCCGGCCTGACGCTGTCGGCCTGGCGCGGCTGGAGCGGCTCGTTGCGGATGCGCGCCATCAATCACTACCGGCTGGACGGCCAGGACCCGTCGGTGGTCGCTTCCGGTCACACGGTGTTCGACCTGAGCCTCTCGCGCCGCCTCCGCCGCGGCGTCGAGTTCAGCCTGGCCGTGGACAACCTGACCGACCGGCTCTACTACGAGACACAGAACTACTTCGAGTCGCGGCTGCGCGGCCAGGCGCCGCTGGCGCGCATTCACGGTACCCCGGGCTATCCGCTGACCGTGACCGCGGGGCTTACCTTTCGCTTCCGCGGCAAGTGACGCACCCGGGCACCCGGGCACCCGGGGACAGCCTGCGTGTTTCCACATTTGGAAAACTGGGAAACATGCAGGCTGTCCCTTTGTTATGCTGGACCAGCCCGATGATCCCACTCCTGCTCCTCCTCCTCCTCACCGCTTGCCTGTCCCTGGCCGCGGAAAACTGGCAGTCCCTGATCCGCCGCGACCATCCCCGCCTGTTCTTCAACCGCGACACCTGGCCGGCCGTCAAGGCCCACGCGCTCGGCCCGGAGGCGGCGACGTTCGCGGCCCTGAAGGCGCGCGTCGATGAGCTGGCGGCCAAACCGCTTGAGGCCGCCGACTACGGCGCCCAGGCCGCCGAGGCCGCCTTCGTCTTCCTTATCACCGACGAGCAGAAGTACGGCGACCTGGCCACGCGCCTGCTCGAAGCCAGCATCGACTTCTACAGCCGGTGCTACGCCGAGCAGCGGACGGTCAACTGGTATTCTTTCTCGCGCATCAACGCCTGGGCGGCCTTCGACTGGCTGTTCAATCGCCTGACCCCGGCGGAGCGCAGCCGTATGGGCGCGGCGTTTCTGAAAGCCGTCGAGGGCGCGCAGCCGACCAAGACAAGGAAGGCCTTCGACCGCGAGAACTGGGGCGGGACGAATTCCGGCTTTTACAGCACGCCGAGCCTGCTCTGGTACGCGGGGCTGGCCACTTATCGGGACGGCATCAACGACGGGATGGCCGGGCAGATGTTGACCAGCGGGTACGCCCAGTTCGTGAAGCTGCTGGAGTTCCGGCGGCACGCGGCCGCCGATGACGGCGGCTCCGCCTCCGGGGCGCTGAACTACGCGCTGGCCGCCTACCCGTGGGCGGAGTTCAACTTCTTCCACACTTACGAGTCGGCGACCGGCAGGAACATCGCGCGCGAGTGGCCTTACGTGGCCTACCTGCCCGGCTACATCTTCTGGAACTGGCTGCCCGGCGGCCGCGAGTTCGGCTACGGCGACGCCTACCACACCACCAACCAGATGCGCGTCGAGGGGCTCAACATACATCTCTCGCAGAGCCTCCAGTTCTATGCGGCCGCCGAGCCGGAGTGCGCCGCTTTCGCCCGGTGGCTGCTCGAGAAGACGCCGCGGCCCGCCGCCGAGCGCCTGCCGTTCTTCTTCGCCCGTTTTCTGCTGACGGCGATTCCCAATGTGACCCCGGCCAAAGATCCGCTGGCCAGGATGCCCATGGCGCGTCACTTCGAGAACATGGGGCAGACGCTGTTGCGCTCCGGGTCGGGTCCGGACGACAGCTACGCGTTGTTCACCGCCGGCGGCGTGCTCGAGCAGCACAAGCATTTCGACCACAACAACTTCGTCATTTACAGGAAGGGCTTTCTCGCCATCGACACCGGGACGCGCCCGGAGCCCGGCCAGCACCTGACGCACTATTACTCGCGCACCGTGGCGCACAACGCCATCCTCATCCGCATGCCGGACGAGCAGATGCCGCGCTACTGGGGCGGACCCGCGCCGGGCGAGGAAGCGCTCCCTGTTCCCAATGACGGCGGGCAGCGCCGGGCGTTGGGATCGAAGGTGGTCGCCTTCGAAACGAACAACGATTACTCTTACGTCGCCGGCGACGCCACCGTCACCTACGATGAGCGCAAGTGCCGCCTGGCCCTGCGCCAGTTCGTGTTTCTCCCGCCGGACCACTTCGTGGTGTTCGACCGCGTGAGCTCGACGCGGCCGGAGTACCGGAAGACCTGGCTGCTCCACACGGTCGAGGAACCGCGCCTTGCCGCGCGGGAGTTCTCCGCCGTGCACGAACAGGGGAAGCTGTTCTGCCGTACGCTGCTGCCGGAGAAGGCGGAGCTGGCCAAAGTTGGCGGGCCGGGCAAACAGTTCTGGTCCGACGGGCGCAACTGGCCGCTGCCGCCAGGGTACCGTACGCCGGACACGACGCCGCTGCTGGGCCAGTGGCGTGTTGAAGTGTCACCCCGCGAAGGGCGCGCGGACGACCCGTTTCTCCACCTGATCCAGGTGGGCGACGCCGGGCTGGAGCGCATGGTGAACGCCAGGCTCGTCCGCGGGGGCGGCCGCGTAGGCGTCCGCTTCCGATACGGCGCCAGCGACTGGGAAGTGTTGTTCGGCACGGAAGGCCCCGCCTCCGGCCACGTCACCTTGAGAAAGAGCGGCAAGCTCACGGTGGACCGCGACCTCAGCCGCGAGGTGATGCGCCAGGCCGGTGTGTACGGTGTAACTCCCTGACGCTACAATTGCGGTAAGGAGAACCCGCACGCATGATCCGAAACGAAGATGCCCTCGAATACCACTCCTCGGCGCCGGCAGGCAAGCTGTCCATCACGCCGACCAAGCCCTGCCAGACGCAACGCGATCTGAGCCTGGCCTACTCGCCGGGCGTGGCCGTTCCCTGCCTGGAGATCGAACGCGACCCGGCTCTTGCTTACCGTTACACCGCCAAGGGCAACCTGGTCGGGGTGGTCTCGAACGGCACGGCCGTTCTGGGTCTGGGCAACATCGGCGCCCAGGCCGGCAAACCGGTGATGGAAGGCAAGGCGGTGCTGTTCAAGCGCTTCGCCGACATAGACGTGTTCGACATCGAGCTTGCCACCGAGGACCCCAAAGAGGTGATCCGCGCCTGCCAGTTGCTGGAACCGACCTTTGGTGGCATCAACCTGGAGGACATCAAGGCCCCGGAGTGCTTCGAGATCGAGGAGGAACTGCGGCGCACGATGAAGATCCCTGTCTTCCACGACGACCAGCACGGCACGGCGATCATTTCCGGGGCCGCGCTGTTGAACGCGGTCGAGGTGGTGGACAAACGGCTCGATCGGATCAAGGTGGTCTTCAACGGCGCCGGCGCCGCCGCCATCGCCTGCGCCGAGCACTACATCCGGCTGGGCGCGAATCCGGACAACATCCTCATGTGCGACACCAAGGGCGTGCTCTACAAGGGCCGCACCGCGGGGATGAACAAGTACAAGGAGCGCTTCGCCCGCGCGACCGACCGCCGCACGCTGGCCGAGGCGCTTGCGGGCGCCGACGTCTTCGTCGGCCTCTCGACCGCCGACTGCGTCACCCCGGAGATGCTGCTGAGCATGGCCGAGGATCCCATCGTCTTCGCCATGGCCAACCCTGACCCCGAGATTCCCTACGAACTGGCCGTTCGTACGCGCTCCGACGTAATCATGGCCACCGGGCGCTCCGACTTCCCCAACCAGGTGAACAACGTCCTCGGCTTTCCGTTCATCTTCCGCGGCGCCCTCGACGTGCGCGCCACCGCCATCAACGACGCGATGAAGCTGGCGGCCACGCGGGCGCTGGCCGCGCTGGCCAAGGAAGACGTGCCGGATTCGGTCCGCCGCGCCTACGGCGTGGAACGTATGGAGTTCGGTCGCGAGTACATCATCCCCAAGCCGTTCGATCCGCGCGTGCTGATCTGGGAGGCGGCGGCGGTGGCCAAGGCGGCCATCGACAGCGGGGTGGCCCAGCAGCCGGTCGAGATCGAACAGTACAAGCAGCAGCTCGAGCGCCGGCTCGGCAAGTCCTATGAAGTCATGCGGATGATGATCCACAAGGCGCAGCGGCAGCCCAAGCGGGTGGTGTTCCCGGAAGGCGAGGAGACCAAGATGCTCCGCGCCAGCCAGATCCTGCTCGACGAAAAGATCGCCGCGCCGATCCTGCTCGGCAACGAGGAGAAGATCCGCGCCAGGATGGCCGAGTTGCGGCTCCACCTGGACGGCGTCCGGATCATCGACCCTGCCCGCTTCTCGCGGCGGCCGGCTTACATCGCCGAACTGTACGGGCTGCGCCGCCGCAAGGGCGTCACCCTCAAGGAAGCCGAGGACCTGATCCGGAACCGCCACGTCTTCGGCTCGATGATGGTGCATATGGGAGACGCCGACGCCCTGATTGCCGGGCTCACCCAGCACTACCCGGACACCATCCGGCCGGCCCTCCAGGTGATCTCGGTGCGGGAGGGGCTGCACCGCGTCTCCGGCCTCTACCTGCTGATCTCTCCCAAGCGCCAGATCTACTTCCTGGCCGATTGCACCGTGAATATCGACCCCACCGCCGAGGACCTGGCAGAAATCGCCATCACTACCGCCGAGATGGCCCGCCGCTTCGACATCGAGCCGCGGGTGGCCATGCTCTCCTTCTCCAACTTCGGCAGCACGCACCACCCGCTGGCCGACAAGGTGCGCCGGGCCACCGCGATCGTCAAGGCCCGCGAGCCCGGCCTGATAGTGGATGGCGAGATGCAAGCCGACACCGCGGTGGTGCCGGAGATCATCGAAGAGACCTATGCGTTCAGCACGCTCAAGGGCGGCGCCAACGTGCTGATCTTTCCCAACCTCGAGGCCGGCAACATCGCTTACAAGCTGCTGGGGCGGATCGGCGGCTGCGAGGTAATCGGCCCGATCCTGATGGGCATGTCCAAGCCGGTGCACGTGTTGCAGCGCGGCGCCGAGGTTAACGAGATCGTCAACATGGCCGCCATCGCCGTGGTGGATGCCCAGGAGGTCGGATAGGCGTCCCCGCTTGTCTCGGCCGGCAGCCGGGCGCCGGCGCGGCGAATAGCTGAAGACGGACGGGTGTATACTCGATGCGTGCTGGGGAGCCGAGGTGAGAATCCTGCCGCCGGCCATCCCAAGGAGGAATCGGCATGCTTGCGTATACCCGTATTCTCGTTGTTGCTGCGCTGGCCACGGTGCTGGCGTGGTCCCAAAACATCTCCAGTTCGGTGAAAGGCGTGGTTCTGGACGCCAGCTCGGCGGCCATCCCCAAGGCCGCCTGCACGCTCACCAACCAGGCCACCGGCCAGCGGCTCACGGTCAGTTCCTGGACCGATGGCGCCTTCACCTTCCCCAACGTGCTGGCGGGAAAATACACGCTGAGCATCCAGGCCGACGGGTTCAAGACCCTGACCATCCAGAACATCGTCGTGACGGCCAACGAAACCCGCACCCTGGGGAACCTCTCGCTCGAGATTGGCGAAATCAAGGAATCGGTCAGCGTAACCGCTGAGCGGGCGGCCACGGCCGTGCAGTTGGCCAGCGCCGAGCGCTCCGGCCTGGTCAGCGGCGAGCAACTCAACAACATCGCCATCAAGGGCCGGGACTTTTTTGCCCTGCTCTCGACGATCCCCGGAGTGGTGGACACCTATACCACGCCCCGCGAGACCACTTCCACCAGCGCCATCGCCGGCACCTTCATCAACGGCGCGCGGTACAACCAGAAGAACTACACCATCGACGGCGTCCTCAGCATGAACATCGGGGCCAATGGCAGCATCCCCACTCAACCCAACATGGACGCCGTGGCCGAAGTGAAGGTCCTGACCAGCAACTACCAGGCCGAGTACGGCCGTCACGGCGGCGGCATCGTCAGCGTGATTACAAAGTCCGGCTCGAAAGACTTCCACGGCACCGCCTTCCACTTCTACCGGCACGAGAGCCTGAACGCCAACAGCTTCTTCAACAACCGCACGGCCACTCCCAAGGTTCCCTACCGCTACCGCATCAGCGGCTATTCTCTGGGCGGGCCGGTCTTCCTGCCGGGCAGATTCAACACCGACCGCAGCCGGCTGTTCTTCTTCTTCTCGCAGGAGTACACCGGGTCGCGCCGGGATCTCGGAACGCAGTTCGTCAACACCCCGACGGAGATGGAACGGCGCGGGGATTTCTCGCAGAGCTTCGATGTGAGCAGCCGGCTGATCCCGGTCAACGACCCGCTGACCAAACAGCCTTTCCCCGGCAACGTGGTCCCGGCGAGCCGCATAAACAAGCTGGGGCAGTCGATCCTCAACTTCTTCCCCACGCCAAACTTCATCGACCCCGACCCGCGCAATCTCTACCGCCGCAACTATCGCTCGACCTACGGCGCCGAGAACCCCAGAAGGAACGACGTGCTGCGCGTCGATGCCAGCCTCACCCCGACGCTGATGGTCTACTACCGGCTCATACAGAACAAAGACCAGGCCAAGCTGCCTTGGGGTGACTGGAAGATCGGGAACAACTTCCTGCTGACGCCGATCCTGTCCGAGTACCCCGGCCGGGGGCACACCGCGCATGTGACGAAGACCTTTTCCCCGACGCTGGTCAACGAGTCCACCTTCGGCTACAGCCTTGCGCTGATGAGCTCCGACCACGTGGACAAGACGCTGGTCGCCCGGTCCCGCATGGGCGACCCGCCGCAGTGGTTCCCCGATCCCCAGCTTCCCAACTACGTCCCCAACGTGGCTTTCGGCGGCCAGCCTTCCAGCCCGATCAATCTCCAGATCGGCGTCTCGCCTTACCGCTACGCCGATCCCGTCTACATCTTCAGCGACAACCTGAGCAAGGTGTGGAACGCGCACACCTTCAAGGCGGGCTTCCACCTGGAGCGCGCGGTGATCGACTCGCACGATGAGCGCCCGCTGTGGCGCGGCGCCTTCGATTTCAGCCGCGACGTGAACAACTCCTTCGATTCCAACCACAGTTTCTCCAATGCGCTGCTGGGGAACTTCCGGACCTACACCGAGACGACGGCGCGCGCCACCAAAGACCTGCTGCTGTGGAACGTGGAGTGGTACCTCCAGGACAACTGGCGCCTCACCCGGCGGCTCACGCTCGACTTCGGCTTGCGCCTGTATCACATGCCGCCCATGTCCGACCGCCAGCAGAACACCGCCCACTTCAACCCCAGCCGGTACGATGCCCGCAAGGCGCCGGCGCTCTACAGGCCGGGTCTGGACCCCGCCGGGCGGCGGATGGCCATCGACCCGATCTCGATGACGCTGGCGCCCGAAGCGCTCATCGGACGATACGTGCCGGGATCGGGCGAGTTCGCCAACGGCAGCGCGGTGGGCGGCCGGGACGGTTATCCCACGGGGCTGTACACCAGGCCCTGGCTGGCCCTCGGGCCGCGCTTCGGCTTCGCCTGGGATTTGTTCGGCAACGGCAAGACCGCGCTGCGCGGGGGCTTCGGCCTGTTCCGGGACACCGGCCAGCAGAACCCCATTGAAGGCAGCACCGGGAATCCCCCGGTCACTTACGCGCCCACCCTGTTCTACGGCAACCTGGACACCTTCGCCAAGGGCGGCGGTGTGGTGGGGCCTTCCGCCATCGGGCAGGCGCCCTATGGGCGGGCCAAGCTCCCCCAGGTGATGCAGTTCAACTTAGGATTGCAGCACCAGGTCTGGGGCACCGTTCTGGACGCATCCTACGTCGGCTCTCTGTCCAGGAACCTCCTGATCCGGCGCGAAATCAACCCCA
>ERZ1292640.2882-Hain-H43-02um-R1-2882-length-13616-cov-5_pt1 | contig 13616 bp, 11 predicted proteins | sample MGYA00564404_ERZ1292640 | MGnify/ENA primary metagenome ERZ1292640 (study PRJEB36523, sample SAMEA6512636) | groundwater metagenome | collected 2019-01-08 | study: AquaDiva: Metagenomics assemblies of 32 groundwater samples
TCGCCGTTGCCCGGCAAGGCGGCCTGCTGAACGGAGCGAGAGGTCATGGCCGAGGTGCGCGTTCAGCGCGCGCTGAACCGCTGGAGGAACTCCCGCTCGCCGGGGGTGAGGCTCCCGACGCCCGACGCATCGAGCTTGGCCATCACGCGTTCGCACTCCTCGCGGTTGACCGGGTGAAGCGTGCTGGCGTCGATGCGGCGCCAGCGCTCGAGATCGGCATCCGAGGCACGCTTCGGCTCGGGGGCGAGCTGGGCGCGGAACCGCGCCGCGGGTGAGCGCGCCTCGACCCAGCGCAGGTACACGAACCCGCCCAGGTAGCCGCCGAGGTGCGCGAAGTGGGCGATGCCGCCACTCGCCCCCGAGAACGCGCCCCAGAGGGCGAGCACCGTCGTCACGACCACGAGGACGCGCGCCTCCACGGGGAAGACGCCCCACAGGTAGATCGGCTCGCGGGGCCAGTACCGCGCGAACCCGAGCATCACCCCGAACACCGCTCCCGAGGCGCCGACGATCCTGGCGTACGGAGTGGCGAGGGACAGCAGCGCCCCGACGAGCCCGCTGACGACGTAGAGCCCGAGGAATCGCCGGCCGCCGAGCCGCTGCTCCACGCGCGGCCCGAAGAAGTAGAGGCCGAGCATGTTGAAGAGGAGGTGCCCGAAGCCGGCGTGCAGGAACATGTACGTGAACGGGGTCCACGGCCGCTGCGGGATGAACGTCGGCACGAGCGACAACGGCCACGCCAGGGCGGGCGCGAAGGTGGTGAGCAGGAAAGCGCCCACGTTCGCGAAGAGGAGCCGGGCGACCCAGGGCGTCACGCGGCGAACCGGCAGACGACGGCCGTCACGTTGTCGCTGCCGCCGTCCTCGAGCGCGGCGGCGATGAGCGCCTGGCACGCCGCCGTCGCGGTGGCGGCCGAGGCGAGGATTGCGGCGATGGCCGCGTCGGGCACGTGCTTGGTGAGGCCGTCGGTGCACAGGAGCAGCGCGTCGCCCGGCTCGAGCGCCACCTGGCCGATCTCCGGCATCAGCTCCGAGCCCTCGCCACCGATGGCCCGCGTCAGGACCTGGCTGAGCGGCGACTGCTCCGCCTCGGCCGCCGTCAGGGCGCCGCGCTCGAGCAGCTCCTGCGCGAAGGTCTGGTCCCGCGTGAGCTTGCGCAGCGCCGCGCCGCGCAGGTGGTAGCACCGGCTGTCGCCGATCTGCACCACATAGGCGCGCGGCCAGAGGACGTGGGCCATCGTGAGGGTCGTGGCCATCCGCGCCATCACGCCTTCTCGCTCCGCCTTCTCGCGGACCCTCGCGTGGCTCTCCTGGACGGAGTGCGCTAGTTCCTCGAGGAGGTCCTGCTGCACCTGCTCGTCGAGCTTGTAGAAGCAGCGCATCGAGTTCGTCACGTAATGGACGATGGTGTCGAGGGTGATGCTGCTCGCCTCGCCGCCCCGGACGGTGCCGCCGACCCCATCGGCCACGAGCACCAGGAGCGCGCGCGCCCCGCTGTCGAACCGCGTCCGGTACTGTTCGGGCAGGCTCGTCTGAGCGATCTCCACGACCTTGTGAAGCGCCGCGACGAGGTACTGGTCCTGGTTCTCGGGGCGCTGGCGACCGATGTCGGTCTGCCCGTAGGCGTCCACCTGGATTCCGGCGGCCATCAGCATGGTGCCTCCTCGGCGCGGTCCGTCGCCCTCGAACGTACGGTGCCCTCCGGTCTAGCGGAACCTCGGCTCGGGACGCATATCTCGTCCGTCCCGATCCTCGAGGTCCTCCCGATGCGTGGTCGCCTGGTGTGGTTCGTTCCGCTGCTGGTCGTCGTCGCGGCGTCGTGCCAGAAGAGTGCCTCCGGCCGTTCCGTCAGCGTGGGCAAGTCCGTCGGGGACTCCCTGACGTCCCGCGACCCGGCGCGCCAGAACCGCGGTCCCTACCAGGTGTGGACGCTCCGCGGCAAGAAGGGGCAGCGCCTGGCCATCGACATGACGTCCACCGCCTTCGACCCGTTCCTCGCCGTGCGCGACGCCGACGGGCTCCTGATCGGCAGCGACGACGACGGCGGCGAGGGGCTGAACGCCCAGTTGCACGTCATCCTGCCGCGGGCCGGCACCTACAGGGTCATCGCGACGAGCATCAACGGGTCCGCGCGCGGCTGGTACACGCTCGCAGTGAGCGAGTGGGCGACGCCGGACGTCCTGCCCGGTGGCCGCGAGGGCGCCCTCAACGTCGGCGACGCCAAGACGGGCCTCCTCGAGCCCGGGGACGAGCAGGCGGGCGACGGGCCGTTCCAGGACCGCTGGGCCTTCCAGGCGCGCCAGGGCCAGCGCTATCGCGTCGAGATGAGCTCGAGCGACCTGGACAGCTACCTGACGATCGTGGGACCGGACGGCCAGGTCGTGGCGGCGAACGACGACGCGGGGAACGGGCGGGACGCCATGGTGACCTTCACCGCGACCACTGCTGGCAGGTACGCGGCCCTCGCCTCCAACTACGGCGACCAGCTCCGCTTCGGCACCTATCGCGTGACGCTCGCCGAGGCGGCGGCCGCCACGGGCACAGCGGCGATCCGCGAGATCGGCGGCGACGTGACGGTCGAAGGGCGCCTCGAGGATGGCGACAGCATGATGGGCAACGGCCTCGTGGACGTGTACACCTACACACCCGCGCACGCCGGGACGGTGACCATCGACCTGCGTTCGACCGAGTTCGATGCCTTGCTGACGATCGAGTCGGAGGAAGGGACCGAGCTCGCCCGCGACGACGACAGCGGCGGCGAGCGGAACAGCCGCCTCACGTTCACGATGAGTGCCGGAACGAGGTACCGCATCCGGGTGGGTGCCTTCGGTTCGTCCCAGCGGAGCGTCGGGGCGTACTCCCTCAGCGTCCGGGCGGGGGGAGGGCCGGTGGCGTAGCCGGGGGGGCGGGCGGCCGGTGCGTCGGGGCGCCCGCCCCGGCGGGCGCTCCTACGGTACCAGCACCGCGGCGCCGCGCACCGCGCCGCGCCGCAGGTCCGCGAGGGCCCGGTCGGCGTCGACGAGGGGATAGGGCTGGACCTCGGTCCGCACGCCGGCCGCGGGCGCGAGCCGCAGGAACTCCTCGCCGTCCCGCCGGGTGAGGTTGGCCACCGAGCGCAGGACCCGCTCTCCCCAGAGGATGTCGTACGGCATCGCAGGGATCTCGCTCATGTGGATACCGGCGCAGACGACCGTCCCGCCTCGCGCCACCACGCGCAGCGCTGCGGGTACCAGCGCGCCGACGGGCGCGAACAGGATGGCGGCGTCCAGCTCCTCGGGTGGGGCGCTGTCGGAGGGGCCCGCCCACGCCGCTCCCAGCTCCACGGCGAAACGCTGGCCTTCGGCGTCGCCGGGCCTGGTGAAGGCGAAGACCTTTCGGCCCTGGTGCCGCGCCACCTGCGCCACGATGTGCGCCGCGGCCCCGAACCCATACAGGCCCAGACGCTCGGCGTCGCCGGCGGCGACGAGGGAGCGGTAGCCGATCAGCCCGGCGCAGAGCAGCGGCGCCGCGTGTAGATCGTCGAACGCCTCGGGGAGAGGGAAGCAGAAGCGCTCGTCGGCGAGGGCATACTCCGCGTAGCCGCCGTCGAGGTGGTAGCCGGTGAAGCGCGCCCCCTCGCACAGGTTCTCGCGGCCCGACCGGCAGTGACGGCAGTCCCCGCAGGTGCGGCCCAGCCACGGGACGCCGACCCGCTCGCCGGGGCGGAACCGCGCCGCTGACGGTCCCGTCTCCTCCACGACGCCGACGATCTCGTGCCCGAGGATGAGCGGCAGCTTGGCGTCGGGCAGTTCGCCGTCGGCGACATGGAGGTCGGTGCGGCAGACGCCGCACGCCTTCACGCGGAGGAGGACCTCCCCGACGCCCGGCACGGGCCGCGCCACGTCGGCCTCGCGCAGCGGCTGTCGCACGGCCTCGAGCAGCATGGCGCGCATCGGCACTATCCTACGTGTCGCCGCGAGGCGAGGGAAGGAACCGCTGCCCGTGTCGGCGAGCTGCGGCGCTTCGCTCAGAAGTTCGGGGTGGAGGCGCTGCTCGACCGCGAGAGCCGGCGGTTCGCCGACCTGGGGCTGGCGCACGCTCGGCTCTCCGACGAGCGGTGGATCGAGAAGCTCTCGCTCGAGCCGCAGCTGCTGAAGATGCCGCTGGTGCGGTGGCAGAACCGCCTCCCCGCCGGTGCCGCCGAGGACGACTGGCGCGTGTGGACGGACGCAGCGCGCGAGGCGAAGGGCTGACAGCCGCTCGGCGCGGTTGCGGAGCGGCACGAAAATCGCTATCTGAGCATGGCTGACCCCAAGTCGCGTTCTTCAACGGAGATCCATCCATGTCCCCTGTGAAGCGTACCGTGCTGTGGGTCCTCGCCCTCGGCTTCTTCGTCGTCGCCGGATCCACGGCCCAGGAGCCGGCGGCAGCCGGCGAGTACCCCGGGCTGGAGACGGGGAAGATGTGGACCTTCGACGTGCCGCCGCTCGAGTACTGGGCGCGGCGCTACAACTTCCGGCCCAGTCAGGCGTGGCTGGACCACGCGCGCCTTGCGGCTGCCCGCCTCGGCGGCTGCACGGCGTCGTTCGTCTCGGCCGACGGCCTCGTGATGACGAACAACCACTGCGCGCGCGGCTGCATCGCCGCCGTGAGCCGCCAGGGTGAGGACCTCCTGGGCAACGGCTTCTACGCCACGACCCGCGCCGAGGAGCGGACCTGCCCCGGCGGGTTCGTCGAGCAGCTGCGGGAGATCACGGACGTCACCGATCAGGTCAGCGCAGCCGTCCCCGCGGGGACGCCGGCCAACCGCGCGGCCGACCTGCGAGCCGAGGCGATCCGCGGCATCGAGCAGCGCTGCCGCGGCACCCAGACGGACGTCACCTGCCAAGTCGTCACGATGTACCGCGGCGGACAGTACAAGCTCTACCGCTTCCGCCGGTTCACCGACGTGCGGCTGGTCTTCGCGCCCGAAGTCTCCATGGCCTTCTGGGGCGGCGATCCCGACAACTTCACGTACCCGCGGCACGACCTCGACGTGACGTTCTACCGCGTGTACGTGAACGGCCAGCCGGCGCAGATGGATGTCTTCTACCGCTGGAGCCGCAACGGCAGCCGCGAGGGCGACCTCGTCTTCGTGGTGGGCAACCCCGGCTCGACTGGACGGCTCAACACGCTGTCGGTGCTCGAGTACTTGCGCGACGTGCAGTACCCCGCGACGCTCGACGCCTTCGCGCGGCAGATCGCGGTCTACACGGCTCTGGGCCAGATGTCGCCCGAGCGTACCGCCGCGCTCCGGAACACCCTCTTCGGCATCCAGAACTCGCAGAAGGCCACCCAGGGCTACCTGGCCGGCCTCGTCGACCCGCAGCTGATGGCCCGGAAGACGGCGTGGGAGCGGGATTTCCGGAACCGCGTCAACGCTAATCCCGAGCTCCGGCAGCGGTACGGGTCGGCCTGGGACAACATCGCGCGGATCCGCGGGCAGATGCGCGCCGTGGACGTGCCGCGCAGGTATCACTCCTTCGGCGCGTACGGCACGCGGCTGCTGAGCCTCGCCGGCGCGATCGTCCGCTACCCCGCCGAGATGGCGAAGGCCGATTCGTCGCGCCTGCCGGCGTTCCGCGACGCGAACCGCCAGCGCACCGAGGGGGCGCTCTACGCGACCGCGCCCATCGACACGACCCAGGAGATCCGCATGCTCGCGGCGTACTTCACCGCGATGGCGCGCGAGCTCCCGGCCAATGACCCGGTGCGTCGCCAAGCCCTCGGCACGCAGTCGCCGGAGGACGCGGTGCGTGCGATGGTGCGCGCCTCCCAGATCCTCACCGGCGACCAGCGGCGGACCCTCGTGCAGGGCGGCGCCTCGGCAATCGCGGCCTCCACCGATCCGTTCGTGGCGTTGGCCCGGGTCATCGACCCGCTGGAGCGTGCCATCGCGACGCAGTGGACGGCCTACCTGAACGAGGAGGCGCAGAACGACGAGTTCATCGCCCGCGCCCTCCTCGCGGTGTTCGGCAACACGGTGGCGCCTGACGCCACTTTCAGCCTCCGCATCTCGGACGGCGAGGTCCGGCGCTACCCGTCCAACGGGACGCAGGCGCAGCCCTACACGACCTTCTACGGGCTCTATGACCGTGCCTACGGGTTCAACCTCCAGGAGCCGTGGAATCTCACGCCGCGCTGGCTGGCGGCGCGCTCGCGTCTTGACCTCGCGACGCCGTTCAACGCGGTGAGCACCAACGACATCATCGGCGGCAACTCGGGCAGCCCGGTCATCAACCGGGACGGGGAGATTGTCGGCCTGATCTTCGACGGGAACATCGAGGCCCAGCCGATGCGCTTCCTCTTCTCCGAGGCGGTCGGCCGCTCGGTGTGGGTGGATTCGCGCGGCCTCGTCGAGGCGCTGCGGCGGGTGTACGACGCCGACGCCCTCGCCAACGAACTGACACGCGGCAACTAGCCGGCACCGACCCTCCCTGGGTGGACGGCCCGGCTCCCGATTCCCAGGGGGCCGGGCCGCATCTGCCCTAGGCCCTCGGTTCCTGGTCGCCGGGCGCGCACCGCGGTGTTGGTGTAAACGATTGTAGAGCAGTGTGTTACGTGGATTCGGCCGGCGCCGACCCTACGGCTGCCGTTGCGCGTTCCGGTGGGTGAGGCGAGAATCAGAACCCGTGCTCAGCACCTGGCGAAGTCTCAAACGCATCCTCGTCGGCCGTCCGCTCTCCACTGCTGTCGCTCACGCCGAACGGATCGGCCGGCTCCCCGGTCTCGCCGTCTTTTCCTCGGATGCGCTCTCGTCCGTCGCGTACGCGAGCGAGGAGATCCTGCTGGTCTTGGCGCCGGTCGGGGCCGTTGCGCTCGGCTACTCGGTGCCCGTCGCGGTCACGATCGTCGTGCTGCTCTTCCTCGTGGTGGCCTCGTATCGCCAGGTGATCCCGGCGTATCCGCACGGCGGCGGCTCGTACACCGTCGCCCGCGAGAACCTCGGCGTGATGCCCGGACTCGTGGCGGCCGCGTCGCTGCTGGTCGACTATACCCTCACGGTGGCCGTCAGCGTGGCGGCCGGCATCGCGGCGGTCACCTCGGCGATCCCCGTGCTGTACCAGCATCGCGTCGCCCTCGCCATCCTGTGCGTCGCGCTGGTGGCGCTCGCCAACCTGCGCGGCGTGCGCGAGTCCGCGGCGGTGCTCTCCATCCCGACGTACGGCTTCATCCTCACGCTGGGCGGGCTGCTCGCCGTGGGCGGGTACCGGTGGCTGACCGGCACGCTGCCGCACGCGACGTACCCGGAGGCCGTGCATGCCGTCACGGCGGGCGCCGCCGCCCCGGCGCTGACGCTGTTCCTGGTGCTGCGCGCGTTCTCGTCTGGCTGCACGGCCATGACCGGCGTCGAGGCCATCGCGAACGGCGTGACGTCGTTCCGGGAGCCGTCGGCGAAGAACGCCGTGGCCACGCTGACGATGCTGGCGGCGATCCTGGCCGTCCTCTTCCTCGGCACCACGGTGCTGGCGCACTCGCTCGGGGTCGTGCCCGTCGTCGGGCAGACGATCGTCTCGCAGATCGGGCGGCTCGTCCTCGGTGGCGGGCCCTTCTACTTCGCCGTCCAGGTCTTCACGGCGATGGTCCTGCTGCTCGCGGCGAACACCTGCTTCGCCGCGTTCCCCTCGCTCTCCTCGATCCTGGCGGAGGACCGGTTCATGCCGCGGCAGCTGGCGCACCGCGGCGACCGGCTGGTGTACTCGAACGGGATCCTGATCCTCTCGTTCCTCGCCTGCGCGCTCATCGTGATTTTCCGCGGCGACACGCACGCCCTGATCCCGCTGTACGCGATCGGCGTCTTCCTCTCGTTCACGCTCTCGCAGCTCGGCATGGTGCGGCGCGCGCTGCGGCTCCGCGACGCCCGCTGGGTGCGGACGCTGGTCGTCAGCGGCGCTGGCACGCTCGCCACGGCACTCGTGGTCGGCATCTTCACGGCGACCAAGTTCGCCCATGGCGCCTGGATGGTCGTCCTCGTCATCCCGGTCCTCATCCTCTTCTTCCTCCGCCTCAAGGACCACTACGCGGAGTTCGGGAAGGCGCTCGCGATGGAGGAGTGGAGCGCGGTGGCGCCGCGCCGGCACACCGCCATCGTGCCGGTCTCCGGCATCCACCGCGGCGTGGCGAACGCCCTTACCTACGCGCTCAGCGTATCCAACGACGTGCGGGCGGTCTACATCGCCGAGCACCCGCAGGACGGTGAACGGATGGAGGAGCAGTGGGCCCTGTGGGACAACGGCGTGCCGCTCGTCGTGCTCGAGTCGCCGTACCGTTCGGTGGTGGGTCCGCTGCTGCAGTACATCGAGCAGGTGGACGAGGAATTTCAGAATGATGTGGGGGCCCTGGTCACCGTCGTCCTGCCGGAGATCGTGCCGAGCAAGTGGTGGCACCACCTGCTCCACAACAACACCGCCCTGCTGGTGAAGGGCGCGCTGCTCTTCCGCCGGGGGAAGATTGTCGTCAGCGTGCCGTACCACCTCGAGTGAGGACACTCCGATGATCCGCCGCGTCGTCCCCCTCCTGCTGCTGGCGACCGCCCCTGCGGTCCCGCTCGCCGCCCAGGCCCCTCGCACCGTGACGGTCGGCCGCCCGGTCACCGACTCGCTGTCCGCCCGCGACGCGGTGCGCCGCAGCGCGCGCGCCCCGTACCAGATCTGGCAGCTCGAGGGTCGCCGTGGGCAGCGCCTGGTCGTGGACCTCGAGTCCGGGGACTTCGACGCGTACCTGATCGTGCGCGACCCCGACGGCTACGTGGTGGGGTCGGACGACGACTCCGGTGACGAGCTCAACGCGCGGCTGCACGCCATCCTCGCGCGGGACGGCACCTACCGCATCATCGCGACGGCGGTCGGCGACTCGGCGCGCGGGCAGTACACGCTGTCAGTGCGCGGCTGGGAGACGCCTCCCGCGCCCGCGGCCGGCCAGGCGGCGACCCTCGCCTTCGGCGACACGAAGGACGGGCTCCTCGAGCCGGGCGACGACGTGAGCGCCGACGGCGGCTTCCAGGACCGCTGGACCTTCGCGGCGCGCCCGAACGCGCGCCTCCGGATCGAGCTCCGGTCCGACGACTTCGACAGCTACCTCACCGTGACGGGCCCCGACGGCGCCGTGCTCGGGAGCGACGACGACGGCCTCGGCGAACGCAATAGCCTGGTCACCCTCCGGGCGCGCGCGGCGGGGACGTACACCATCCTGGTCTCGAGCTTCGGCGAGGACCTGAGGGTCGGCGCCTACCGCGTGACGGTCGCGGAGGAGACCGGGGTCTTCGCGGACCCCGGCGAGCCGGCGGCGATCCAGGTCGGCGAGACGAAGCAAGGCCGGCTGGAGTCGGGGGACGCCGTGGGCGACCGGGGGATCCAGGACCGGTGGACGTTCCAGGGGCGGGCGGGGCAGGTCGTGCGCCTCGACGCCGTCTCGAGCGACTTCGACCCGTACCTCGTCCTCCGCTTCAACGAGACGGTGGTCGACTCCAACGACGACGGGGGCGACGGCAACAGCGCCCGCATCCTCGCCACGCTCCCGGGCACGGGCACCTACACGGCGGTCGTCTCGGCGTACACCGAGGGCGGCACGGGTGGGCGCTACAGCCTGGCGCTCACGGCCTCGGCCGCGGCGGCCGAGCCGGGCCGCACCGCGCGCATCGCGTTCGGGCAGCGCCTCGCCGGACGGCTGGAGCGGGGCGACCTGACGCGCCAGGACGGCGGCCCCCAGGACACGTGGGAGTTCGACGGACGCGCGGACCAGGACGTGACGATCGAGCTCCGGTCCGGAGCGTTCGACACCTACCTCGAGCTGCGGGACCCGCAGGGCAACGTCGTGTCCGAGAACGACGACGGCCTCGGCGACGGCACCGACTCCTTCGTCGCGGCCCACCTCACCCGGGCCGGCCGCTACCGCATCGTCGTCCGCGGCTACGGGGACCGCGAGTCCACGGGGCTCTACGAGCTGGCGCTCGCCCAGGCCAGCCCGTCGGCGCGGCCCGGCCAGGCGATCGAGGTGCGGCCCGGCGAGACGTACATGGGGCGGCTCGAGCCGGGCGACAGCATCATGGGCGACAGCTCCTACGCCGACGTCTGCCTCTTCCGGCCCACCGTTTCGGGGCGCGTCGTCATCCAGGTGCGCTCCAGCGACTTCGACGCGTACCTCATGCTCCAGGACGCGGAGGGCCGCACCCTGGCCAGCGACGACGACGGCGGCTCCGGCACCGACGCCCAGCTCAGCTACGAGGTCGTCGCCGGGCGGACGTACCGGATCCTGGCGAATAGCTACGGCGAGGAGCGACAGACGGGGGCGTATCGGGTGACGGTGCGGCCGGCGAGCTGACCGCCGGCGGGGGCGCGGAGTTGACCGAAGCGCGAAGTCAGAGCATTCTCAACTTGAAATGACTTCGCGCATACGCCCCCCGGCCGCGCCGCGCTCCTACGGCGTCTCGACCGACCGCGCCCTGAAGCTCTGGGTCGCCCTCGCCCGCTGCGCCGCGTCGGTGCACCGCGTGTCGGCGCGCGACATCCAGCGCTACGGGCTCACGCAGCCGCAGTTCGCCGTCCTGGAGGTCCTCTACCACAAGGGGCCGCTCCCGCTGTGCGGGATCGGCGCCAAGCTCCTCGTGACCAGCGGCAACGTCACCTACGTGGCGGACCAGCTGGAGAAGGCGGGCTATCTGCGGCGCGAGCGCAGCGCCGAGGACCGGCGGGTGATCCGGGCGCGCCTGACGGCGACGGGGGCCGCGCTGATGGCCCGCATCTTCCCCGAGCACGCGGCGTCCATCGCGAGGGCCGTCGCGGTGCTGAGCCCGCGGGAGCAGGCGGTGCTCGAGCGCCTTCTCGCCAAGTGGGGGACGACCATCCAGCGGCGCGAGCCCTAGGTCCCGTCGTGCATCCGGTGGGAGGCGGGCGGCCCCTCGCGGCCGCCCGCGTCGTGTCCGGGCGCGCGGACCCCGCGCCAGCCCAGCCACAGGCCCCAGAGCACCATTGCGATCCCCGCGGAGCGCAGCAGCAGCAGCCGCGAGGTCACGCCCATCCGCGCGAGCGCCCACGACGCCGACGCGAGCAGCGGCACCGTGCCGAGGCCGAACACGGCCAGCAGCACGCCGCCGTGCAGCGGCGAGCCGGAGCTGGCCGCGAGTGCGTACATCGGATACAGCAGCCCGCACGGCAGGAGGGCGATGGAGAGGCCGAAGAGGAGCGACGCGGACCCGCCGCGGCGCGCGCGGGCGGCGGCGAGCAGCCGCGCCACCGCGCCGGCGCGGGGTTCGAGCCTGCGCCGCGGCACGAATCCGGCGACGGCGAGACCGAAGGCGGCGAGCAGCGCGCCGAAGAGGATCAGGCGGAGCGGGCGCAAGCCGACGGCGGCTCCGGCGATGTCCAGGGTGCCGCCCAGGAGCCCGGCGAGCGCGCCGATGAGCGCGTAGCCGGCGAGACGCCCGGCGTGGAAGAGCCACGCGCGCTGCCCGGTCGCCGCTGCGGCGAGCACGAAGCCGCCGCACATCCCGATGCAGTGCGCGCCGCCCAGCAACCCGGCGCCGAACGCGAGGGCGAACTCCGTCACGAGTCTTGCTCCAGCCGCCTCACGTTCGTATCATAGCGCAACTTCTCCCCGGAGTCCCGCTTCGATGCCCGATCCCTTCTTGAGTTCTGATGAGTACGATGAGCGTGCTCACCAGTTGTACAACGAAGGGCACTACGACGAGGCGATCGAGTCGCTGCGGACGGGGCTCCTCCTCTACCCCGACGCCGTCGAGCTGCAGGTGGGCATGGGCTACGCGCGCCTGGCACGCGAGGAGTTCGCGTGGGCGCGCCGCGCCTTCGAGGCGGCCCTCGTCATCGACCCCGAGCACGAGGAGGCGCTCGCCGGACTCGGCGAGGTGCTCCTGAAGATCGGCGAGCGGCAGGCGGCGCTCGGCTGCTTCGACCGCGTGCTCGCGCTGGGGTTCGACGAGGACCTCGACCTGGTGTTGCAGATGGGGCGCGCGCTCTTCCGGGAGGGCCAGCTGGAGCCGGCGCGCCGCTACTTCGAGACCGCCGTGCGCGCGCACCCCGACAGCGCCGAAGCCGTGGCCTGCGTCGGCTACGCGGCGCACCGGCTCGCGCAGGAGCAGGACGCGCTCGACTGGCTGCGGCGCGCGCTGACCGTCGAGCCGCGGCACGCCGAGGCGCGCATCTACCTGGCCAACCTCCTCTACGACCGCGGGGACTACGAGGAGGCCCTCGGCGAGTTCGAGGCCACCGATCCCGAGGACCACTGGGACGAGCTCGGCATCTGGCGCGTGCTCGAGCTCAAGAAGTCCATCTACCGGCTCCCCGACGACGACCCCGAGCTGAAGCCGTGGCTGATGCGCCTGGCCGACCTCGCGGGTGATGAGGACCCCACCGAGCTCCTGCTCGCCGAGCTCGAGGCCGCCGGCCCCGACGGCACCGGCGTCCGGGACCCTGCGCAGCTGGAGCTGTTCAGCACGCTGCTCACCGAGTTGCAGGAGATGCACCGCCGCAGCCGGGGCGGCGAGGTGCATCGGGTCACCACCCGCGACGGCGTGCACTTCATCGGGACGTGGGACGAGATCGTGCGCGGGATGCGCGACCGCGACGCCGCCTACATAGGCCGCTCGATCGAGGAGTTCCTCCTTGGGGCCGCCGCGCGCGGCCGGGCCCTCACCGGGGTGGCCATCCCCGCCACCGACGCGGAGAGCTTTCTCCGCGGCTGCGCCGAGGCCGGGCTCCTCCACATCGTTCGCTGAGGATCGCCGGCCGGCCCGTGCCCCACGGGCGCACGGCCGGAGCATCCGTTAGCTTTGGGTCGTGCTCGACGCCATCCTGAAGCCCCGCGCCATCGCCGTCGTGGGCGCCTCGCGCTCCCCGACGACCATCGGCTACCAGATCCTCGACAACCTCCTCCGCTCCGGGTTCCAGGGACCCCTGTTCCCGGTGAACCCCAAGGCGACGGTCATCCACTCCCTGCGCGCCTACCCCAGCGTGACGGCGATCCCCGACCCGGTGGACCTCGCCGTCATCGTGGTGCCGAAGCAGCACGTCCTCGCGGCCGCGGAGGAGTGCGGCCAGGCGGGCGTGAAGGGGCTGGTCGTGATCTCCGCGGGCTTCGCCGAGGTGGGTGGCGAGGGGGTCGAGCGCGAGCGCCGGCTCCTCGAGACGGTGCGCCGCTACGGGATGCGGATGGTGGGGCCCAATTGCATGGGCGTGCTCAACAGCGCGCCGACGGTCGGGATGAACGCGACCTTCGGCCCCACCGTCCCGCCCTTCGGCCCCGTGGCGATCATCAGTCAGTCGGGCGCCATCGGCCAGAGCATCCTCGACCTCGCCGGCGAGCTGGGCATCGGCGTCAGCCAGTTCGTCTCGGTCGGCAACAAGCCGGACGTGTCGGGCAATGACCTGCTCCAGTACTGGGACCAGGACCCCGACGTGCGCGTGATCCTGATGTACCTCGAGAGCTTCGGGAACCCGCGCAAGTTCTACCGCATCGCGCGCGGCCTCACGCGCCGCAAGCCCATCTTCGTGGTCAAGGCCGGCCGTACGGCGGCGGGCGCGCGCGCGGCCTCGTCCCACACGGCCGCGCTCTCCGGGGCGGACCTCGCCGCCGACGTGCTCCTCC
>ERZ1292640.2883-Hain-H43-02um-R1-2883-length-13616-cov-4_pt1 | contig 13616 bp, 11 predicted proteins | sample MGYA00564404_ERZ1292640 | MGnify/ENA primary metagenome ERZ1292640 (study PRJEB36523, sample SAMEA6512636) | groundwater metagenome | collected 2019-01-08 | study: AquaDiva: Metagenomics assemblies of 32 groundwater samples
ACAACGATTCCAGGCTCTCGTTGGTGATGATGGTCAGTGCATTGTTGTTGCCCAAGAAAAAACCCATGGAAGTGACGTCGAATCCGGAATCATCCTGTACTCCTTTATAGGGCACTTTCCAGATGATGGAGATGTGTTTGGGATTGATCTCGACGCGGGAAATCTCGTCCGGATCAAGGGCGGAATCCACGTCGTACGGGTCTATGCCAAGGCTCTCGACCAATTCCGTCCTCTCCGCATCATCGGGAGCGGAATAGAGGCGGATCGTGGCTTCTTCTTTGGGGGCAACGCTCAGCTTTCCTTCTCTGATGTGCAGCAATGTCTTCATGGCGTTTGCGGGGAACACTCTCGGACGAGTGAGCAAGGATGGCGGGGCAGGATTGTGGTTACGGCGCCGGGTTGTTGGGTGGTAGCTCCCGGGGCGGATCGGAGGTACCCTATCCCATGGGTGTGCCCGCGGACAAGGGGAGTTTGCCCAGAACGGGCATGGGCAGCTGAACGCTTCCGGCGAAAACGACGGCCACGGGAAAGGTGGGGGGAAGGAATCAGGATATGAGCGTGGTGCGGTCCGTGCACTCGTCTGCCGGACCGCACACCACCACGGGAATGTCCTTCTCGGCGCACATGCGAAGGGCGCGCGGGTGGATCACGCCGGCTGCCGCGCCGCCGGGGGCTACGAGCCGGTACGCTTGCGCGTAGGTGAGACGGCGGATGACCTCGGCGGGCCCCGCGCGCACTCCGGCATTGGCGATGCCGCGGAATTCACAGTAGCGGCGATACAGGCGCTGGGCGAGATATTCCCCCCACCCCGTGATGGAGAAGTACTCCCCGTTCCGCAGCACCCAGTCTTCGCCGAGCGCGTGGAGCCGTCCGTGCGCATGGGAAAGGATATGCAGCCTGAGCATCTGTACCTTTTCGCGAATCACGTCTTGGAGCATGGCGCCCAGTTGCCTGCTCTGTCGCTCCGTAAGCGATGCATCGCCTTCGATCTCCCCACGCACGGCATCCCTGGTCCACGCTTCCATCTCTCCGGCCAGGGAAAGGGCGCGATCGGCATCGTTGCCACGGAGGGCCTGCGCGATGGCGATGAGTTGCGACGTCGTATTGAACCCGCCCCATCGTCCCCCCCGCAGCGCCGAAACGACGAGCGAAACGCTCTGCCCACGCTCGATTCTCTCCCGGGCGTTTCGGAAGTTCTCCCCCAGGCGCACGGCGTTCTCCCCCCCGATTTTGATCACGAGGTTTTGCGCCGTCTCGAGCGCTTCCCTGCCGCCGGTTGGTGCCAATGGGCTGGACATGGTCCATACACGAAAACCGCTCTCTTCTCCGGAAGGGAGCTGGCTGGGAGGGGAGAATAGGGTTATTGGGTACGCGCGCAGCCGCTCTTCCGGAGGAAGGTCGTCTTCATCTTCGTGGTCGCGCCCATGAGAGACGATACTGACTGCATCACCGTCCGCAGTCTATTTGCCGTTTTTGTTTTGTCAAGGTCACCCCCTACTAGACGCGCTCAGGTCATTGAACTGGGGAAGCTCTCGCAGGAAATCCAGCCTCTCAAGATAATGCTCACAGTAGAACCAATTCCCCATCCTTCCCTACAATGAAGACGACTGCAAAGCGACGATGGTGCTGAAGGATGCTCTTGAGGAGATGCATACGACTGTGGGGCTTCCAGTAGCGGAATACGAGTAGGACACTGCGCATCTTCTGCCTATGCCTGAGAACCGCTACTGTACTTGCATGTCGAATCTCCAACGGCTGATCGCTTCGAAGTTCCTTCTAAGCCTGTCGTTCACGGTCCCCATCCAGACACTGTTCCTGTTCGCGAAGGGCCTGCAGTTCAGCGAAATCATGCTCCTGGAGTCCGTGCTGCTCGCGGGCATCCTCCTCTTCCAGATCCCGACCGGCATGTTTGCGGACATGTTCGGCAGGAAGCGGAGCATGCTCCTCGGCGCTCTCGTGATGCTCATTGCGTGGATACCCTGGTTCCTCGCAGACGGCTTCCCCCTCTTCGCGGTCTCCTTTTTCCTCTTCGGCATCGCCATCGCCTTTCATACAGGATCCGACCAGGCGCTCATCTACGATGAATTGCACGAGCAGCACCGTGAAGGGGAGATGCAGAAGCTCATGGGCCGGTACCTCGGCAGCGCGACGCTTGCCACCGCCGTCGGTTCGCTGGCGGGTGGCTTACTTTCGGTCTCGCAGAACCTTGAGGCCTTCCTCTTCCTCTACAAATTGAACGTGGCCATGCAGATCGCGGGGTTCCTCCTGCTCTGGACCGTACATGAACCGGCAAAGTCAACACCAGTCACCCCGGCCGTACCAGTGCGAATCTTCCGCGTGTTCCTGGGCAGTGTCCACCTCCTCCTCACCCATAGGAAACTCCGCAAGATCTTCCTCCTGTCGCTCTTCACCATCCCGTTCTCCTTCGTTCTCGTCTACATCTTCCAGCCGTACTTTCAGCTCTCCGGGGTCCCCGCTATCTGGTACGGAATCGCCGTGTCCGTCGCTTCGCTCCTCTCGTTTCTCGCGAAGGTATTTGCGTTCACTATCGAGCGGAGACTGGGCGTGTCTCGGGGGGTCTTCGTCGTTTCGGCATTGCCCGGTATTCTCTGGCTCGCGATGGCCGTCACGTTCCATCCCGCTTTCGCCGTGGTCCTCTACATTCTCAACGACACGGCGGGGAACGTGCGTGATCCGCTGTTCTCCGATTACCTCAACCGGCACATCGAAGGGCATAACCGGGCGACCGTGCTCTCCACCATCGCGTTTGCCGGGAGCCTCTACGCCATCATCATCCGCCCGATCGCCGGCCTGCTCGCCGATATCGACCTCCGCTTCGCATTCCTCGCGATGGGATCGCTGATCGTCTCGGGTGCCCTGCTCTTCAAGATCTGCGAGGAAGATGTGGCCGTATCCTGACTATCGTTGTCCTGCCCGATACCTTCGAAGGTCTTGGAGGTTGACGCATGCACATCGTAAGATACTCAGCCCGAGGCATTCGGCCGACTGGTTCATGGCTCCCCCGGCCCCTCTTCGCTCCTCTCCCGCTCTGCGGGATCGGAGCTTCGCCGGGGCCTCGGAGAAAGTGCAACGATTCTGGATCCCGTGTTCTCGGCTTGCGTATTCTGGCTCCCCCGGCTGGATTCGAACCAGCGACCTTGGCGTTAACAGCGCCCTGCTCTACCGCTGAGCTACAGGGGAACGAGTAGCGATGGAAAGTATAACGAAAATCACCGATGTGACCAGTGCTGAAGACGCAGGAAGAACACGTTTCTTCCGGCGTGCCTATCCCCCGCGCATTCCCCTGCACGGAAGAAAGGGGCAGGCGATGGGATCAGCCCCGCAGTTGCGACATGAGAATGGGCATGTGCGTGTGCCAACAGCAGGCGCCCTTGCATTTGAGGCAGTACTGCCTGCCGTACTCGTGGCGCTGGCCATCCGTGACCGGCGCATTGCAGCAATCCGAACGCATCCTCGCGCGCTGCTCCGTGGAAATCAGCACGGTCTTCCCTCTATCCTTGCCGTGCGCGTGGCAGTACGGCTTGCCGTGTGTCTGGGCGGAACAACCTTCCACGAGGCAACACTTGCGCAGGGGGTGGGGCATGGGTGTGAGGGAAAAGGACGCATCCGGCGCACGGTACAGTGACGGTAAGCGCATTCGACGCGAATGACAATGAGAAAGGGGAGTTTCTGCCCGCCCCTCCTGCCATGGGAGAAGAGGAACACGTCAACGTATGATAGAATCCTCCTATGCCCATCGCCATATACACCCCGGACGTCGTCACCCTCCTCTCGACGCTCACGGTTGCGGGGCAAGCGATCTCCCTCGCGCTCGTCGCCCTTCTCCTGCAGCGCGTGCTGAAGAAGGGGGCGACGGGGGAAGCGTTCCTCCAACGCCATGGATTGTTGTTGATGCTCATCGTCGCGCTGGTTGCCACGGGCGGCAGCCTCTTCTTCTCCGAGATCGCCGGATGGACGCCCTGCAAGCTGTGCTGGTTCCAGCGCATCTTCCTGTACCCGCAAGTACTGCTCCTGGCGGTTGCCCTATGGCGGAAGGACCGCAACGCCGCATGGTACGTGCTCTTCCTGAGCGAGATAGGGCTGCTGTTCTCCGTTGCCCACTACGTGGAGCAGGTGCAGGCTTCGCTGCTGCCGTTCACGGGCGATCCGCTCAAGCCCTGCGACGCGAGCGGCATCTCGTGCGCACGGTCGGAGATCCGCTTCACCTTCGGGTACATCACCATTCCCCTCATGGCCCTCACGGCCTTCCTGATGAACATCCTCACATCCGTCCTGCTCCTCTGGAAGAAGAGATAGGAAAGAAGCCGCTTTCCGCGGCTCCTTCCTTGTTTGCCATGCTCCTTGATCATGCGATGCCGATCGATGGCGGGATCAGTTACTTCCGGCGCTTGCGTCATTTCCGTCCTGGCCGGACTGCAGCCAGCCGCTATGCATCATGCGCATGCCTCGGCCGGCCTTCCACATCACCTTCTCTCCGCCGAACAGACCCATACCCCCTCCCCTACCGAGCATCATGCCTGCCTTGCCGCAGGATTCCTGCATGACTTCCATGGCCGTCCTCAGTGCATCGGACTCACGGACGGTCTCCATCGCGGAGCGAAAGCCTTCTTGCGCCTTCCGTACCGCTTCCTGTCGCGCCGTGCCATCGGTGAGGGAAGCAGCGGCCGTCAGCGCGGCCTGGCGCGCCTGGAGCGCGGTCTTGCGGGCGGCCGTCATGGCGTCGATAGTCGAGAGATGCGCGTCATCCATCCCCGCCATCGCTTGCACGCAGGCTTGGGTGGGGACGGGAGGTGCCCAGGATGGCATGGATGACGTGCGTGCGCCGCCGCTGGACGCGGCGCCCGCCAGTTGGGCGAAGAGGGGGACGGCGAGCGCGAGGGACGATGCGCCCGCGACCATACCGAGTGTGAACTTCTTCATAGCATGAGAGGGGAAAGGAATAGAGGTCGCGACATTGCCATTCTACGAAGAGGGGGTTAAGGGAGGATTAAGGGAAGTGAAGCCAGAAAACGTATCATGTCGAGCCCCGTCGAACCATGATACGTCTCTGAGGAAACGTTCTCACGATATCAAGTCACCCCTCGACGGAGCTCGGGGTGACACGACTTGGGCCGCCCCGCTACTTTCCAAACTTCACAGCAAATTCCGTCCCCTCATTCACCTTGCTCCTCACCGTGATCGTCCACCCATGCAATTCCACGATCCTCTTCGCTAACGCCAGACCTAAACCGTGTCCGTCATTGGCGCGGGAGGGTTCCGCCTGGTAGAAACGGTCGAAGATGTGCGGCAGTTCCTTCTTGGCGATCCCTATGCCCGTGTCCTGCACCGTGAGGGCGTGCTTGGCGAGGCGGACGGTGACCGTTCCGCCCTGCGGCTTGTTGAACTTGATGGCGTTGGAGAGAAGGTTCGCCAGGACCTGGCGGAGGAGGGGCGCGTCGCCGCTCACGCCGATGCCGGGCCCGATGGAACTTTCCAGAACGATCCCCTTCTCCTTCGCCAGAGGCTTGAACTTCTTCACCGTGTCCGCCGCGAGCGCGGAGAGGTCCACGGGGGCGGACGCCAGGACGAACCGGTCGAGCCGCGCCAATTCCAGGAGCCTGTCGATGAGGAGGGAGACGTCCTTCACGTCCTCCCTGGCGGAGAGGATGCCCTCGTGCTCCTTGCCGTTCTTGAGCGCCAGGTCCAGGGAGGAGCGGAGCGCGGCAAGGGGGGTGCGCAGCTCGTGGCTGGCGTCCTGCGTGAACTGCTCCAGCCGCTCCACCATCTGCTCGGCGGGGACCAGGCTCCGCCGCGCGAAGGAGAGCCCCACGAGGAACGTGAGCGCGGAGACCGCGACGCTCACGAGAAGGTAGAGGAAGATGCGGTTGGTGAAGTCGTGGCGGGGGTACTGCACCGCGTCCGCGATCTGCACGAAGCCCGCACGGCGACCGTCGCGCAGGAAGGGGTCGGTGAACACCACGTACGACCGGTCCCCCATCGTCACTTCCGCCCAGGGGCGGGCCGCCTCCACGGGCACGTCCTCGAAGAACGCCCCCGCGAAGAGCGTCTTCCCTTCGGCGTCCAGCACCCGCACCTGCTCGCGCATGTTGGGGGGCATCCCGTGCATGAAGAACTGCGTCCGTCCCGGCTCCACGCGCAGGGCGATGGATTCCGCCATCCGCTCCAGCCTAAAGCGCGTCTGGCGCCGCACGTTGAGGAGGTCGGCGGCCAAGAACAGCGCCCCGTTGACGAGGAAGAGGAGGAAGACGAAGGCGGTGAACTGGAGCGCGATCCTGTAGCTGATCCTTTTGAACATGGGGGGAGCAGGAGGTGAATGGGAGAGGCTATTGGCATCACATACGGTTAGACAGGAACAAGATACCCCTTCCCGGGGACCGTCCTGATCACATTCTTCCCCAACTTCCGCCGCAGGTAGGCCACATGCACGTCCACGGTCTGCGAGAACATGAGCTCGTCCCTGCCGCCCCACACGTGCTCGATGATGCGCGGGCGGTCCTGCACGGCCCCTTTGTTGCGCAGCAGGAACTCGAACAGCGCATACTCCTTGGGGGAGAGTTCCACCTTCTTCTTCCCCTTGCGCACTTCCTGCGTGTTCGTATCCAGCGTGACGCCGCTTGAGACGAGCAGCGCCTGCTTCTCCGGCGCCTGGCGGCGGAGGAGGGCGCGGACGCGCGCCAGGAGTTCTTCCAAGTCGAAAGGCTTGACCAAATAATCATCCGCACCGATGTTGAGCCCGTGCACCACCTCCTGCTGCTTGCCGCGCGCCGTGAGCATGAGGATGGGCATGGCCTTCTTGTTCTGGCGGAGCATGGCGCAGATCACGTAGCCGTCCATGCCGGGAAGGTTGATGTCGAGGATGAGGAGGTCCGGCTCCTGCGTCATGGCTTTCTCGAACCCCTCCCTGCCGTCGTGCGCCACGGTGACGGCGTAGTGCTCCAGTTCCAGGAACTGCCTGATGTTCCCTGCCAGCTTCTTCTGGTCTTCGATGAGGAGGATGTGCATGGGAAGGGGAAGTATAGGATAAAGGAGGGAGATTAAGGAGGGATTAAGACGAACAAGACCGTTTACTCGTTTCTTCGTTTATTCGAATGAAGTGAAAGAGGTACTGCAGCATTGCACGAATAAACGAGTAAACGAATCAACGAACCAACCAGTCTTAATCTCTCCTTACTATGCCGCCCCTACACTGGTAGTATCCTCCCCTTTCCATGAAGAATTTCCACCCCCTCTCCTTCGCCCTCGGCCTCGCTTCGGGCTTGCTCGTCCTCGTGATCGTCGTCGGCGGCTGGCGGCTGCTGCGCCCCGCGCCCGCCGTCAACGTCTTCCGGCCCTTGGATGGGACATTCCAGCGCGGAAGCGCGGGATTCAACGTCTCCCGCATGGCGGAACGGCTGGGGATGACGGAGGAGGAGCTGCAGGCGGAGCTCGACAGCGGCAAGACGTTCCAGGAGATCGCCGCCGGGCGCGGCATCGACCTATCCCCGGGCGGGCGGACGATGCGCTACCGGAGTCCCGCATCCGCGAGCGGGACCGCCCTCACCGGCGCTTCCTCTTCGACACCCTCTTCCTCCGGCAATGATGTCCTTCCGTGATGTCCTCCATCGCTTCGCGCCTCTCCCGGAAGCGTTCCGGGGGCTGCGGCAACGCATCGTCCCCGGGAGTTACCTCCTCGGCGTGGCTGCGGCGGCCGTCCTGGGCGCGGGCTTCCTCGTGTTGGGAAGAGGGAACGGGGAGGGGCAGGTTGCCGAGCAGGCGCTGGCGCAAGTGGAACGGCGCACCATCACCTCCTCCGTGAAGGCAACCGGCACGGTGACTTTCGCGAATGAGCAGGAACTGAAGTTCAACCAGAAAGGCAAGGTGGCGAACGTCTACGCGAAGGAGGGTGACCGCGTGCGGAAGGGGCAAGTGATCGCACAGTTGGACGTGTCCACCGTGGCGGCGGATATCCGCCAGGCGCAGCTCTCGCTGGCCGCCAGCGCGCTCCAGCTGCAGACGCTGCAGACGGACCGCGAGAAGTCCCTCATCGACGCGGAGAACGCGCTGCGTGAAACCGAGCGGCAGGCATGGGAAGCGCGGAACGCGCTCGCCGTGGCGCAGGAGAAGTTGCCGACGGACATCGCCGGCGCCGAGCGGGCGGTGAAGGAGAAGGAGGCGGCGCTGGAACAGGCGCAGGCGGCGCTGGAACAGGCCAAGACCACCACGCTCCAGGACCTGGGTTCCACCGCGCAGGCCATCCTCTCCCAGAGCGAGGATCTGCTGGATACCCTCTACGGCATCCTGGTGGACGACACGAGCGCGCGCCGCATGACCGGTTCCCCCGGCATCGACATCTACCACCGGCTCACGAACGACATGGCGCTCCGGAGCCAGACGGAGCGCGCGTACTACGCCGCGCTGGAAACCGTGGGGACGATGCGTTCCACGTACGGCAACCCCCTCCCCACCCTGCGGGATACCGTCGCGCTGAGCCTGGCGATCTCCCAAGCGCAGACAACGGCGCGGTCCCTCTATGAACTGGCGGACGCCACGTACCGGTCCCTCCAGGGCGCGGTGAGCGACCCGACGGACTTCACGGTGGCGGACATCAACGGGCTCAAGCAGTCCGCCATGGCTGCCCGCACCTCCGCCACCGCGCTGATGGACGACGCGGAGACGGCGCAGGCAAGCCTCACCGGAGGGTCGGACGGGCTCACGAGCATCACCCTCAAGCAGAAGCAGGACGCGCGGGAGACGGCGGAGCACGCGCTCCTCGCCTCGCAGGAGAACCTCCGCGTGCTCAAGACGCAGACGCCCGGCGACCTGCAGAAACAGCAGGCGGCGCTCCAGAAGATCCAGGACGATGCACGCTCGAAGCAGGCGGCCCTTACGGCAACCACGAAGGGCGTGGACGTGGACGTGCAGCTCAGGCAGAACGACCTGGCGCAGAAATCCACCTCGCTTCAGAAGAGCCGGAAGACGCTGGAGGACTACCGGCTCGTGGCGCCCTTCGAGGGCGTGATCCGCCGCCTGGACTACCAGGTGGGGGATAACCTGCTCGACACGGGGGAGGAGAAGTACGTCATGCTGGAGAACCCCGACTTCCTCATCGTCACGGTCCTCCTGGACCAGGTGGACGTGGTGCGCGTGCGGAAGGGCATGGCCGCAACCGTCGCCTTCGACGCGCTTCCCGGCCGGGAGTTCACGGGAACCATCGACGAGATCAACTCCACGCCCGTGGAGGAATCCGGCGTCGTTTCCTACGAGGTCGCCATCCGCCTCGCGACGCCCGCGGACCTCACCATCCTCTCGGGGATGACGGCGACGGTGGGGATCGAGACCGCGCGGAAGGAGGGCGCGCTCGCCGTCCCCAACCTCGCCCTCAGCCATACCGATGGCGCGGCCGCCGTCCGGCGCGCCGACGGCAGCGCGGCGCGCGTGGAGACGGGCGTGACGGACGGCCGCTACACCGAAATCCTCTCCGGCCTGCAGGAGGGCGAGAGCATCGTCTCCATGGACGTTACGGCCGCCCGGTCGCAGATGAGCGCCAACGCGAACGCCGCGCAGATCTTCCGCGTGGGCGGGGGGATAGGCGGGCCGTCCATGAACGTGGTGCGGGGCGGCGGAGGGACCCGATCCACTTCCCGCTGATCCCATGATCGCGCTCCGCGACATCACCAAGGCATACCCCCTGGGGCAGGCGAGCCTCACGGTGCTCAAGGGCATAACGCTGCACATCGTGCCCGGCGAGTTCGTGGCCGTCATGGGGCCGTCGGGTTCCGGCAAATCCACCCTGATGAACATCATCGGGCTGCTCGATACGCCCACGGCGGGTTCGTACCTGCTGGAGGGGAGGGAAGTGGGGAGCTTGCCGGAGAACGCCCAGGCGGAGGTGCGCAGCAAGCGCATCGGCTTCGTGTTCCAGTCCTTCAACCTCCTCCCCCGCATGGACGCGCTGCGCCAGGTGATGCAGCCCCTCCTCTACCAGGGGATCCGCCGGACGGAGGCGGAGCGGCGGGCACGGGAGGCGCTCCACGCGGTTGGGCTCACGGAACGCCTGGCGCACAACCCCAACGAACTCTCCGGCGGGCAGCAGCAGCGCGTGGCCATGGCGCGGGCGCTGGTGACGGATCCCGCCATCATCCTGGCGGACGAGCCCACCGGCGCGCTGGATACGCAAACGGGCGAGGAGGTGATGGGCCTCTTCGCGCAGCTCAACCGCAGCGGCAAGACGATCGTGATGGTGACCCATGAAGCCGGCGTCGCCGCCTTCGCGCACCGGACCATCCACATCCGCGACGGCATGATCTCCCCGTCACGCACATGATCATCCTCGAGAGCATCCGCAGCGCCCTCGGCGCCATCGGCGGCAACAAACTGCGGTCCGCGCTCACCATGCTCGGCATCATCATCGGCGTGGCGTCGGTAACGCTCATGACCGCCATCGGGCGGGGCGCGCAGCGGGGCGTGACGTCGCGCATCCAGGGGCTGGGGACCAACCTCCTCACCGTGTCGCCCGGCAGCCCTTCGCAGACGAACGTGCGCTTCGGCGGTGGCGGCGGCTCCACGCTCACGAACGACGACGTGGACGCCGTACGGGAGTCCGTCACCGGGCTCAGCGGCGTCTCTCCGGAACTGAGCAGCCGCGCGCAGGCCATCGCGGGTCCGCTGAACATGTCCGCCATGGTGACAGGGGTGACGCCCGATTACCCCGCCGTGCGCAACGCCGCCGTGGCCTACGGGAGCTTCGTGACGGCGGAGGACCAGGACGGGATGGCTAAAACGGCCGTGCTGGGGCCGGAGGTGGTCTCCACGCTCTTCCCGGACGATCCGGATCCCCTGGGGAAGGACATCCGTATCGGCAAGACCGTCTTCACCGTCATCGGCGTGATGGAATCCAAAGGGCAGCAGGGGTTCCAGAACCAGGACGAGGCGGTCTTCATCCCCCTCGCTACCATGCAGCGGCGCATGACGGGGCGGGACGCGGTGGGCACCATCAACGTATCGGTGGCGGAGCAGGTCGCCATGGAGCGCAAGCAGGCGGAAATCACCACCGTGCTCCTCAACGCGCACGGCATCACGGACATCGCGGACCAGGACTTCACGGTGCTCAACCAGGCGGACGCGGTGGAGACGCTCAACGAAGTGACGGGCATCTTCACGCTGCTCCTGGGCGGCATCGCGGCCATCTCGCTCCTCGTGGGCGGCATCGGCGTGATGAACATCATGCTCGTCTCCGTCACGGAGCGCACGCGCGAGATCGGCATCCGCAAGGCCATCGGCGCAAGGCGCCGGGACATCCTGCTGCAGTTCCTGGTGGAATCCACGGTGCTGGGCGTGCTGGGCGGCCTCATCGGCATCCTCGTGAGCTGGGGGGGATCGGCGCTGATCCGGACCTCCGCCGGCCTGGACGCCACGCTCGCCTTCTCTTCCGTGCTCCTCGCCTTCCTCTTCTCCGCGGGTGTGGGCATCTTCTTCGGTATGCTCCCCGCGTACAAGGCGGCACGACTGCGTCCTATAGAAGCGCTGAGATACGAATGAGCAAGAAAGAATACGCTCCATACGTAAAGCTGTTTTCTTTCGCCTCCTGCAGACAGAGGCGATACACTTGCCAACTGTTCTTTTCCCCGCTCCTATGGCACGTTTCTTCCTGCGTTCCGCGCTCTCTTCCTTGGGGATCGCGCTGTTCTCCGTGTTCGCTGCCTCCGCACTTGCGGCCGGAACACTCGTCGCCTCCCCCACGGAGGGCGGCCCCAACACCGACCAGCAGGGCGTTCCCGTGGATGCGCGCGTCGACCGCGCCCTCCTGGGCAACGGCGGCACGGGCACGGGCAACACCGCCATGCTGAGCGGCGCGACACTGACGGTAGGTCCCACGGGCACGGTCCGCTTGCAGGCGAACACGGGGAATACCCAAGGGGGGGCGCCCGCGGGTGGCAACCTCTGCACCTCGGTCGCGCTGGATTGGAACAGGGACATCATCTGCAACCACGCGTCCCTGCAGTCGGAGACGTGGTACACCTTTACGCTCACGGGGAGCCTCTCCACCAATTCCCCCGCCATCGAAACCCTCGCCGCGAGGACCGTGTACACGTTCAGGACGGGTGGATTCGAGGGGGGGCATAACTTCCTCCCGCCCCCCATCGTCACCGGCGGCGTGCCGCGCCCGGGTTCCGTCATCCCGACCAACGCCAGGCTGCGCATCTACTTCAACGCGGGAGGGACGGGCGGCACCACGATGCAGACGAGCGGCTCGAACTCGGTGCTCGAGCCGGACAATATCCAACTCATGCGGGTCGTGGACGGCGAACCGCAGGAGGCGAACCTCCTCTCCTGCGTCACCCCCGGAACGGCCTGCAACATGGTATGGGACCAGACGGGGAGCCAGCTCATCATCACCCCCGGGAAGAACGCCTCCACGTACAGCGGAACGGTTGGAACGGCTATCACCGCGGGGCAGAAGTACCTCCTCATGGTCAATGACGGGGGCCCGGGGAGCGATCAAGGCCCGCAGAACACCGCGGGCATGAGGCTCATGGGCATGAACGGCCCCCCCTTCTTCGCCATCTTCACGGCCACGGGAGCGGATGCCGTGGGACCGGCCGTCCAAGCGACCTATCCGGCAAACGCCGCGACGGGCGTGGACCGGGCGCTCTACGACATTTCCATCGGCTTCACCGAAGCCCTGGACCCGTTGACGGTCTCGGGCGGGACCGTCGCCCTCTACCAGGATAACGGGGACACGAGTTTCGACGCGGATACCGATACGCTCATCACGACGACGTACGTCTCGTACACCGCCCAGGACAACACGGCGCACCTCTCCCCCAGCGCCCTCCTGGCGGCAAGCACGAAGTTCTTCGTCGTCGTGAGGACGGGGATCAAGGACATCGCCAACAACAACCTCGCTTCCCAAACCGTGAAGTCGTTCACGACGGGGACGAACGTCAACGGCGGGGGCAGCGACGCCGCCGGCCCCTCGATCAGATCCATCAACGCGGACAACTTCTCCCTCGCCGTCACGTTCTCCGAGCCCATGAAGTTCGACGCCTCGGTGAACAGGACGAAGACCTCGAGCACGAACGCGGCCATGGTCAACAACGCCCGCAACTGGAAGCTCAAGATGCTGCCGGAAGGGTTCACGTTCGACCTCACGGCCAGCGGCCGCACCATCCAGTACGACCCCCCCACGCGCACGGTGGTCTTCGGCGGCCTCATGATGCCGCCCAGCCAGGCATTCGCGATCCAGGCGAAGACGAGCAGCGGAGTCACGCGGGTGCAGGACCTCTCCGCGAACCTCCTCAGCCCCTACAGCGGCACGGGCACGACGCGGAGCATGAACGATACCCAGGGCATGTCGGACTCCGGCGATTTCAACTTCTTCACGAACGGCCTGCGCCCCAAGATGGTGCTCCCCATGTCCCCCATCGCGGGGACCACGACGAACTACGAAATCATGCTCGCCACGTCGGCGGCCATCCCCTCCGGGGGCAAGCTCGTCTTCACGTTCCCCACGGGTTTCAGCACGTCGGCGAACTGCGGCACCAAAGCGACGCTCCCCATGAACGACGACATCAACGGGCCGGCGATCCTCGAGAACCAGGTCGACGGCGGCGGCA
>ERZ1292640.2884-Hain-H43-02um-R1-2884-length-13615-cov-7_pt1 | contig 13615 bp, 10 predicted proteins | sample MGYA00564404_ERZ1292640 | MGnify/ENA primary metagenome ERZ1292640 (study PRJEB36523, sample SAMEA6512636) | groundwater metagenome | collected 2019-01-08 | study: AquaDiva: Metagenomics assemblies of 32 groundwater samples
CATCAACGAAGTGATTTACTCGCTGACACACTGAGGTTTCATGAACCGGACGACGGACGCGGCGGTTGAAGGGCTGGCGGAACGGGTCGCCAGCAGCCGGCAGAAGATCCTGACCGAACTGCGCAAGGTGATTGTCGGGCAAGACGACGTGGTGGATGAAGTGCTGATGGCGCTGTTCTGCGGCGGCCACTGCCTGATCACCGGCGTGCCCGGGCTGGCCAAGACCCTGCTGGTGAAGACGCTGGCGCAGATCCTGGACCTGTCATTCAAGCGCATCCAGTTCACGCCCGACCTGATGCCCGCCGACATCACCGGCACTGAAGTGCTCGACGAGGAGAACGGGCACCGCGCCCTGCGCTTCGTGCACGGGCCGATCTTCGCGCAGATCATCCTGGCCGACGAAATCAACCGCACCCCGCCGAAGACGCAAGCGGCGTTGCTCGAGGCCATGCAGGAATATCACGTTACGGCCGCCGGCCGGACCTATCAGTTGGAGCGGCCGTTCTTCGTGCTCGCGACCCAGAACCCGATCGAGCTCGAAGGCACGTATCCGCTGCCCGAGGCGCAACTCGATCGCTTCCTGTTCAATGTCGTCATGACCTACCTGTCGGAAGACGACGAGGTGCAGGTCGTGACCGACACGACCAGCACCAAGAGGGCCGAGCCGTCGCGGGTGCTCGACGGCGCCGAGATCCTGGCCATCCAGGACTACGTGCGGCAGGTGCTGGTGGCCGAGGAGGTCGTGCGCTACGCCGTGCGCCTGGCCGACAGTTCGCGCCCGGGCCGTGGCGCGAAGCTCGACTTCATCGACAAGTGGGTAAAGTGGGGCGCCGGGCTGCGGGCCTCGCACGCCCTGGTGATCGGCGCCAAGGCGCGGGCGCTGTTGCATGGCCGCGTGCACGTCTCGGTGAAGGACATCCAGGCGCTCGCCAAGCCCATCCTGCGGCACCGCGTGCTGCCGAATTTCTATGCCGAGGCCGAGGGCATCACGCCGGATCGCATTGTCGAGCAACTGCTGGATGCCGTGCCGACGCCTGCCAGCGGGCTGTGAGTCATGGGCGAGGCCAAGTTCCTCGACCCGGCGATCGTCGCGCGGCTGGGCACGATCGACCTGAAGGCGCGGACGATCGTCGAGGGGTTCCTGACCGGATTGCATCGCAGTCCGTACAAGGGGTTCAGCGTCGAGTTCGCCGAGTACCGGCAGTACCTGCCGGGCGACGACCTGGCGACGCTCGACTGGAAGGTCTACGCCCGCTCGGACCGGCACTTCGTCAAGAAGTACGAAGAAGAAACCAACCTGGCCTGCCACCTGCTGCTCGATGTCAGCGCCTCGATGGGGTATGGCTCCGGCGGCATCACCAAGCTGCAGTACGGGTCGTACCTGGCCGGGGCGCTGGCCTACCTGATGAATCGCCAGCGCGACGCCTTCGGCTTGATCGCGTTTGATGAACGCATTTCGACGCTGGTGCCGGCGAGCGCCCGCACCGGGCATCTGCGCGCAGTGCTGCTGGCCCTGGAGCGCCTGAAGCTGGGCGCCCGCACCAACGTCGCCAAGCCGCTGCACGACCTGGCCGCGGCCGTCCGCAAGCGCGGCCTCGTGGTGCTGGTGTCCGACCTGCTGGACGATCCGGCGACGGTGCTCGAGGGCCTCAAGCACTTCCGCTATCGCGGCACCGACGTCGTGGTCTTCCATATTCTCGATCCGTACGAACTCGCGTTCCCGTTCGAGCAGTCCGCCCGCTTTCGCGACATGGAGACGGCCGATGAAGTGATGGCGGTCCCGAGCGTGGTGCGCCAGGACTACATCGATCGCATGCAGGCGATGATTGCCCATTACCGGCGCGAGTTGTCGCTGGTGGGCATCGACTACTGCCTGCTCGAGACGTCACAGCCGCTCGAGCATGGGCTGATGGCATACCTGATGACGCGCCGCCGGATGCCGTGATGTTCGGGGTGTCGTTTCTCTCGCCGTTGTTCCTGATTGGCGCACTGGCCGCGGCAGTGCCAATCCTGTTGCACCTGTTCCATCGCAAGACCGACGTCGTCATCGACTTTCCGTCGGTCAAGCTGCTGACGCGGGCACCGGTGCAGAACCACCGCCGCCGGCAACTGCGTGAACTGGTGCTGCTAGCGCTGCGCGTGGCCGCCCTGGTGCTGCTGGCCGTGTCGTTCGCGCGGCCGTACGTGGCCGGCGCCGTCGCTCCGGCATCGGCGCCCGTGACGGTGATCGCGCTCGACACGTCGATGAGCCTGTCGGCGCCCGGCCAGTTTGCGAGGGCGCAGCAGGCTGCCCAGCAGGCCGTGGACTCTGCACCCGCTTCGAACGCCGTGTCCTTAATCACCTTTGCCGATACGGCCATCGTCGCCGTGCCGCCGACTGGGGATCGTCGCGCGGTGCGGGCGGCCATTGCCGCGGCCTCCGCCGGTGCGGGTGGCACGCGCTACAGGACCGCCCTGGCGCGGGCGAGCGAGGTCATCGGCGCCCGCGAAGGACGGGTGGCGATAGTCACGGACTTGCAGCAGGCCGGGTGGGAGGCCAATGACGATGGCGGGCTTCCTGATGGAGTCGAGGTGCAGGTCGTGACGGTGGGAGGGCCAGTGGGCAACCTGGCGGTCACGTCGGCGGCGCGCCGCGGAGGTATCGTCACCGCCACGGTACAGAACTACGGCCCTGGCGAGACGCAGGTGGCCGCGAGGTTGCTGGTCGATGGGAAGGAACTCGCGCGGACCACGGCCGCGATGGCGCCGTTCGCGGCGGCCGACATCGAACTGCGCGGCGGGTTTGCCAACGCGGGTGTTGCGCAAGTGGTTATCGATGACGCCGCGGGCTACCAGGCGGACAACGTGCGCTACGTCGCCCTCGACCCGGCGCCGGCGGTGTCAATCGCCGCCCTCGTCGCCGATCCGACCGGCGCGACCGGTGGCATCTATCTGGAGCGCGCGCTGTCGGTCGCTGGTGACGGGCGCGAGTTTGCCGTAACGGTGGCCGACGGCCGGGTCTTCTCGAAGTGGACGGCGGCCGAGATGTCGCGGCACGCGGCGCTGGTGGTGCTGGGGACGCGCACGCTCGATCGCAACGGCCGGGAGTTGGTGAAGTCCTACCTGGCGGGCGGCGGGCAGGTGCTGCTCACGCTTGGCCCGGAGGTGGACCCCGGCACGCTTGGCGATGTCATTGGTGCCGAGCTTGGCGTGATACCGGCCCCGGTGCGGACGGCGGGAGCGACGCTGGTGGCGAGCGACAGCCGCCATCCCATCTTTCGTCCGTTCCTCATTCCGTCGGGGGCGCTGGGCGACATCCAGGTGGACCAGCGTCGGCGTCTAAAGGAGCAGGATGGGCGAACGGTGCTGGCCCGGCTGTCGGGCGGTGACGCCGCGCTGACCGAGCAGATGGTGGGCGAGGGGCGCTTGCTGGTGTTCACGTCTGACCTGGACAACCAGTGGAGCCGCTTCCCGTTGCATCCGTCGTTCGTCCCGTTCGCCGTGGAAACCGCGCGTTACCTCACGCATGGCCGGGTGCAGCGGCGGGAATGGACGCTGCCGGATGTGCCGGCCGGCGCGCCGCCGGCGCCAGGGGTCGTGATCGCCGGCGATGGCGCCGCCGCCCGGCGCATGGTCGTGAATGTCGACACGCGCGAGTCGAACCCCGCGGCGACGACCGTTGACGAGTTTACGAACGGCATCGCCCGAACGAACCGATCGGATCAGGTGGCGCCGGCCAACGTGGCGCGCGAGGTCGAGGATCAGCAACGGTGGTGGCAGGTCGGGCTGCTGGTGATGTTGGTCGCGCTGGCCGGCGAAGCCCTCGTCGGGCGCCGCGCCGCGTAAGTTAGGATTGAGGCAGCAGGCAATGAGCGAACGGTTCGTCGAGCTTCGGACCATTCTCGCGGATGTGCGGGCACGCTGGACGCGCCGCGCGTTGCTGCGCGCGTGGACGCTCGGCGCCGTCACGGCCGCCGCCATGCTGCTGGTGGGTGTGTTTGCGGTCTGGCTGGTGGCTCGTGAGGGCGTGCCCCTCGTGCTGGCCGTCACCGCCACCGGCGTCGTCGCCGTCATCGCCCTGGTGTTCGCGCTGCTGCCGCTGCGGCACCCTCCCAACGACGCTCAGATCGCGCGGTTCATCGAGGAACAATCGGGCGGCCTGGATGACGTGCTGGTGACGGCGGTGGCAAAGGGCGGCACCGGGTCGTCGCCGATGACCGACCTGCTGGTTGCGTCCGCCGTCCGTTCGGCGCGAACGCTGGACTTCGACACCCTGATCAGCCGCGACACGCTGCGCCGCGCCCTGGCCGGTGCCACCGCCGGCAGCCTGGCCTTGATCGCCTCCGCCGTGTTCTTCGCGCCGCCGGCGGGCCGCGCCGCCAACGTTGTGGGCGCCTATCTGTTTCCCACGCGTTACGTCATCGACGTGCAGCCGGGCTCGGTGAAGGTGCGGGCGGGCCAGCCGTTGACGGTGGTCGCGCGCATTTCCGGCATTGATGGCGGGCTCGTGCCTGACATCACGGTCGGTCGCGGCGAGGCCGCGCGATCCGCGCGCCTGTCGCCGGGCGCCGCGGCCGGTGAGTTCGCCATCACCTTGAACAACATCGAGACCTCGTTCCCGTATGTCGTCTCGCTGGGCGCCGCGCAGTCGGCGCAGTTCCAGGTCAGCGTCATTCGACCGGTGCGCGTGGCGCGGGTCGACGTGCGCTACGAGTATCCCAAGGGCGTGGGGTTGCCGCCGCAGACCGAAGAGGACACCGGCGACATCTACGCTCCCGCCGGCACCACCGCGCACCTCACCATCACGACCGACAAGGCCGTGACGCAGGGACAACTCGCGCTCTCGGACGGCACGGCCATCGCCCTGGCCGGCACCGACACCGTGCTGACGGCCGCCCTGAGGCTTGCCAAGGACGGATCGTACCGTATCGCGCTGAGTGACATCGACGGACTGTCGAGTGAGGGCACGGAGTACTTCATCCGGATGCTCAACGACCGGCCGCCTGACGTCCGCATTCTGCGTCCGGCCGGCGACAAGCACGTGTCGCCGCTCGAGGAGGTGGCCATCGAGGCCCGCGCCGATGACGACTACGGTGTGCAGTCGCTCGAGCTCGTGTTCAAGACATCGGGTGGCAAGGAAACCATCGTGCCACTGGGACGGCCGATCAGCGGTTCGGTGGCCACCGGCGAGCACACGGTGTATCTCGAGGACCTCCGCGTGACGCCGGGCGACTTTGTGACCTACTACGCGCGGGCGCGCGACGTCGGCCGCGGGCGGCGTGCCACCGAGGCCCGCAGCGACATCTTCTTCCTCGAAGTGAAGCCGTACGAGGAAGAGTTCACCGCTTCTGAAAGCCAGGTCATGGGCGGCATGCAGGGCGAGCAGACCGGCCTGGAAGAGCTCATCGCCCAGCAGAAGGACGTCATTGCCGCGACGTGGAAGCTCGACGCCCGGGCGCGGCGCGCGCGCGACGCCAGGTCCGAGGGCGATATCAAGGCAGTGGCGGTGGCGCAGGCCGGCATCAAGGACAAGGCGGAGGAGATTGCCGGCGACATGTCGGCGGCGGCATTCGCGCAGCAGCGGCGGCGGCGTGGCGCGCAGCCCGGGCTGTCGCGGGCCGGCACCGAAGATCCCATTGCCGAGGCCGTCACCGCCATGGGGCAGGCCGTGGCCGAGCTCAACCGCGTCCGCACCGCGAAGGCGCTGCCATTTGAAGAGGCGGCGCTCGGTCACCTGTTAAAGGCCCAGGCCGAGATCCGCCGCCGGCAGGTCGCCATGCAGCAGGCGCAAGGCGGTGGTGGCAACGGCAATCGCCAGTCACTCGACCTGTCCACGCTGTTCGAGCAGGAGCTGCGCAAGCGGCAACAGACCAACTACGAAACGCCCTTCACCAGCGAGGCGCGCGAAGAGGCTGCCAGGAAGGATGACGATCCCCTTGACGGCATTCGCGAACTGGCCCGCCGGCAGGAGGCGCTCGCGCGCCAGCAGCGCGAACTGGCGAAGAACCAGTCGGGGCTGACCGCCGAGGAAATCAAGCGGCAACTCGAGCGGCTCACGCGCGATCAGAACGAACTGCGCCAACAGGCGGAAGAACTGGCCAGGAAGAGCGGACAAGGCGGGCAAGGCGGGCAGGGCTCATCGGGCGAGCAGCAGAAGCTGAGGGCAGCGTCCGAGGAAATGCGCAACGCCGAGGGCGACCTGCGGCGGCAGGACCCGCAGCAGGCGAGCGCCCGCGGTGACCGGGCATCGCAGCAACTGCGCAGCCTCGAACAGCAGATGCAGGGCTCGCGTCCCGATGAACGCCGGCGCGCCATTGGCGACCTGCAGACGGAGGCGCGGCAACTGGCCGAGGCCGAGCGGCGCCTGGGCAACGAGGCGAGCCGGACGGGCGCCGGTAATGCCGGCGAAGACGCGCGCCGCCGATTGGCCGCGGAACAAGAGCGGCTGGCGGAACGCACGGATCGTCTCCAGGAATCGGCCAGGCAGTTGGCCGCGACATCGATCGCCAACGACGGCAACGACGGGCAGGCCATGTCGGATGCCGCCCGCGAACTCGAGAAGCAGCGGCTGGGCGAGCGTATGCGGCAAGCCGCGCAGTTGATGCGCCAGCCGGGCCAGGGCGATGCCGCCGCCCTCAGGCCTGACGAACTGGCGCGCGCACTCGACCGGGTGGGCGAACGCCTCGGCGCCGCCAACGGCGAGCAGGACAGCGAGGCGGCGAAACTGTCGGAGCAATTGGCTCGCACTCAGGAGCTGCGCGATCGCCTGGGCGACCTGCAGCGGACCATGGACGCGCTGGCGCGGGAACAAGGCCAGCAACCCGGCCAACAACCCGGGCAGAAGCCGGGCCAGCCGGGCGGCCAGGGCCAATCATCATCGGCCCAGGGCCAGCCCGGCGCCAACGGCCAGCAGGGCAGCGGCGAGGGCGGCCGGGCCGAGTCGGTGGCGCGCCTGCAGCGCGATGCCGACAACCAGATGCGCGAGGCACAGAAGCTGGCCGAGGGCGTGCAGCGCGAGAATCCGCAGATGCCTCGCGGCACCACGCCGGAGCAGTGGGCACGCAGCGTGTCGGCGCCGGGCACCGAAGCGTTCAAGCAGGACTTCGCCAACTGGGACTCGCTGAAGAAGAACCTGCTGGTGGCGCTCGAGCGCACCGAATCGCAGTTGTCGGAGCAGTTGCGGGCCCGTGAGAATCGCGAGCGCCTGAATGCGGGCCGGCACGATGCCGTCGCCGAAAGCTACCGCGAGCTGGTCGACCGCTATTACCAGTCGCTGGCCAGGCCGCGAAAGCCGCAGCGGTAGCCGGCTGATGGCCGCCATTCGCCCATGAAATTCGCCGTCGTCTTGCCGTGGTGGGGTTACGCGCTGGCATTTGGCAGCGCGCTGGTCCTGGCGTGGCTGGCGTATGCGCGCGTGCCCATTCGGCTCGCACCCGGGATGCGGGTGTTACTGACCGGGCTGCGGGCGGTCACGTTGATCCTGCTGATTGCCATCCTGCTGCGGCCGGTGGTGCTGGTGCCGCCGGCCGCGGCTCGCAACAGCCTGTTGCCGGTGCTGGTGGACGTGTCCCGCAGCATGCGGCTCGACACCGGAGACGGCGTGTCGCGACTCGATCGGGCGCGCGAGATCGTTCGCGACCTGCAGGCGGCGATCTCGAGTGACTACAAGATCGAACTGCTGACGTTCGGCGATGCCCTGGCGCCGGCCACGCTCGAACAGATGTCGGCCACCGCGCGGCGCAGCGACCTGACCGGCGCGCTCGCGGACCTGGCCGATCGCCATCGCCGCGACCGGGTCGCCGGCGTAATCGTGCTGTCGGACGGCGGCGATACCTCTCCCCAGGAGGGAAACGCCGGCGCGCGGCTGGTCGAGGCGCCCGTGCTGGCCGTGGGCATTGGCCGCGCCGAAGCGTCGCGCGATCGCGAGGTGCTCAACCTCACGGCGGGCGAACCGTTACTGGCCGGCGCTTCGATTGACCTCAGCGTATCGGCGACCAGCGCCGGTTTCGGCACCGATCCCGTCGAATTGCGCATCAGCGCCAACGGCCGTCCGCTCGAAGTGCGGCGGGTCACGCCCAACGTCGAGGGCGCGCCGATTCACGCGGTGTTCACGGTGTCGCCGCCGCCGGATGCGGCCACGGTCTATTCGGTCGAGATTCCCGTCGCCGACGGCGAGCTGGCGGCCGAGAACAACCGGCGCAGCGTGCTGGTGCCCGCGCAATCGGGCCGCCGCAAGATCCTGATGGTTGAGGGGGCGCCCGGTTACGAACACGCGTTCCTGAAGCGCGCGCTGGCCCAGGACCCCGGCCTCGACGTCGATGCCGTGGTCCGCAAGGGCCAGAACGACGATGGGCGGGATACGTTCTATGTGCAGGCCGGCGCGGGCCGGGTCGCGGCGCTGGCGGGCGGATATCCATCGAAGCGTTCCGAGTTGTTCGCCTACGACGCCATCATCTTCGGCAACATCGAAGCCGACTTCTTCACGCGCGAACAACTGGAGTTGACGGCGGCGTTCGTGGCCGAGCGGGGCGGCGGACTGCTGGTCCTCGGCGCGCGGTCGTTCGATCGCCAGGGCCTGGCGGGAACGCCGCTCGAGGAAGTGCTGCCCATCGATCTGACCGATCGGCGCTCGGCGGTCGCGCTGGCGTCCAATCCGCTCGACCCGTCATCCGCCAACTCATCGGCGTTGACGCCCGATGGCGCGGAACATTCCGCGACCCGTCTGGCCGTGAGCATCGAAGAAAGCCGCCAGCGATGGGCGCAGTTGCCGGCGCTGGCATCGGTGGCGCCGATTGGCGGCCCGCGCCCGGGCGCCCAGGTCCTGGTGGTGGCCACGAGCGGCGGCGGTGCCCCACTGCCGCTGATTGCCGCCCAGCGATACGGCCAGGGGCGGTCGCTGGTGTTTGCCGGCGAGGCGTCGTGGCGCTGGCGCATGATGCGGCCGGCCACCGACTTGAGTTACGAGACCATCTGGCGGCAACTGGCGCGCTGGATCACCGCGGGCTCGGCGGCGCCGGTGGCCATTGCCCCAATGACGCCAACCGTGCCCGGCATCACCGAACGGATCTCGGTGACGGTCCGGAACGAGGATTTCGCACCGGTGGCCAACGCCGAAGTCTCACTGACCCTGACCGCGCCGGACGGCGAGGCCCGGCTCCTGACGCCCGCGCTCGCGAGTCCCCAGGACGGGCGCTACGCGGTCGCCGCCAGGTTCGATCACCCCGGCGTCTATAAGATCGAGGCCACGGCCGCGCGGGCCGGTACGCGCATCGGCACGGCGTCGCGGCAAGTACTGGTGGGCGGCGCCGACCTCGAGATGGCGCAGCCGCGACTGAACGAGGCCGTGTTGCGCCGGCTGGCCACGGAGACGAACGGCCGCTACCTGCCAGCCGCGCAGGCCGGCGCGCTGCCGGCCTTGCTGCGCGAATCGCGGGTCGAGGCCGGCGCCCCGGAGCAACGCGACCTCTGGCACAATGGCTGGAGTCTGCTGGCAATTGTCGGGTTGCTGGCCGCCGAATGGGTATCGCGCAGACGGGCTGGCCTCTCGTGAACGCGGATGATTCATCCAGGGCCGCAGATGATTCATCCAGGGCCGCAGATGACGCAGATGACACAGATGACTCAGATCAAATGCATCGCAGTACTGCTCGTCGCGCTTGGGGCATGGCCTTCCGCCTCGGCGGCCGAGGCGCGGTGGGCGGTCATCATCTCCGGGGCGTCGGGCGGCGAGAAGTACGCCGAGCAGATGCGCGACTGGCGCGAGGGGCTGCGATCGGCGATGGTCGATCGCTACGGCTTCAAACCCGAGCACGTCCGCCTGCTGGTGGACGAGGCGGCTGCGGCCGGCGAGAAGGGTTCGGCCGAGAACGTGCGCCGGATCTTCACCGAGATCAAGAAGGCCGGGACCAAGGACGACTTCGTGCTGGTGGTACTGCTGGGCCATGGCACCTACGACGGCGATGTCGCCAAGTTCAACCTGGTCGGCCCCGACCTGACGGCGAAGGACTGGACCGACCTGCTCGCCGGCGTGCAGGGCCGGCTGGCGGTGGTCAACACCACCGAGGCCAGCTTTCCGTTTCTCGAATCGCTCACCGCGAAGGGCCGCGTCGTGATCACGGCCACCGATTCGGCCGCGCAGAAATACGCGACCGTGTTCCCCGAGTATTTCGTGAAGGCCATTCGCGAGGCCTCGACCGACCTCGACAAGAACGGCCGGACGTCGATCTTCGAGGTGTTCACGGCGGCCAGTGCCGCGGTGAAGCAGCATTACGAACAGAAGGGCCAGCTGGCCACCGAGCGCGCGGTGCTCGACGACAACGGCGACGGCAAGGGCCGCGAGGCCAGCGCCGAGGGGCCGGACGGCGGCGTCGCGCGCATTTCCTACCTCGATGCCGAGAGCGCGGCCGCGAACGCCAACCCCGAGATCGCCGCGCTCGCCAAGCGCCGCCGCACGCTGGAAATGCAGGCCGAGGAACACAAGCAATTGAAGGGCGTCATGCCCGATGCCGAGTGGAACGCGCAGTTCGAGAAGCTGATGCTCGAGCTGGCGCAGGTCTCCGCCGAGATCAGGAAAAAGTCTTAACAGAAGATCAGGAGGGAAGGAGTTTAAAAGGTCTATCTCCTGACCTCTTGATCTCCTGTTTGGACATCCCACCAGTCGACATCCATGCGCTCCTTGCGGCGCATGGGGATGACCAGGGCCAGGCCGGTGGCAAAGCCGGCGACGTGCGCCCAGAACGCGACCCCGCCTGAAAGCTGTTCGGCCTGGAAGATCGGCAGCGTGCTGACGCCGCTCAGGAACTGCATGAAGAACCAGAACCCGAGAAAGAAGACCGCCGGCAGTTCGAACAGGATGGGCGGGAACGGGAACAGCATCAGCACGCGAGAGTGCGGATACAGCACCAGGTAGGCGCCCATCACGCCGGCGATGGCGCCGCTGGCGCCGACCATCGGGACGAGCGAATTCGGGTGGAGCCCCGTCTGCGCGAGCGCCGCGGCAAACCCGCACACCAGGTAGAAGACGAGGAAGCGGCCGTGGCCCAACCGGTCTTCGACGTTGTCGCCGAAGATCCACAAGAACAGCAGGTTGCCGGCAAGGTGCGTGATCCCGGCATGCACGAACAGCGACGTAAACACGTCGACCAGCGAGAAGTACGCCGGCACCACGGCGAAGGTGTAGACGAATGATTCCGCCGTCCGCTCCGATAGCATGGCCTGGAACAGGAAGACCACGACGTTGACGACGATCAGGCCGATCGTCACGCCGGGACGGGTGCGGGAGGGAATGACGTCTCGGAGCGGGATCATCGGCGGCCTCAGCTAGAATAACGAATAACGATGAAATGTCGCTCGTGCGGCGCCGAGATCGCCGCCAACGCCCTCATTTGCTACAAGTGCGGCACCGCCACCGCGGAGCCGCGCATCACCCCGCCGGCGTCGCGCCCGCGCCGCTCGCGCCTGCCCCTGGTGGGACTGCTGCTGTTGGGCCTTGCGCTGGCCGCCGTCGCCCGCCAGGTGGCGTGCGGAAGCCTGTTATGATGAGGCGTTCGGGCCCCCAGGGGGGCGCCCGGTCCTCCCTATGGCAAATGCGCGGCTCGAAGTAAACGACGGCCTCGGCCAGCGAATCGTCCCGATTACGAAGGCCCAGCTGATGATCGGCCGGCGTACGGAGAGCGACCTGCGGCTCGTGGGCAGCGACGTCTCTCGCGAACACGCCGAAATCATCCAGCTCGACGGCGAATGGGTCCTGCGCGACAAGGGTTCGCGCTACGGCACCTTCGTCAACGGCGAGTCGGTCACCGAACACAGGCTTACGCACGGCGACAAGGTGCAGTTCGGCCGCGCGAGCGGCGCCGATGTCGTGTTCCTGACCGGTGATGCGCCCGCGCACACCGATCGGTCTCACGCCAGCGCCGTCAACGATCTGCGCCAGCTCGCCGCGCTGCTCGAAGGCCTGCGCGCGCTCGGCTCGGGCCGCGTGCTCGACGAAGTGCTGGCGCTCGTGCTCGACGCGGCGATCGATGTCGCCGGCGCCGAACGCGGCTTCATCATGCTGGCCGCCACCGGGCAGCCGCTGGAGATGAAGCTGGCGCGCGCCAAGGGCCGCATCACGCTGCCCGGCACCGGCTTCAATACCAGCCGCAAGATTCCCGAAGAGGTGTTTGCCACCGGCGAGCTCAAGATCGTCGCCGACCTGCTCGACGGCGACCTCGCCAACGTGCACATGGGCACGGTGGCCCTGGGAATTCGCCACGTCGCCTGCATTCCGCTGCGCATGGTCCGCTACCTGGATCGCGCCGACATGGCGAGCGAGACCAAGAACATCGGCGTGCTCTACCTCGACAGCCGCGAGAAGGGCAGCCTGCTGGCGCCTCACACGCGGACCGCGCTCGACACCCTGGCCACCGAGGCCGGCGTCGCCATCGAGAACGCGCGCCTTTATCGCGAGACCCTCGAGAAGGCACGCATCGAGCACGAGCTGAAAATCGCCGCCGAGATCCAGCGCGCGCTGCTGCCCGAAGGCACGCACAATGGCACCTTCTTCGAGTCGGCCGGCACCTCGCTGCAGGCCCGGTCGATTGGCGGCGACTTCTTCGACCTGATCGACACCCCCGACGGCATGTTCGGTTTCCTGGTGGGCGACGTCGCCGGCAAGGGACCGGCGGCGGCGCTGCTCACCTCGAAGATCATGGGCATCTTCTCGGCGTTCGCGTCGATTGGCGACGACCCGGCGCAGACCGTCGATCACATCAACAAGGTGCTGACCCGCCGCCAGATCGACGCCCGCTACGCGACCTTGCTGTACGGCCAACTGGCGCCGACCGGCAAGCTGATCTTCTGCAACGGCGGCCACAACCCGCCGCTGATCTACGGCGTCGACGGCTTGCGGCGCATCGAGGCCGGCGGCATGCCCGTCGGCTTGTTCGAGATGGCGCCGTACGCCGCCGACGAGGTCGACCTGAAGCCCGGCGACACCATGGTCCTGTACAGCGACGGCGTCACCGAGGCGCACAACGTCGCCGGCGAGGAATTTGGCGAAGAGCGCATGGTCGAAGTGCTCGAGCGCCACCATTCGGAACCCGCGACCGTCGTGCTCGAGAAGCTGGTCGACGCCGTCAGGGCCTTCGCCCACGGCGCCGAGCAGTACGACGATGTCACGGCGCTGGTCGTGAAATACATCGGGCCGTCATGACCAGGCAGGCGGCCGTGGCGGTCGGGCTGTGGGCCGTGCTCGCCGGTGCGGTCTTCAGCGTGACATTCGACTGGCAGACCCGCACCGCGGGCCTGCATTTTGCCGCGGAGCAGGTGCGTCGCCACGCCGCCGGGCTGCCCGTGGCCACCATCAACGAGGGCTTCCGCCCCCTGGTCCGTGCCGCTGCGCTCCGCTCCAGCGCGTGGCTCGGCCTCATCCTGGGCACCGGCGTCGTCGCAACCGCCGTTGCCGTCCGGACGTCGAAGAACTAGATGCTTGATTCACTGATCTACGACTGGAACAAGATCGGCGCGCCGGCTGTGCCGCGGCGCGTCATGCTGGACGACGAGACGCTGCGGGACGGCCTGCAGTCGCCGTCGGTGAAGACCCCGACCATCGGCCAGAAGATCAAGATCCTCCACCTGATCGACCAGCTTGGCATCG
>ERZ1292640.731-Hain-H43-02um-R1-731-length-27047-cov-7_pt2 | contig 13614 bp, 9 predicted proteins | sample MGYA00564404_ERZ1292640 | MGnify/ENA primary metagenome ERZ1292640 (study PRJEB36523, sample SAMEA6512636) | groundwater metagenome | collected 2019-01-08 | study: AquaDiva: Metagenomics assemblies of 32 groundwater samples
AAATGATTGGGACGTCCGATCGTTCAAAGACGGCGCGCACGGAGTGACGCGCCCTACCTTAGGAAGCTGGTTCAGGAACGTGTAGCGTGAAGGCGTACGGAGAGCCGCGTTCCGATGGTGGCGGCGACGCGCGATGTGTGACATTTTCATTTTCATTTTCATTTTCTTTCCTCCTTCGCTTTTTGTGCAACGGCAATTTCCTCGAAACTTGGCGCCCGCCAAAAGTGGATCGAGCCGCTGGCGAGCCACTGGCCGTCTGGAGAGAAGGCCAGCGGTTCCCCTGGATGCCCGCGCAGAACCGCGACTTCACGGCGCGTCTTCAGATTCCACAAACGCACCGTTTGGTCACTTGAAACGGTGGCGACGGTCCGTCCATCTGGCGAAAAAGCCACCTTAGTCACCCTTCCTTTGTGCCCGCGCAACAAGTCCAGGGTGCGCCGCTCCTTGACGTTCCAAAGGCCCAGCTTCCCATCCCAACTGGCGCTGGCGAGCGTCTGGCCATCGGGGGAAAAAGCCACCTCCTCAACTAGCCCCAAATGGTTCTCGACTATAACCGGCGGGCCTTGGCCAAGCGCATCCCAGAACGTCATGGTCCCGCCGGAATCCTTGCCGCTCGTCACCACCGTCCCTCCGTCCGGCGAGAGGGCGAGAGCTAGCACGTCATCCGACTGCTCGCCGATCGGCACTTCCTGGCCGGTCGCGAGGTTCCGGCGGACGACGCGTTTTCCCAAGGCGTAAACCATGGCCGAACCATCCTTTGAGTAAGCGGGTCTGAGACCGGGCCAATTGGTCACCGGTTGAAGCGAAGGCACGGTATAGAGGTGCAGTTTGCCTTCGTCCTCGAACACGAGGATTTGGCCGCCCGGCGAGAATACGATTCGCTTGAATGACACTCGCTGGCGTATCGGAACTGTCCCTATCTCGGTTCGGGTCGCCGCGTCCCAGAGCTTCAGGGTCGCCGGGGGCAAACCGAGGCCCTGTACCTTCTCCAGACCATCCCAACTGATCGAGGCCAGGTATTTGGAGTTCGGCGAGAAAGCGACTGCAACCACCCGACCCTCGTGTCGCAAGACCGGCTGCTTGTTGAAGTCGTCACGCCAGATGTTCGCGACGTCCCACACCCGGACTGTCTTCTCCAAGCTCGCCGAAGCAAGGACCCTTCCGTCGCTCGTGAAGGCGACGCCCCGGATGACATCGTTATGGCCTTTGAGCGTCACGGGCAAGCGCTCTCCCTTCAAGTCCCAGAACACGATCGTCTCGTTCGGACTGGAGACCAGCGATCGCTGATCGGGTGAAAACTTGAACAAAGATTGGGTTACCCCACGGCTCTCCGCCACCGGCCTTCCCTTTTTCTGGACTTCACGTTCCACCGCACTGGACTCCAAATCCCACATCATGAAAGAATTGTTTGCCCAGGTCACCAAGTCTCGGCCGTCGTGGGACAGCGCCATGTTTAAATGGCCCGGCACAGTCGTGTTTCGCTTCGTCGGGTTCTCAACATTGGAAATCTCCCACCACTGAATCCCCTCAGAGGTACTTACCAGCAGACTCTTTCCATCCGACAGGAACAGAACCTCCCAGATGTAGCGCATCCTTGTGTTCAAACTGGCCACCGGCTTCGGTTGGTGAATCGGTTGGAGGAGTTTGGAAACGTCCCAGAGAAGGACTTGATTCGTCCCACCGCGAGTCGCCAGGAGGCGACCGTCTGGCGTGCACGCCAGCAGACCAGAAGGCCCGCCTGGATTTGGAAAGGTAACCAGCGGATTGGTCGAACCCAGATTCCAGAGGTGAACGAACTCATCCGCTCCCGTAGTAGCGAGGATAGAAGTGCGAGGCAGGAACATCAATCCGTGCGCCGGCGTCATTTGCTGGTGCTTCAGGACCGGTCGATGGGCCTGCCAGGACAAGATCTCCTTGCGCAGCGCCCAATCCCACAGCTTCACCACGCCGTCTCCGCTGATGGAGGCCAGCACCTTGTCGTCCGGTGAAAAAGCAACTCCCTCGAGCCAGGAATTGTGACCGTTGAGCACCGCCACTTCGTCACCGCGGCATTGGTTCATCAGGAAGCGCCATTCCCAGCCGCGCAATTTGCGTTGGTCCGGCGAACGGTCGATCTCTTCCAGCAACTTCCGCGCACCGGGCAGATCATGCTCCTCGAGGGCTGTGTTTGCGTTCTTGATGTCCGCCGCGTAGAGATTCAAGGCCGTCTCTTGCCGGGCGCGATCGATGCGGAGCGCGACGAGCGGCGAGCCAATCGACACGACCAGCAACAAGACTGCAGCGAGACCGATGGCACTGGCCAGGGCTGGCTTCCGCCGGCACCAGCGCCAAGCACGCTCAGCACGAGTGACCGGCCGGGCTTGAATTGGTTCGTCGTTGAGGAAGCGCGCCAGTTCGTCGGCGAGTTCCTGCGCGTTGGCGAAACGTTTCTCCGGTTCTTTCTCCAGACACTTGAGACAGATTGTTTCCAGGTCACGCGGCACACTGGGGTTCAGCAACCGCGGTGAGAGCGGCTCGGAAGTCTGCACCTGCTGGAGCGTTTCGCTGATGGTTTCCGCGCGAAAGGGCGGTCGTGCAGTCAGCAAATGGTAGAGGATCGCCCCGAGCGAATAAACGTCGCTGGTGCGCCCTACCTTGTTGCGCCCACCGCCCGCTTGCTCCGGCGGCATGTAATTGGGCGAACCCAACACATGCCCGCTCAACGTCAGGCTCGACTCCATGTCGAATCGCTTGGCCAGGCCGAAATCGGTCACACGCGGGCGGTCGTCCGAGCCCATCAGCACATTCGAGGGCTTGAGGTCGCGATGCAAAATGCCGCGGTCGTGCGCGAACTGGGCGGCTTCAGCGATGGCTTTGAGATAGGTGGCGGCCTTCCTGGCCGGCAGCGGCTGATCCTGAACGAGTCGCGAGAGGTTGGGTCCATCGACGTAATCCATCACCAGAAAATGCTGGCCTTCATGCAGGCCGACCTCATGAACAGTGACGATGTTCGGGTGTTGTAAGCTCCCGGCGGCCGAGGCTTCGATGCGGAAGCGGCGCACCTGTTCGGCGCTGGCCATCGAACCGAAGAGAATCATCTTCACCGCCACGATGCGGTCGAGGCTGATTTGGCGCGCGCGATACACGACACCCATGCCGCCCCGCGCGATCTCTTCGAGCAGTTCGTAGTCGCCGAAACAGCCCAATCCCATTGCGGATTGCGGATTGCGGAATGCAGATTGGTCGTCCGCGCCTGGCGCTCCGTGCCCCATGAACGCGCCGTTGGTCGCTGAGGCAGGTGCGGCCACGGCTGTCGGCGTGTCGAGGCTGACGTCGTGGGCTTGGCCGAGTTCGAACAGGCAACGGGGGCACAGGCCGCGGGTGGCATTGGGGGCCAGCGGCCGGCCACATACAGGGCACTTCGCTTCGGTTTCCATCACAAGCTGCGGTTGAGTCTGGTTGTTTGGCACGCCACCCCTTACAACGAACAATCTCGCAAAAGGTGACAAAGTTTCCGGCCGGAGCGCACACGTCAGCCGCCGAGACGCCGTGCGGACGGACCTCGCAGTTGTTCGGCGTGTGAAATGTTCGCGCTACCCGCTCAAGACGCGGAACAAGTAATTGATCTCCTCGTCCACTTCGCCTGGCGTGGCGACGGTGTGGGCGATCTCCTCGCGAAAGAGTTCACGGTAGCGTTGGCGCATCCGGGAGACCTCTTTCTTCACGGCGTCGGCGCTGACCGAGAGTTGGCGCGCCACCTCGGCGTACGGGGTGCCGGCCTTCTTATCGAGCAGGAAGACGTGGAGTTGCTCGAACACTTGCCCCCGACCCCGGGCGCGGTATTCGCCCTCCAAACGGGCGAGCACGTGATCGAGCAGCGCGGTGGCCCAACGGCGTTCGTAAGCCCGCGCGGCCGTCATTTCATCCGCCGGTTCCCAAGGGATCCCTTGCGCGCCTGCCGGATCGTCCAACGATTGCACCGGCTGGCCACCGCCGCGCCGCTGAGTCTGCCGGCGAGCGCGCTCGTCCGAGAGGAAGTTCCGAAAGCAGCGGAGCAGGAAGGACCGGAACTTTACATCGCTGTGTCGCTCGAGTTTTCCAGCGAGGTTGTGCGTGAGGAAATGGACGAAAAAAGCCTGTGTGGCGTCCTCGGCGTCTTCGGGCTTCAGACGCAGCGCCTGCGCATAAGCCAGCAACGGCGCGCGATAGGTTTCGCACAGCCTGGCCAGCGCCTCTTGAGCCAGCGGGCTGTGCGGCTGGCCCGCCGCCAGCACCACGCTCCAATGCGTGGTGGCAAACACCGCGCCGGTGCGCTCGCCGCCCGCCACCGTAGGCGTCGCGTCCGGGTCTGCGTTGCTGGGCTGGTTCACAGCCGGATTGTAGCCGCCGCAGTGCGCGAAGCGAGCCTGGAGTTGGCACAGCTTGCGGTCCAGGTCATCCGCGTATGAAATAGTCGATCGGGTTTGCCTGGGCCGCGAATCTGAGCTAAAACGCCTCCATGATTGCCACCTATGAACTGGAAGAGGCGCAGCGAAAACTCCCCCATCTGGTCCGCCAGGCTGCCAAGGGCGACACCGTTGCGGTGGCCGAGGGGGATGAGACGGTTGCTTACGTCGTTGCCAAGGAGCACTACGAATCGCTGATCGAAACGATTGAATTGATTGTTGGCATTGGCAATAGTGTTTGCGCGTGCGAAATGCCGATCGGCTGGCTTTCAGTCAGAGTCACGGAACACAATTCGTCAGGACGACGCGATAAAACCTTTGCGGCTGCCCAAGGACAATCGGATCATTGATGCACGTCACGGAGTCGGTGCTTCGAACGCAATCCACGAGGGAAGTCCAGAGGTTCGTGGTCAGGTCCGAACGATACTGCACTTGATAGGTGAGGTTCGATTGGCTGTTCCAGCATACTTCTACTTGAGACGCCCGGATGGTGGCCAAGGCCGGAGCCGCAAAGGTGAGCTGGTACACTGCAGAACCTCCGATGGTGCCAGTCGGAGCGGTGGCAGAACCAAAAGCGAGGACCGTGCGGACAGACGGATCGTTTGTGAACGCATCCCATTGGATTGCGGCGCCGCTGTTGGAGGTTTGGAATTCCACCAACAGATTCCCGGCGGCCGGGTCGTAGAGGAAGGGCGTGGTGAAGGGGTACACAATGTCAAACTGCCGGGTGTTTCCAGGGCCGGGCAGATTCTGTGTGGACAGCGCCACCGTCCCGTCAAAAACCAGCGTGTTGTTCGTCCCAATATTCTGGCTGAAGGTCGTGCTCATCCCGGCGACCGAGCGGCTCGTCGTCGAGGCGTAAAGCCGAAACGTCGACGTGCGCGGTCCTGAGGGACCGGGAATCGCGTCAGGACGTCGGGCTAATTGCGTAAGGAAGGATGGCCCCGAGAGATCTCCAAACTGGGCGGAATCGAATATCTGCATTACGTGTACTATTGCGGGGCCTTTAGGTACGATGTTGGAGGAATTGCCATCATTCGTGGCCAGGGAGTTAGGTGCCACGATCACTTGCGCACGGAGTTCGGTAATGACACCCGATCCGAGCGCGGCGGCAAGGATGAAGGCGAAACCGACGCGGCGTTTGCCGGATTGATTTGAGTTAGAGAACGAGTTTTCCATAATTTTGCATTTCTTGTTTTTGTTTTGTTGAGGTCATCTATTTCGAGGTCCGACGAAGCCAGCCGAGGCCACGTCCGATCCGCGTTTGTGAAGAGCAACGTCCCTTCCATCATTCATGCGCCGTCGGTGGGGGAATCGTATCACTCAATTGAAAGAAAATTCCGAACTGAAGTCCTTGGATCGCTTCCGGGCCAGAGAGACCTGGGGGTCAGGGCCTGTCCGCTGCCGCGATGTCCTCGAACGACGGTGCGCGCAGAATCTGAATGCGCCGGTTAACCCCCGCCAAGTTGCCAAGCACGAGCGTGCGACCATCCGGAGAAAAGCGGAGCGTCGGGTATAGACCGTCCAGCGAAAGTGTCACGAGTTCCTGATGCGTGGAGACGTTCCAAAGTTTCACTTTGTTATCAAAGCCGCCCGTGGCCAGCGTTTTGCCGTCCGGGGAGAACGCCACGGCCGAGACGCCGGAAACATGACCCTTGAGCGGCGCCAGCTCTTTACCGGAAGGCAGTTCCCACAGTCGCGCCTCATTGGCGAGGAACGTCGTCGTGGCCAGCAGTTTGCCGTCGGGAGAAAAGGCCACGGAGGCCACATGATTGCCTTGTCCTTCCAGCCTCATTTCGCGACGGGTGCCCAGGTCCCACAGCCAGATGAAACTGCTCTGGCCAGATGCGGCCAAAGTGTTCCCGTCCGGGGAGAATGCCAGACAGAGAAGCAAACAGCCGACGGGTCCAAATCGGCCCGTTTCGCGCTGGCTGGCGAAGTCCCAGATTTTCACTTCGCCATTGGTGGTGCCGGTGGCGAGGCGTTTGCCATCCGGGGAAAACGTGACCACGCTGACGCCATGATGATGGGTCGGCCACGCGGTCACCAGGGCACCCGTGGTCAGGTGCCAGATTTCAATGCTGCCATCGCTGCGCCCCAGCGTGCCGAGCGGTTCGTCCGGCTTTACGTCGTATGGTTTGCCCAAAGGTAACAATGGCGGGCTGGTCGGAATGGGAAGATCCACGCGTGCCCCGCTCTCGGGCGTCCACACGCACCAACCGTTGCTCGTGGCAGCAACCAGGCGGCGTCCGTCGTCAAAAGATCCGGCCACGAGGCCGGACCCTTCCAACACCGGCTCCATGTGCCGAGTGCTGGCGTTCCACAGTTTCGTGACCGGCATCAAATGACGTCCCTCGGTGCTGCCTGATACGACGAGGCGGCCATCCGGTGAGATGGCGACGCACCACACCACGCTCAAGTGTCCGCGCAGCCGCGCGAGATGTTTGAAAGTAGTGGCATCCCACAGATTGACTGTCCGATCCGCACTGCTGGTGACGAAGGTTAGACCATTGGTAGCGACCGCAATCGCCGTAACCCGGGCGGAGTGTTCTTTCGACGTTGGCCTCACCTGCCGCGTCGCAAAATCCACCACGGCGAGCTGTCCGTTCCAGAGCCCCACCAGGATGTGTTTTCCGTCCGCCGAAAACGCCGCGGAAAAGGGTTGCTGGTTCTCGATGCGAACGTCAGGAAGCCTCTCCATGCTGGGCAACCGCCACACGCGAAGGTGGTCGCCAGCTTCATCCTCTCCAGCGACCGTAAGCAGGAACTGGCCGTCTGGTGAAACCGCGACCGCGTTCCACGCACGAGAGGCCAACCGCGGCTCACCCGGACAGTCGCCCACCGGCTGCCAGGTCTGCGTGTCCCACACCCGGAGGCCTCCGGCCACTCCGGTCACCAGCCAGCGTCCATCTGGAGAGAATAGAGACGGCAGCATGGTGTCCGGCAGCGATCGCGCCTCCCGCCACGTCTCCGTGTCCCAAAGCTTCACGCCGGAACTGTTCCCGCTGGCCAGGAGATTGGCATGCGGCGCGAACGACAGCGTCTCAGCCGAAACGGGCAGCGTGACAACCACCTTCCGCGAGGCAACCTCGCGCACGATAATTTTGGAGCCCGAGTAAACGAACAGTTTGCCATCGGGTGAAAAGGCTGCCGCCTTTGCTCCTTCATCGCGAAACGTCTTGAATTCATCACCCTGACAAAGCCGCCAAAGATAACGCCACTCGAAACCGCGCAGGTCTTCTTCGCCGGGCTTGGGCCGCTGGCGGTCAAGCAGTTCGCGGGCGCGGCCCAGATTGTTTTCGGCGAGGGCATGAAACGCGACGTTGATTTCGGCGGCGTAGGCGTTCCGGCGAGTCGTGTGCTCTGCGTTATTCGCCCGAATCGCTTGCCAGGAGGCGAGGAACAATCCAACCAGAAGCGCGGCCATCACCGCACCGGCAGCCGCGAAGGCGAGTTTGTTCCGGCGAACCATTTTCTGGAAGCGATAGAGCGGCGTGGGCGGACGCGCCACGACGGCCTCGTTGCTGAGGTGGCGCTTGAGATCAGCAGCCAGTCCATTGGCCGTCTCGTAACGCCGCGTGCGATCCTTCTCCAGGCACTTCATTACGATCCAGTCGAGGTCGCCTTTGAGCAGCGTGATGGTCTCTTTGACTCGTAGCAGCCGACGTGAGTCGGCTCTAACTTCTTCCTCCGGCTTTCCGGCGGCAGGAGATTTGAGCGAACTCACGTTCGCTGCTACGAGTGTTTGGCTGAGCTTGGTGCTCGGCCGCACCGGTTCCGTCTCCCGGATGGTCTTACGCATCGCGTCAATGCCCGACGCCATCAGTTCCTTGGCGTCAAACGGAGTCGTACCTGTCAGCAGTTCGTAGAGGAGCACGCCCAGCGAATAGATGTCGCTGCGGGTGTCAATATCAAGGCCGCTCATCTCGGCTTGTTCGGGCGACATGTAGAGCGGGGTCCCGATCATCTGCTCGAACCGGGTGAAGAACGTCAGATCCGTGAGCCGCTGGGACTGGATTGCTTTGGCCACGCCAAAATCAATGACCTTCGGCACGGGCACGCCATCGTGCAGGGTGACGAGGATGTTCGAGGGCTTGATGTCGCGGTGGATGATGCCCTTTTGATGCGCGTGCTGGATGGCGTTGCAGACGGCGATGAAAAGATTGAGCCGCTCCGGGGTGGACAGATTATTCTGATCGCAGAAGTCCGTGATCCGGATTCCTCGCACCAGTTCCATGACGAAGAACGGCCGTCCCAGCGGGGTGACTCCGGCATCGAGCACCTTGGCGATGTTCGGGTGATCCATCAACGCCAGCGCCTGCCGCTCCTGCTCGAAGCGCACGATCACCTCTTTGGTGTCCATCCCCGGCTTGATGATCTTGAGCGCCACGCGCCGCCGCACCGGCTCGAGTTGCTCGGCCATCCAGACCGTGCCGAATCCGCCTTCTCCTATCTTCTGGAGCAGTTTGTAATTGCCGATCCGGTCCTCGCCTTCCTCCGGTTTCAAACGCGCAAGCTCGTCTTTCAGTTCAGCAGAATGGGTGCAATCTGCTGATCGCTGCATGAAGCCGCCATCGTCGTGGGATGCGAGCAACCGCTCGACGCGCTCGCGCAACGCGGGTTGGCCCTCGCAGGCGGTGGCAAGGTGGGCGGCGCGTTCCGCCGCCGGCATTTCCGCGGCAACTTGAAAGATCTCTTCCTCGTTCATTGGAGGTGAATTGCGGGAAGCGACATCGTTACTCTTACATGCGCCGTGGGCGGCAAAATCGTATCATTTAGTCAAGAAACCCCGGCTGGTCTGCGGCAATCTCCTGGTGCAGCCAGGCCCGTGCGTAGGCCCAGTCACGCTTGGCGGTCGGCACGGAGATGCCGAGCACCTCGGCGGTCTCCTCGAACGAGAAGCCGACAAAATAGCGCAACTTCACTACGTCGGCCTTGCGAGCGTCGTGGGCGGCAAGCCGATCGAGCGCCTCGTGAACGGCGAGCGACTCATCCTCATTGCCCTGCGGTCCGGCGATTTCCACTTCACTCGCGTCGACATGTTCCGCACCAGCGCCGCGCTTCTGGCGGAGCTTACGGCACGCCCGCTCGACGAGGATTCGCCGCATGGCCTCGGAAGCGGCGGCGAAGAAATGCGCTCGATTGGCAAAGACTCCATCGCCCAGGCGAAAGCCAGGCCTCATGCACCAGCGCGGTCGCCTGAAGGGTGTGTCCCGGCTGTTCCCGAGCCATCTTTTGCGCAGCCAGCTTGCGAAGTTCTTGGTAAACCAGAGACAACAATTCGTCCGCGGCTCTTGGATCGCCGTGCTGAATGGCGTCGAGAATGCGCGTCACGTCGCTCATGCGTTCGGCACTATTGAGCGAACGTCCGTCAGATTCAAGCCCGGCGAAGTTTCTGCGCCGGTTTCGGTCCTTTTCCACTGGTGTCGTTACCGTTCTTCCGCAATGATCGGTTCCGCCTAAAACGCATCAGCCCCGGCCTATGGTAACTCTAGTCGCGGTTCAGGAAAGGGGGCGACGACGGCGGCAGTCAGTCTGCCTGCTTCACGCATTAATTCGCATCTCGGCACCCGAAGCTTTCGAGCAAGCTACTTTCGGACAGCCGCCTTGGGAAAAACGAGCAGGGGTCAGACCATACCACGCCGAAACACTCTGGCCCGTACCCTTGACCAATGCCGTCACGTTCCCATTTCCGTCATACGCCGGGAAATACACGGCTTCGGTCGTGTGATCAGTCTGCGCAACCAATCCGCCCACCCCGCCGGCACCATCCAGACTCCCGCTCAAGTCTTTGCCCCACGCATAGCTGCGCAGCACCGTGTTTCCGTTCAGTTCCGCAACCAGTCGCCAGCCGTCATACACGTAGCGCGTTGTCACCGGATTGACCTAACTGCCGCCGGAATACGTCTTGACTGTCTTCTTAATCCGCCGCCCCAGGTCGTCGTACCGAAACTCCAACTCCCGTTTGGCGGCGTCCGCCACTTGCGGGGCGCTGGTCATCTTGAGCAACCGGTTCTCTGCATCCCAGACGTAATTCCACAGCCCGTCGCTCTGCAAATTGCCATCGAGATCATAACTGAGCGGATTGGGGGAACCGGCATTCTGCGTCTGCGGCGGGAACAACAGCTTCTTGGTTTGGTTTTGGCTGCCCGCGCTGACCGTGACCTCTTGCCAAACCGGCCCCGCCCCGTTGGCCAAGGTGATTTCCCGATGGTAGTACTCTCCCTTCCGGCTGGCGCCCTGCCCGTTGACCGTCACCGATGCCGCGGCGGCCACCCCGCTGATGGGTTGGTAACCGGGGGTGGAAATCGCCGAATATTGGTTCAGTTCGATGGGCGTGTAATCGGTTTGACGCAGGTTGGCGCCATTGACGTCCCCACCCGACCGGGCCCAGGTGCGGTTGCCGATGCTGTCGTAGTTGTACTCGAAATGCTGGCCGGCCACCGCCGAGCCGTCCGACCAATACCGTTTGCCGGAGGTGACTTCATTGCGGTCGTCGTAGCCGTAATCCCAGCGCGAGCCGTCGGCCAGCGAGGCGCGCCAGCGGCGGTTGACCCAGTCGTATTGGTAGGCGTGCGCGCTGACGCTTAATCCCCAGGCCGTGTTAGCGATCGATTGCAGCCGCGTCCCGTACTCCCACACCCGGCTGGTGAGGAGTTGCTCGCTGCCGCCGTATCTGAACGAGCTTTGTTGAACCAAGTCCGAATCCGGCCAGTAGCCGTAGGTGACGCTGCCGCTCCCGGCGGCGACACTGTTCAAGCGTCCGGTGGCGGGGTCGAATCCGAAGTCATGTTGGACCTGCGGGGTCGTTCCTTGGACCTTGAACTGGTTGCGTCCGTACAGGGAGTCGTAATGATTGACGAGGGTGATCCCGGCAAATTCGCCGCTATTGCAGACGTCCGTTTCGAGGCGGCCGGCGTAGTCGTAAGCCAGGGTGCGCGTGTCGATTCCATCGGTCAACTGACGCGGTTGGCCAGCTCGATTGAAGTTCGCGTACGTCACATCCGGGGTCACGCTGCCCGGTGAAACATCCGTGTAATCCATCCCGATGAGATCGCCCAGATCGCTGTAAGTGTATGTGACCGAATCACCTCGAGACCATGTGCGCGTCTTCAGGAGATTGTTCGTGTAGTAGCCATAGGTGACGGCGCGCCCAAGCTGATCCACCTTGGCCAACAACAAGCCGGTGGAGTCTTGATAATTCCAGGTGGTTGTGTCCGGTGTTCCTTTGGTGATGGCATTCCAATCGGGATTATTCCAACCGCTTCCGCCGCGGTAGGTTATGAGGTTTTTCAATTGCCCGTATTCGTCGTAAATGCGCTCCTCCGGATACGGCACGTCGCCCCAAATCCGGGTCACCTGGCCTCGGCCATCATAGGCGAAGTAAGTCTTCTTGTTGTTGGCTTCGGTCCGGACCTTGAGCCGACCGGCATTGAACTCGGAAGGGCCATAGTACTGGAAGGTCGTTGTCTGGCCCGTGAAATCCGTCTGCGTCTCAACCTGGCCGTTGGCGTTGTAGGACATGTAACTGAAGGCGTCGTTCGGGTTTTTGATCTGCGTGAGCCTGCCGAAGCTGTCATAGAAGTAACGCGTGGCTTTCGAAACGGTGGGAGTGCTCTCGGACACAAGCAGGCCGTTGAATTCGGTGGTAACGGCGTAGAGGCTTGAATCGGGGGGAACGACGGTCGTCGTCGTGAGCTTGGTTGCACGATCGATAGTCACCGTCGTCACGGTGAGATTGCCGTGGACATCAGTTTCGGTGACCTTAAAGGCCACGTTGCTGCCGAGGTTAGTCAAGCGTTCTTTACGCAGGAGGAGAACCGTTGGCGTGGCGTCGTTATCCGTCAGATAGGTTTGGACCCTCGTGACGTTGAACCAATCGCCGCTGGTCTGTTCGAAGTACTGCAACGTCTCCTGGATCCGATCCATGGTGGAGGTCTCCGGATACGAGTTGTCGTTGGATTTCAACGCTATTTGGTTTGTCCGACCGAGCAGATCGTAGGTGTAAACGGTGTCGAGAGGCCCGAGCTGTCCCTCATCACCGGTGGTCTCTGGGTGCGACGCGTCCGGCCGGAGATCCCGCAATGTCATTGAAGCTCCGGAGGAAGTGGGATGCCCCGGAGCTGCCAGGCCCACCGCCGGTGGCACTTGCCCGACTCAGTTTGACCCCATTCCGCATACAATCCAGAGTTCCGTGAGAAAAAACGCTTCTGGAAATTCTCCCATCCCAAACGCTCCTGCATCTCATAGTACGCGATCGCTGCGCAAATGTCTTCGTAATGTCTCCACTGTTGGCCGTCAGGCAAGGAAGTGCTGTATTTGCGCCGTTGCAGGTCGGCAATGAGATTTTTCGCCTCGGGCCTCGCCGTTACCCCCAGGGCACCAACGCAGTATGCCACCAGCCGGGCGTTCATCACTTCGTCGTCAGATTCATTTTCCCGTTTCCACTTTCGGAACCCTTCCCAAAAGGACGGGTCGATGCCTTGGCGCAAGAAGGCGTAAGCGGCGTCGTTGGTCCGCCCTAGAAAGCCCAGACCAAGAACCATGGTGCTTATGCCACGCATATCGAATTCATCCAAAGTGGGCCGAAAAGTATTATTGCCGAGCGTGTTGGTGATGAGGTTGACGGAGGACTCGTCGCCTAAAAAGACCAGTGACCACACCGCGCCCCGCCGCATGGCGATCTTCGGCTCGCTCTGGAAGTAGCGACGGAGGATCGGCTTGTCATCAGCCTTCAACGTGAGCAGTTGGTCATAACGGACCTGCACATCGGGGGGTACCCGGATCCATCTGAGTCGCGCGGGCAGTTCCCCGGGAACCCCTGCCAGTTTTTCCGCTCCTTTCTCCTGCGGCGAGAGCGCTTCGTCAGCAAGAGGTTCCAGCATCAGGCCGGTAAGGAGGATTCCAATAACTGTGAGTATTGAGGTTTCTTGGTATCCTATTGACTCCACCTCACACTACAGGTTGTTATTGGGAGTTCAAAAAGTCCTGGAGTTCAAAAAGTCCTTGCCACCAACCATGCTTTTGTCTGGTTGAGGATCTACCTGCACCGCTTGTTCCAACAACCGGTAAAACAACTGACCGCGTGAGCCAGACTTTCGGCGATTAAAGCGAAACGTGAATTCATCCAAATAGTGGGTCTTCTGGAAGTCGAGTGGGTAGTTTTTGGTTCTGAATGTGGGTTTGAGCT
>ERZ1292640.2885-Hain-H43-02um-R1-2885-length-13600-cov-20_pt1 | contig 13600 bp, 13 predicted proteins | sample MGYA00564404_ERZ1292640 | MGnify/ENA primary metagenome ERZ1292640 (study PRJEB36523, sample SAMEA6512636) | groundwater metagenome | collected 2019-01-08 | study: AquaDiva: Metagenomics assemblies of 32 groundwater samples
ACGGCGAGCGCGCGCAGGGCTTGGTCGTGTGCGCCCTTGCCCAAAGCCAGAATGACCCTGGCGCTCGCCATGGCGGCTATCTCCGACTGCAGGAAAGGTCGGCAAGCCGTGAATTCGGCTGGCACGGGCTTGTTCTCGGGCGGCAGGCATCGCACGGCATTGGCGATCCGGCAGTCGGCCAGGCGCAGCCCGTCGGCTGGATCGGCTCCGTAGGTGCCGACGGCGAAGCCGAACTTGAGCAAGGTGGAGTAGAGGAGATCGCCGGCATAGTCGCCGGTGAAGGGCCTGCCGGTGCGGTTGGCGCCACGCATCCCCGGCGCCAGTCCAACGATCAGCAGGCGCGCATCCAGCGCGCCGAACGAACGGACCGGGGCGTTTTTCCAGTCGGGATGGAGGGCACGAAGCTCGTCCAGGAATGCAACGAGCCTGGGGCAGCGCGGACAGTCGAGCGGCGGCTCCTCGAAACGTGGCGCGGCCACGGGACCGCGGGCGCTAGGCCGAACGCATCAGCGACTCGGATGGGGCGTCGTCGGGATCGCCATCCGCTTCGCGGCCGTTGGGCGAGGCGCCAGTCGCGGGGCGCGCGGCGCGCTCCGAAGGGTTGCGGGCGATCAAAGGGGCCAGCTCCGAGAGTTCGATGAAATCGTCGGCCTGCCGACGCAGCTCATCCGCCACCATCGGCGGCGAGGACTTGATCGTGCTGACCACCGACACGCGCAGGCCGCGACGCTGCACGGCCTCGACGAGCCGGCGGAAATCGCCGTCGCCGGAGAACAGGATCACGTGGTCCAGATGCTCGGCCATTTCGAGCACGTCGATGGCGAGCTCGATGTCCATGTTGCCTTTGATCTTGCGGCGGCCCATGGCATCGGTGAATTCCTTGGTCGGCTTGGTGACCATGGTGTAGCCGTTGTAGTCGAGCCAATCGATCAGCGGACGGATCGGCGAATATTCCTGATCTTCCACCAGGGCCGTGTAGTAATAGGCACGGACCAGACGGCCTTTCTCGCGAAACACCTTCAGCAGCCGGCGGTAGTCGATGTCGAAGCCGAGGGCTCGTGCGGCGGAATAGAGATTGGCGCCGTCAATGAAGAGAGCGACCCGCTCGTTGTCGTAAAAATTGCCTTTCATGGCGGCTATCCCTTTAGAAGAATATGCGCAGAGGGAGCGAAAAATTTATTTTGTGGTGGGGGCGCCTAACCTGCGCCCCTCTTATTGTACATCAAGACTAGGGCATTATCCCATAGATCACAAGGGGTTGGAGGCTATCTCTGGTGGAAAATACCGGGCGACATTCCATTTTCATAGGCGCCGGCGCAAATCTGGATCACCCGTCCTATGGATCGCCCCGCCAGACACTGGAGGCTGCCTTCCGAGATCTTGGGCGGCGCGGCGTGCGTGTCCTGCGGATATCTGCCTGGTTCAGAACTGCGCCGGTGCCGGCATCCGACCAACCCTGGTACCAGAACGCCGTGATCGAAGTGGACACGGACCTGTTGGCTGATGGGCTCCTGGCCACGCTCCACGACGTCGAGCAGGCTTTTGGGCGGGTCCGGACGGTGCCTAATGCACCCCGAATGATTGACCTGGATTTACTCGATTTTCGTGGGGAAATTGCCTCTGGCGGGCCGGGCAAGGCGACATTGCCACACCCCCGCCTGGCCAGCAGGGCATTTGTTCTGAGACCCTTGGCCGATCTCGCCCCGCAATGGCGCCATCCCGTGACCGGTGAGCCGATCCAGGCTCTTCTGGAGGCATTGCCGGCGGATCAGGTCGCGGAGCGTCTGTAGGCTGCACCCGCCGGCGTTTTGCGGCCCTTGCCTTTTGATGAGGGGCGCGTATAACCCGCCGCTCCCGGGAAATCAGAGGTCGCCATGGCGCGCGTCACCGTCGAAGACTGCATCGTGCAGGTCCCCAATCGTTTCGAACTCGTCATGTTTGCCGCCCAGCGGGCGCGCGACATCTCATCTGGTGCCCAGATCACTCTGGATCGTGACCGCGACAAGAACCCGGTCGTGGCGCTGCGTGAAATCGCCGAAACGAAGCTCGATCAGGCCGTGCTCAAGGATTCGCTGATCTCGGGGATGCAGAAGCACGCCGACATCGACAAGCCCGAAGAGGTCAACGAGATGGCCGAACTCGAGCAGGAGTTGGCGGCGGCCCTGGCCCAGGGCGGCGCCGAAGCAGCCCAGCCGAAGGCCCTGCCGATGGCCGAGGAAGACGACGTCACCGAATAAGGCCCTGCTTGAGGCCTAGCAGGGCTCAGCCCTGCTATTCGTGCAATCGTCGTGGAGTGGACGCAATCCGCACCATATAATGCGTGATTGCGATGATTCGTCAGTTTGAACTCGTTGAGCGCGTACAGTCCTACGATCCGGAGGCGGACGAGGACGTGCTCAATCGCGCCTACGTCTACGGGCTGAAAAAGCACGGTAACCAGCTCCGAGCCTCCGGCGACCCGTATTTTTCGCATCCTGTCGAGGTGGCCGGCATCCTGGCAGAGATGCGACTCGATACGGCCTCGATCGTCACGGGCCTGCTGCACGATACCCTCGAGGACACCGACGCCACGCGCGACGAGATCGCCGGCCTGTTCGGTGAGAACATTGCGCGCCTGGTCGACGGCGTGACCAAGCTGTCGCGGCTGGAGATCCAGTCCGAGAGCACCAAGGAAGCCGAGAACCTGCGCAAGCTGGTGCTGGCGATGTCGTCGGACATCCGGGTCCTGCTCGTGAAGCTCGCCGACCGCCTACACAATATGCGCACTCTGCGCCACATCAAGGAGCCGGCGCGACGCAAGCGCATCGCCCGCGAGACCATGGACCTCTATGCCCCGCTCGCCTCGCGCATCGGCATGGAAAAGGTCAAGCGCGAACTCGAGGAACTAGCATTCGCCGAACTCAATCCTGACGGCCTGGCCTCGGTGGAGGCGCGTCTTGGTTATCTGCGTGAACGCGGCGAAAGGCTGGTGCCCCAGATCGAGGCCGAGTTGATCAAGACGCTGAAGGACGGCGGCCTAAATGCGCAGATCCAGGGTCGGGAGAAGACGCCTTACTCGATCTGGCGCAAGATGCAGACCAAGAACGTGTCGTTCGAGCAGCTCGCCGACATCATGGCGTTTCGCATCCTCGTGGACGACGTCGCGCAGTGCTACCAGGCACTGGGCCTGCTGCATGGCCGCTATCAGGTGCTGCCGCAGCGGTTCAAGGACTACATCTCTGTTCCCAAGCCCAACGGCTATCGCTCGCTGCACACGGGCGTCATAGGCCCGCTCGGGCAGCGCATCGAGATCCAGATCCGGACCGGGGAGATGCAGGACCAGGCCGAGCGCGGCGTCGCCGCTCACTGGATCTACAAGCAGGGCGGTCCGTCGACCGACGCGCCGCAATACGCCTGGTTGCGCAGCCTCATCGATATTCTCGACAAGGCACCCAACGCGGAAGAGTTCCTCGAGCACACCAAGCTCGAGATGTTCCAGGATCAGGTGTTCTGCTTCACGCCCAAGGGCAAGCTGATCGCGCTGCCGCGGGGTGCGACGCCGATCGATTTCGCCTATGCCGTTCACAGTCAGGTCGGCGACACTTGCGTCGGATCCAAGATCAATGGCCGCATGCTGCCGCTGCGAACCCAGCTGGCCAACGGCGACCAGGTGGAAATCGTCACGTCGAGAGCACAGACGCCGTCGCCGACCTGGGAGCGCTTCGTCGTCACTGGTAAGGCCAAGGCCGCTATTCGGCGCTTCATCCGTATGCGCCAGCGGGAACAATACATCCAGCTCGGCAAGTCGTTGCTCGACAAGACGTTCCATGAGGAAGGTTATGAGGCCACGGAAAAGGGCCTCGATGGCGTGCGTGCCAACTTCAAGCAGACGACCACGGATGATCTGGTCGCTGCCGTCGGCGCGGGGTTGGTCGGCGCGCGCGAAGTGCTGACTGCCGTCTATCCCGGCCTGAAGCAGCCGCGGCCTGGTTCCCGGGGGGGCAGTGCCGACGTGGTGCCGATCTCGCGGGCACGAAGCAAGGCCGGGAAGGCCGGAGAGGGAGGGCGGGCCGCCAAGGAGGCCGGCCAGATTGCGATCCGCGGCCTGATCCCGGGTATGGCCGTTCATTTCGCCCGCTGCTGCCATCCGCTGCCGGGAGACCGCATCGTCGGCATCATCACTACCGGCAAGGGCGTGACCATCCACACGATCGACTGCGCCACGCTTGAGAGCTTTTCCGAGGCGCCCGAGCGCTGGATCGATGTCGGTTGGGATTCGGTCGGCGAGGGCGCTGCCACCGCCTATACCGGTCGCCTCAAGATCACGGTCGCCAACCAGCCGGGCAGCCTGTCGAGCCTGTCGACGGTGATAGCCCGCCATGAAGGCAATATTTCGAACCTGCGCATCGTCAACCGCTCGATGGATTTCTTCGACATGGTGATCGACGTCGAAGTCGCGGACGTGAAGCATCTTGCCGACATCACCGCGGCCCTTCGCGCGACTCCGGCCATCAATGCCGTCGAGCGCGCCCGCAATTGACACTCCCTCCCGCCCTCATCTTGTGAAAGTTACGCATGTCCGCGTCGTCCCGTTTGCGTCTTGGAGTGAACATCGATCACGTGGCGACGGTGCGCAACGCACGCGGTGGCCATTTGCCCGATCCGCTGCGGGCCGCGCGTCTCGCCGAGGCCGCCGGTGCCGATGGCATCACGGCACACCTGCGCGAAGACCGCCGGCACATCGTCGATGACGACATCGCGGGCTTGATGCGCGACCTCAAGGTGCCACTCAATTTCGAGATGGCGGCGACCCAGGAAATGGTCGACATGGCGCTGCGGCATCGCCCGCACGCTGCCTGCATCGTCCCCGAAAAGCGCGAGGAGCGCACGACCGAGGGCGGACTCGATGCCGCCGGACAGCATAATCACCTGAAGCCGATGATCGCAAAGCTGCGCGATGCCGGCATTCGCGTGTCGCTGTTCATCGAGGCGGATCCGCGCCAGCTCGAGGCTGCAGTGGTGCTGGGCGCGCCGGTCGTCGAACTGCACACCGGCAGGTACTGCGAACTGGAGGGCGACGCCAAACGGGCAGAACTCGCACGATTGCAGAAGGCGGCGGCCCTCTGCGCCCGGCTCGGCCTCGAGTGCCATGCCGGCCATGGGCTGAGCTTTGGCGACGTCGGACCGGTTGCGGCGATCCCCGAAGTGCGCGAACTCAACATCGGCCACTTCCTGATCGGCGAGGCGATTTTCGTTGGCCTCGAGCCTGCGATCCGGGAAATGCGCCGCCTCATGGATGCGGCGCGGGGATCGGGGACGGTCGCGTGATCATCGGCATCGGCAACGACCTCGTGGATATCAAGCGGATCGAGAAATCGCTGGAACGCTTCGGCGACCGGTTCGTGCAGCGTGTCTTCACCGAGACGGAACAAGAGCGCTCGGAAGGCCGGGCCACGCGCGCGGCCAGTTACGCCAAGCGGTTCGCCGCCAAGGAGGCATGTTCAAAGGCCCTGGGCACGGGGCTGCGCCGCGGTGTCTTCTGGCGCGACATGGGCGTCGTCAACCAACGCAGCGGCAAGCCGACGATGGCGCTCACCGGCGGCGCGCTCGCCCGCCTGCAGGAGATCACGCCGGCCGGAATGTCGCCGCAGATCGATCTCACCCTGACCGACGAATATCCCCTGGCACAGGCCATCGTGATCATTTCCGGCGTGCCGCTGGCGTGAGTGACCTTTGGTGCAAAATACGTCAATTGGTCCGGATTCGGGCGGCCCGACCGGATTGGCGCGGCCTTGGAATGATCAATTTGCAGCGTTCACATGTTCCCTCGGAGCGGGAGACAGGGGCTGCCGGCCCTGCTATAGGCGCGGCTCGTTTGAACTGGAACGGCGATGACGGACGTGGCTGAGCGTCGAAAGCGTGGACAAGACAAGACCGGTGGCTGGGGCGAAACCATCCGCACGGTGGTCTATGCCGTATTGATTGCGCTGGTCGTGCGGACTTTTGCCATCGAGCCGTTCAACATCCCCAGCGGCTCGATGATCCCGACCCTGCTGGTCGGCGACTACCTGTTCGTCTCGAAATATTCGTACGGCTACAGCAAGCACTCCTTCCCGTTCTCGATGGGTCTGTTTCCGGGCCGTATCTTCGGCAGCCCGCCCGAGCGCGGCGACGTTGCCGTGTTCAAGTATCCCGGCGACCAGGGTCAGGGCGTGAACCGCACCGACTACATCAAACGTATCGTCGGCATGCCGGGCGACCGCATCCAGGTGACGAACGGCGTGCTCCATATCAACGGAACGGCCGTGCCGCGTCTGCGCATCGGCGACTACGTGAGAGGCACCAACTTCCATTATCAGAAAGGGACGCTGTATAGCGAGCAGTTGCCGAACGGCCGCCGCTATACGGTGCTCGAGTACAACGACGATGGTCCGTCCGACAACACGCCGGAGTTCCTCGTCCCCGCCGGCAACTATTTCGTCATGGGCGACAATCGCGACGATTCGCTCGACAGCCGCACGCGGCTGATGTTGCGCGATTTCTCCGGAACGACCCGCGATCGCGACCAGCTGGGTTGGTACGTTCCCTCCGAAAATCTCGTCGGCCGGGCCGAGTTCATCTTCTTTTCGCACGATCCGGCTGTCGCCGGCTGGACCGAGCCATGGAAATGGCCGCAGGCCATCCGCTTCAACCGCTTCTTCATGGCGATCCACTGAAGCCGAGCGACGTCGAACTCGCGGCGCTGGCCGGCAAGATCGGCCATACCTTCGGGCGCGCCGAACTGGCGGCCGAGGCGCTCACCCATCGCGGCGCACTCGATCGCCAGGCCGACCTCAAGGCTGCTTTTCCTCATGGCAACGAACGGCTGGAGTTCCTCGGTGACCGCGTGCTGTCGCTCGCCGTGGCCGATCTGCTGTTGCGCCTTTTTCCGCACGAACACGAAGGCGAACTGGCGCGCCGTCACGCAGCGCTTGTCCGTGCCGAGACGCTGGTTGAAATCGCAACGGCGATCGGCCTTGGTGCGGATATCAGGCTGGGCGATTCGGAGCGCGCGCAGAGCGGCCCGGTGCGTCCGACCATTCTCGCCGATGCGCTGGAGGCGTTGCTCGGAGCCGTTTTCCTCGATGCCGGGTTTGCAGCATCGGCCGCCTGCGTGCAGCGGCTGTGGGGCGACCGGCTCACCAGCCTGGCGGTCGCACCGCGTGACCCCAAGACAGCGTTGCAGGAGTGGGCGCAGGCGAGGCGGCTACCGCTGCCCGCCTACCGCGAGGTCGGCCGCGACGGGCCGCCGCACGCGCCGATATTCGTCGTCGATGTCGCCATCAAGGGACATGAGCCTGCCCTGGCGCGCGGCGGCAGCAAGCGCGAGGCCGAACGGTTGGCCGCGATCGCACTCCTCGAACGTTTGAGCCAGGCATGACGACACAGAATACGCGCGCCGGCTTCGTGGCCATCGTGGGCGCCCCCAACGCCGGCAAGTCGACCCTAGTCAATGCCATGGTCGGTTCGAAGGTGAGTATCGTGTCGCCCAAGGTGCAGACGACGCGCATGCGGGTGATCGGCATCGCCATGGCGGATCTGCCCGACGGTGCGCGGGCACAGGTCGTGCTGGTCGACACACCGGGCATTTTCCGCATCGCCAAGCGTCGCCTGGAGCGTGCCATGGTGGCCGCCGCGTGGCGCGGCGCGGAGGATGCGGACGTGGTGGCGCTCGTCGTCGACGCCGAGCGTGGCATTGGCCAGGAAACGCGCGCCATCGTCGAGCGGTTGAAGGAATCGCGGGCCCCGCGTTTTCTGATCCTCAACAAGATCGACGTCGTCCCGCGTGAGAACCTGCTGGCGCTCACATCCGAGCTCAACGCCCTGTTGCCGTTCGAGCGCACATTCATGGTGAGCGCGCTCAAGCACGACGGGGTCGCCGACGTGCTGGCGACGCTGGCGGCCGTGTTGCCGCCGGGACCTTTTCTCTATCCCGAAGACCAGGCCGCCGACCTGCCGCTGCGCCTGCTGGCGGCCGAGGTCACGCGCGAGCAGGTCTTTCTGCAGCTTCACCAGGAGCTGCCATACGAGGCGGCGGTGGAGACGGAGAAATGGGAAGACCGTCCCGACGGTAGCGTGCGCATCGAGCAGACGATCCATGTCCAGCGCGACGGCCAGCGCGCGATCTTCCTCGGCAAGGGCGGCGCGCGCATCAAGCAGATCGGCGCGCGGGCGCGGCACGAACTTGCCGAGATGCTGGAGCGGCCTGTGCATTTGTTCCTGCATGTCAAGGTGAGTGAACGCTGGGCCGACGATCCTGCGCACTACCGCGCCATCGGGCTCGACTACGAGCCTTAGCGCTGCCTGCTGGCGCCGATCCGCCAAACGCGGCATACCCGAGGCATGGACTGGAGCGATGAAGGCATCGTGCTGTCGGCACGGCCCCATGGTGAAAGCGGTCTCGTTGCGTCGCTCCTGACCCGGGCGCACGGCCGTCACGCGGGTTTCGTGCCGGGCGGCGGCTCGCGGCGGGCCAGTCCGGTCTGGCAGCTTGGCAATGTCGTCGAGGTCGGCTGGCGCGCGCGTCTGTCCGACCAACTCGGCAACTACACGGGTGAACTGCGCGAGGCGCACGCCGCGCGCGCGCTCGATGATGCGGTCGAGTTGGCCGGCCTTTCCGCCGCTTGCGCTGTTGCAGATGCGGCCCTGCCCGAACGCGAGCCGCATCCCGCGATGTTCGACGGCTTCTGCGCCTTCCTGGGAGTGCTGGGCCACCCCGGCTGGCCCGCGATCTACGTCCGCCTGGAGCTGGGCCTTTTGCAGGAGCTGGGCTTCGGCCTCGACCTCGAGAAATGCGCCGCGACCGGGGCCACGGACGATCTTGCCTATGTCTCGCCTAAGACCGGCCGGGCGGTGTCGCGCGTGGCGGCCGGCCCGTACAAGGAAAAGCTGCTGGTCTTGCCGGCATTTCTGTCCACCGGCGGGTTGCCGTCCGACGGCGACCAATTGCGCCAAGGCCTCGATTTGACGGGCTATTTCCTCGAGCGGCACGTCTTTTGGCCACACAACAAGCCCTTGCCTCCCGCGCGGGCGAGATTTATGGAAACGCTTCAACGCTAAAATAACAATGGTCGCGGCTAGAATCGCGGCTGGTCCCCTCTTCAGTCCCGTCGATGGCAAAACGCAACAACGTCGTTCCGCTCGCTGCGGTCAAGCCGGTGCAATTCGGACAGGCGCTTCAGGAGCGCTACCTGTCCTATGCGCTGTCGACCATCATGGCGCGCTCGCTGCCCGATGTGCGCGACGGCCTGAAGCCGGTGCATCGCCGCCTGATGTACGCCATGCGGCAGCTCAGGCTCGATCCAAACAGCGCCTTCAAGAAGAGTGCCCGCGTCGTCGGCGACGTGATCGGCCAGTATCACCCGCACGGCGACCAGTCGATCTACGATGCGCTGGTGCGCCTGGCGCAGGACTTCGCCGCCCGCTATCCGCTGATCGAGGGGCAGGGCAACTTCGGCAATATCGACGGCGATAACCCGGCCGCGATGCGCTACACCGAGGCGCGGCTCACCGAGGTGGCCGAAGCGCTGCTGGCCGGCATCGACGAGAACGCCGTCGACTTCCGGCCCAACTATGACGGCTCCACCGAGGAGCCCGTCGTGCTGCCTGGCGGGTTTCCAAACCTGCTGGCCAATGGTGCCGCCGGCATCGCCGTCGGCATGGCCTGCTCCATCCCGCCGCACAATGCTGGCGAGCTCTGCGACGCACTGCTGCACCTCATCAAGACGCCCAACGCCCGCATCGACACCTTGGTCGATCTGGTGAAGGGACCGGACTTCCCGACCGGCGGCGTGCTGGTCGAGCCGCGGGAGTCGATCGTCGAGTCCTATAGGACCGGCCGCGGCGCCTTTCGCTTGCGCGCGCGTTGGACGGCGGAGCAGCTGCCGCGCGGCCAGTACCGGATCATCGTCACCGAGATCCCCTACCAGGTCCAGAAGGGCCGGCTGATCGAACGCATCGCCGAGATCATCAACGCCAAGAAACTGCCGATCCTCGACGACGTGCGCGACGAGTCGGCCGACGACGTCCGGATCGTACTCGAGCCGCGCACCGGCAACGTCCCGGCCGAGCTGCTGATGGAGCAGCTCTTCAAGCTCACCGATCTGGAAATCCGCTTTCCGTTGAACCTCAATGTCCTCGACAAGGACAACACGCCGCGGGTCATGGACCTGCGCGAGGCCCTGCAGGCCTTCCTCGACCACCGGCGCGAGGTGCTGGTGCGGCGCTCGACCTTCCGGCTGGAGGCGATCGAACGGCGGCTGGAGATACTCGAAGGCTATCTGATCGCCTATCTCAACCTCGACAGACTGATCAAGATCATCCGCGAGGAGGACGAGCCCAAGCCGAAGATGATCAAGGCTTTCGGGCTCACCGACATGCAGGCCGAGGCGATCCTGAACATGCGCCTGCGTGCCTTGCGGCGCCTCGAAGAATTCGAGATCAAGGGCGAGCACAAGAAGCTCTCCGCCGAGCGCAAGGAGCTGAAGGCGCTGCTCAAGGGCGAGGATCTGCAGTGGCAGGCGATCGCCGCCGAGGTCCAGGAGACCAAGCGCAAGTTCGGCGGCAAGACCGCGCTCGGCAAGCGCCGCACCGAACTCGCCGACGCGCCGGCCGAAATAGGGCATGCCGTTGAGGATTTCGTCGAGCGCGAGCCGATGACCATTGTCTGCTCCGAGAAGGGCTGGATCCGTGCCGCCAAGGGGCATCTCGACGACAAGCAGGCAGCCGATCTCAAGTTCAAGGAAGGCGACGGTCCGCGCTTCGCGGTCCATACCCAGTCGACCGACAAGATCCTGGTGTTCGGTACCAATGGCCGCTTCTACACGCTGCCCTGTGACAAGCTGCCGAGCGCGCGTGGCCACGGCGAGCCGATTCGGCTGATGGTCGAACTCGGCAACGAGCAGGACATCGTGCAGCTCGAAGTGTTCAAGGGCGGGCGCAAGTTCCTGGTCGCCTCGGATGCCGGGCGCGGCTTCGTGGTGCCGGAAGACGAGGTCGTGGCGCAGACCAAGAACGGCAAGCAGGCGCTCAATCTCGCAGACAAGGAAAGGGCCGTGGCCTTTTCGATCATGCCGGAGGGCGCCGACCAGGTCGCCGTGCTGAGCGAGGGCAGGAAGCTCTTGATCTTTCCCCTGGAGCAAGTGCCCGAGATGAGTCGCGGTCGTGGTGTGCTGTTGCAGAAGTCGAAGGCCGACAGGCTTTCCGATGCACAGGTCTTCAAGCTGGGCGACGGCCTGCCCTGGGGCAACCGGCTGATCCCGGCCGGCGAACTGAAGTTCTGGCGTGGCGAACGGGCCCAGGCGGGCCGTATGCCGGAAAAGGGCTGGCCGCGCGCCAAACGCTTCAAGGATTGACGGGCATGGACCTGACGCTGATCTGGAAGACGGTGCTGATCGGCGTCGTCGAGGGGCTCACCGAGTTCCTTCCTGTTTCCTCGACCGGGCACATCATCCTTGCCGAGGAGCTGCTGCACTTCCAGGGGCCGCCCGGCAAAGTCTTCGAGATCGTGATCCAGCTCGGCGCGATCCTAGCCGTGTGTTTTCTTTACCGCCGGAAGCTCTGGAATACAGCGACGGGCATCCTCGAGCGCGACAAGCGCGCTATCCGGTTCGCGGCGGCGATAGTCGTTGCCTTCCTGCCGGCGGCCGTCGTCGGCGTGGCTGCCCACAAGTACATCAAGTCGGTGCTCTTTAACCCGATGGTCGTGGCGATCGCGCTGATCGTGGGCGGCGTGGCCATCCTCGTCATCGAGCGCTTCGCGCTGCGTCCGCGCATCAAGTCGGTCGACGACGTCGATCTCAAGACGGCTTTCCTGATCGGTCTCGCCCAGTGCCTCGCCATGGTGCCTGGCGTGTCGCGTGCCGGCTCGACGATCATGGGCGCCCGCGTCTTTCGCGTCGACCGGGCGGCGGCGGCGGAATTTTCGTTCTTCCTCGCCATTCCGACCATGGTCGGTGCGTCCGTCTATGATCTCTACAAGAACTGGTCGGTGCTGAGCTGGGACCATGGCGCGGTGATCGCCCTGGGGTTCGTAGTGGCGTTCATTTCGGCGGCTATTGTGGTCGGCGCCTTCGTCCGCTTCATCAGCCGTCACGGCTTCGCGGTCTTCGCCTGGTACCGCATTGTCGTGGGTGGGTTGGCGCTCATATTCCTGCTGATGCGTTGAGGCTGAAAAGCGCCCGGGAATGCGCGTCGCGCCCCGCTTTTCATCCTCAGCGGAGCGTGCGATAACCCCCTCATCACCGCTCGTTCGCCTAGCGGAATTCACTTCTCGGGCCAAAATTCATAGGGAGGACTCTCCATGCAACGTCGCAAGTTCCTGCGTACCGCCGGTGTCGGCGGCGCTGTTGTCGCCTCCGCCAGCACGCTTGCCGCGCCGGCCATCGCCCAGTCGATGCCGGAGATCAAGTGGCGCCTAGCCTCGAGCTTCCCGAAGTCGCTCGATACGATCTATGGCGCCGGCGAGTACTTTGCCAAGCGCGTCGCGGGCCTCACTGACAACAAGTTCCAGATCCGGGTTTTCGCCGCCGGCGAGATCGTCCCGGGCCTCCAGGTTCTCGACTCGGTGCAGAACGAGACGGTCGAATGCGGCCACACGGCTTCGTACTACTACGTCGGCAAGGACCCGACGTTCGCGTTCGACACGGCGGTGCCGTTCGGTCTCAACACCCGCCAGCACAATGCCTGGGTTTATCAGGGTGGCGGACTCGAGGCGATGCGCGAGTTCTACAAGAGTTACAACGTCACTTCCTTCCTGGTGAGCCACACCGGTGCGCAGATGGGCGGCTGGTGGCGCAAGGAGATCAAGTCGCCCGAAGACATGAAGGGCGTGAAGATGCGCATCGGTGGCTTCGCCGGGCAGGTGATGGCGAAGCTCGGCGTCGTCCCGCAGCAGTTGGCTGGCGGTGAAATCTATCCGGCGCTTGAAAAGGGCACGATCGATGCAGCCGAGTGGGTCGGTCCCTATGACGACCAGAAGCTGGGCTTCAACAAGGTCGCGCCGTTCTACTATTATCCCGGCTGGTGGGAGGGCAGCGCCGCCCTCACTCTGTACGTCGGCCTCAAGGCTTGGGCATCGCTGCCGCCGGCCTATCAGGAGGCAATCACGGCGGCGACCGCCGATACCGTGAGCTGGTCGGTCGCCAAGTACGACGCCCAGAACCCGAAGGCATTGCGCGAGCTGGTGGCGAGCGGCACCAAGTTTCTGCCGTTCCCGCAGTCGGTGATGGAGGCGTGCTTCAATGCCGCCAACGAACTCTACGCCGAGACCGTCGCCAAGAACGCCAAGTTCAAGAAGGTTTTCGAGCCGTGGAAGCAGTTCCGTGCCGAACAGGTTCTGTGGTTCCGTGTCGTCGAAAACACCTTCGACAATTTCATGGCGCGTCAGTCGGCGGCCAACAAACTCTAGCGCCCCTATCCGGGCACTGGATGGAAAAGCTCCGCTTCGGCGGGGCTTTTTCTTTGTCTTGGTCTTTCCAAATGATGGCAGCCCGTGGCAGGCTGATTCCGCTGAGAGGAAACAACGCTCGGTAAACAAAACGAGTCCTAGGGAGGGACATTTTATGCAACGTCGTAAATTTCT
>ERZ1292640.2886-Hain-H43-02um-R1-2886-length-13598-cov-12_pt1 | contig 13598 bp, 18 predicted proteins | sample MGYA00564404_ERZ1292640 | MGnify/ENA primary metagenome ERZ1292640 (study PRJEB36523, sample SAMEA6512636) | groundwater metagenome | collected 2019-01-08 | study: AquaDiva: Metagenomics assemblies of 32 groundwater samples
ATTGAAAAAAATCATTGACCCGAGCCCAACGGCGTCGTAAACTACCTTCAGTGGTAACGTATTGCATAGGGCGTATCCTTTCTGGTTAGGGCTCTGGTTAAAGCCCGGGTTGATAAATCTCCAAACAGAAAGATACGCCTTTTTTAAATTTAGTAAAGCTAATTTACACACAATTGAGTATACTACCGAATCGTAAAAAATAATTGCTAAATGCTGTTTTTATGCTAGAATTAAAATAATGTTTAGGCGAAAATCCGGTTTTACTTTGGTCGAGATAATGGTGGTAATCTCCATTGTTGCTCTTCTGGTTTCTGTAGCGATTGTTGAGGGAGTAAAATTTAGAAAACTGGCCAATGAAGCTAACTGCACGGCTAATCTTAAAGCCATAGCCGGCGGTTTTGAAGTATATTCGGCACGTCATGGCGGCGCATACGCTTTGGCGGCCGAGCCGAATTTACAGTTTCTGATCGACGATAATTGCTTGTTTCAGGATTTAGTCAGTATGTCCCAAGTCGGCAATTTTCGTTATGCGGTTAATTCCGTGGAACCGGCGGGATATAATATCCGGGGCTTGGCGATAAATCCGGCATTGGCCGATCACAATTATGAAATCTCTACCGGAGGTATTCTGAAACGCAGCGACACCTCGGTATCCAGTGATTTGGATTTTAAGAATTTTTAACTATGTTTAATCGAAAAGCCAGAAGTTTTGTTACAATTATGATCGTCGTAGCCTTAATGGCGCTGCTCTTGCGCCTGGCGGTGCATAAGCTAATCATTTATAATATCCAGCAGAATCAATCATTGGCTCAGATGAATCTTAAGCTTCTCTCTAGCGCCTTGGAAAATTATGCTAAGGATAATAATAACTTGTACCCGGAAAATATCGACCTTTTAACTAAAAGCAAACCGGTTTATTTAGAAAAGGATTATTTAGCCGTTGATGCCTTCGCCGGTTATGAGTATGATTGCCAGCGGCTGGATCCGGGCGGATATAATTGTACGGCAACTCCTTTGGATTGTAAGTTTAACGGAAAAATGGTTTACAGTGTTTCTACCGGAGGCTTAATCATTGCGGAGAGCTGCAATAAAGAATAAAAGAGGCTTTACCTTAGCTGAGTTAATGGTTGCTGTGGCGATTACTCTTTTTGTAATTACCGGATCAGCTTTGAGTTTTGTCCAGCTTATGTTTCTGGCTAACTCTAGTGTTAACTTAACGATTGCCGCTAATGACGCGCAATATGTCCTGGAACAGTTAAAAGGTATTGCTTATGGAGGGATAGCAAGTTATAGCGCTCCTGTTTTTTATAATTTAACAAATGAAACGGTAACTCTTACTCGCAGCGTGGGGGCAAACTTAGCCGATATTACCGTAGCTGTCAGCTGGCAGGAAAGAAATCAGGCAAGGAATTTTTCTTTGTCCACTTATATTGCTAAATAAGCGCGCTTTTACGATTATTGAGATACTTATTTCTGCTCTTATCGGCGCCTTCATGGTAGGGGTGCTCTTTTATATATTAAATAGCGGATACAATGTAAATGATTTAAGTTCGGCTAAGGTTGCCGCGCAGTCGCAGGCGCGCATGGTTAGTGATTGGGTGAGCAGAGACTTGCGTCAGACAGTGGTGTGGGAGTTGGCTAATAACAGCCCAAGTGCGACGCATATGAAATTCCGGCCGGTATTAGGCTGGGACATTGCCGGTGATACTTATCAGCTGGATGCCAATTATATAGAGTATAGCTATGATGGTGTTGCTGATACACTTACTCGTGATTCGATTGATGGGGCGGGAACGGTTTTAAACTCCCGGGTGTTTAATAGTATCGTAACGCAGCCATTTTTTACACGCAACGACGCAGGAGATCTGATTCCTCTGGATAACAGCGTAGGGACGAGCAAGAAAGTAGTTACTTTAATTTCAGTGAATAAGGTAAGCGACAAAGGAGTAAATTCGATAATTTCTTTAACCTTGGAGACCAAGATACGCAATGAATAAACGCAAGGGGTTTGTACTTATTTTTTCATTATTGGTTACTTTAACACTTTCATTGCTGCTGACTTCTTTTTATCTGCAGAATATTAATGAGGGTAATTTGGCCAAAAGATTTGCTGATTCCACGCGCGCTTTTTGGCTGGCTGAGGCAGGGGCAGCTCAGGCTTATGTTGATTTTCCCTCAGGCTCAAGCGGCACTTTGGGGGGAGCTAACTATTCTTATGCTGCCGAGGTTAGCCCTATAAGCGGAAATTATTATACGATTACTTCAACGGGTACAGTTACTCACCCCGGAGGTACTACGATTACGCGGGTAGTTACAGCTTCTGTTAAGACTGGTAATACGGATCCGACGAAATTTAAGTATGGAGTTGAGACGACTACGGAGTTAGAAATAAAAGGAAGCGCGACGATCAATCCCGTCGGTAGTTCTAAGGAGTATTCTACTTTAGATTTTTCCAATCTTTTTGGGGTAACTAAAGCGCAGATGCAGGCTGGGGCTACGCATTCATATACTGCGGCTACTTTCGCTGCTCCGGTAGACGGAATTACCTGGGTTGAAGTTCCTTCGGGAACTTTAAATATAGCCAGTAATCTTACCGGAAGCGGAGTATTGGTGATTAACGGCAATGTGAAGTTTGCCGGGACGGTGGTTTTTGACGGGATTATTTATGTTATCGGTGAGCTTACGATGACCGGAAATATTACGGCTAGCGGTGGTGTTTTGGCAGAAAGCAGTACGACAGTGGATACCACTATTACCGGTAATGTTACGATTAATTATGATCCTAGTAAAATATTTACGGCATTAAATAATGTTGCTTCGCTAAGTAAGCAGGTAGTTTCCTGGAAATCAAATTAAAATGAGCAGCTTTTTTTCTAAATTTAAATTATCCCAAACTAGAGAAAGATTAAGTATCGGCCTGGATATCGGCACGCAGGTAATTAAATGCGTAAAATTAAAGACCGGGGCCGCTATTGAGCTTATTTCTTTTGATTTGGAGGAAAGTCAGATTGATCCGACGGAGGTGCTTAAAAAAATTAAGCATGCCCAGGATGCGGATTTGGTGAACATCTCTTTTTGCGGCTTATCCACCGTTATCCGCTATGTAAATTTCTTACGCATGAATAAAGCTGAGCTTAGGCAGGCATTAAAGTTCGAAGCGCAGAAATACATTCCTTTTTCTCTGAACGAGGTTAATCTTGACGCGGAAATTCTTAAGAATGATCTGCCGGAAAACAAGATGTTGGTATTGATCGCCGCGATAAAAAAAGAGTTTATGCAGCAAAGGGCTAAGAGCCTGGAAAACGCCGGTTTCCGGCCGAATATCATTGATATAGATTCACTGGCTTTGGTTAATGCTTTTAACTTTAATTATCCTAAAGTAGATGTCGCGGAAAATAAGTCGATTTGCCTTTTAAATATCGGCGCCTCCATCAGCAACGTTAATATTCTGGATAACGGAATCCCGCGTTTGAGCCGGGATATCCATACTGGCGGGGCAAATTTCACTAAGAAGCTGATGGATATTTTTGAGCTTGATTTTAAAGCGGCGGAAGAGCTTAAAATTAATCCTGCGCCAGATAAAGCGGATAAAATTAGAACGGCAATCGAGGGCGTGCTGGCCAACCTGGCCACGGAGATACGCACTTCATTTGATTATTATGAAAGCCAGAATGCTTCCAGCGTCGTGAAGATATTCTTAAGCGGCGGCGCAAGCAAGGTAGGCGGTTTAGCTGAAATGCTAGCGGCTGCTTTAGGTATTCCGGTAGAATCCTGGGATCCGTTTAAACAGATCAAGATCTCCGAAGCGGTAGATTTGCAGAAATTAAATAAATCCGGCGGACAATTTAATATTGCTGTAGGGCTGGCATTACGTTAAAAAAATGATCGAGATAAACTTATTACCTGAAGAATCAAGGGTTAAAACTAAAGAAAAGGCCTCGGGGCAGATGGTTATAAAAAGCGGCTCAGCCTTTAATCCGGACCAGTTGTTTATTTATGCCATTCCGGTGATATTAGTGCTGTTGGTTTTAGCGCATCTTTATTTCGGAGTGATTAGTGTTTCTAAAAACGGGTCATTGGCGTCTTTAAACCGGAAATGGATTGAGCTTGGCCCACAGAAAAAAGTTTTAGATGAATTTAGTAGTGAATATTCAGCATCTTCTCAGGACGCCGGATTAACCCAGCTTTTAATCAAACAGAGGGTGCTCTGGGCGGATAAATTAAATAAATTGAGTTTAAATTTACCGGCGGGAGTTTGGTTTAATGATATAACCTTAGCCAAGCAAAGCCTAACGATTCAGGGGTCGGTGATTTCGTTAAAGATGGATGAACTTAACTTGATTAATAAGCTGCTGGATAGCTTAAAGGCGGATAATGAGTTTTTTAAGGATTTTGCTAGCTTAGAATTAAGTAACGTGCAGAGAAGAACTGTCGATAGTTATGATATTACGGATTTTATTTTACAGGGTACTTTGAGGACAAGATGAACTTAGCTAATCTGCAATTAGATAAACAAAAGAAGATATTGATTGCAATATTCTGCGTCTTTATCGTTTATGTTGATCTGAATTATATTCTAAAATCCCAGTTGGCGGCTTTAGACAGTTTAAGCCCTAAGATTACCAGGTTAGAGAATGATCTCAAGAATTTAGACCGAGATCTTGAGAATATGCGTAATTCCAAGGGCAAGCAGGATTTAGGGGCTCAGAAAACTTTTTCTAAGTCTTCGAAAATTCTTTCCGAGGGGCAGATCTCCGGGCTTCTGCAGGATATTTCTAATGACGCCAATAAATTAGATATCCGGATTATTCAGATCCGGCCCAGCCGTGAGGCTGCTGCCGCAAAATCTAGCGCGCCTTCGGATAAACTTATACCTATCCTGATTAATTTAGACCTGATTTGCGATTATCATAATTTAGGCAGGTTTATTAATCGCCTGGAGAACTCCGATGTTTTTATGGGGGTTCAAGAAGTTAAGATCGCCACACAATTACCGGATTATTTAAAACAGAAAGTAACTTTAATTATAAAAACCTATGTTTTTAAATAGAAAACTTTTAATTACCTTTCTTTTATGCTTAATCATTTCACCCTTGGCTACTGCCCGGGGAGAATTTGTTTATGAGGATAAGGGAAAGCGCAATCCGTTTATTCCTTTGGTGACTCCTGAGGGCAGGCTGCTAAAATTAGACCGGCAGGATACTGTTTCGGCGCAGGGATTGACGATTGAGGGGATTATTTATGATAAGCAGGGTAGATCATTTGCTATTGTGAACGCGGAAGTTGTGGGGATCGGAGATTCCGTGGGCGATTATCAGGTTTTAAAAATCTTTGAAAATAAAGTAGTTTTTATTAAAGACGGCGAACCTTTAGAGGTGGAATTAACTAAGGAGGAAGCTAAGTGAAAAAAATATTTTTAATTTTTGCGTTTACTTTTTATTGTTTTGCCTACGCGGCGCCTGATGAGCCGAGCCAACAAATTGCTTCTACTCCGGTTCAGGCGGTTCAGGTACAGGCTCCTGTGACTGTGGATGCCACTACACCGGAGAATACTCCGGCTTCGGGAAACGTGACCTTTGATTTTAAGGAAGCCGACATCGGCAATGTGCTTAAGATTATTTCCTATAAATCCGGGGTGAATATTGTTACTACGCCGGATGTTATTGGTAATATTTCAGTACGCTTGACGGATGTTCCCTGGGAGATGGCTTTAGACGTTATTTTAAAAACTTATGGCTTTGGTTATCAGAGGCAGGGCAATGTTATTTTGGTGACAAAATTAGAAAATGTGGCTAAAATTGCCGCCGAAGAAGCGCTGCAAACCGATATTATTACTTTAAAGTTTTTAGACGCCCAAGACGCGCAGAAAATAATTATCCCTTTGCTTTCACCGCGCGGAAAAACTTCGGTGTTATATGCCCGCGGACAGAAGGGTTGGCAGTTCGGGACTTTTAAAATCGGTAAAGGAGAAGGTAGCAGCGCGGCTTTAGCTAAGGAAGCTGCCGGCACGGTCAAGAGTGAAACTGTTTCATTTGAAAAAGATGCTTTAGGCAATACGGTAATGAAAAAAGCGGATTTTGATCCTTCGGTAAAATCCAAGATCTTAGTGATTACCGATACCTCCAGTTCTCTGGATAGGATTCGCAACCAGATTTTACCTAAAATTGATGTTAAGCCCAAACAGGTTTTAATTGAATCTAAGATTATTGAGGTTAACCGTAATAAGTTAAGAGATATGGGCCTTGATTGGGGTTTAGGTGGAGCCGGGACAGCCAGAACTACTGCTATTACAATGGGGAATGTAAATGATAAGGGTAGCGCGAAATTAGGCGGACACGGAGGTACTATTGGTACAGCAGTAACTCCTTCTGTATTCGGGCCAACAACAACCGGATTGTTGGGATATGAGCCTTACAATGCCGGAGCTGAACTTGTATTTCAGAAATTAACCGGAACTAAGTTTGAAGCCGTAATCCATGCTTTAGAAGATGATGCTAACACCAATACGCTTTCCGCTCCCAGGATTATGACTCTGGATAATCAGGAAGCTTCGATGTTGGTGGGGTATCATACTCCTATACTTGTCTCTACGGTTACCGCAGGAACAGATACAACTGGTTCAACGGTTACCCAGACGCTGGATTATTATCAGGAGATTGGTATCCGTTTAAATGTTGTGCCGCAGATCAGCGAAGATGGGTATATCAATATGATTATTCATCCGAGCATCACTTCTTCAACTACATCCATTACCGCCACTTCTACGGCCGGCACCGAAACAACAGAAACAGATTATCCGATTATTGATGTGCGTGAAGCTCAGACTCAAGTTTTACTTAAAGACGGTGAGACGGTGGTTATCGGCGGATTACTTAAAGATGTAAAGAGTAAAGAAGTGATTGGGATACCTTTCTTAAAAGATTTACCTTGGGGTATCGGGAGATTATTTGGCAGGGAAACCATCGATACGCAGAAGATTGACCTGTTAATTTTTATTACAGCTAAAGTTATTAAAGATGGTGAATTTAGCCCGGAAGAAATCGCTAAATTAGAAAAAAGATTAGAGCGTAATGAACCGGTAGTTGTAAAAATTGAAGCAGCGGATAAAAAGAAGAAAAAGAAATAGATACAGTCATTGCGAGCGAACGATAGTGAGCGAAGCAATCTAAAGGAACGAGATTGCTTCGGCACTTTGTGCCTCGCAATGACGGATAGATATTATGTATAAAATAAGTTTCATTTTTACTAAGACAGGGCTAATGCGTTATATTTCGCACCTAGACCTGATGCGGCTATTTATGCGCGCTATGCGCCGGGCAGATCTGCCTTTGAAGTTATCTGAGGGTTTCAGCCCGCATCCTAAATTAAGTTTTAAAAGGGCTTTAAAGCTGGGAGTCGAAAGCGAGCAGGAAGAAGCTTCCATCGTTTTGAGATTTCCGGTCGAGCCTGAAAATTTTAAAACTAGCCTGCAAAAACAATTACCAGAAGGGATTAAAGTAAAAGATGTCCAAGGAAATTTTAATTAATGTTGAAACTTTAGAGAAACGCGTTGCTATAGTCAGCGACGGCCAGCTTCTGGAGTTTCATATCGAGCGTCCGCAAGACCGCACTATTGTCGGCAATATTTATAAGGGCAGGATTGAGGCAGTAATGCCTTCCATTGGAGCGGCTTTTGTGGATATTGGTTTGCCTAAAAATGGTTTTCTTTATTTATCTGAGATTGAATCTGCCTATGAATCTATTGAGGCTCCGCAGCAAACTCCGATTAAGGAAGTAAAAAAAGGCCAGGAAGTTTTAGTTCAGGTGGTTAAAGAATCTTTTGGCACTAAAGGCCCGCGTCTTTCCACGCAAATCGGCTTGGCCGGCCGCTACCTGGTAATTATGCCGCTGGATAAACAGGGTGGAATTTCCCGGCGTATCGAAGATGAGGCGGAACGCAGGCGCTTGCGCGATATTTTTAAAAGGCTCAAACTTCCGGACCCGGTAGGATTTATTGTGCGCACGGCGGCCAGCGGTAGAAGCGAACAGGAGTTAATTCGGGACGCGCAGTTTTTGCATAAGCTGTGGAAACGCCTGGAAAAAAATGCCCAAGGCAAACAAGCTCCGGCCTTAGTTTATGAGGAGTATGATTTAACTCTGCGGGCGATCCGGGATTCCTTCACCGAAGATGTTACCAAGTTGCTGGTTGATTCTAAGCCTGAGTTTTATCGTATCCAGAATTTTATGCGTACTTTTTTGAGTTATTTGTGCAAAAAAGTTGAATTTTATAAAGGGGATGACCTTTTTGGCGCCAAAGACGTGGAAAAACAAATTAATCATATCTTTGAAAGCCATGTTTACATGAAATCTAAGGCCTATTTGATTATTGAGCCTACCGAGGGCCTCGTGGTCATTGATGTTAATAGCGGCGGTTTTAAGAAAAAAGTTAATCAGGAGGAGATGGCTTTTAAAGTAAATGGCGAGGCGGCAGTTGAGATTGCCCGACAGCTGGTCTTGCGCGATCTGGGCGGGATTATCGTCATTGATTTTATTGATATGGAACGCGAAGGCCATCGCCGGGAATTACTGAATATTTTAAAAAAGGCTTTAGAAACCGACCGGGCTAAGTACGATATCCTGGGGATCTCTAAATTTGGAATTGTGGAGATGACCCGCGAACGAATTCACAAAACAGTGCAGATGCTTTCTTTTCACCCTTGTCCGTATTGTAAGGGTAGAGGCAAGCTGCGCTCACCTCAAACTATGGGAATTTTTGCCTTAAAAGAGCTCAAGCGTTATCTTAAAGGTAAAACCCTAAAACAGGTCTCCGTAACTATGGCTAGCCCTGTAATCGATGAAATCCTAAAAGATAAGGAGGCCCTGCGCGCACTTGAGCACAGATACAGGACAAAGATTAACCTTATCGCAGACCCTACCGCGCACCTGGAAGACATCAAAATAGCTTGACCCTCAAATTCAACCGGTATATAATATAAAGTTCAAATCTAGGGGACGGTTCTGTTTTCCGGCACCTGATTTGAGGTAAAATAGAACCGTTTCCATTATTTTAATCACTTTTTTAGCCTGCCTGCCGGCAGGCAGGGAGGCAGTCAAATGTATGCGATTATTGAAGTTGGCTCTAAGCAGTACAATGTAAAGAAAGATGATATTATCGAAGTAAACAAGCAGGTGGTGATAAAAGGAGACAAGCTTATTATTGATAAGGTTTTATTGGTCTCCAAAGATAAAAAAGTTGAAATTGGCACTCCTTATGTTTTGGGCGCTAAAGTCGAGGCAGAAGTTTTAAAACAGACCTTTGGCGAGAAAACCACGGCTTTTAAGTACCGCCGGAGAAAAAATTCTCACTGGCAAAAGGGGCATCGCGCCCAGTTGACTGAACTTAAAATTAAATCTATTGAGTTAGGCCTATAATTAAGTGTTTATTGACAGCGCTAAAATTGAGATTCGCGCCGGAAGCGGCGGTAATGGCTGCCGCAGTATGTATCGGGATAAATATCAGCGCGCGGGAACTCCTGACGGCGGAGATGGGGGCAAGGGCGCCGATATTATTATTCAAGCGGACCGTAATCTGCTTACTCTGCTGGATTATCAACATCACCGGCATTTTTTTGGCAAGCACGGCGGGCATGGTTCCGGTAATCATAAAAGAGGCAAAGGCTCGCCGGATGTAATTATACGCGTGCCTTTAGGCACGATTATTAGAGACGCCGCCACGGATTCTATTTTACGCGATTTAGATATTGACGGGGATACGGTTATTATTGCCCGCGGCGGTAAAGGCGGCATCGGTAATTGGCATCGTAATGAGCCGACCCTGGGTGAGCCGGGTGAGAAAAAAATAATTACCCTGGATTTAAAGCTTTTGGCGGATGTGGCGGTAGTTGGGTTTCCTAACGCGGGTAAGTCCACTTTAATTACGGCAATTTCTAATGCCCATCCTAAGATTGCCGCTTATCCTTTTACGACGACGGGCCCGATTTTAGGCGTAGCGACAAGCACGCATAAAAAATTTGTAGTTGCTGATATTCCGGGATTAATTGAAGGGGCATCCGAAGGTCGCGGCCTAGGGGATAAATTTTTAAAGCATATCGAGCGGACTAAGGTTTTGATTCATTTAGTGGATATGGCCGGCTTTGAAGGCAGGGATCCGCTGGATGATTATAAAAAGATTAATCTGGAATTAAAGAATTACAGTAAAGAGGTTTATAAAAAGCCGCAAATTATCTGCGCCAATAAAATGGATATTGATGGAGCAGAAGCTAACTTAAAAAAGTTTAAAAAGTTAGTTAAAAAACCAGTGTACCCGATTTCAGCGCTTCAGAAAACTAATTTAGAGGAGTTAATTGATGCCGTCGCGGATAAATTATAAAAGAGTTGTGGTTAAGGTTGGCTCCAGTATTTTTGCCGCCGGTAAACCTAAGCCGGATGCTACTTTAGTCGCTAATATTGCCCAAGAGATCTCAAGTTTAATCAAGCAGGGCCGTGAGGTAGTGGTGGTTTCCTCAGGGGCCATTGCCATCGGCATGTCAATTTTAAAGCTAACCCATCGTCCGAAGGAGCTGGCCTATTTGCAGGCGACTGCGGCCATCGGACAGCCGGAGTTGATGCATACCTATAAATTGGCGTTTAATAAGCAGGGTATAAATTGCGCGCAATTGCTGCTGACTTGGGATGATTTTTCGGATAAACGTTACCAGAATGCCAAGAATACTTTGAATACTTTGCTCAAACTTAAAAGCGTGCCGGTGATTAATGAAAATGACACGGTGGCAACCGAGGAGATTAAGTTTGGGGATAACGATAAGCTCTCGGCTTTAGTTTCCATATTGGTTGATGCCGATTTATTGATTATTCTTTCGGATGTCGACGGGCTCCTGAATAAAGATAAAAAAGTTATTTGCCTGGTGCCAAAAATTACCGAAAGAATAAAATCCTTGGCCTGTCCGACTCGTAAAAAAACCTGCGTTGGGGGCATGATCACAAAAATTGAGGCTGCTCAGATTGCGGTCGGTTCTGGAATTCCTTGTGTAATTGCTAATGGAAAAAAGAAAGGTATTATTAGCCAAGTTGCTAAGAATCCTTTTAGCAGTGGAACAATATTTTTACCCAGAAAAAAATGACTCAGAATCTTAAGAAAGAGATAGAGGGTATTGCTAAGCAGGCTAAAACAGCATCCCGGCCGCTGGCTGTTTTATCTTCTAAAGAGAAGAATAAAGTGCTTAGCGCTATGGCGGCGGCGTTATTGAAGTATAAAGCGGTGATTTTAAAAGCTAATCGGAAGGATGTTGCCGCTTCTTCTAAGCAAAGTAAATCTTTTATCGACCGGCTTACTTTAAATCCGGCAAGAATTAAGCAGATGGCAGATTCGCTGCTGGATATTGCTAAGCTAAAAGATCCCAATGGTGAAATTTTGCGCGATTGGAAGGTGCCTAGCGGACTGCAAATTAAAAAGGTGCGTTGTCCGATCGGGGTAATTGCCATAATTTATGAGTCGCGTCCGAATGTTACCAGCGATTGTATCGGGCTGGGTTTTAAAAGCGGTAATTCCGTAATTTTACGCGGGGGAAGTGAAGCTCTGAATTCAAATTTGGCGATTTATAATCTGCTGGTTGATGTGCTAAAGGAGCACGGTATAGCCGAGGGGGCGATTAACCTAATTAAAACTAGCGACCGTAAAGCCGTGGATATTTTATTAAAATTAAATAACTATATTGACCTGGTGATGCCTCGCGGCGGAGAAGCTTTGATTGAAAGGGTAGTTAAGTCTTCGCGCATACCGGTGATTAAACATTATAAAGGAATATGCCATGTTTATGTCGATGAGTGGGCGGATTTAAATATGGCGGAAAAAATTTGTTTTAATGCCAAACTGCAGCGTCCGGGAGTTTGCAATGCCATGGAGAGCATGCTGGTGCAGCGGGATGTCGCGGTAAGATTTTTGCCGGGAATGCTGAAGAAATTCCAAGAGGCAGGAGTAGAGATTCGCGGATGCGCTTTTACCCGCAAAATAGCTAAATGGGCCAAGGCAGCCACGGAAAAAGATTATCGTACCGAATATCTTGATTTAATCTTATCGGTTAAAGTGGTTGATGATTTGGATGCGGCGATTGCGCACATCAATGATTATGGTTCGCACCATTCAGATAGTATTATTACGGATAATTCCGAAAATGCCGAGAAATTTTTAAAAAGCGTGGATTCAGCCTGTGTTTACCTGAACGCCTCAACTCGTTTTACCGATGGTAATCAATTTGGAATGGGGGCTGAGATTGGTATATCTACGGATAAGCTGCATGCCCGTGGGCCAATGGCTTTGGCGGAATTAACGAGTTATAAATATATGGTCTTTGGCTCAGGCCAAATCAGGCAATGAAGATCGGCATCCTGGGAGGAACATTTAATCCGGTGCATATCGGCCATTTGATTTTAGCTGAGGAAGCCAGGGAAAAGTTAGGGCTGGATAGAATTATTTTTATTCCCGCGGCTTTGCCTCCGCATAAAGATAATGTGGATATTGCTCCGGCAGTTGACCGTTTAAAAATGTTAAAAGGAGCAATTAGAGGGAATAAGTTTTTCGCGGTGTCCGATATTGAAATTAAGCGCCAAGGCCGTTCTTATACAATTGATACTTTAAAAGAGTTAAAGCATAAATTTACTCAGGATGAGCTTTATTTTATTATTGGCTCTGATCTGCTTAAGTACTTAAATGAGTGGAAGGATCTTAACGAAATAAATAAAATGGTAAAGTTTGTGGCGGCTACGCGTCCGGGATATCCGCTGGAGAAGATACCGGCTTATATTCAGACATTGGCTATCCGGGCGGTGGATATTTCGGGTTTTGAAGTCCGGCAGTGTATTAAAGAAAATAAATCTTTTAAGTATTTGGTGACGGATAGGGTTTTTGATTATATAAATAAGAGGAAACTGTATAAATGAAAATAAAGATCGCTCCGTCGATATTATCAGCAGATTTTTCTAAACTTGCCGCTGAACTTAAGAGGGTCCAGCGGGCGGGAGCGGATTTAATCCACGTGGATGTGATGGATGGCCACTTTGTGCCGAATATTACCATTGGCCCGGTGGTGGTAAAATACATGCGTCAAGTGACCAAGCTTCCACTGGATGTGCACTTAATGATTGAGAACCCCGCTAAATATCTCGGCGCTTTTGTTAACGCGGGGGCGGATATGATTACCGTGCATATTGAAACCGTTAGCTTAAAAGAGTTAGCCGCTATGGCTAAGGGATTAAAGGGGAGGAAAGTTAAACTGGGGATCTCTTTAAACCCGGGTACAGCTTTAGAAAAGATTAAGAAAGCATTGCCGTTGGTAGATTTCGTTTTAGTTATGTCAGTTAATCCGGGTTTTGGCGGACAGGCCTTTATTCCGGGGGCAATCAATAAAATAAAACAGCTGCGGGCAATTTTTAAGAAAGATATTTCGGTTGACGGCGGGATAAATAAACTTACGGCGAAACTGGTCAAGGATGCCGGAGCCAATGTTTTGGCAGCCGGTTCATATATTTTTGGGGCAAAGAATACTAGAAAAGCAATTAACAGTTTAAGATAAAATAGGAGATTTCGATGAGTAATACCGTTT
>ERZ1292640.2887-Hain-H43-02um-R1-2887-length-13591-cov-14_pt1 | contig 13591 bp, 13 predicted proteins | sample MGYA00564404_ERZ1292640 | MGnify/ENA primary metagenome ERZ1292640 (study PRJEB36523, sample SAMEA6512636) | groundwater metagenome | collected 2019-01-08 | study: AquaDiva: Metagenomics assemblies of 32 groundwater samples
TCAATTGCGATAAGTAAGCAATTGAGAGACGGAGCGCGACGGCGCGAGTCGGGGTAGCACAAATTTTCAGCAGAAAATTATGCGTGACCGCGAGTAATTACGTAGACCGTAGCTTTAGCGAAACAGAAGAGTTGTGACCAATTCTCGGCAGCCCGATGAAACTGTATAATACAAATATATGATAGGAAATCTTCCCGCAATACCAACACCAGAAACTCAAAAGATAGACAAAGAAACGGTTATAAAAGCCTTGCGCGGCGATAATGGCCGAATAAGCCCCGAAACCATGAGATTAGTGGAGGCTTGGACCATACAGCGCGAGGTCGAAACAGAGAGAGACCCCGCAAACGCAAGCAGGGCTATCTTTGAGGGAGAACGCGCGGAATTGTATCTTGCCGTGGGAGACAGGGGAGAAGCCCTGGAGTGCTTTAGACAAGCGTTATATATAGCAAGACAGGAAAAAAGTGAGGGTGTTTATAAACAAATAGTGGAAAAGGTTGACAATTTTGGACTTGGAGAAGACTTCTTTTCTTTGTAGTTCAGGATGTAGTAAAAAATAATTATGGCAATCTTGTTTATTTTTGGAGCATTTCTAGCCACACTGATTGGCGGTTTTTTGGGCATCCGTTTTAGGGATAATTTGCATCTTGTCTTAGGTTTTACCGCGGGTGTTTTGGTAGCGGTGGTTTCTTTTGATATTTTTCCGGAAATAATAGAAATGACGGAAAGAATCGGAGTCGCGCCGATTTTGCCCATGGTTGCCTTTGTCGCCGGCTTTTTTATTTTTCACATAGTTGAAAAACTTTTTTTGGTTCACCATACGCACGAATCCGGGTACGAACCGCATCATCATCCAGCAATAGGAGTATTGTCTGCGTTTGCTCTTACTTTTCACACGTTTCTGGACGGCTTGGCCATAGGACTTTCTTTTCAAGTTAATCTGGCTCTTGGTGTTGCCGTCGGGTTAGGCATTATCGCCCACGGATTTTCTGATGGCCTAAACTCTGTTTCTTTGATGCTTGTGCACGGCAATAACTTGAAAAAAACTTTTCGCATGCTTTTTTTAAACGCCACCGCCCCGCTTTTGGGCGGTCTGGTTTCGGTTTTTATTTCTTTGCCCGATAAAACACTTTTGCTTGCGGTCGGTTTTATCGGCGGGTTCCTTCTTTACATAGGAGCGTCCGACATTTTGCCCGAAGCGCACAGCAAGAATTCTTCCTACAAAACCATTTTGGCCACATTAGCCGGGGTGCTGTTTATTTTCGTGATTACTCAATTGCTTTAAAACATCAGATCCTGTTTTTGTTTGGGTTTTTTGGTCCAAATGGTAAGATGTTGAAATATCTCATGCGTTTTAGTTTTTCATTACTATTTTTGGTTTTATTTTTAGGAACGGCTAATTTTGCCATGGCAGCTACTCCCGTGATAGAAAATTCCGGGTTTGTGCCTAACAATATTTGGTTTTCAAAGACGCCGTCGGTTGTCGGGGAAAAAGTGGAAATTTATACTCTCGTATGGAACGCGAGCAAAGAGGATATCTCCGGAACAGTTTCTTTTTTTGACAATGATTCCGTTGTCGGCAAAGAGAAATTTGTCTTGGCCGGTGAAGGAAGCTCCAAGGTGTTGTCCGTGCCGTGGACGGTTGGCGACGGATATCACAAAATTTACGCTCAAATAACGGACAGTTCCGGAGCGCCCCGCGGCAAATCGGCTGTGGCTGTTCTCTTGCAATATGCGAAAACTTCTGAAAAGGAGAATTTTATAAGCGTACCCGCATCCGCGTCTGTGTCTGCGTCCGAAAATGGCAATTTGTCTCAAACAGCCACCGGTTATGTTGATGAAAAGATAAATTTTGCCAAAGATTATATTGAGGTAAATTTGCCCAAGCCTGTAACCGGCACGGTGAAATTTGTTGCCGGGAATATCGAAGATGTCCGCGTGGGGGCCAATTCGTGGACAGACCAAACAATAAAAAAACTGCAAAAAGATTTAAAACCCGGCGCAATCAGCGCGAGTAGTGTTGGCAATACGGGCAAAGACGACGAAAGTACGCCATCGGAAGATTTTGGAGTAGAGCGCCCATTTAAATACGTGGCGCTTGCTGTTCTTTCCGCGGGGAATTTTATTTTAGACAATGGCTGGGTTTTTTACGGCGCTATTCTCTTTTTTGCCTTTTTTGTTTTGAGGTTTATTAAGCGAAAATTCTTTTTTTAGAACGCAAATAGTGAAAATTACAATGTGTGTGAATATGTTAAAAAAAGCGATATACTGGCGCAATGTCCGCGTTTAAATTTTCTATAGACAAAAAACTAAACGGAGCGCTTGGCCGAGCTGGCGTATTAAACACACCACATGGTTTTATTGAAACACCGGCTTTTGTGGTGGTGGGGACGAAGGGGACGGTAAAAGCGCTATCTCCCGAGCAAGTCGCCTCGCTCGGCGCGCAAGTTGTATTGGCGAATACCTACCATCTTTATTTGCAACCCGGCGCGGAAACCGTGGCCGCGGCGGGAGGTTTGGGCAAATTTATGAATTGGAATGGTCCGACCATGACCGATTCGGGCGGTTTTCAGGTGTTTTCGCTAGGCGCTGGTTTTGGAAATAAGGACAGCAAAATTTCAAAAGAAAGAGAAAGAACCACAGTGGAAGAAAAAATCTATTCTAGTATTCTTAAGAATACTAGAATAGATTGCGAAGAAAATAATTTAGATTTATCGGAAATAACTGGAAAGTTGGCCAAAATTGACGAGGATGGAGTAACTTTCAAATCTCATATTGACGGTAGTGAGCATAGATTTACACCAGAAAGCTCAATACAAATACAGCATAATATTGGCGCCGATATTATTTTTGCTTTTGACGAATGCACCTCACCTACCGCTTCTTACGAATATCAAAAAGAAGCGATAGGGCGCACGCACGCTTGGGCCCGACGATCTCTTTTGGAACACAAGAGATTGTCGGGTAAACCATTAGTTCGGGCGTTATTTGGTGTGGTTCAGGGTGGGCGCTATCGGGACTTGAGAGAAGAAAGCGCCAAAATACTTTCAAGAATGGAGCTTGCCCGACCTGATAGTAGTCGAAGCGGGTTTGACGGTTTCGGCATTGGTGGATCGTTTGAAAAGGAGGATATGTATAATGCTGTCGGCTGGGTGAACAAAATTTTACCGGAAGATAAGCCGCGGCACCTTCTCGGAATAGGCGAACCGGCTGATTTGTTCGGGGGCATAGAAAATGGCGTGGATTTGTTTGATTGCGTGGCGCCGACGAGGCAAGCCCGCAACGGTACTCTTTACACCAAAAACGGCAGGATAAATATCTTAAACGCGAAATTTACGCAAGATTTTACGCCGGTTGATTTGGGATGCGATTGTTATACGTGCAAAAACTATACACGCGCTTATGTGTCGCACCTCTTCCGCGCTAAAGAAATGTATGCCGCCACCCTTGCATCAATTCACAATCTTTATTTTATCGTGAATCTAGTGAAAAAAATCCGCCAGTCAATTTTAGACGACAGATTTTTTGAGTACAAAGAAGAATTCCTAACGAGATATAAACACATTTCGCTGAATTGAAGTTGACGGATTGAGATAATACATGCTATATTAACCGTCAGTTCGCCAAACCAGAGGAGAGAGGAAATGGAACAAGAGAAGAGGCAGATTCTGTTCACGGTTGCTGTGTTTGAGGGCGCGCAATTTAAACGTACGTTTATCTTAAACGCTTATGTCAGTAAAGAACAAGCAGAAATCCTTAATTCAAAAGACGGGAGATCAGCAAAAGTGCGGGCTGAAATTCAGGCCCATATTGCAGACGCATTCAGTCTCAATCATGGGTTCACTGCGGAAAAAGGATATTATGTCCGAATTGATCCATACGAACTTGTCTCGGTGGATATTTCCGAATTAGGGAAATAGAGACCCAAAACGGCAGAAATACAAATTTGTCCGCCCAGAAATCCTGTCAGTCAACGGCGGGGTTTTATTTTTTTGCTATGGTTTACTTATAATAATGAATAAATTTAAATTAAAAACTACATTTAAGCCTGCGGGTGATCAACCAGTAGCTATCAGTAAGCTTGTTGACGGATTAAAAAAGGGGATGAAAAAACAGACCCTTTTGGGTGTGACCGGTTCGGGCAAAACTTTTACTATGGCTAATGTGATTGCCCAAATAGGGAAGCCGACACTTGTTATCGCGCACAATAAAACACTTGCCGCCCAGCTGGCGCAAGAATATCGTGAATTTTTTCCCGAAAATGCCGTGCACTATTTTGTTTCCTACTACGACTTCTATCAGCCGGAAGCGTACATGCCGATTACCGATACATATATAGAGAAAGATGCTCAAATAAACGAGGAGATAGACAGGTTGCGTCATGCTTCAACGCAAGCTCTTCTTTCAAGGCGAGATGTGATTATTGTCGCGTCCGCGTCTTGTATATATGGCTTGGGTAGTCCAGTGGAGTATGAAAAAGAGAATATAAAAGTTTCACTTGGCGACAAAATTTCAAAAACAGATTTCATGCGCCGTCTGGTGGCGATTCATTTTGAACGGACCAACGCTGACCTTACCCCGGGAATCTTTCGTTCCGTAGGCAACCGGGTGGAAATTATGCCAATTTCGGAAAAATTTGTTTGGAACATGGAATTTGAGGCGGACAAAATAAACTCTATTATAAAAGTTGATCCTGTTTCGCAGAAAATTATCGACGGCGGCGTGAGAAACATCTTTCTTTTTCCGGCCAAGCATTTTATTACGGAAAAAAGTGAGCGCAAACGCGCAATCCTGGATATTGAACGTGAACTGAAAGTGCGGTTAAAAGTGTTTGAAGCGGAAGGGAAATTGCTTGAAGCGGAAAGATTGCGCCGACGTACCAAGTATGACTTAGCCATGATACGCGAAGTTGGTTACTGCTCTGGGATTGAAAATTATTCCCGCCACCTTTCCGGCAAGCTGCCGGGTGAGCCCCCGGAAACGCTTTTATCATATTTTCCGCACAAGAAAGACGGTTCGGCCGACTTTCTTTTAATAATAGACGAATCGCACGTAACCCTACCACAGCTTGGAGGTATGTATAACGGTGATGCTTCGCGCAAAAAGACGCTTGTGGAATTCGGGTTCAGATTACCAAGCGCCATGGATAATCGGCCACTCAAGTATGCTGAATTTGAAAAAAGGGTTGGAGAGACGATTTATACCTCTGCCACGCCAAGTGAGACGGAAATCAAAGAAAGCTCTCAAATTGTAGAGCAAATAATTCGCCCCACGGGGCTTGTTGATCCGGATGTTGTGATTCGACCAATTCTCGAAAAAGGGAAATATGGTGGCCAGGTTCACGATTTTATAAATGAGGCAAAAGTTGAAATCAAGAAAGGCGGGCGAGTTTTAGCAACAACCCTTACCAAGAAAATGGCGGAAGATTTAAGCGCGTATTTAAAAGACGCGGGAATAAAATCGGAATATTTGCACAGTGAAATAAAAACCATTGAACGCATCGGAATTTTGACCTCGTTTAGGAAAGGCAAGTTTGACTGTTTGGTTGGGGTAAATCTTCTTCGCGAGGGTTTAGATTTGCCGGAGGTTACTTTTATCGGAATATTGGATGCCGACAAAGAAGGATTTTTGAGAAGTGAAGTGTCACTTATTCAAACTATAGGTCGCGCGGCGCGCAACTCGGCTGGGCGGGTAATCCTTTACGCTGATAAAATAACGGGTTCTATAAAGAGAGCTCTGGAAGAAACAAACCGACGGCGCGCCATTCAGGTCGCTTACAACAAAAAGCACAACATAACTCCAACGACGATAAAAAAGAAAATTCACGATATCATGGAACATTTGGAAACAGAACACAAAAAAGCAGTCGGGAACATTATTTCAATCGATAAATATCTTTTCGAAAAAAATCCAAAGAAATTTATTAAAGACAAAGAACACGCCATGTCCGACGCGGTTAAGGTTTTAGACTTCGAGACGGCAGCAATATTACGAGATGAGATAAAAGTTCTAAAAGGTATGGTTACCACGGACGATAAAATAGGCAAAAAGTAGGCGATGTCCCGTAGTGAGCTTTGCTCTACTACTGAGACGAAACCGCAGCAATCATTCGAGACGAAATATATAAGCTAGAAGGCACGGGCCCCAAAGCACGCAAACCTCGCATCCGCAAACCATTTTCCGGAAATTAAAAACGGGAACCATAGGTTCCCGTCTATACTGGGGGTCGCTTTTCAGCGGACCAGTTCAGTCACTGCAGAACGGACTCGTTGTAGAAGTGGACGTTTAGGACTTTTCACTTCTTTAATCAGCGCCATGCCGATTTTGGCCGGAATGAAACAACGTATTTGCGATGCAGCTAAATCAAGCCATCGGTAACTTTGTCCGTGCAATGGCGCGGCCATTGATCCAATCCTCGGGTTTTCGCCATCGTAGCTAGATTCACACACGATGTTGAAATGGCTTGGTCTGACGGTATCATACTCCACGCCGATTGTGCTTGCTGGCAAGGCAGATTTATTTTGAAGGTGGCGGATATTGTTCACAACCTCAATCAGATCCGTCACGCGATGCCATCCCCAATTCCTCGCCTCATCATCATTTTGGAAATCAAAACGATAAATCGGGGGCATTACCATCTTCGCTTTCTTCGCTTCGAACGTCATGATTATCTCCTTGTCGCCTATATGGCGACTGTTTAGGCGATTGACCGGAATGATCAATCAAAGTTTATAATAGCACTTTTAATTCTTATTGTCAAGGACTGTGTAAACATGCTATAGTGTCTCCACACACCCCCTCTACGAATAGATGCGGGGCGATTTTAGTTGTTAGCCCTAAGCTTACAGATTTTAGGAATGTAAAAGTATTAATTATCCGCTATCGCTGGAAATTAATACTTTTACAAACTAAGGGAAACTCTAAAGAAAAAATTAAAAAATGAAAGATGACAACAAAAAACAAGCAGGAAAACTAATTGTCCGTGGTGCCCGCACCCACCCCAGTAGTACAGCGGGGCTGACTACGGGGCAGGCAATCTCAAGAGGAAGTGGCTTGCTCGTTGTTCGTGGTGCCCGCACCCATAATTTAAAGGATATAACGGTATCAATGCCGCGGAATAAATTGATTGTGTTTACGGGGCTTTCGGGTTCGGGCAAAAGCTCGCTTGCTTTTGATACCATTTTTGCCGAGGGCCAGCGCCGGTATGTGGAGTCGCTTTCGGCCTATGCCCGTCAATTCTTAAATCAGATGCAGAAGCCTGATGTGGATGAGATTGTCGGTTTGTCGCCCGCAATTTCTATTGACCAGCGGTCTGCCGGCCGGAATCCCCGTTCTACTGTGGCGACTATTACCGAAATCTACGACTATCTGCGCGTTCTCTACGCCCGCGTCGGCAAGCCCCATTGCCTTATTTGCGGAGATCGAATAAAACGGCTATCCAATGAAGAGATTTTGAATTTTGTTCTGGATAAAATACGAGTCACCGATAAAAAACGGGGAACTAAAAAAGTTTTAGGGGTTAAATACTCAACAGACAATATACAAATTTTTGCGCCAATAGTGCGCGGCAGAAAAGGGGAATATTATCAATTACTTTACGACATGTTGGGTAAGGGGTTCACCAGGGCGCGTATTGATGGAAAATTATACAACCTAAGAGAACGAATAGAATTAAGTAGATACAAAAAACACGAAATATCCTTTTTGGTGGACGAAATCGGAATCGATGGGCTTATCGGGAAAAAAGACGGAGTCATCCGTCTCTCTGAAGCGCTGGAAAAAGCGTTACACGAAGCAGATGGTTTGGTGCTCGTTAATATTTTAGGCGAGGAATTTCTGATGTCTTCGAAATTTTCCTGTCCTAAAGACGGATTTTCGTATCCCGAAATAGAACCGCGCCTATTTTCTTTTAATTCGCCGTACGGCGCGTGCGAGGCTTGTCACGGGCTCGGTACAGAGTATTTCATGGCGCTAGATCCGTGCGAAGTCTGTCTGGGGAAACGGCTTCGCAAAGAAGCGCTTTCCGTCTTTTTGCAAAGACAGCGCGGAAAAGACGCAGAACGTACACGGAATGACGCGGAAAGGAAATTCAACAAGATAAATATCGTTGACCTAACTGAATTTTCAATTAAGGAGGCAAAGACATTTTTTAATAATATTGATTTAACACCCCAAGATCGGGAAATCTCCTCGGTTGTTGTCCGTGAAATTGAATCACGACTGGATTTTCTTTTGAACGTCGGGCTTGACTATCTTTCGCTTGACCGACGCGCCACCACGCTCTCGGGCGGTGAGTCGCAGCGTATTCGCCTGGCTTCGCAGCTTGGTTCGCGGCTAGTGGGCGCGCTTTATGTTCTAGACGAGCCGACCATTGGACTTCATCAGCGTGACAACGAACGGCTCATAAAAACCTTGACCGAGCTTCGGGATCTGGGTAATACCATAATTATAGTTGAACATGACGAAGACACCATTTATTCCTCCGATTACATTGTTGATATCGGTCCGGGAGCGGGAATACACGGTGGGAACATTGTGGTAGCGGATGACCTGGAAAAACTTTTGACCGCAAGAACTAACCCTTCAAAATCAATAACCCTTGATTATTTGCGTGGTGATAAAAAAATTGATGTACCGAAAAAACGCCGGAGCAAAGAAATGGGAACGCTTCGAGTTGGGAGCGGGGAAGTTTTTAACATAAAAAACATGAATGTTGATATTCCTCTCGGGCGGCTTATTGGTATTACCGGTGTTTCCGGTTCGGGCAAGTCATCGTTTATGTACGAAATTTTGTATAAAAATCTGCGGGGGCGTTTTGAGTTTAAGCACAGAACCGCTAAGCTTTTCAATTGCTCTTCATTTACAGGCACAGAATACCTATCCAGAGTTATTCTTATAGACCAATCTCCAATTGGCCGTACCCCCCGTTCCAACCCTGCCACATATACCGGCTCTTTTACCTTTATTCGCGAGCTATTTGCCGAATCAGAGGAAGCGCGGCTTCGCGGCTGGAAAGCCAATAGATTTTCATTTAACGTAAAGGGCGGGCGGTGCGAGGCTTGTCAGGGGAACGGCGAAATTGCCGTAGAGATGCATTTTTTGCCTACAATTTATGTAATGTGTGATGTCTGCCAAGGGAAGCGTTTTATGAAAGAGACGCTAGAAGTTAAATACAAGAAAAAAAATATTCACGACGTGCTCAAAATGACGGTAGAAGAAGCAGAAGATTTTTTTCAGGATATTCCGCAGATTTATGACCGATTGAGCACGCTCATGGAAGTCGGGCTTGGGTATTTAGAACTCGGGCAATCAGCCACGACACTTTCCGGCGGGGAAGCTCAAAGAGTTAAAATATCTTCTGAACTATATCGACCTCATTTAGAAAAAACCATTTACCTTTTAGACGAACCGACTATAGGGCTTCACTATGAAGATGTAAAAAAACTTATTGAAATTTTGCAAAAATTGGTTGATAAAGGAAATACTGTAATGTTGATTGAGCATAACATGGATATTTTGAAAAGTTGCGATTATATAATTGATATTGGTCCGGAGGGTGGCGCGGGTGGGGGGAAAATCGTTGCTCGGGGAACTCCGGAAGAAATTGCGGGGCAGAAACAATCATATACTGGGCAGTACTTAAAAAAAGTTTTGCGTAAGCAATAGAATTAAAAAATCCGCGCTTATGCGCGGACTCGACCAGTTTGGGGGAAAACTTTCCTCTTTTTTCTCTTTGTTTCCTTTGGATTTTGGATTTCCAAGAGCTTGCTTATCCCCTGGAGGTATTTTTCAACCCTTTTCACTTCTAGTTCGCCAACATGCCCATTTACCTTGAGCTCAATTCTATCTTTATTATTTAATCGAGCCGATACTACCATTGTCGTGATTTCACGTTTTGTTTTCCCCACCATGTCCGAATGGCATAAATCAGGGCATCTTCCATGCCTAATTTCGGCCATATAGAGTTCAAACAAATCTCCACTATCGTGCCGTAGCACGATACAACTCCCGTTTCTGGTGTCGTGGTGGTAGAGCGTAACCGGTGGTTCTTTTTTCCACATTCGTTATTTCCTCACTGCTTGTTTTGAACATAAAACAAAAAAATACCTTGCGGTATTCACTAATCGCAATATACTATAAAGCCAACAATATATCAACCCCATTAAAAGCAAGTCGTCCCCAGGTGACCGTAGCACTCGCTTGCTAGCGAGGGTGGCTCCTAACGGAACCAAGATTCATAAAATATGGAATACAACGATTTTAAAAAATTAAAATTACCCGATTCCCCGGGTGTTTATATGTTTATGAAAGGGAAGGATATTTTATACATAGGCAAAGCCACTTCGCTTCGAGCACGCGCAAGAAGTTATTTTTCCAAGGACATCGTCTTCACTCGAGGAGCGCATATTGAGAATATGGTTCGCCTGTCAAAGACCGTTCGGGCGAAAACAACTGACTCTGTCCTTGAAGCGCTGGTTTTAGAATCTTATTTGATCAAGAAACATAAGCCGAAATATAATACGGACGAAAAAGACGACAAAAGTTTTAATTTTATAATTATCACCAAAGAAGCATTCCCTCGCATTCTAATTGTTCGCGGCAGAGATTTGTTGGGAGAACTAAAAACTAAAAACTATAAACTAAAAACTAGCTTCGGTCCTTTCCCAAAAGGGGGAGAATTGCGCGAAGCCATGAAGATAATCCGCAAAATTTTTCCATTTCGCGATAGGTGCTTGCCTGCGTTACAAGGTTCGACCTTGGGAATTCAAAAAGGTCGAACCTTTGTGAGTAGCAAACCATGTTTCAATCGCCAGATAGGATTGTGCCCCGGGGTGTGTTCCGGAGAAATCTCAAAACAGGATTATTCCGCGCAAATTCGCAATTTGAAACTTTTTCTTGAAGGCAAAAAGAAAACAGTTGTGAAAAATCTTGAGAGAGAGATGAAAACGGCCTCCAACAATCATCTTTTTGAGCGCGCCGGAGAATTGAAGCAGATGCTGTTTTCATTAAACCATATCCAGGATGTGGCGCTTATAAAAAGAGAAATGAGGGGATGGCAAAGAGAGGAGAGCGAAATTTTTCGCATTGAATCCTATGACGCGGCGCATTTGTCGGGGAAAAACAGCGTGGCGGTGATGACTGTGATTGAAAACGGCGAGGTGAATAAAAACGAATACCGGAAATTTAAATTGCGCGGGACGGCGGGGGCGGACGATCTGGCTTCTCTTCGTGAAGTATTGCGCCGACGTTTTAATCACTTTGAATGGCGGATGCCCAATATTGTCGTGGTTGACGGCGGAGTCAACCAGAAACGGCGCGCCGAAAAAACGCTTAAAGAAATGGGAATATCAGTGCCGATTGTTGCGGTGGTAAAAGACGAATTTCACAAGCCACGGGGAATTTTGGGCGAAATGGTTCTTGTCCGCGCTCACGATAGGGCTATTTTGCTCGGTAATAGCGAAGCGCACAGGTTTGCCATTAAATATCATAGAGAGCTTCGCGATAAGTTATTTACACATAAATAAACCTCTTTATTCGCCAATTCGCGAGAATTGGCGAATAAAGGATGGGGGTGTATAATATTAAGATGAAACGATGGTCAATTATATTTAAGATTTTAGGCAATATAAATCGCCTAAAAATTGTCAGTATTCTTAATGAAAAAGGCGGTATGTATGTAGGTGATATAGCCACCAAGCTTGATATTTCTATTAAAGCTACTTCTAAACATTTGATTCTATTCGGCAACTTAGATGTTTTGGAATACAAAGGACAGTCCGGGCATGTTTTATATTATATTAATCCGGTCATGCCGGAAGATATTAAAAAAGTTTTGAAGTTATTTCTTAAATAATAAAAAAGTGATAAGTATCTTGACTCTTATTCTCCAATTCGCGCGAATTGGAGAATAAGAATTGCTTGGTAATAATGAGTAGTACCGGTTTGTGGGTAAATCTGGTATGGGATAAGAATTTTGCAAAAAAATAAGCCGCGGATTGGCGGCTCATGAATCGTGATTTTTACTTGGGCTGATTTTTCCCGATATCTTTCAGCCACATTACCCCTTCTTGTTCTTGTTGTCGTGCTTGTCGTGCGGCTTGTTCTTTTGTGAACGTGTTGAGCGTTCTTTTCAACAGCGCCGTTTCTTTTCGATTTAGGTGTACGAAAACTCCCCATCGATTGCCAATCCGCCTTTGGTTTACTACGAGCGGCCAGCGTTTTCTTTGCTTGCCGTTAGGCCTACGCGAGACACAGAGCATCATCCCTCCACCCCTCGTTTCAAATGCCACTACCTCGGTACCAGTACGGTCCAACGGGTATCTACAGGCAACGACTACACCGGCTTCTTTTCTACCGAGATTCCTTTTCATTTAACTTTCTCCTGATTTCCATCAAGCGACGATCAGTCTATAGAATAGACTGGAAACGTCTATAACTACCATAAAGCTATAAAAGTTTTTAAAATAAGTCAATGCTGATATAATAAAACCATGTCACAAATTAGAGTCGGAGTACTGCGCGGGGGTATGGGTGATGAATATGACATTTCTCTTAAAACCGGAGCGGAGGTGTTAATGCATTTGCCGAAAGAAACATATAAACCAGTCGATATTTTTGTCGACCGTGACGGTGTGTGGCATGTAAACGGCTTGCCACGAGAGCATGGGGAAATAAATCATATGGTTGATGTGGTGTGGAACGCGCTTCATGGCGAATATGGCGAAGACGGCAAGGTTCAGCAGATTTTGGAGGCGCACGGAGTTCCTTATACAGGTTCTCGGGTGCAACCATCGGCGGTCGGGATGAACAAAATTCTTGCTAAAGAAACAGTAAAAAAATATGGCGTTGAGTCGCCCTATTATCAGACGATTACCCGCGAGGAATACGAGGGGAGTAACCCTCACGAACTTTTCAGACGTGTTCTTTTGCCGGTTGTTGGGAAACCATTATCGGGCGGGTCTTCGCTCGGTACTTTTTTCGCGGACAACATGGAAGATTTATGGGCTGGTGTTTTGGAATCACTTGAACATGGCGATACCGTTATTCTTGAGCAATATATAAAAGGCAGGGAAGCGACCGTAAGCGTAGTGGATGATTTGCGTGGCATGGATTACTACGCTCTTTTACCGATCGAGATAGAAAGACTTCCGGGGAGCAAGGTATGGGGTTATGAGGAAAAATATAACGGGGAAACAGTTGAACGCTGCCCCGGCAGATTTAGCTCTTCCGAAAAAAAAGAACTTGAACAGTTGGCAACCTTGGCGCATCAAGTCATAGGAGCGAGGCATTATTCACGTTCTGACTTTATTGTCAACAAAGACGGGATTTATTTTTTGGAGATTAATACCTTGCCAGGGCTTACATCGGAATCACTTATGCCGAAAGCGCTTGAAGCAATAGGCATGAGTTTCCCGCAATTTTTGGACCACATCATCAAGCTTGCGCTCAAGTCGTAAAACTTGTAACGTAAAGCTTGTAACTTTTTGGCATTGTTCTTCCAAGCCACAAGCTACGTGCCAGGAGTTTTAAGAACAAGGGCCTTTAGCTCATCTGGTAGAGCGCCTCATTTGCAATGAGGAGGTAAGCGGTT
>ERZ1292640.957-Hain-H43-02um-R1-957-length-23902-cov-5_pt2 | contig 13585 bp, 14 predicted proteins | sample MGYA00564404_ERZ1292640 | MGnify/ENA primary metagenome ERZ1292640 (study PRJEB36523, sample SAMEA6512636) | groundwater metagenome | collected 2019-01-08 | study: AquaDiva: Metagenomics assemblies of 32 groundwater samples
TGACCTCACGGTCCTGTACAAAACCCCACCCACGCTCTGGGTCGCGGTACAAATCGGTGTATCAAGTACCACATCATGACCAGAATAATCAGACGAGCTGCCCGACTCACTTGGATGATTTAACCCAAGATAATGCCCTATCTCATGACCGATGGTGGCGCCCATCTCGTTAAATGCGCTTTCCTGGCTTGTCAGCGGGCACACGGAGCTACCGGAGCAATTTGGGTTAAACGTATCCAACTTGTCGAAGCTTGAAAATATAAGACCACTTATTTCCGTGCCATTAACCATCGGACCACCAATCGCACCAGCAAGGCCTAGGATGGTGAGGTTGGAATTCAGGTCAGAGCTATTGATCGTTGAGACGAGGAAAATATTCAGCGCCTTTCCTTCCGTTGAAGACGGCACGAGGGCACTTCCGGTCTTAAACATATTGCCGATGCTGTTTAAAGAAACATTTGCATATGCATCGCCACCAGACTCGCAAGTCCATTCAAGAACATTGATGCTACCAACTTTTACGCCGCTGGCGGACTGAGACAAATAGCTATGCACCATCGAAAGCAATGTATCTAGATTCTGCTGCCCTTTTATCGTGCGTGATGCGGTAATGTTTTTTGAACCAACAAGTATAATGTTCAAGTCCAAGGCACCGCTCACACTCGCAGAAGTGTCTTGCTTCTTTAGGATAGAAACCTTAAGCCCGGACTCCAGCCCATCCGTGACACTGGAGTAGTCGCTGGCGAGCAGAACATATTTTGCAGTGTACGTAACTCCATACCGGAGCCTTGCCGGAGAACCTTGAAAGAAATTCGTGTTAAAAGCACATGCCTCTGAAAGCTGCGTCGGTGGAGTGCTGCCGCCCCCCCAGTTACATGTCGGGAAAGTGGCCGTGCTTGAATAGCCGAAAGCCGCTACCTGGTGCTGCTCCCAATGCGATCGGTCCGTGAATGCGCTCGGCCAGCTTATCTTGCACTGAGAATTTGCAGTGCATAACCCATTCGTGCAAGTGTAATAACCACTGGCCGCGCAGTCACCGCCGCTACCAGCCCTTGCGAGATTTACATACTCGTTAGTGCCGTCCGAGAGATATACAAGCACGGGATAAGCACTTCCTGAAATCGACGTGGATGGAAAATCTGTTATCTCTGCAACTAGCGAAAGCGATCCAAGCGGTCCAAGGTCTTCAAGCATAGGGATTGAAATTGAAATCTCCCTGGCCGCGGTGGCGGCCTGCGAAAGCCCGGTCACCGGGCCACTGGTGGTATAGGTTTCTTTTGTTACCGTTACCGTTCCTTCATGATTTGAGGCACCGGCTCCAGTGACGTTAGGCACCCACGATGTTCCACTTAGCAGCTCGCACTGGCCGGAGGTGATGTTCGAGGATGTGCCGCTTTCTGATTCCTCTGTCTTTCCGCAGCCAGTGGAAACAACAAGCCCGCACATAGCTAATACCAAAAACAACTCCAATGAACCGCACTTGCGAATCCGCAAATTTTGGATAATCCCTTGCCAAACTACATTACCTGCAACAAGACGTGCCACTATTCGGTGATTCCCCGAAGCGACAGGACACCAGTCCTGCACACTCAGGCTCCCTTCAAATAAGTTTATTCTATCATAATTATCGACCTATTTTGTCTATTATTTAGTTGTTATTTAATATGTGTGTCACTATAGACACCGCGTGGCTTCAGACATACATGTGGTGCGGCTTAGCGTAACACGAGTTGCAGGTGTGTTCGATCTGGCAATCCGATTCAGAAAAGGTTTCCTCGATCACATGATCTAGATATTGGCGTATTCAACTAGTGCTTCAATGGCTTCTTTTTTCCTATTGTAGTCTGGCATCTTGTTATGTGACTCAAGCTCCATACATGCATATGAAAGGTTGCTGATTAGTAATTTAGCAGAAGGAGATTTTGAGCTAGAATTTTTGGCAAACAATGGCACCCCACACGCGGCAAGCGCCTCCTAATCCGGCTTAGATGATTCGGCCTCGTACATTACCTATATTATACCAGCATTATACTTGTAATATTCTATGAAATTTCGACACCGACACTAAAATAAGTTGACCTTCGCACACTAACCGGATGAGACTTAAAATACTGGAGAATATATGCTTAAAAAAACTGTCCTTGTAACCATGTTGTTGGCGTTAGCAATATTTTCAGCAAACTGCGGCGGGAAAGTAAGCGATGAGGAAAAGACGGATGCTGCAAACATCGCCGCAGGATTAGCAGGAGGAATGATTTCAACAACCGACAGCAGCAGCTCGATGCTAAAAGCCAAGGACAATGATGTATCCACCATGGTTAGTGAAATGCGAAATATTGTAGAAGGAGCCATCTGGCTCGGGCAATTACGACTGGAAAGCCTACATGCAAACAATCTTACAATTCCCACACAAACCTGCAGCGCCTTGAGCAATACAACAACTGGCACTGCGAGCTGTACAAGCTCGTGCCCGACTGCAAGCAGTTTTAAGCTCGGTTGCTCTATACAAGACGGTAAAACCTCTACATGCAACAAGGTTATCTATACTTTTAACAGCACCTCTTTCTCCGTGACGATGGACTACGATGGAATCTCAGGCACTAGTGAGAGCAATTACACAGGAACACTCGGGGTTTCGCTTACCTTGAATACAAATGTGACAGGAGGAGTACTGGACGGGAAACTGCTAGAATGCTCAATGAGTTTTTCATTCGATATAGCTTCTTACAAATCAGCCGCTACAAGACGTCTTACACCTTCTTGTGATGGTTTTTCATGCAAGTATAACGGAAATGAAATCAGCTGTGACGACATGAAAAACAAGATGATGATTTCAGAGACAAGTTGCAGCTGAAAATCAGGACAAACATCATCAGACCGATGAATGCTATCAATGCGCCTACACCTATAAATAAAAGCGCAAAATGAGAAGCCGCACCAAAGCTAAAAGGAAATGGTGAATTATCAAACGTTATATCCCAATGCCCCGCAGGCACTTGAAAAATGCCGGCAACAATCATTGCGACCGACATAAGCGCGATGCCGGCTGCGAAGATATAAGGCTGAGCGATAACAATAACCTTAAACTTTGGATTCAAAGCTAACCTGTCAGAAATTATGTAATACATAAACGCCATAAATGCCAAAGACACGCCACCTGCAAGCTGGATGTGCATATGCCCAGACATAGCCAGTGTATAAAGCAGCGTATTATAACCGGCACCCACGAGTGCTAAAACCGCGCTACCAGCAACAAAACAAGCACTAAGCATTAAGGATACAAAACAAGGATTTGATAAAAACACCTTCCTGACGGATGAAGTAAACACAAGGCCGTGTAACAGCAAAGCCGCCGTAGTGGCATACAAACCAAGTGATGAGTTCCATGTCTTCCAAGAATCGCCGAATAGAGGATCACTGAGCAGGTATTGCGCGCCACCAGTTCCACCACCAAGCGCAAGCAATATAAATGCGATGATGGCGAGCCAACCACGCTTAGGTTCAATGTCAAAAGCTGACTTCCCGAGTAGGTACCAAAAACCAATCGCAGCGCACAGCGAGGAGATCATCATCTGGTGCCTAAATCCCAACCACATAAGCCTGTGCCACTCAGGATCGGCTTGCCCGTAAAATATACAAAATTTCATGACCACGCCGTGAGCGATGCCAGATAGCATGATAAGCAAGGTGGTAACACCACCAAAAAAAGCCACATCACGCTTTAGGCCTTTTAACCAAAGAAAATATAAAAAAGCCGCATTAAAAAACAAAACAAAATATATCGACGCGCCAGAGCTGTGAATACCAAGCAAGCGATAATACCAGTCAGCCGGCAGCAGATGGATTGCTTGCCATCTTGTCAACCCGAGAAGAACGGCAATCGCAGTTGCAAAAACAAAGAGTAAAAAAGCTCCGGCAAAAAGTGACCTTGTGGTTAATTCCCTAATCTTCAACAACTATTCTCCCTGTCATCAAATGGTGGCCAAGCCCACAGTACTCGTTACAAAATATCGGCATTCCACCTGCTTCACGCGGTGATATGGTGATAATCTGCTCATATCCAGGGATAATCTTAAAGTTAAGACCATCCTTGTAAAAACTTAACCCGTACAGCATGTCAGACGAGGAAATACGAAGACGATAGACCCTGCCCTTTTTCATTTTAAAAAGCGGCACGAAACGCCACGAGTGCGCCAAAAGATAATTATCCCCTTCCTCGGCTGGCACCGCTGGGACCACCGGCGCGCCATTTACGATATCGGTCTTGTTTTTTTCAATCCATTCCATTGCTACTCTGCGGAATTCAGCAGGATCAACCCGCGAGACATCCTTAGGCAATGTCTTTAGCTCGCTAAGCCCCCAAAGTGTGTAAGAACAAAATGCAGCAAGACACGACATCACAAGGCATATCAACGCTGTACGCATCTGGCTTCACCAAAGGAAGATTTAAAAGCCTTCGCCGCTATCTCAAGGTGTTGTCGCTCATGCGTAGCCATTACAGTCACGCGGATCCTCGCAGTACCAGTCGGTACCGCTGGCGGCCTGACCGGAAGAGCATAAACCCCCATCTCCTCAAGCGCTTCTGCTACCTTGACTGCTGCTCCTGCATCACCGACAACTATCGGGATTATCGGAGTGGGAGGCGTGCTTGGCAAATTAAAGCTGGCGCTCTTAAGACTTTCCTTTAAGAAATTTACATTATCCGCGAGTTTTAAAACCATGGCAGGCTCTTCAATTAGCATTCGCAATGATTCCCTTGATGCAGCGATCACAGGCGGCGGGAGAGATGTGGTAAAAACAAAAGGCCGAGCCTTGTTGATTAAAAAATTCTTAGTCATAACATCACATGCAACAAAAGCTCCGAAGCTGCCAAAAGCTTTGCTGAAAGTACCCATCTGTACCAGGCCCGGTATCCCGAGTTGCTTGGCATCAGGCACGATCCCGAAATATTCAAAACTCCCGCGACCAGACTTACCAAGAACCCCTGTCGCGTGAGAATCATCCAGAACCAAAACAGCCTCGTATTTCCTGGCCAGCTCCAAAAGCTCAGGCAGCGGCGCAACATCACCATCCATGGAAAATACTCCATCAGTGACTATGAATCTTCTCCTTACGCCGATTGACGACGACAGGATATTTTCAGCGTCCTCGACTGACTTATGTGTAAACCACCGCACCTTGGCACCGGAGGCCCTCGCCCCATCGATAATCGAGGCATGATTCAACTTATCAGAAACAATCAGATCCTCTTCGCCGGCCATGGCTGTCAGGATCGCCATATTCGCCACATAGCCAGAGTTAAACAAAAGCGCCGCCTCAGTCCCTTTAAATGCCGCGATTTCGTTCTCCAATGATTCATGGATCGATAAATTGCCGGACAGCAATCTTGAACCTGTTGATCCGCAGCCTGACCCAACGGCTGCATCACACGTGGCTTTAATAACTCTTGGATGAGTGCTGATGCCGAGATAGTTATTGGAAGCAAGACACACAAGCCATCTGCCCCGCACAAAAACAGTAGGCCCAGGTAATTCATATGACTTAGGTAAATGCCGTAGAAGGCCCTGAGTTTCTAACTCCGATAAATCTTTATAAAAGGGACTTTGCTTTTCCGGGCTCATGCCAACAACTCCGCCATGACGTCATAAATGCGGTTCACTTCATCATCTGTAACACAAAATGGCGGTACGGCATAAATCACTTTTCCAAGTGGCCTCAGGAGCACGCCAAGCTCGGTGGCTTTATCCACTATGTCACGCCTAGCTGCTGAAAAATAATCAGGCCCGCCTTTTAACTCCACCGCACCAATGGTCCCAAAACACCTGGCGTTCATGCCAAGCCCACTGTCACAAAGTGAGGTTGTTCTTTCAGCGGTGATCTCGCTTATTTTTGCAATTCTTTGCTGGCATGAGGCGTCTTCCAAAAGCCCCCACGAGGCGACCGCAGCCGCGCATGCAATAGGGTTAGCGGTGTATGAGTGCCCATGCAAAAAAGCAAGCCGCATATCTTCAGCGTAAAACGCGGAGTAAATATCCTCACTGACCAGCGTCGCACCCAGTGGCATGAACCCGCCGGTGATACCCTTGGAAAGAACAATCATGTCGGGGGAAATACCTGCATGTTCGAACGCAAACCGCTTGCCGGTCCTGTAAAAACCAGTGAACACTTCATCAGCTATTGTCAATATCCCATCAGCCCAACAAAGATCCATAGCTTCCTTTAAAAAATCTTTCTGATAAATCCGCATGCCGCCCGCGCCCTGAAGAAGTGGTTCAAAAATAAAAGCCGCGTACTCGCCACCGCGCGTCCGCAACAAAGCCCTAAGTGCGTCTAGGTCTCCAGGATTCACAAAATCCACCGTTGGTAAAAGCGGCCTGAACACGGAATGAAATCCTTCAGGCTCACCTGCAGCCATAGCGCCGAACGTATCGCCATGATACGCATGCCTAAGCGCCAGGAACCGGCTTCGCCTACGCTCGCCTCCATTGATATGAAATTGATAAGCAAGCTTAAGCGCGACTTCAACCGCGGTAGAACCATTGTCGGAATAAAACACGCGAGAGACGCCAGCACCACTGTCACGAGCGCCTCCGATGAGAAGCGAAGCCAAGGTCACCGCAGGCTCGTGCGTAAAACCAGCAAACATGACATGGTCAAGCCGCTTTGCTTGTGTTGCTATGGCTTCGGCTATAACGGGATGACTATGGCCATGTATATTGACCCACCATGATGAAATGGCATCAAGCAACTTGCCTCCGTCTGACAAGAAAATATATGCCCCCGAGGCCGAACTCACATGGATTATGCGCTCGCCAAAGCCGTGCTGGGTATAAGGATGCCAAAGCAAAAGTTTGTCCATATATTCAGTTTGGGTCAAACATTTCTCCCAGTACCCGCATTGGGAAATATTCTTTCGCGTAATTTGCCACGCTTGAGTGGTTAACCTCCATAACAGGTATATGCGCCAAAACCGGAACTCGCGTAAAATCTGAAAGCACTCTTATTGCTTCCTTATCTTGTGGACCTGTCAAGATCACACCTGCAATTTTTAAAGAATCACGGGCAGCGGCTTCAAGCGTTAAAAGAGTATGATTGATCATCCCCAGCCTCGTGGAAGCAACAACAACAAGAGGAAGATTCAATATACGTATGAGATCCCTCATAGTCACCGTATCAGAAAGAGGTGTGAGCAAGCCACCTGCCCCTTCGACCACCCAGCGGCATGTAGGCAGTTCATCCCACTTGCGGCGTATAAACCCAATATCTATTGAAGCGCCCTCCGCTTGTGCGGCAATGCTAGGCGCGGCTGGTTTTTTAAACTTGTACACCGGTCTAACACTTTTGATACCGGTAAGACCGGTTACCATTCCAGTGTCTCCGCTCTCATCTGAACCGGTTTGGACAGGTTTAAAATAGCCGGTAGTATGGCCTTGGGCATTCCCGGCCGCGACAATCAAAGCACTCACCACGGTCTTGCCAACCCCGGTGTCTGTTCCTGAAACAAATATGCCTTTCTTCATAATAAGCGAGATATATACGAACGCGTCTATTTCGCCATGTCTATCTCAAATGCCGCGGAAATTTTTTCTTTTTCAGAAACTTCCGCTTCCCAATAAATACCAGATTTCTTGCTGAGCGGCTTGTTAATTACAGACCGGAGCGAATCTTCGGGCAATCTCATCTTTACGCATCCAGTGTCAAAAAAAAGCGCTGGGCCACTGGATTCAGCGACACTCACACATTCAGCGGCGAAGCAAAAAAATCCTCCCCCGGGGAACAAGACTTGTTCCTCAAGATTTCTACCATTAATCCCACCCTCAATCAAAGACACGCATTCAGCTTTGGTCACGCGGATCCTCACTGACCCCTTAGAAAGACGAATATTCATTGCGCCACTCCTCTGGTGTATTTAGATTATTAAAAGCTCTTTTCGATCCCTCCGGGACATCAATACAATCAACCCTGATACGACCGAGCAACTCATTGATTGACCTCTGAGAACCTGATCCGCGCAAGCACATGGCTTCAAGCGCGTTAACAACCACTGGAGAATTTCTTAGCATGAGCGGCAACTGATAACCGCTAAACATAATCGCCTCGGCATCGCGCTCGTGGCGGCTGGCGTGGACAAGTTTCATTAACAGCTCGACTTCAAGCAGCGGCATATCAACAGGGACAAACAAAAACCACTCCACAAGAGCGTGCGCAAAACTTGATATCACCGACCACATCCCGCCTATCGGACCAATATCGGCTTGTCTGTCGGATACACATAGGTAGCCATCCACATTCCCGCTGACTACGACTTCACCACCAAAAGGCTCGATCACATCAGAGATCACGTCCGCGACGTGATCGATAAGACGAACACCTTTTGCATGGATTTTTGCATTAATAAGAAGCGTTGCCTTATCCCGTCCCATGCGGGTGGACTTGCCGCCCGCCATGATCACGCCCATCACAGGCTTCTGTAACACCGTCATAACCTCCCGCCGAACAAAGGGCATGGCCGCGCACCCAGCCGCTATCTCCATCTATGTAAAATTCCTTCTTCCAGATTGGCGCGCGGATTTTAATCTCCTCGATTACATACCGTGAAGCTTTGTAGGCTTCATCCCGGTGCGGTGAACTCACACAAATAGCCACGCTGATTTCACCGACTTTTAGTTCACCGATCCTATGCAGAACAGCAAGACACAAATCTTGACCGAACCTGGCTCTCGCTTCAGTGGCTATTTCGAGCAAAATATTTTTTGCAAGCGGGATAAAGGCGTCATACAGCACCGACTTCACGTCCTTGCCCGCATTGTGATCACGCACGACACCAAGGAACAGCACTTCCGCGCCATGGGAATTCCCTGCACGTGAGTGTCTTGCAACAGACGATATAATTTCGGCTGGATTAATAATTTTTTCGGAAATATCACAAAAACAATTATCCATTTTTAGCCTCCGCAGACCGGCGGAATAACGGCCACGGTGCAACTGTCACGGATGATGGCTTCATCGCACAAAATGCTTTTTTCATCAGCAAACGCACTTTCGGAAAGCAGGCTTCCAAATTCATGCGAATTTTTTTGGAGCTTGGTAAAAAGTTCCTGCCTCAACTGTTTAACTGAAGACCCAGCCTCAAGCTTCAAAACCATCCCGCTGCCATATCTCCTGAATGCACCAAAAAATTTAACATTCACGTCAATCATATAAACCACTCCTTAGGGGCGCAACCTCAACCAAGACACCCGGAGGGAACTCGCCACAATCTTCCTTCAACACAACCCATGCGTTGGAATCAAGCATGGGGCTTATCATAAACGACGCTTGTCCCGGCAAAATATCCACGACCACACTGCCATCCTTCATGGCAAGCCTGGCTTTGTAAAATGCCCTAAGCCAGTCTGGTTTTTTAACATTGTTTTTTAAAAAAGCATTAGTAGGCACTTCATCTTCACAACCTAGAACGGACCTAATGTAAGGTTCCAAAAAAAATCTCAGACCCACTGCGGTGGAAACAGGATTCCCAGGCATGGAGAAAACAACTGCTTGACCGCCGTCATCACGTTTAGGCGCGAGTGCGAACAATATCGGCTTACCTGGTCTGATCGCGCATTTATGGAAAAGAACGGTGGCATCGATGCTTCTAAGTGAATCAGCTACAAAATCATGATCACCCATCGAAACCGCTCCGGTTGTGATGATAATATCAGCGCCGTCATCCATCATGCGAAACATGATCTCTTTAAACTGCTCGGGATCATCCTCTACAACGCCGTAATATCTCGCCTCCGCGCCGATTTCTGACAATGCAGCCATGATGAATGGCGCCGTTGAATTGCGAACCATTCCAGGCTCTAGCTCAGGCACATCATGCGGCACAATTTCCTTGCCCGTTGAAAGTACTCCCACGCGCGGCGGTTGCCTAACCGCTACCTCAGCCACGCCAACGCTGGCCAAGGCCATGATGTGGTGTGCGCCAAGCCTCGTACCGGCTCTGACGACAATCTGCCCGGGCTTGAAATCCTCGCCTTTTCGCCTTATGTTGTCACCAACGCCTGTCTTATTAAGAATATTATCAGGAATTATGATCGTATCTCCTTCAATCAAAACGTCCTCAACTTTTATAACAGAGTTAAAGTAAAATTCCGGAACAGGCGCGCCGGTCATGATTTTAACCGCTACTGGCTGGTTCCCAGCGATCGCAGGATCATGATTGATATTTTCACCAGCAGCTATGTAACCGGCCACCACGGCTCTTGATGGTTTTGACTCACAGTTGATGGCAAAGCCGTCCATTGCCGAATTATCAAATGCCGGCACATAACATTGGCTGATGACATCCACAGCGCTCACGCGTCCCAAGCATTTCTCAAGCGGCAGGGATTCGATTTGCAAAAGACGCCCTATTGCTGCGTCACTGATGATTTTTAAAGCGTCTGGATATCTGATCATTTACACAGATCCTTTCAACAAATTCAAACACGACCCCAGTCAAAAGAACGGCAAGCATGTTGCGCGTAAACAGCACGACTGCAGCTGCCACTAAGAGCTTGATCCTGCCAAAGCCGCCACGCCAAGTGGGGGCCGCAAGCAGCATGTGGAAGATTCCGGTAGTAATAAGCAGAACGGATGTAAGAACTGCGGGGTATTGAAATGCAACGTTATCGCCCGCACGGTTTGTGATGTATGCGACATAAGCCATCAGCAAAAGTGTTGAACCAATAATTCCGTTCGCGGCCCAGCTTGTGGCACCTCCACGTACATGCGCCGTAACACCGCCGGCGCCATGGCAAAGCGGCAACCCACCAATCAGTGCGGAAAAAATATTTAAACCTCCGATCGATCTGAGCAGTGCCCTTACTGTCACCCTGCTGGCTGATTGACCGAAGTACCGCTTTGCAACGTCTTTAGTCCCTATAACCGAATTAGCAAGCGTCAACGCCATTTGTGGAACAAGCAAAGACACTACTAACCATGGCCTTATTTGCTCGGTTTGTGGAATTTGTGCGCCATCATGATTCACGCCTGAAAACACTGCCCATAAAATACCTGCAGTGGCAATCAATCCAAGCAGCGGGAATGAAGCGAACCTGATAGCAAGACCGGCAATGCCAAGCCATCCCGCGGCGGCTAAACTTAAACTAAGGACACCAGCTCCCACACCTTGCATACAAAGAAGAACCCCAAGCGCGAGTTGCAATGAGTGAATCAAGGAGGCTGGCACTTTTTCACTCCACTGGTTAACGGCACCTAGACTAAGAAGCAGGCAAAACAACCCCAGCATCGCTCCGCTATACCTGACTTCAGCTACTGATGCGCCAACCGCGACAGCAGCGACAGCTACTGATTTAAGAGGCTGGACTGACATCGGCACGCGGAACACGATCCCAGCCACCCAGTAAGCAACTCCAGCGCTGGCTAAAAGCACCGCGCCGGAAAACCCTGTCTTCATCGCGAGCAAGGCGAGAAGCGGGAATAAAACCGCTCCATCAGCGAATGCCCCTAATACATTCCCAAATATTTTATCTCCGCGCATGATGCGCGCCACCGCGCATAATATGGAAAGCATGCACTAACAAACCACCAAGAATGTCCAGCCCTTCTTGCACCGCCTTAGGGCTTCCAGGCAACGTTACGATAAGCGTCTTTCCTAAAAGACCGGCCCCACCTCTGCTTAGCCATGATCTATCTGTATGCAAAGCCCCTTTGCTTCTAAGCAGCTCACCGATGCCTGGCACTGGCCTGAGGTTTAGCTCATGCATGGCCTCAGGAGTAACATCACGCGGGCCAAGCCCGGTTCCTCCTGTAGTCACGATCAGGTCAACGCCTCCACTGGCAAGACTATCTATTGCATGTTTAATAATTTCTTTGTCATCCGGCAACAGCATTAACTCTACTTCAATGGCACCATGGGCCTTCAGCCAATCGACAAGCTGAGGTCCTGAGATATCGCTGGCCTCTTTCTTAAAACTGCTATCACTTATGGTGATAGCCGCCGCGCGAATGCCAGCTCCAGCGCTGGAGAGATCTATCTTGATGCTTGACTTCCCGCCCTCTTTTAACTGCAACCGTATGTCAGATATGGAAAGCGCAGAATCTATGCCCTTCAAAAGGTCATATATACAAAGAAGTGCCGCGCTCACGGCGCAAAGCGCCTCCATTTCAACTCCTGTCCTTGCTGTAGCCGATGCTTCGCAGGAAACAAGAATGGATTTTTCCTCAACTTTACATTTTAGTCTCACTGAATCCAATTGAAGCGGGTGACACATTGGCAACATCGCGGGAGTGTTCTTTGCGGCTATCATCCCGGCGACTTCAGCAATAGCGAGCACATTGCCTTTCGGGACGGTGCCCGCTCTGACTCTGGCAATAGTCTCGGCCAAAGCGCTGATCCTGCCGCTTGCAACGGCCCTGCGCCTTGTCGGCAGCTTGCCGCCAATGTCCACCATATTATAATTTGGCATAATATAACTTGGCATATCAAAATTTGAATCAGCCGCCGATTGCGGAAAGGCTTCTTGCATTGCCATACTTCTCCTCGTGCAGGAAATGTGACTTCGGTTTGCGCTCAATCAAGCTCCTTATCAACTCGACCGCGGCAGGCACGTCTGATTCGCTGCCAAGCAATGGCCGAAGTGGATAATCCGACTCGCCGAACAGACAAAGCCTTAGGTTGCCTAAACTGTCAACTCTCAAGCGGTTGCAGTCCTTGCAAAAATCCTGGGAATAAGGCGCGATAACCCCTATCCTTACCTTGTAATCAGGATGAGCAAACTCAACAGCAGGGCCATCACCTGGCTTTTTTAAAATGCTGAGCCAGCCTTTTTCAGAAAGTATTTTTCGGACACCATCACCGGATAAATGGCTTTTTTGGAAAAAAACCTTGTTTGCGCCGGTTCTCATTAATTCAATAAAGCGAATTGAAAGATCCTTATGCCGACCCCACTCCATAAAAGAACCGATATCCTCGTCGTTAACTCCTTTAAGCAACACCACATTAACCTTAAGGGACTCGAACCCGGCACTAAGCGCTGCGTCCAAGCCGTTCAATACTCCACTCAACGCATCTTTGCCGGTTATCTCGCGGAACTTGTCATCCTTAAGACTATCAATACTCACATTCAAGGAATGAAGGCCCGCTTCCTTGAGAGCGAGGACCAGCTTAGACAAACGATGCCCGTTGGTTGTTAGGGCCACTTTTCTTATGCCAGGAACTGACGAAACCACACGGACGATTTCCACGATGTCACGGCGGACGGTAGGCTCGCCTCCGGTGAGCCTGACCTTCCAAAAACCAAGCTTTGAAAACGCAATGACCAGATTTTTTATTTCTTCTACTGAAAGTGGTGATGTACCACTTTTCTTGAAATATCCGTTTGGGAGACAGTAAACGCAGCGGAAATTACATATATCCGTCACGGATAATCTTAATTAATCGAACGATCTTCCAAGCGGGTCTGTAAGATTCAATCAGAATCCCCTTTCCAAAATGGGAGGCTGCATCGTTTCCTCAAACAGCCCCGGCAAGCCGCAATCTGCGCCTGCGGTCCGGCACCCATGCCCAAATGGGGTTAGGCTGCCAGACTCGGAG
>ERZ1292640.2891-Hain-H43-02um-R1-2891-length-13584-cov-5_pt1 | contig 13584 bp, 15 predicted proteins | sample MGYA00564404_ERZ1292640 | MGnify/ENA primary metagenome ERZ1292640 (study PRJEB36523, sample SAMEA6512636) | groundwater metagenome | collected 2019-01-08 | study: AquaDiva: Metagenomics assemblies of 32 groundwater samples
ACATCTCTTCCCATTCCGAACAGAGCAATTAAGCCCGCTAGTGGCGATGATAGTCCTCTGGGCAAAAGTAGCTAGGCGCCAGAACAATGTATTTAAGCTAAAAACAGTAAATGAATATTTGCTGGTTTTTTGTTATAATCAATCCATGAAACTTTTACTTACATCCGGCGGATTAACCGATAAGAGAATACCTTGTTTTTAATAAATAAATTAATTCTTCATCAAAAAAGCCATATTTTATATGGCTTTTTTGATGCTTGCGAGCTTTTTGTGTTTTTATGTGGTAAAATCAAAGTATGTCTGAAAGTAACGTTTTCAAAACTCCAGATGCACAGATGCGCCAGAACCTAAAACTTGATCCCATGGAAGAGAATTTAGTAGAGCTTGGGAAATTTCGCACGGAAATTTTAGGACTCAGCCACAGACGTATTTCCTTGAGAGGCATAAAAGTTCAATATCTGACAGATGCCGATAGAAAATTGTATGAAAAATTACGAAGAGGCAAACTTGCTCTTTTGGATATTGATCAGGCAATGGAAACTTTGGCTCGGTTGCCAAACGATGACGAGTATGTGAAGAATCCGCTTCAGTTTCTTGCTTTTCTGGGGCGACAACTAGAAAATTTAGCTCCTCGTAAGCCTGTTAATCCGGAAAAAATTACTGCTAAATACAGATTAGATTAATTTATATTTTTAGTGCTATAATACTCTCATGACTTGGGCTTTCAAGCGGCAAATTTTTTATGTGGCGGTTTTACTTTTATTTATTTCGGTATTCGTTTTTTTAATAATTTATCCTAAATTAAATAAGGCTCCGACTTGTAGCGACAATAAACAAAATGGCACAGAAACGGGGATAGATTGCGGAGGATTGTGCGCGAGAGCTTGTCTTGCAAAAGTGGACGACATTTCTGTTCTCTGGTCCCGCGCTTTTAAGGTGATTCCGGGACGCTATAATGCGGTTGCTTATTTGGTCAATCATAACGAAAATACGGCGGTCAAAAAATTAAATTACCGATTCCGTTTTGCGGATGCCAACAATGTTTATATTGGCAAACGCGAAGGGAGTACTTTCGTCCCCCCCGGGGGCGCTTTTGCCGTCTTCGAGCCGGGGATAGATATCGGAAATTCCATTCCGGTTTATGTTTCCTTTGAATTTACCCAAACGCCTCTCTGGCTCCAAGTTTCGCCGGAAAAAGTTAATCAATTAAAAGTTTTTATTTCCGACATCCGGCTTACAGACGAAAAAACAAATCCCAGACTTTCCGCTGTTATAAAAAATAATTCGCTTTTTACAATTCCCAATGTAAACATAATCGTGATTTTATACGATAGCTCCGGAAACGCCCTTTCTACCAGCCGGACTTATTTGAGTCAGCTTAATCCGTTGGAAATTTCTGATATTAATTTCACTTGGCCGGAACCACTCTCCGGCACGGTGGTGGCGAAAGAAATAATTCCGATGTATGACATTTTTTCCGTTAAATTGCAGTAAATAAGCGAATAAATTTATGGCCGAAAAAGCCCTTAACAGAATAGACTGGATGCTTGTTTTCTTTATTCTTCCGATAATTGCGGGAGGGCTCGTAACGATGAAGTCTTTTGCGGTCTTAGAAGTTACCGGTGATTTTTTTAGTAGACAAGTTATCTGGGTTCTAATTTCTTTTGCGGTCTTTTTCATTTTTTCTTTTATTGATTTTCGTTTTTTGAAGCGAACGGACGTGCTGGTTTTTTTATTTCTATTTATGTCTCTGGCTTTGTTGGCGCTTATTATCTTTGGGCAGAAAAGCTGGTTTAATTTCGGTTTTTTTTCTTTTCAGCCGGTGGATGTAATGAAATTGGTATTAGTTCTTGTTTTAGCCAAATATTTTTCCCGCCGACATGTGGAAATCAGGGATATTAAACATCTCTTTATCTCCGGTTTTTACGCGTTTATACCTTTGGTTCTGGTTTTGCTTCAGCCGGACTTCGGTTCGGCGATGATTATACTTTTTATCTGGTTTGGCATGGTGCTAATTTCCGGAATTTCTAAACCACATTTATTTTTAGTGGTGGCAACTGGCGCGGTAATTTTTACCTCACTTTGGTTTTTTGCTTTTGCGCCATATCAAAAAGCCCGCATTTATAATTTTATAAATCCGTTAGCCGATATTCACAACACCGGCTACAATGTCTTCCAGTCAACCATTGCCGTGGGTTCCGGACAGCTTACCGGCAAGGGCTTGGGTTTCGGAACCCAATCCAGATTGAAATTTTTACCGGTACCTCAGTCTGATTTTGTTTTTGCCGCTTATGCTGAAGAATGGGGTTTGGTCGGTTCTTTTTTGATTCTTTTGCTTTATAGTCTGGTAATTTGGAGAATTTTATATAATGCCTCTTTAGGCGCATCCAATTTTGAAATACTTTTCGGTCTGGGCATTGCTATTTTTTTCATGAGTCATATACTCGTAAATGTCGGCATGAATCTGGGACTTCTGCCGGTGACCGGTATTCCGTTGCCTTTTATGAGTTATGGCGGTTCGCACTTAGTAACCGAATTTGCGGGATTGGGGATTCTGATGAGCATGCGCAAATATGCCAGAAGCGCCCATCGGGATGATATGAAAAATGAGTTTTTAGGAGCTTGAGTAAATTTTATAAATAAAATTATGACTATATTGGATGGAAAAAAATTAAAAGATGAGATTTTAGCCAAAGTAAAAAAGGAAGTGACTCTTTTGCCCTTCCGTCCGGTTTTTTGCGACGTTTTGGTGGGAAACGATCCGGTGTCGGCACAGTACGTAAAAATGAAAGCCAAAACGGCGGAAGCGGTCGGTCTTTCATTTCATAAGGCAAATTTTCCCGTTTCCATCACCACCGATGAATTAATCAAAGAAATAAAAATTTTGAATAAGGTTCCGAATATGTGCGGGATTATTGTCCAGCTTCCATTGCCTGAATCGATAGACAAGCGGGCGATCCTTGATAGTATTGACTCCCAACTCGATGTGGATTCGTTGGGAACGATGGCCGGAAGAAAATTTTACGAAGGGAATATAAATTTAGGTTTCCCGACGGCGCTGGCTTGTATGGCTTTGCTTGATTCTCTTCAATTGGATTTGAAAGAAAAAAAAATCGTCATATTGGGGCAAGGGATGTTGGTCGGCAAGCCTGTTTCCGCCTTGCTGCGTTTTCGGGGATTTCATCCATTTGATATTGATATCAATACCAAAAATAAAGAAGCACTTATCAAACAAGCGGATATTATAATTTCAGGCATAGGCAAAGGCAAACACATAATAGGGGATATGATAAAAAAGGGAGCAGTGCTTATAGATGCCGGAACTTCTGAATCAAGTGGTGCGATTGTCGGTGATGTGGATTTAGAGTCTGTCAGAAATGTGGCCGGTTATGTCTCGCCTGTGCCCGGAGGAGTGGGTCCAGTAACGGTGGCGATGCTACTGAAGAATGTATTAACTGTGGCGAAGAATAAAATATGAATAATACAGTTTTTTCCTTTTTTTATAATTTGGCGCATCAGTCGCAAATTTTAGATAGTGTTATAGTTTTTTTTGCCGTTTATTTTCCGTTTGTGGTGGTTTTTGGGGCTGGAATTTTTTTATTTCGATTTTTTAGTTGGAATCCCCAAACACCGGAATTTTTTAAAAAATACAAAGAATTTCTCCCGCTTTTTTTTTCGAGTGTTCTGGCTTATTGCTTGGCGTATATCTTAAAAATTTTATTTCATATTTCGCGCCCAATTTTAGCTTTGCCGGATATTCAACCTCTCTTAACAAAAACCTCTTTTTCTTTTCCGTCCGAACACGCGACATTTTTTATGGCTCTCGCTTTTTCCATTTTCTTTCTCCATAAAAAAGCGGGCTACATTTTTATGTTTTTTGCCTTCTTAATCGGCCTGGCTCGGATTGTTGCCGGGGTGCATTTTCCAATTGATATTTTAGGTGGGTTTATCTTGGGTATTGTAGTTGCGTTTGTAGCAAGAGACACAAGTCCGACTTGTGTCAAAATTTAATAAGTGTATAATTAAACTATGTCAAACAGAAAAGTTCCTCTTATGGACGGAGAGTATTATCATATTTATAATCGGGGAAATAGTAAACAGAAAATATTTATAAATAAAGAAGATTACGATTATTTCATTAAATGTCTTTTTTGTTGCAATACTTATAAAGGTTTTAGATTCAGAGATGATATTGTAAAACAAGGAATCGATGCATTTGATTTCAACAGAGGAGAAACAATTGTTTCTATTGGTGCTTGGGTTTTAATGCCAAACCATTTTCATATTTATATTACTACTAGTCACAAGTCGGACTTGTGGAACGATGAGGAGAAAAATCGTATTTCAGAATTTATGAGAAAAGTTTCGACCGCTTATGCAAAATATTTTAATGCAAAATATGGACGCACCGGTGGACTTTTTGAAGGCAAATTTAAATCTGTTCATATATCAAAAGATAATCAAGCAAAATATCTTTTTTCTTATCTTCACTTAAATCCAATTAAGCTTATTGACGCCAAATGGAAAGAGCAGGGGATTAAGGACGTAAAAAAATCTTTAGAATTTTTGCGTAATTATAAGTGGAGTAGCTATATTGATTTCATTTCTTCAAATTATCGAAAAGAATCTAAAATATTGGAGATAGAAAATTTTCCAAAATATTTTTCTAATATTAAAGATTTTAATAAGGAAATACTCACATGGCTTAAGTTTAAACATTAACACAAGTCGGACTTGTGTCTTTCTATTGCATATTTTGCGAGAAATGTGTAATATAGCTTTATATTTATGATCAAGAAATTAATTTTAGCCATTGTTGTACTTGTGCTAGGCGCAGGCGTAGCCTTTTTTGTTTTTAAGTCCGAGCCCAGATTAAATAAGAATTTTGAAGCCCAAAAATCTTTTTTCAAAAATCATCCTTTTCGTTTGGGATTGGATCTTTCCGGGGGTAGCCACTTAATCTACAAAGCTGATACTTCCGTTGTCCCGGAGTCTCAAGTAGGAGATTCGATGAACGCCCTGCGGGATGTGATTGAACGGCGCATAAATCTTTTCGGAGTTTCCGAACCGGTGGTGCAAGTCCAACACGGGGGATTTGTTTCCGGCGGAGGAGAGCAGTTGATTGTCGATCTTCCCGGCGTAACAGACGTCAAGCAAGCGATTGAGATGATCGGACAGACTCCGCTTTTGGAATTTAAAATCGAGGTGCCCAAAGGCACTCTTCAGGCAGTGACTGTTGATAAAGACGGGACAGCGGTTTTGGATGTGAATTCTCAGTTTGTTTCCACTGAATTGACCGGCCGTTATTTGCAAAAAGCGACTTTGGAATTTGATACAAACACCCGCGAACCGAAGGTAAGCCTGCAGTTCAACGATGTCGGGACGAAACTTTTCGCGGAGATTACGAAAAACAATGTCGGCAAAATGGTGGCGATTTATCTGGACGGCGCTCCGATCTCCACTCCGGTTGTCCGCGAAGAAATTCCCAACGGCCAAGCGGTGATTTCCGGAAGTTTTACTCCGACCGAGGCCAAACAGCTTGTCGGCCGGCTTAATTCCGGAGCCTTGCCTGTGCCCATCAGTCTTCTGTCAACTCAGACCATTGGCGCCATTTTGGGAGACAGCGCGGTCCAGGCCGGAGTCAAGGCTGCGATTATCGGATTTTTGCTGGTAGCTCTGTTCTTGATTCTTTGGTATCGTTTGCCCGGGCTGGTTGCCACTCTTTCTCTTTGTATTTTTGTTGCAATAATTTTGGCACTTTTCAAACTTTTGCCGGTTGCCTTGACCGCCGCCGGGATCGCCGGATTTATAATTTCCATCGGCATTGCGGTGGATGCCAATGTGCTTATTTTCGAACGGGTCAAAGAAGAACTGCGTTCCGGCCAAAGCATCAGCGATGCAGTGAAGCTTGGTTTTTCCCGGGCCTGGTTTTCAATCCGGGATTCCAATATTTCCAATTTCATCACCGCCGTTATCCTTTTCTGGTTCGGCACGTCTTTGATTAAAGGTTTTGCCTTGACGCTCGGCATGGGAGTTATTGTTTCCATGTTTAGCGCGATTACCATTACCCGGATTTTTCTTTCCACTCTTGTTTTTTTGGGAGAGGGGAAGATCGCCAGATTTTTATTTAGTTCCGGAATTTCAAAATAATTTTATGAACTTTATAACTTTAAAAACTTTCAACTAATTATGTTTATCATAAAACACAAAAAAATATTCATCGGCATATCAATCGTTTTGGTTATTCTTTCTTTCGTCTCCTTATCTATTTTCGGATTGAATATCGGTATTGATTTTAAGGGTGGCGCATTGGTTGAAGTTGTTTATAAAAACTCGCGTCCCAATCAAGAAGTCTTGAATAAATCCCTGGAAGCTCTCAATTTCGGCTCTATTCTTTTGCAACCAACCGGAGAGTTGGGTTATATCGCGAAGACTCGCGATATAAGCGATCCCGAACACACTTTGCTTCTCCAAGCACTTTCCCAAGATAACAAAAATTCTCTGACCGAAATGAGTTTTAACTCTGTCGGACCTTCGGTGGGGCGGGAGCTTATCCGAAAAGCGATTTTAGCCATTATTTTGATTTCTCTGGCGATAATTTGCTTCATTGCTTTTGCTTTCAGAAAAGTTTCCCATCTTTCCGCCATGGGTCACCACAGTGTCGCTTCCTGGAAATATGGAGTTATCGCAGTTGTTACTCTTTTGCATGACGTAGCCATTCCGGTCGGACTATTTGTCATCCTTTCCCGCTATTATGGCGCGGAACTGGATACTCTTTTTGTGGTGGCCATTTTGACGATTCTGGGTCTTTCCGTTTCCGATACGATAGTTATTTTTGACCGGATCAGGGAAAATTTAAGAAATCAGGCAACCGTCGCCAAAATAAATTTTAGCGAAACAGTCGGCCGCAGCCTGGAACAGTCTTTTGTAAGGTCTATCTGCACATCCCTTACCGTGATTCTGGTTCTTTTGGCGCTGTTCTTTTTTGGCCCTGTAACGACTAAGTATTTTGCTCTGATGCTTACCGCCGGAATGTTCTTCGGAACGTACTCTTCAATTTTCTTGGCTTCGCCGCTTTTGGTCTTAGTAGAAGAATGGCAGAAGTCTCGATCCGTCTCTCGCGGGAAAAAATAGCTTTTATATGTTATAATTTAAAGGTTCTAGATTATTATTTAATAATGCAATGATATGAAATATTTATTGATAGTACTAGGGGTTGTAGTTTTGTGGGTAATTTATATTTTTAATAGTTTAGTCACGCTTCGTACTCGCGCCGGAGAGGCCTGGGCGGATATCGAAGTGCAGTTAAAACGTCGATACGATTTGATTCCCAATTTGGTGAATACCGTCAAAGGCTATGCGACGCATGAAAGCTCCGCTTTCGAAAATGTCACCAAAGCGCGTTCGGCGGCGATGGGGGCAACGGGACCGACCGAAGCTCATGCGCAAGCGGAAAATATGCTTACCAGCGCCTTGAAATCTGTTTTTGCGATTGCCGAAGCCTATCCGGACTTAAAAGCCAATCAAAATTTCTTGGCTTTGCAAAACGAGCTTTCCGATACGGAAAATAAAATCCAAGCTGCCCGCCGATTTTATAATACCAATGTTCGCGATCTGAATATCTCTATTGAACAATTTCCGTCGAACCTCATTGCCGGCCCCTTTGGATTTTCCAAGAAAGAATTCTTTGACCTCGGCGACAACGATGCCGCGCAAAATCCCGTGGAAGTGAAGTTTTAAATGGCAACGCTTTACACCGAACAATCGAAAAATGTTACAAAAACATGGCTACTAATGACTGTGTTTTTCGTGGTGGTTATTTTGTTCGGCTGGTTTTTTAGTTTTTATTACGGCAATCCGGATATTCTATATTTTTTTGTGGCCTTCAGTATTTTGATGAATGTTTTTTCTTATTGGTTTTCGGATAAAATCGTGCTCACTCTGGCGGGCGCCAAACCAGCCAAAAGGGAAGAGAATTTTGTTTTATACACCAGTGTGGAAAATCTGGCTATCACCGCCGGACTTCCGATGCCGAAAGTTTATATTGTCAACGACCCTGCTCCAAATGCTTTTGCGACCGGCCGAAATAAAAATCACGCTGTCGTTTGTGTGACGACGGGGCTTTTGCAAATTTTAGACAAAGTGGAACTGGAAGGTGTGATTGCGCACGAACTTTCGCATGTGGGGAATCGGGATATGTTGCTTTCGACCATTGTCGTTGTTTTAGTCGGTTTTGTTTCTATTTTGGCGGATGTTTTTAGGCGTAATTTGTTTTTTAGCAGAAATAGAGACAGTAAAGAAGGCAGCGTGTTTTTGATAATTGGCATTGTTCTCTCAATTTTAGCGCCAATTTTCGCAGTTTTAATTCAACTGGCCATTTCCAGAAAACGTGAATTTTTAGCAGACGCCTCCGGAGCGCTTCTCACCCGTTATCCCGAAGGGCTCGCTAACGCGCTTCGTAAAATTTCCCAATATAGCCAACCAATGGTCCGTCAATCCAACACGATAGCGCATCTTTATATCTCTGATCCGAAAGGTTTACAAATTGGTAAAAAAATAAGTGGCTTGCTTGCAACCCATCCCAGAGTGGAAGATAGAATCAAGGCTCTAGTCGGGTAGCGTAGCTTGGTGTAAATTTTTTCCTCCTGCGCCCTTCTTCGGGCGCTTCGGGCTCAAAGCGGGACCCTCGGAGATAAAAAATTTACACCAAGCTACGCTTTTGTTATACTGAACTTATATGGATATTAAAGATGTTGAAAACCTGGCGGAATTGGCGAAAATAGACTTAACAGAGGAGGAAAAAGTGAAACTTCTTTCGGATGTGAAGGAGATTTTAGACTATGTGAAAGTAATAGAATCGGTTGAAGTGCCGGACGCGGAGACTGTTTATAGTATTCATAATGTATGGAGGGAAGATGAGTTAAAACCGTCAATATTCTCACGAGATTTAATCATTAAGCAATTTCCAGACTCACAGGACGGGTTTTTGAAAGTTAAAAAAATACTATGAATATAGATTTAAAAAATTTAACAATAGAAAAAGCGCATGACATGCTTATCCGGGGAGAATTTACTTCGTTTCAGCTTGTGTCCATTTGTCTGAAAAACATTCAAGAAAAAAATAAAGAATCGAATATCTTTCTGGAAGTTTTTGACGATGCATTGGATCAAGCGAAAAAAGCTGATGAGATAATTAAAAATGAAAAAGGCACCAAGCTTACCGGCATACCAATCGCGATTAAAGATAATATGTTAATAATGGGCAAAAAAACAAGTTCGGCATCTAAAATGCTAGAAAATTATGTCGCGACTTATGATGCTTTTGTAATTAAAAAATTAAAGGAAGCCGGAGCAGTATTGATAGGCAGGACCAATATGGACGAATTTGCCATGGGTTCTTCTACCGAAAATTCCGCTTATGGACCGGTTAAAAACCCTATTGACCCCACCCGTGTTCCCGGTGGGTCCTCGGGCGGAAGCGCAGCGGCAGTAGCAGCCAATATGGCCTTAGGCGCTCTCGGAAGCGATACAGGAAGTTCTATTCGTCAGCCGGCATCGTTATGCGGTGTCGTAGGAATGAAACCCACATATAGCGTCGTCTCGCGTTTTGGTATCACCGCCATGGCTTCAAGTTTAGACCAAGTGGGTCCGATTGCTAAAAATTCCGAAGACGCGAAAATAATTTTTGATTGCATCTCGGGCAAAGATGAAATGGATTCTACTTCTGTAAATTTTCTTGATTTTAAAATAACTCCGAATAAAAAAGTTGTCGGAGTTCCTCGTGATTTTCTAAAAGAGGGGATTGACTCCGAGGTATTAAAGAACTTTGAAGAAAGTTTGGAAAAGCTTAAGAAAATAGGGTATGTCGTAAAAGATATCAAAATGCCGTCCCTGGAATATTCTTTGCCGGTTTATTATATTATTATGCCGGCGGAAGTTTCTACGAATTTAGCCCGTCTGGATGGTATGAGATACGGGCTACGACAGGAGGGGGTAGATATGTTTGATACATTTAAAAAAAGCAGATCTGCGGGTTTTGGTCCAGAGACAAGACGACGAATGATTTTAGGCGCCTATGTGCTTTCTCACGGATACTATGATGCTTATTACAACAAAGCTTGGAAATTGCGCCATTTGATTGAAAGAGAATTTGCGTCAGTATTTCAAGATGTTGATTTTGTTGTTACACCGACAGCTCCCACGCCGGCATTCAAATTTGGAGACAAAAAAAGTCCTCTGGATATGTATTTATGCGATATTTTTACAACTCCGGCGAATATCGCGGGACTACCCGCAATCTCCATACCGTCAGGTTTTTCTGCCACGGGGTTGCCGTTTGGACTTCAATTTAACGGACCCGTTTTTTCTGATGATGCTGTTTTTGAAATCGGCAAGAAATTTGAAGAAATACAAAATAAGAATATAATATAACTTATATATGCAAAATTCGAACAATCTTCTTGGTGATTCGGTTCTTAATTCCAATTATTTTAATCCGGACTATTTATTCAGACAGGGATATTTTTATCTTAAGCAGTTTTTTAATTATCTCTTCAGCCAGCAAATGAGAAGTCTCGGAAGTACTGTCCTTTTTCTTTTTGCGATATTTTTTTTAACTATCATTTGCTATACGATTATCCGAATGCTGGAAATCAGGACAAAAGAACGCAAGCATCTGGAGCACGAAATTGCCGAATACGCACGCAACCAGGCGGAGCAAGAAAAGAGACTCCGGGAAGAAGTCGGAGGATCTAAAAATGTGCACTGGAGTCAGACCCTCGGCTATCTTTTTTCCCAGCATGCGAGCGATTGGAAGCTGGCGATTATTGAAGCGGACACGATGCTTCTGGGCTTGATGGAGCAACTGGGATTTAAAGGGGAAAACTTAGGCGATAAATTAAAAGGAGCCAATCAGGAAACTTTTCCCCAGCTTACTACTGCCTGGGAAGTTCATACCATCAGAAACAGAATTGCCCACGAAGGCCTGGCCTTCGAACTCTCGCACCACGAAGCCAAAAGAATCATTGCTTTGTACGAAAAAATTTTCCACGGATATGGGTATATCTAGCGCTTGAGTGTTGCGGGGTCACGAATCGAACGTGAGTCTTAAGGTTATGAGCCTTACGAGATGCCTCTTCTCTACCCCGCTATCGTGTGATTTTACATTAAAAATTAAACTTTTGCAACTGAAAATTTGAAAAATCTATAAAATATGGTATTCTCCAGTTATGTCGACGTAGCTCAGGCAGTTAGAGCGGGCGTTTCATAAGCGCCAGGTCCCAGGTGCAACTCCTGGCGTCGACACAAAATAAAAAACTCTTTGAAATTATACAATTTTATGTATAATGAAAATATGCGGGCGTAGCTCAACTGGTTAGAGCGCATCCCTGTCACGGATGAGGTTGCCGGTTCAAGTCCGGTCGCTCGCGCAAGAGTGAACGAAGTGTAACTTTGGCTTGCAGACGATTGCTCTAAATGTTATCATGCGAGCATGAAGAAAGTTTATCCTATAGAAACAAAATATGGAGTTTGGAATACTTACATCTGGTACGACAAGAGAGACAAGGCTTACCTTGTAGAAATACCAAGCTTTAATAATGCGGCTACTTTCGGAAAATCCTTGGCCGAAGCAAAATATATGGCACAAGATCTTATAGAGTTGCTTTGCACCGTGGCTTTTGATAAAGGACAGGTAGTCATAGACGATGCTCGTCGCGTTTCAGGAAGAGGAAAAACTGCCCGCCTAAGCGGAGCGGTAAAAGTGCTTGTATGACAATATTGCCGCTACTCACTTCTAGGGTGTTACTCAGAGCTCTACTCAAAGCTGGTTTTAGAGTAGTGAGGCAAAAAGGGTAGCCACATCCACCTTGAACATCTTTTAGATCCCTCTCGTGTCACACAAGTAGCAGTTCATGCCTCACGAATTATTCCACGTGGCACACTTTCTGCAATTTTACGGCAAGCAAAAATATCAGTGGTGGAGTTATTACGGCTTTTGGGTAAAAGATAAAAAAGATTTTAGTAATTATTTAAAATCTGGTATATAAACATAACCATTATGTTGGCGTATGGCAGTTCCCACTTCCCGCCAGGGGACGGGCAGGCGTTCACTAGTCCGCCAAAAAATAAAAAACGCCTTAAGACGTTTTTTATTTTGCAATTTTTCCCAAAAGGTCGCTGGTTTTTTCTTTGACCCAGGCGTTGAAGTCGCTTATATTTGCCGAAGACTCCGCGCCGGATTCAACCTGGGCGGTCATTTGTTTTTGGGGAAAAGTATCAAGTACCATCGGCGAATCTTGGGGGAAAACACCTACTAGGACGGCGACAGCAGAACTGAAAACATTGCCAACCATTTGTCCTGTTTTTTCAACAAGACTTATTAAATTACTTCCAAGAGCAATGTAAAAATTTTCTGTTCTTTCCATTATTTTCTCTATCCAGTTTTCCGTATTTTCCTCGCGGATAGTCGTCGCAGAAGTGCCTGAATTTGCGGAAGAATTCCAAATCGTGCGGACGCAAGCCAATTCATCTTGGCAGTCGAACTTGACCCATCCGCCTTTTTCTCCCGTGGCCCAAGCATAACCCTTCCATTCGCCATTTTTCGGATCTATTACCACTTTTTGTCCGGTGACGGCAAAATTAATGTAACCCGATTCGCTCTTGGCATATCCCGCCAGCAGGCCGGTTTTAGAGTCGGCAAAATAAACGCCTCCGCCTTCCTCTTCCGGCAGATTAAAAACAATAGAACCGAGTTCGTTGCCGAAGGCTGTTCCGCTCAAGCCTTTTTCGCTGTCAATTACGAGAGGGGATTCGCCTTTATCAAAATCAATCATGCCCGAAGGCGGATTCTTGCAAACCGCGTCTTTGCAGACCAAGGCTTGACTGCCGGCCAGAATAGAGCCGGTCAAGGCGGATGCATTTTTTGCGGATATAAAAATAAAGGCAAAAATGACAGTTAAAACAAAAAATGTATAATTTTTAATTTTACAGTTTTCAGTTTTCATATGTATTTATCTTAATCCTTTTTATTTTTTTTATCAAGTTTTAAGGCATAGGCTCCGGGGCCGGTTCTGTCTCGGCCTGGGTCGGGATGGTAGGTTCTGAATTACCACCTCCCTCGCTTGGATCGAGGACTCCTCCTACATTAGGAGGAGAGGATTCCGGCTCTAGAGCATTTTCCGGCGCTGGAGTTGCCGGGGATTCCGGGGCAGAAGCTTCCGGAACTGCCGGCGTCGCATCGCCTGCCTGCCCCGCATCATCTGCGGGAGCGGATTGGTCCGAGAGACTGGGCAATTTCGCTTAGCTCAAAACTCCAGCCTAAGCCTGTATATTATATCAAGAAAGAGCCTGACAGAGAAAGAAAAAAGTGGGGATAACCCCTCACATGCTTAATTGCATGTGAGGGGTGGGGAGAACTCTTAGACAGAAAAACGAAAATTATTTTTGCAAAAAAAGCCGAAATCAATTAAGATGCTTAAATGGGGGTTTGCCGTCGTAGTCCCGATGTTTTTGTAAAAACAAAAAATCGGGATCCCGATTTTACGAAGTAAACATCGGGACTCAGTTGGTTCCTTGAAAGCCGAT
>ERZ1292640.2892-Hain-H43-02um-R1-2892-length-13584-cov-4_pt1 | contig 13584 bp, 8 predicted proteins | sample MGYA00564404_ERZ1292640 | MGnify/ENA primary metagenome ERZ1292640 (study PRJEB36523, sample SAMEA6512636) | groundwater metagenome | collected 2019-01-08 | study: AquaDiva: Metagenomics assemblies of 32 groundwater samples
GCCAGCGCCTCCTCGTGCGCCCCCATGGCAATCAGCGGGCGACAGAGTCGCGCGCACTGATCTGGCTGTTGGCGGAGCGGGCGGCGGAGTTGATGGAACAGGCGCGGGAGGCGTGGCCTTAGGTTCTACCGGCCTAGGCGGTAGACTATCTATTACTTCCTGCGCCGAGGTTTGCAGTGGAACATGGACAGGAGAGGAAGGGGCCTCTTGTGCGGGAGAGATTGAATCCGAATCTCTAGCTGTTGCCTGTTGCCTGTTGCCCATTGCCTCTGTTTTGCCTTCCTCCTCCGTAACCGGCTCTCCCAGCTCGCGTTCCAATTCTTCACGGATAGGCTGAAAAATAGTTTCCGCAATATCTCCAGCGAGTGCCGCCGCGGCATCATCGGCAAGGCCGACCTCCTTTTTGAGATTCGTCTCCAGGTTTTCTATCGGCTGGAATCCCAAGAGCGCGAGCATGACTTCATTTTCAAGACTTTGCCACTGGTCAAGATGCAGTTTGTGCGTTTCCGAAAGCCCGCGCAATTTTTCTTCAACCTCAACGGATGTAATGGCGTTCTGCAGCGCTTTAGGCAACGCCTTGAAGCGCGCCTGCAGTTTCTCATCAAACACCTTTTCCTCCTTATCTGGTTCTACTGTCATAGTCACGTGGCTTGTTTAGGAGCGGCGGCTGATGCTGGTCCTGGTGACGCTGGACCAGGCGCTGAAGTGTCTCTGCCACCCAGCTCATCTTTGTCCAGCTCTCTCAACATCTGTAGCTGTTGCTTCATCGGGAGTTTCTTTATTGTCTTTTTTGCCAAGTTCCTAGCGTATTCGGTCATTGTATCACTGTCAGGTTGTCCCCCCTCCTCTACGTTAATACCAAACACCCTCGGTCCGAAGTTCGTGAGTCGGCGATACACTTTGCGCGCAACGACATCTGTAGCGACTTGACTAGTTGCGTCCGCTATTTCTTGCGCTTCCCCACTAATTTTCTTCACGTCTTCCCTCATTTTTCCTTCTAGGTTGTCGTACGCTTTTTTGGCATCTTGGTATGCGGTATTAAGCGTCCGGATTTCAGTTTTTACTCCGTCGACTTCGCCACTTGCGTTATTCACTCCAGCTTCCGCCAGTCGGACTGCTTCATCAAGCGGGACTTTAACCTGTTCAATCTTTTGCTGGAGTTCTGTTACGCGCGCTCGTGCACCCTCTATTTTCGAGGCTTGCTCCTTGAGGTCCCTGTCTTGTTTCACTACTGCCTGCAGTTTACTTGACGTCGCATTAGAACGCTCAGTATCTGACTTAGTAGAGTTGATTATTGCATCAAGTCTGTCTATTTCCGATTTCGATGTCCTTTCAATCCTGGTTTTCTCTCCTTCCTCCCTGTTGAGTGCCGCATTCGCTTCATTATATTGAGGCGTGAGATTGACCAGCACGGGGTCTCTACCTCTTTGTTGCACTGCCGTGTCGAGGACCTGCTTCTTTCCGTCTCTATTTCGCTCTGCCCTTTCAAGCCTTTCTGTCAACGTCGGCAACATATCCTCCTGATTACGTTCGACCTGTTCCATCACAGACTGGAATGCCCTCAAATTTGCCACCTGCCTCTTATATACATCGGTCTCCCTGCGCTTTTTCAGGAGTTCATTTTCGGCATCACCCTTGGTGACCACGAGTTTTTCCGCCTGGGCAATCTCTTTCTTGGCGCGTTCTTCAGCAATATCGGCATAGCCCTTTGGTTTTTTCTGCACTCCGGTCAAGAAGCTTGGCATACCGAGTGCCTTGATGCCCATCTGCGCCAGTTTTGTGTTCGGCAGGTTGAATGACCCCTTTGCCAGCATGTCTGCCCTTTCCTTTGCTTTCATTTTTGCCACCAAGGCATTCATAGCATCTTTGTGTTCAAGAGACCCTTTTGGAGCCATTCTGACTACGTCTCTGGCATCCTTGATATCATCTTCGAGTTGCAGTGAACGACGAGTGGCCGCTCCGCCGACAAACTTGCGCATAAGGGGCGCGGCAATGAAACGAGAGCCGAGAGCGAGAGGCGCGGCAATGGCTGAACCCAATAGAGTACCAGTAAGTCCCAGCCCGCCGACCTTGCCCGCCCACTTGCTCGCAAGCATAAAAGAGCCCCAGAGCAAACCGAGGATTATGAAATAAGCAAAGAGCGCGCCGACGTCGGTTGTTGTCACTGCTGGATTGGCGAGGCCTCCAAGCGTTCCGCCTGATGCGGATATCGCCGCGGAAACCTGGAGAGTTATCCAGAGAAAAATCATCAACAACGGGGCAAGCGCGGCATTGCGCAAAAGCGAAGACCACCAGCCCTTCCACCCGTAGGTACTCTCATTTAATTTCGGTATCAAATGTGTCGCGAACGCGCCCGCGGCCGTAACCATTAAGAAAATAAAAAGCACCGCTCGGCTGATGAGAAGATATGTGCCGTAGAAAAGCACAGCCGCGGCTCCGCCGAGAAGCGTTGTTGCGAGTAGCCCGTGCGCCAGAGCGACCCACCAGCCGCTCTTCGCTCTTACAGCCAGCGCGTCGTATGTATCGCCGATGCTGGTAACTTTCAGAAAGCCGATAAATGCTCCGGCTATTCCCCTTTCGCGGAATGAACCAATGCCGGTGGAAACTGGAGTGGCCCCAGTGCTAAGTACAGCTCCAGCCCGCTCTCCAGCGTCAGCGCGCGCCGCGCTTATAGAACCTGCTCCGCTCATGGAAGCGTAGAACTGCCCCGCTGTGAAGTTGGAAGCGTCAATAATCATTTTTGTAAAAAGCAAGCTGAAATTTATCAGCACCGCTATCACAAGTACGCGAGTAAGCATTTTCTTCGCCGCGTATTCCTGTATCCCGAGAATCGTCGAAATCGCGATGAACGTGAACATTCCGATTATCACGATATTCGCGATGTCGCGCATGGCGGTCCATCCGGCATCCACCCCGTCTTTCACTTTGTCGAAGACCGACGTTGCAAATAGCAGAATCGTATTATCCACCGTCCAGTTGAATAGCAGGTCCGCGATTGCGAGAATCCATGCGGAGATAGAAATAAGCAGGGTGCCTATCACGACAGCAATTATGCGCAACCAGCATCCTGGGTCGAATAACCCTCCAATGCCGACACACACGTCTCTGGGTTTTCCTGTTGCAACAGCAACGCTGTCTCTAATAGTAGCCTCCAATGCCGTTATTCGCGCTTGGTTGCAGTCGGGGCTACCCGTAGCGCATAAAGCCCTTTCCGCACCAAGATTTGCCTGTTGGCTTGGAGCGGCGCGTCTTTGTAGAGTTTGCAGATTGTCTCGAACTGCCTCAGCCTCCCGTACCGCTTGAGTGCCTAACGTAGCCCACGCGGATTTAGTGGGTTCATCAGCCGCAACTGCAGGCCGTGCTGCGATGACATCTCGAATAGAAGTACGTGCTCTATCAATTGTGCCTTGAATGGAAGCCGCATTGGCCGCGTCAAGATTCATTCCCCTAAGATAGGTCTCGTTGCCATCGAGAATTGGCAATAAATCTTGAAGAAAACTTGTAGAAAGTCGCTCATATGTACATCCATCACTGCCGCTACAAGCGCCCACAGCATACGCGCTCTGTGGAGACACGGCTATTCCAAATACCGCTACCGCTAGCAGGGCGATTCCAAGAAAACTACTTGCAAGGATTTTTTTCATGCTCATTTATCTGCGGCCATAAATGCTATCCCTTCCGCTCCACTTATTTGCCCATCCGGCAATCACGGCGGGGTTATCGATTCTGCACCAGCCGACAGTCGGGTCCGCGTTTTCGCGCCATGCTGTCAGATTTCCCTGCACGAGGGTTCCCAGACCGGTTTGCACGCTCTGCGTCTGTTCTTGCGCGTTCTGCGCGTCGGCCTGCGTATGGAGGGCTCCACTTGTAACTAGAACGTTAAGCTGGTTGTATCCATCAGGTCCGCTAATGGTGTTGTTGGCGACTCCAGCACTGATTTGATTGATGCGGCCAATTGTCGTGGAGGCGGAGGCGGCTTCGGTATTTAGAGAGGTCGCCAATGGAACGATGTCTCTGTCTATAATTGCTTGCGCGAAGCGCTGTGATGTTGTCGCGATGGATATTTGAGCGATGTTATTCTGCTGGGCATAAGTTACTACTCTCGGAACTATCTGCGCCCAGCACTGGTTTTCCGCATCGCGCAAAGCTGTCGCGGCCTGCATTATCAGGCCCTTAGTCGCGTTTTTCGCCGCGAGATATTGGCTCTCGTTCACAATCGCCGCCTGGAGATTCTGCATAGCGGCGCCGGTCTGCGCGCTTGCTTGTTCCGTACCGAGGTCGTTGACCATTCTGTCAACGAAAGATGTCCCGCCGGCGGAGTTGATAAGCGCATTAAGCCCTCCGAGGCTGGCCGAAATTGCAAGATTTCCTATGCCGGCGAATAGCCCGTCTATCAACTGCCCTATGTCGTTGGCGTTTTCAAGCTGTCGAAAATTCGAGCCGAGCTGCTGTTGAAAAGTTCCCGCCAATATAAATCCGGGCGTAACGACGCGCGTTCTTCCGTTCTCGGTAACCACTACGTCATACACGCCGTTATTCCAGCCAAGGCGGGTCATTCTATTTTCTCTGTCCGCGGCCGCGTAGCTCATGACACTGCTTTGGTAATTGTAGAAGTTAAAAAGAGGATTGCAGTTCGGGTCGGCAACCGCGAAGAGAGATTGCGGCCCGTCGTACGCGCCGTTGTTAAGAGCGACGAGGTCTCCCGTATACGAACACGCGAGCGACGCGCCCGGATTCTGGGTTTGTTCAAGGTAGGAGCGGTTGAGGGCAAGTCTCAAGTCGTCCCGATAAGCGGAGTTTAGAGAATTCGACAGGCCGCCGCTGACATTCTGCGCGACAATGTTGCTCTCCCACCTTCTCTGGTCTTCTTCGAGATTTTCCGGAAAATATGGATTGCCGGTTTCGCATGTTTCCACACCGTCAATGCCCGTCGTGCAGACCTCTCTTCCGGTGAGAAAAGTCTTTGTAGAATTGCTTACCAGCCGAGCTATGGCGGCCCTCTTTTTCGCGTCTATTATTTTACGCACGACGCATTCTTTGTACACGAGCATTCCGGTGTTCAGAGTAACGGCCGCATCGCTTACTGGTACGACCCCGCCGCCTATCGCCGCTGTAGAGCCCACGCTCATTGATTGGGCGCCGTACCGGTCGCAATTTTCCATTGCATCAGTGCTTGGCGCAATTTGCGCGTAAGCGCCTGCAGGGGCCGCGAATATTGCAAGCGCGCAAAAGATAAGAACGAGCGGAATTTTATTGCCTGTCCCGTTAGAAGCCCGCCTGCCATCGCCCGAAAGCGCGGTAGTAACGAACTTGATTAGCTGGTACATACATAACGTTTGTTGCTGATGCCACTGACTCCGCTCTGGCTTTGGCGGGCAGGTAGGAAGCTTGCGCTTCCGACTCAAAAGCCATTGCTTGTAAGCAATCAACCAATGAAAAACATCCGTTGAATGAGGGCAACCAAGACTTCCGCGACTTCTAACGGGATTAATCATAGTATTTTTCGCTTTTCGTAAGAAGCGAGAGAGCTGAACGACGTATACACGCCATCCTCGGCGGAGTTGTATGTCCGCAAGAGGGCGAGGGTCGCCATCGGGTCGTCGGCGTTTTTTATGAGCGCATCAAGAGTTACGGCGAATCGCAGAAGAGAGTTCGCAACAGCGAGATGATAATCAAGCGCGTCTTCCGGCACGGTGAGCGCGGAGAGCAGAGAAACGGTTTTGCGATACCTCCCCGCGGCCTCTCCCAAAATCGCAAGGTTGTGCTTGTCGCCAGTTTGCACATAGCGGTTGAAAATTCCGAGCTCCGATTCGGAATTTAGAAGAAGAGGAGCAAGCGCGGTTTGCAACTCGCCCCTGTACGCAAGCACTCGTTCGCGCGAAGTGTCAGGGTCAGTCTTTATTTCGCTACTCGCGACGGCTGTATATGCAACCTGCGCAACCGTCGCCTCTGCTACGCGATTGGCGAGACTGGCCCCTTTTTCTTCCGTGTACGCGCCGGAGTTTTTGAGTTCAATATATGTGCCGAAGAGCTGTCCGAAAACGTCGCTTTCCGCGTTTGAGAAGTCATTCGGGCCTGCCTGCCCCGCCCCGTTAGAAGCAGGGCTTCTAACGGGGCCCGTAGCTCCGCCGAAGGCGGATGGTATCGGGGCCTGCGCGGGCAGGCCGGAAGACGCGGAGCGTGCCGCGCCTGCGGGAGCTATGTAGTTCGTTTCCAAAATTGTTCCGCGCCCGCCTTGATTTTGAACGGAATACACTTTTCCCGAACCGGCAAAAGCTCCGGTATTTGTCGTTTCAATCGTTCTGTTTGCCCGCCAGCCGAACACCGTCAAAAATATGACTACGGAAAGAGCGGCGGCGATAACCATGGGCGAGAATTTAATTCCCATGGAATCTTTCCATAGCAAAATAAACCCCGCATCATTCGCGCGCCCCGTTAGAAGCCAACGTAATTCTCGCTTGCGGTTCTGTATGTCCATAATATTCAAAAAATCCACGCTTCTAACGGGGCGCGTTCGTTTTCCACGTGGAAATTATAACACCCAATATCAAGCTAGTAGCCAGTAGCCCACACAGGACTGCGATTTGTTGCCACTCTACGCACGGACAAATCGGGAGCCTGTGGCTAGTAGCCAGAAAAATCTAGCCCATGACTTGTGCGTTAGCTTCAGGCTACTGGCTACGAGCTACCGGCTATTAAATGCTGAAAGAAAAAATCGCGCCGGGGTCGCTTGCGGAGAATCTCACTCCGTACATGGAAAAAAGGTCCACAAGCGCGACATAATTTTTGATAAATTCATCCGCATTCGCGTTATAAGCGTTTATTGCCTCAAGAAGCGTTGCGTTATTTTCTGTCTGCGAGAGTTTGGAAAGGCCTTGCGCCGCATCTCTATAGCCTTTGGCGAGTTTGGCATTCAATGATTCGGCTTGCGGAGGAACGCCTGGCACGTTCCCTATTGCTAAACCTAACTGCGTGTATTCATTCGCGATGGATTGGACTCCGACGGTTGCCGAGGCGGGTGTTGCGCCGGGAGTCAATGGAATGGCGCTCGTTAATTGCGCGTACGCGTTCGCGATTTCGGGTATGCCAGCGGCTTTCGACGGGTCAATACGGCTGTCGAAGAAAGTTTTCAATACTTGCGTTACGTTTCCATGAGTATTTTCGAAGTTTCTTATAAGAGAGCCCACCTTGTTGCCGTAGTCGAATAGCGCCTTTTGCTCCGGCGTTCGCGTGTCGGCTGGAGAAAGAATGTTCGAGAGTGCGCGGAAGAATAGTGCGTACGGATTATTGAAAGGAGCGTCTTGCGCTGTAGCTGGTTCTTTTGCGGGAGCTTTCGTGGTTGCGACAGGAGCGGATTCAATCGCGGGATTTTCCGGCGTTGGCGCGCGGGAGAAGAAATCAGCAAGCGGAGGCGTTGAACTGCCCGCGCCGGGTGTAGCATTCCGCGGAATTGATTGCGTGCCGGTTGCCGGCCCAGGTTCTGTGTTTGCTTGGGGAGAATAATAAGGATATTCCACAGCGACATTTTTGATGTCTCCGAGTTCTGAAACTGTTCCCGTATTATTTCTCGTCAGTACTCCGCCGACTACGACAAAAACCGCCGCTCCTATGAGTGCAATTGTATATCTATGTTCGCGAAGCCATTGCATTATCACAGCGTAGCGGGAATTGGATGTTGTAGCAACACGCGTAATTCCCCTAACACAGTGATGCCACCTCAACTGTATTAAGGCATGTCAACGATAACTCACGACCGTGGACTATTGTTGATGTTACAGATACACACAATATGTGATGTTAGAATGTACTTCATGATTCGTCGTTTGGCGTCAACCGTTTTGTTGTGTACCGTGCTTTTTCTCACTAACCCGGGCTATGCGAATGCATATCCTTTCGGAGGGAAAGCCAGTCTTGTGCTTCCGTGTTTTGTGTTTGGGGTCGTTCCATACGGCAGTATTTCTCTTGTCGGGCCTCCGAATCCGGGCCTATATATATGGACGCTTGCTACCCGAACCTATAAAAACGGCCCTCCGGCCCCAGGCAAGTGGCTCTTGGGACTCACGAGCGTCCCCTATATCTGCGTCGTATTTCCAATAGGGCCGATTGTCGTTCCCGGCATAGCTATTGGCATGATGGGGTCATCATAAGGGTAGGCACTAGGCAGAAGGCAATAGCAGAAAATAGAAACCTTCCCCTCTTCCTTTTGCCTATTGCCTATTGCCTATAACCTTTTGGGCGATGCATGCCCAATCCTCCAGTGGAACATCTTCCGCGCGAGCTTTCATGCTGATTCCGCACTCTGTAAAAGCGCGAGCCGCAATTTCTTTTCCGAACTCTCCCGCGAGATTGTTTAAGAGAAACTTTCTTTTTGATTTGAATCCGGCGCGTATCACCTTAAAAAATAATTCTTCGCTCACACTTACCCCGTTAGAAGCATCGCTTCTAACGGGGCCCGAGAAAAAGTCCCTCGAAATGTTTTGAACAAGAAAGATCGCCGAATCAACATTCGGCGGAGGCGAGAAATTTCCTCGCGGGACTTTCGCGACGATTTTCGGAGTTCCGTATGCCTTGACGGAGAGCGAAAGCAGACTCTCTTTTTTAGAAATGATGCGTTGAGCAACCTCCTTCTGCACAAGAAGCGCCATCGCGCGCGGTTGTTCCTCGGCTGTCAAAAATTGCCGGATGATTTCCCCCGTAATGTAATAGGGAATATTCGCCGCCACCACATAGCTCTGCCCAGCAAGGTGAGACCTTGGGGTTTTTAAGGTCTCTCCTTGATTGATGTCACGTATATCTCCCGCAATGATAACGAGTATTCCAGAATTAATTTCCTCGCTAAAAGTTTCTTTTAATTTCGCGACAAGCGCCTCGTCTTTTTCGATTGCGACGACTCGCGCGCCGACATCTTTGGCAATCGCGAGAAGCTCGCGCGTCAAGGCACCCTTGCCCGGCCCTATCTCAAGCACTGTGTCGCCGCGCGAAATACCAACCGCGTAAGCGAGAGAGCGCGCCGCCCATTTCGATTTTAGAAAATGCTGTCCAAGCCTCGGCGTACGTTTCATAAGCAATTTTGGAGCCTGTTTTTGATTTGTTGTTTGTGTTTTTTGTAACTCACTCAATAATATCTTCTTTTTCCGCGTTATCCGCCAGCGCGTGTTTCATCAGTCTGGGGTCGATGTCAGACAAAAATTCAGACGGCGCTGTCAATTCGCGCGCGCCATATTTTGAGCGCTCATGCGCGTATGAAAGAGATAAATATTTGCGGGGGCGCGTAAGAGCCACGTAAAAAAGCCTCCTTTCCTCCTCCGGGTCCCTCGCATCATCGTTCCGCAACGACGGGAAAAGCCCCTGTTCAAGCCCTACAATAAACACTGCGTCAAATTCAAGACCTTTCGCCGCGTGTACCGTCATAAGAGAAACCCCCCCTTGCTCTTTCGCCATATCAAGTTCATCCTGTTCGCTTTGCAGTGCCGCCTCCTCCAAAAGCCGTTCAATTCCCGAAGGCGGCTCGTCGTTTTCGTATTTCGCCGCGAGGTTCGCGAGTTCGCGAATATTGCCCTGCCGTTCGCGCCCTTCCTCTGTTTTGTTGTCAAACATGTTTTGTATTCCGCTTTCCTCAATGCAAAAGCGCACGGCCTCGGACGCGGGCAAAGTATTTACCGCGTGGCGGATTTTTACGAGCGACTCCTGAAATTTTGCAACTTTCGCGCCGGCCGCGCCCAGCGTTTCCCCTTTAAAAAGTTTCTCAAGCGTGACTTTTCCGATTCCGCGCGGAGGCACCGCGATTATGCGCGCGAAATCGCCCTTGCTTTTCGGATTGAGCGCGGCGCGCAAATATGAAAGCGCGTCTTTCACTTCTTTGCGCTCGAAAAATCTCGTCCCCAATACCCGATACGGCAGTCCCGCGTGAAGAAAAGCTTCTTCCAAAACGCGCGACATCGCGTTTTCCCGATACAACACCGCGATTTCCCGCGCGGGCACGCCCGTGTCCATGAGGCTCGCGGTTTTTTCCACGACAAACCACGCTTCATCGCGTTCGTTCATCGCGTCATAAATTGTAATTGGCTCTCCGGTCGCCCCTTCGCTAAAAAGCGTTTTGGGAATGCGGTTTAGATTTTTTTCAATCACGGAATTTGCCGCGGAAAGGATAGTTCTCGTCGAGCGGTAATTTTGTTCGAGCCGTACAACAGTCACGTTCGGAAATTCCCGCTCAAACGCAAGCAAGTTTTTTATCTCCGCTTGTCTCCACGCGTAGATGCATTGGTCCAAGTCTCCAACTACGCAAATATTGTTACGCGCGCCGCATAAAAGCCGCACCATTTCATATTGCACCCCGCTTGTGTCTTGGTACTCATCGACTGTCAGGTAGTGCCAGCGGTTTTGAAGAAGCGAGAGCGTCTTTGGCGATTCGCGGAAAAGCGTAAGCGTCCGAACCAAGAGGTCGTCAAAGTCGAGCCCGCCCTCCTCCGCGAGCATTTTTTCGTAGCGTTCCCACACAAGCGCCACCGTTTGTTCTCGGCGGTTCCCCGTGCGCTCTCGGTACTCGCGGACGGATTTACCCGCTCCCTTCTCGCGGGAGATAGCAGAAAGTATTTGGCGCGGCGTCCACTCCTCTGTGTCCAGTTGTTTAAGGATGTTTTTAACGGCTCGCGTGCTGTCGTCTTGGTCCCAAATCGAAAAACCGCGCGGGATGCCGGCTTCTTTATGAAACTCTCGCAAGAGGCGGACTCCAAGCGAGTGAAATGTGGTAACCAGCGGTACGGCTCCGTGAGTGCCGGAGAGCAAAAGAGAAACCCTCTCGCGCATTTCCCCGGCCGCCTTATTCGTGAACGTCACCGCGAGTATCGAACGGGCGGGCACCCCGCTCTCTATCAGTTGTGCGATTCTGTGGGTGATTGTTTTTGTTTTTCCTGCGCCAGCCCCGGCCACGATAAGAAGCGGCCCGTCTTTATGCAAAACAGCCTGCTTTTGAGCCATATTTAGGCCATCTAGAAATTTAGTCGTCATAGGAACCGGTTAAAGTGTGTAGAAAAGGGGCTGGACCGGTGAACCCCGTTAGAAGCTCACGCGGGGGTATTGACTTGCGTTCCAATCTTTTTGGCGTTCATCTCCGCGCAAGCCACGGGCATTCAGCTTCTAACGGGGTGAACTATACCATATTCGTTTTCTGGGCTTGACAGCGGTTATAAAATCATTGGATAACGAGAATCGCAACCAAGCCGGAAAAGGCGCGGATTTCTTCTTGACGTCCACATTCGCTTGAAGGCCATCCCGAGTGTTGGTTTTCGAACGAGTGGGAATGGTAAAATGATGGCTCTAAATAAGGGTCATTTAGCATATCCGACTCGATAGTTGCCCCCGTTAGAGAATAGCTATATCAAAAACACGGCGGCAGTAGATTTCTCTAACGGGGCAGACAAAATCAATATCCACTGCCTGAATTCAAATGTGGTTGACTCCCAAAGTCGTGAAGGTACAGTTAAGAAGCATGGTGGGCTAGCTTTTCCCTTGTGGCCTATCTTTCTCTGTATCTCAAAAGAGCAAGATATAAAGCCACATTTTGATTGAACCTCTTACCAACCACCGGCAAAAAACGCATATAGCAACCCAAATGAAGGACTCCGGCGCGGATTTACGACCCGCGCAGGTGAGGACATATGGAAAGTCAGGTTCCGCTCGAGCGGCAATCTCTTTGATTTCACTCATTTTCGCAGTTGGCTCGCTTCTTCCAGCGACTGCGAAAGCCAGCGTTTTAGGCGATTTTTGGGCTTTAGTCCTGAATTGGAATACAGAACAGAGTGGATTAGTTGCAGTGACTGACAACGTGCAAACGATGGCGCTTCTACAGCCAGCCATGAACATAGACCCGACCCCTGCCTGGGGTGGCGGTGACATTACCATCGTTGATGGAACCGCCCTCATGCCGGAGGAGGGTCCTTCCGGCACGATTGCCGATATAGAGAAGCCGGAAAATGCCACCATCAGCGTCTACATGGTGCGCTCTGGCGACACTCTCTCGGGAGTCGCCAAGCTTTTCGGCGTTTCATCCAATACAATCCTCTGGGCGAACGACATTCCGCGCGGGTCAGCTCTTCAGGTTGGACAGATGCTCACAATACTTCCGGTAACGGGAGTTAAGTACACGGTTAAAACGGGCGACACGCTCTCCTCCATTGCCCTCCGCTTTGGGGGCGATGCGGGGGAAATTGCGAGTTTTAATGGTATAGAAAATGGCTTACTTGCAGTCGGTGAGGAAATCATAATTCCAGATGGAGAAATTTCGGCTCCTGTACAGACGAGTCCTAGCCCAGAACCGGTGTACACCGAGCCGGGCACTAGCGAACAAAACGGTTACTACTTGCGGCCAATCGTTGGAGGTAAGAAAACCCAGGGCATACATGGCTATAACGGAGTAGATATCGGCGCGCCGAAAGGCACTCCGATAGTCGCTTCTGCGGAAGGCGATGTCATTGTCGCGAAGGATGGCGGATGGAACGGCGGATACGGAAGTTATGTCGTCATTCAGCATCCCAACGGCTCGCAAACGCTCTACAGCCACGCATCCGGCATCATCGTCTACGCCGGCGAGCATGTGGTGCGGGGCCAAGTCATCGGATACGTGGGTGCGACCGGCAAGGCGACCGGCCCGCACCTCCACTTTGAGATACGTAACGGCATCCGAAATCCCTTCTAATTCAAGCGCAGATTTGCGCAGATAAAAAAGACACGCGGATTAACGCAGATTGATGCGTTTCAAGGTCTCTCCTCTGGGATTTTGCATTTGAGGTGAGACCTTTGAAATTTGCAAGTTCCAAAAATCAATTTGCAAAGAAATCCGAAATACCAAAATCTAAACAAGGTTCTGTTTTTGGAGATTGAGACTTGGAATTTTGTTTGCAAATTGCAAATTGAGTTTTGCAAATTTGTGGCATGGCACTGCTGTACAAAAACCCAATCCCGGGTTAGTCTAGCGGTACGCTCTTTTTAGAATGGTGTGTGATGCGGCGCGCGAAAGGCCGCTCATCAGTGGTAAAAAACTACTGGCGCACACTCAAGTAATCTAATCCACAGGGGAGGTCCTTATCGAATAGCTCATTTTTTTGTTCTCATAATGGCCGCCGACCTATTCGGCACCATCCGGCCTTTGAGCCGGGGACGTAAAGACCGTCACATGTCTGGGTGCTAGTAGAATGTTTTCGTTCTATCTACTAGCACCCGGACTGATTTTATTTATACCTTCGTCTTTTGCCACAAACTCTGAGTTGTGTGCCGATATTAGTTTTGAATATTCGAATTTATTTTGCAAATTGCAAATTGAAACTTGCAAATTTCCCCCGCAAATCGTCTAAGTTGCATGTAGTTTGTGTAATGTTACTATAAGTCAGCTGTGTCAAAGTCAAAGTTAAACGTTGACGTAATCGTAGACCTCCAATACGGAGACTGCGGAAAGGGCAAGGTCGCCCACTTTTTGTGCAAGACGAAGAAATATACCCACGTACTCCGCTACAACGGCGGATGCAATGCAGGCCACACGATTTTTCATAAAGGAGTTAAGTTCATCACCCACCACATTCCGGCGGGAGT
>ERZ1292640.1522-Hain-H43-02um-R1-1522-length-19097-cov-43_pt2 | contig 13582 bp, 11 predicted proteins | sample MGYA00564404_ERZ1292640 | MGnify/ENA primary metagenome ERZ1292640 (study PRJEB36523, sample SAMEA6512636) | groundwater metagenome | collected 2019-01-08 | study: AquaDiva: Metagenomics assemblies of 32 groundwater samples
GGGCCAGCGGCGCACCCTCGCCCAGCCCGGTGACGCCGTCGCGGGTGAAGCGGAGATGAAGGTTGTCGCGGTAGTCGCTGGTGGAGGTCGCCACCGTCCATGTGTGGCGGAGCTTGAGCCGAACGATCTCAGTCTGGAGCCGCGCTGCCGCCGCGGCCGCGCGCGCCCACGGCGCGGTGGCAAGGGCTGAAAACTCGCGCCGGGTCATTTGAGCCTCCGCGCGGCGACGAACAGCCGCGTCCAGTGCGGATCGTCGAGCCGGTCAAGGCGCACCATCGGCCGTTGGTGGGTGGTGGCGTTGATGAACTGGCCGTCGCCGATGTACATGCCGGTGTGGGTGATCCTCTTGGCGGAGCCGAAATAGAGCAGGTCGCCGGGTTGCAGGTCGTCCTTGGAGACCGGCGCCATCCCATCCCAGCGCGCCTGCGGCCCGGCGTCGCGCGGGATGACGGTGCCGCGCCGGCGGCAGAGCATCTGCACGAACCCCGAGCAGTCGTAGCCGAAAGCCGACGTGCCGCCCCACAGGTACGGCAGGCCGAGGAAGCGCCTGCTCAGCGCGATGGCGGCCTCAATCGAGAGCGGCGCCGCGTCGAGGCTGACGTCGCCTCGCTGGACCCAGGCGGGACGGTCGTCCACCAACCGCACCTGGATCCACCGCCCTTCGTTCTCCGACTCGGCGATCACTTCCAGCCGCGTCTCGAACGGCACGGTCAGCAGCGGCTCGTGCTTGGTGACGTCCGCCTCACCGTAAAGGTTGGCGAACAGGCTCTCCACCTGCGCCACCCGGCCCTGCGCCGCGTAAGGCCGCTCCTCCGGACCCAGCCGGCGCAGCCACTCCAGCGGCATCCAGCCGGTGTAGTCGTCCGGCGTGCGGACCTTGGCCCAGCCTGCCTGTTCCTCAACGAAGCCCACCTGGCTGCCGTAGATGGCCTGCGAGACCACATCGGCTTGCCGGGTGGGCACCGAATACACGTTGGCGACAGGCTTCAGGACCACGCCGCCGGGTGGTGCTGCGGCTAAGGCGAGTACTAAGAGAACCATCGGAGCCTATTGTAACAGCGGGACTTGTGGGGCCAGCTCGATCTCTCCCCTGGCCGCGCGCCCGCCGGTGGTTGTGGTACAACGACTGAAGGAGTCCCTTCCGTGGATCAAATTGAGTTGTTCTCCTTGTCCGGCAAAGCGGCGGTGGTGGTGGGCGGAGGCGGCGTGCTGGCCGGCGCCATGGCCACTGGCTTCGCCGAGGCGGGCGCTGCCGTTGTTGTCGCGGACTACAACGGCGAGGCGGCCGAAGCGCGGGCGGCCGAGATTCGCAACCTGGGGCGCCGTGCGATCGCGGTGCAGTGCGACGCCACCAAACGCGCCGACCTCGAACGCGCCCTGGCCGTCACCCTGGAGAACTTCGGCCACGTCGATATCCTCGTCAACGCCGCCGGCATCAACTCGGCCACGCCCTTCTTCGAGATCGGCGAAGAAGAGTGGCAGCGCATCCTCGATGTGAACCTGAAGAGCGTCTTCCTGGCCTGCCAGATCTTCGGCAAAGCGATGGTCGAGGCCGGCCGCGGCTCGATCATCAACATCTCGTCCGCCTCGGCCGGCCCGCCGCTCTCCAGGGTCTTCACTTACAGCGTCACCAAGGCCGGCGTCAACCAGATCACGCAGTTCCTGGCGCGCGAGTGGGCGCCGCACAACGTCCGGGTGAACGCCATCCGGCCCGGCTTCTTCCCCGCCGAGCAGAACCGCCGCGTGCTGACCCCTGAGCGCATCGCCAAGGTGATGGCCCACACGCCGATGAACCGCTTCGGCGAGGCCAACGAGCTGATCGGGGCCGCCATCTACCTGGCCTCCGACCGCGCCGCCTCCTTCGTCACCGGCACGATTCTCGCGGTCGATGGCGGCTTCTCGGCGATGACGATCTAAGTGCGCGCGTTGCTGGCATTGCTGTTGTCGCTGCCGCTCGCGGCCGCCCCTCAGGAGAAGGGCCGGAAGTCCCTGCGCATCCCCGTCTGGCTGAACGGCGGCAACGGCGCCGCGCCCGCTTTGACGGCGAAGGACCTGGCGGCCAAAGTGAGCGGCGCGCCCGTCCGCGTGCTGCGCGCCCAGGGTCCCACCGACGACCTCATGATCGTGCTGGTGCTGGACCTGACCGAGGACCTGAGCCTGGTTGAGATTGCCAAGGACGCCCTGGTGGAGGCCGTCGGGAAGCTGCCGGCGAACACCCACGCCGGCCTGATGCGCGCCCAGGACGGCCTCCGCGTGCTGGCGGATCCGGCGCAAGACCGCGCGCAGCTCATCGAGGCGATCCGGACGCTGCCGGTCAGCGGCAAGGCCGGACTGCTGGAGACGGTTGAGACGGCCGCCAGGCTGGGCGATGCCATCCTTCGCAAAGCGGCGGTGCGCGCGGCGCTCCTCTACGTTACCGACAGCAGCATCTACAACTACCGCGACGACTACATCAACCCGGTCGTCAACTACAGCGACCACGGCGATCTGAGCCGGCGCTTTCCCGAAGGACTGGTGAAGGAGAAGATCGCCCGGCTGGAACGCCGGCTGGCCGCTTTGGAGACGCCGCTGTTCATCGTGCACCTGAATTACCGCGGCGACCGCTTGAACGAAGCCTACCAGACCGGCCTGATGCAGCTCGCCTCCACGCTGGGCGGGACGAGCGCCTTTTGCCGCTCGCGGCCGGAGATTCCCGAGGCGATCGGGACCGCGTTCGGCAGGATCGCGTCCGCCTGGCGCGTGGACATCCAGTTGCCCGAGCGGCTGCCGAAAACCTTCCAGGTCGAGTTGGAGAGCGGCGGGCGGGCGCTGGTCTACCGCAACCGCTTCGCGCTCGAAGAGAGGTGAGAGATGGGGAAAAGCTCCCGCATCCTGCTGGCCACGGTCGCAGTGATAGCCGCCGCGGTCGCGCTGGGCATCGTGGGCCATCTCCGGCGCCAGGCCCAGGAGGCCGACGCGCTGGCGAAGATCGAAGCGGAGCGCGACCAGTTGCGGTCGCGCGCCGGGCAGCTTGCCCGCGAGAACGAGGCCCTGCGCCGCGACCTCGGCATGCCGCCGCCTGTCGAGCCGGCGCCGGCCGTGGGCCGGCCAAGAAAGGCCGAGGTCCCCTCGCCGCTGGAGCACGTGCGGATGCTGGCCAAGGTTCAGGCTGAGCTGGCCGCCGCCAACAACTCCATCGCCGAGCTTCAGGCGCGCATCAACGAGCTGGAGGCCTCGCTCGCCCGGACCAACGACGAGAACAAGCGGCTGGCGGCCGCCGCGGCCGAGTTACAGGAGAAGCTTGCCGGCCATACGCGCGTGGTCGAAGCCCTCCAGGCCGAGTTGAAAACCAGGAGCGAGCGGCTGGTCCAGCTTGAGACCACCAATACTGTGCTCCACCGCGAGCACCGCGAGCAGGCGCAGAAGGGCGCCCAGGTCGCCGGGCTGCTGCGCGAACTGGAGGAGATGAACCGCCGGCGTGAGCAATACCTGGCCAGCATTCTGCGCCGCTACCGCGAGGTTACCGACCGCTTCCGCACCCTGGCGGTGCGGGCCGACAGCCCGCCGGAGAGCCGGGTGGTCGATCCCTCCGAGTTCTCGCGTCTCCAGAGCGCGGTCGCCTCGGCGGAGGAGGACCTGCGCCAGATCGGCAGCCTCAACGCCCAGGCGGCCCGTCTCCAGCAGAAGCTGGCCGGCAAGTAGATCTTGCCTGGGGCTAAAGCTTTTGCCCGAACCTGCCGAAAAGGGGGGCAGATATGCTGCGCGCCGCCATCATTTGTCCGGACCAGGAACTGGCCGGCAGCCTGGAGAAGTCGCTGCTGGAGACTCGCGTGGTTGGGGTGATCCTGAACTTGAACCGCTACCCGGATGCCTTGGAACTGGAGAAGCTGATCGCCGAACGCGGCGTCGAAGCGGTATTCCTGAGCTTCGAGTCGCCGCACCAGTTCATGGGTGTGGCTTCGGTGCTGGGGACGAAGGCTACCGGCGTACCGGTCTCCGCGGTCGGTGTCCCCTCGGACCACGCTGCTTTGCTGGAGATGATGCGGGTGGGTGTGCGCGAGCTGCTCTCGCCGCCCTTCCCGCAGGACAAGCTGCGCGAGGCGCTGACGCGCATCACCAAGCTGGTGGATCGCAAGGGCCACACCTTCGACCGCCTGTATTCGTTCCTGCCTGCCAAGCCGGGATCGGGCGCCTCCACGGTCGCGCTGAACACGGCCGTGTCCCTCTCGCGACTGCCCGACACCGCCGTGCTATTGATGGACTTCGACCTCAACACCGGCATCCTCGGCTTCATGCTCAAGCTGAACAGCCGCTACTCGGTCATTGACGCCATCGAGAACTCCCAGCGGCTTGATCAGGACATCTGGGCCAAGCTGGTCTACCCGGTGGACAAGCTGGACCTGCTTCCGACCGGCACGCTCAACCCCGGGCTGCGCATCGAGCAGGCCCAGATCCAGGGGCTGCTGGCCTTCGCGCGGCGCCACTACAGGGCCATCTGCGTCGATCACTCCGGGATGATGGAGAAGTACTCGCTTGAGCTGCTGCGCGAGTCCGGCCGCATCTTCCTGGTCTGCACGCCGGAGGTCCCTTCGCTGCACCTGGGCGCGGAAAAGCTGAAGTACCTGCGCGGGCTCGACCTCGGCGGGCGGGTGGAGATCCTGCTGAACCGTTCGCAGCAGCGCAGCGTCCTTTCCCGCGAGCAGATTGAGACCATGCTCGGCGCGGCCGTGCGCGTGGCCATCCCCAACGACTACCTGGCCGTCCACCAGGCCATGATGTCGGGACAGCCGCTGGCGTCCGACTCCCGGCTCGGCAAGCACTTCGACGACCTGGCGCGCAACCTCATGGAGATCCCGGCCATCGGCATCACCCGCAAGCGCCGCTTCTTCGAGTACCTCTCGCTAGGTTCGCCCCAGCCGGCCGCCTCCGGCAACTCCGACAAGTAGCGGGCGGGCGGGCGCAGGGGACAGCCTGCGTGTTTCCCTTTTTCGGGGAGGCTGACTCGCGCCGGGGAGGGGAAATTGTCGAAAAGGGGAAACACGCAGGCTGTCCCCATACACCCCATCTGCGCTACTATTTGTGTCTAACGTGGGGCCGGTCCTCGAACTCCGCAACCTGACCAAGGACTACCCGGGACACCGGGCCCTGGACGGCGTCTCGCTGGAGGCGCCGCCGGGCGCCTTCTACGCGCTGCTCGGGCCTTCCGGCTGCGGCAAGACGACCACGCTGCGGCTGATCGCCGGCTTCGAGCCGCCCACCGCCGGTGACATCTTCCTGGACGGCGAGCGGATCAACGATCGCCGCCCCTACGAGCGCAACGTCAGCACCGTGTTTCAGAACTACGCTCTGTTCCCGCACCTCACCGTGCGGGGTAACGTCGAGTACGGCCTCCGGCGCAGGGGCTTCGATGGCCTGGAGCGGCGAGTGCGGGAGGTTCTCGAACTGGTCCAACTCACGGGCAAGGACTCCCGATACCCGTCGGAAATCTCCGGCGGCGAACGCCAGCGGGCGGCGCTGGCTCGTTCGCTGGTGCTGGCCCCTGATGTCCTGCTGCTCGACGAGCCGCTCTCGGCCCTCGATCCCAACCTCCGCAAGCAGGTGCGCGCCGAGCTGAAGCAGCTTCAGCGCCGGGTCGGCATCACGTTCCTTTTTGTGACCCACGACCAGGAAGAGGCGCTCTCGCTCTCGGACCGGGTAGCGGTGATGCACCGCGGCCGGATCGAGCAGATCGGCGCGCCCGAAGACGTCTACCTGCGGCCGCGCACCCGCTTCGTGGCCTCCTTTCTCGGCGCGGTCAACTGGCTGGACGGCGCCGGCATCCGCCCCGAGGCCACCCGCATCTCACGCACCGCGCCGGCCGCCGGGACCAGGTCGCTGCCGGCCACCGTGGAGCGGTGCGTGTTCCTGGGCAACTGCCTCCAGGTCGAGGCGCGCCTGGCCACCGGCCAGACGGTGGTGGCCGAGACGTCGCGGCTAGACGGCGGCTTCACCGCCGGCGAGTCCGTGCACCTCTGGTGGCGCGCCGCCGACGAGTTGCTCTTTCCGGCGGAAGGATGAAGCGGCTGCGGCGAGCGTTCCTGGCGCCGGCCTGGGCCGTGATCGGCGCACTGTTCCTTGGACCGCTGGCGCTGGTTGGCCTCTACAGTTTCCTCACTCGCGGCGCTTACGGCGGGCTCGGACAACCCTGGACGCTGGAGAACTACACCCGCCTGCTCGATCCGCTCTACGGGGCGATTCTGGTTCGCTCGTTCCTGATGGCCGGCGCCGCCACCGCCGTCTGCCTCCTGCTGGCCTTCCCGGTCGCGCTCTGGATCGCGCGCGCCGGCCCGCGGCGCAACCTCTACCTGCAACTGGTGATCATCCCCTTCTGGACCAGCTTCCTGGTGCGGACTTACGCCTGGATGTTCCTGCTGCGCGACACCGGCCTGTTCAACACCGCGCTCCAGGCCCTCGGCCTGATCGACGAGCCGCTGCCGCTGCTCTACACCCCGGGCGCGGTGCTGCTCGGCCTGGTCTACGGCTTTCTGCCCTTCATGGTCCTGCCGGTCTACGCCGCCCTGGAGCGCATCGACCGCAACCTGCTGGAGGCCTCGGCCGATCTCGGCGCCCGCCCCTGGGCCACGCTCACGCGGATTGTGATTCCGCTGAGCGCGCCGGGCATCCGTGCCGGCGCCGTACTGGTCTTCATCCCCTGCCTCGGCGCCTATCTGACGCCTGACCTGCTGGGCGGCGGCAAGCAGATCATGATCGGCAACCTCATCCAGAACCAGTTCACCACCGCCCGCGACTGGCCGTTCGGCTCCGCCGTTTCTCTGGCCCTGATGCTGGCCGCGATGGCGCTGCTCGTGCTGTTCGCGCGCCGCGGCGCAAAGGAGTTGCTGTGAGGCGCTTGCTGCCGCTCTACGTCGTGGCCTTCTACCTCTTCCTGCACCTGCCCATCGCGATCCTGGCCGTGTTCAGCTTCAACCACTCGCGGTTCACCGTGTGGGAAGGCTTCTCGCTGCGCTGGTACCGGGCGGCGTTTGAGGACCCGCAGCTTGCCGAGGGCGCGCTGAACAGTCTCATCATCGCGGTGGCGGCCACCGCGATGGCGACCGCGGTCGGGACGCTGGCCGCTTACGGCCTCTGGAAGCGCGGCTCGCCGCTGCTGGCCGGCTCGCTGTACCTTTCGCTGGTGACGCCGGAGATCGTGATGGGCGTCTCGCTGCTGGCGTTCTACCAGTGGCTGTTTCGGTTTCCCGGCCTGCGGCTCGGGCTGCACACGGTGATCCTGGCCCATGTGACCTTCTCGCTGGCCTACGTGGTGGTGGTGGTGCTGGCGCGGCTGCGCACGCTCGACCCGGCGCTGGAAGAGGCGGCCATGGACCTGGGGGCCACCGAGTGGGGCGCGTTTCGCACCGTCACGCTGCCGGCGCTGGCGCCGGGCATCGCGGCCGCCGCCCTGCTGGCCTTCACCATCTCCTTTGACGACTACGTCATCACCAGCATGGTGGCCGGCGTCGATTCGGAGACGCTGCCGATGGTGATCTACGCCATGGCCCGGCGCGGCGCCAACCCGGTGCTTAACGCCATCTCGGCGGTGATCGTCTTTGGCCTGGGCGCGCTGGTGCTGGTCTCCGAACGGTTGAGGGCGCGGTGACGCGGCGGAGCTTTCTCCTCGGTCTGCCCGGCCTGGCCGGCTGCGCGCGCGATCGCCGCCCGCGGCTGAACGTCTTCAACTGGTCCGGCTACGTCGCGCCGGAGACCATTCCCGAGTTCGAGCGGGAGTTCGGCGTGCGTGTCCGCTACTCCACCTACGAAAGCAACGAGGAGCTGCTGGCCAAGGTGATGTCGGGCAACTCCGGCTGGGACGTGGTCTTCCCGACCAGCTACTACATCGGGCCGATGCGCCAGTTCGGCCTGCTGGCGCCGCTCGAGCCTCGCTGGCTGTCGAACCTCGACCAGCTCGACGCGCGTTATCGGGCGCCTTCCTGGGACCCGAAGCTCGCCTGGTCGGTGCCTTACATCTGGGGCGCGACCGGCATTGCTTACAACCGCCGGCTCGTGCCGCCTCTCTCCCGCTGGGCCGACCTGTGGGACGAGCGGCTGCGCGGGCGTCTCACCATGCTTGACGATCCGGCCGAAGTGCTCGGCGCCTGCCTCCTCAAGCTCGGCCACCCGCTTAACTCCACCGATCCGGACGAGCTGCGCCGCGCGCAGCGCGAGGCGATCACGCAGAAGCGGCTGCTGCGCGCCTACCTGAACACCGAGGTGCGCGACCAGCTCGTGGCCGGCGACGTGCTGGCCGCGCAGCTTTGGGCCACCACCGCGCAGCAGGCGATGGATGCTTCGCCGGATCTCGGCTTCGTCTACCCTGCCGAGGGCTTCGCGCTGTGGGCGGACAACGCGGTGGTACTCCGCGAGAGCCGCCGCCGCGAGCTGGCCCACCGCTTCATCGACTACCTGCTGCGGCCGCGCGTCGCCGCCCGGATCGCCGAGGCCACCCGGACGGCCACCGTCAACGCGGGCGCCCGTGCCCTGCTGAGAGAGGCGCTGCGGAACAACCCTGTCCTTTACCCCCCGCCAGAGGTGCTGGCGCGCGGCCAATGGTTCGAGCCGATGCCGGCCGCCGCCCAGCGCCTCCGCGACCGGCTCTGGACCGAGATCAAGTCGGCGTAGGGCGGGCGTTCCCGGCTTTGGCCTCTAAGACGACTACGGCGTTGCCGCCAGGGCGGCGTCCGCGGCCACGAGGCCGGCGCCGGTGGCATCGGCCGACCAACAGAATTCGGACGTCCCCCCCCCCGCCGTGGGGTCGTAAACGGTGCGGCATCCGGCGGGCAGAGGGATGGCGGACGATTGCAGGATACCTTCCGCGGCGGCAGCCGTCAGCGCAGGGTTCTTCTGAAGCATCAGGGCTACGATGCCGGCCACGTGGGGGGAGGCCATCGAGGTGCCGCCCAGGAAGTAGTAGGAAATCTGGCCGCTGTTGGTCTGGAAGGGGCCCACCACCCAGGAGCCAGGCGCGGCCACATCCAGGTCCTGGCCCGCGAGCTGACGGCTCGAGAAATCGATGATGTAAAAGTCGGCCGCTGCGGTGGGTTCGGCCACGTTCTGGTCGAACCACCAGTCGCGGTTCGGCCGGCCGCCGACCACGGATTGCCATTCGCCGACCCATCCGGAAGCAGCCACCGAGATCACGGGCGCGTAAGCGCCTGGGTAACCCATCCCATCTTCACCCTCGTTGCCCGCCGAGGCGACGATGATCACGCCTCTGCCAATGGCGTAGTCGATGGCGGCCTTCTCCACGGCATCCAACTCCGATCCGCCCAGGCTCATGTTGATCACCACCGGGGCGCCCAGCGTGCTTTTCAGGTCGGCGATGTAAGTGATGCCCCGCGCAATGACCGACGACCAGCCCCAGCCGGCCTGCCCGAGCACCTTGACGGGGATTACGGTCGCCTTTGGCGCCACCCCGTTGATCGGCGTCCCGCGGAGACTGTATCCCAGGATGGTGCTGGTGACGTGAGTGCCGTGGGAGTTCTGATCGTGCTCCCACTTGTTGGGCTGCCGCGAAACCGTGCCCACCTCGCCGCCGCCGCCGCCGAAGGCCACGGCGTACTGGGTGGCGATGCGCTCCTGGGGGAAGTATTGGCGCCAGGAGTCCACCAGTCCGGTGTCCAGCACGGCCACGTATACGCCGGCACCGTCGAAGGCGACCGAGCGTGCGGAAGAAAACGGCGCCACGGTGACGTTGATGGCGTCCAGGTTCCAGGTGCTGAACCCGCCCAGGAAATCCTCGGCGGAGACGGTGTCCACGGGGCGGCCCTTGCGGACGGCGTCGGGATTGGCCGCGGCCACGTAAGGCAGCGCCCGGATGACCGGCAGGCTGCTGGTCGCGGCCTGCATGGTGAGGGCCTTGATCTGTGGCACCACGTCCCGGACCTTGCCATACTTGCCGAGATCGGCCAGGATGGCCGTGGTGATCGGCGTCTTCAAGACCACGTTGATGCCGATGGGCTTGTTTTCCTGGGCGGCCGGCAGGGTCGAAAGCAGCGCCACTGCCAGCGACAGGGGGAGGAATCTTCCTGGCACAGTGTGAGTCTCCTTGTCTGATTGATATTACCCGATCGGGGCGGCCGCGACAAGTAGGGGTCGGGCATGCCCGACCCCTACCAATCCCGGGGCGGCTTGAGCTGAAATAGCGTGCGCGGATAAGGCGGCTGGTCGCCGGCGTCCGGCTCCGGTTCCTTCGTTCGAGATGCGATTCGGCGGGCGAGAGACCGTATCCACGGATCGTGTGGCGCGAGCTTGAGAGCCTGGCCGATGGCCGCCTCGGCGGCGTCGATGCGCTTCGGCGCGGAGCGGAGCGTGCAGTCGGCCAGATAGTAGTAGGCTTCGGAACTGCGCGCGCCCAGCGCGACCGCCGTCTCCAGCGCTTGACGCGCTTCCTCAAAGCGCTTGCGGGTGGCCAGAATTATCCCCTGCGCCACCCAGCCGGCGTGCCATTCCGGCCAGCGGTTCTGAACCTGGTTCAGCAGGCGTTCGGCAGCATCGGTTTGCCGGGCGAGCTCGAGCGAGGTCGCTTTCATCAGCAGAATCTCCCGGTTCCGCGGCAGCGTCCGCGCCGCCTGATCGAGGACCCGCAACGCCTCTTGTGTCCGGCCGTTCCTGGCCAGGAAAGCAGCCGCCTGCTGGTACAAATCGGCGCGTTCGGGGGCCGCGCCGAGCGCCTGCTCCCAGGCCGCAACGGCCTGCTGAGACTTCCCGGATGCATCGAGCATTTGCGCGCGCGCCAGGTAATAATCCCCGCTTCGCTCGGATTCCGGCGCACGGTCCATGTGCTGGAGCCCCGCGCTTGCGCCGGCGGCATGGAAGGTGGCTATGGCCAGGTCCAGTTTCACGCCGGCGGATGGAGTTTGGGCCGCGGCCTGCTCCAGCAGTTCCCGCGCGAGCGAGTACTGTTTCGACGCCAGCAGCGCGCGTCCGGCGCCGGCCAGCAAAGGCGCGCCCGGCTTCAGACCGGCGAGGCGGCGAGCGGTGGCGGCCGCCTGGTCCATATTGCCGTCGTCGAGCAGCAATTGCAGATGGCGCAACTGGGCGGCGGCGTCGCCGGGATTTTTGCCGACGGCCTTCTCTACGCGCGCCCGGTAGTCGGCCCGCTGCTCGTCGGGCGTGAGGCTCAGATACTCCACCAGGCCGGCGGGAACAATGCGTTTCTTGCTGGGTCCCAGTTGCCGGAAGCGGTCCATCACCACCTTTGACTCAGCGGCTTCGCCCGCCTCGGCCAGCGCGCGGCCGAAATGGAGCTGAATCCTGGACTCCTCCGGCGCCAGCTCGGCGGCCCGGCGCAGCGCGCGCACCGCATCCGCCGGCCGGTCCAAAGCCAGATAAGTCTGCCCCAGCCTGTCCAGGTTGATGGCGTTGTCGGGGCGATGGGCGGCGGCGAATTCCAAGTCGGCGACGGCGGCCTCGGGTTTCCCCTGGCGGTAATAGAGACTGCCGCGAGCCGAGCGCGCCTCGACGAAATCCGGTTTCAGGGCCAGGGCTTTGTCCATGTGCATGAGCGCCTGCGCCGGGTCGGCCTCGCCGTGGGCCAGACCAAGCTGGTAGTGCCCGACTGCGTCGTCGGGATGCCGCGCGAGAAACCATTCCAGATCGGCGATGCCTTGCTCGAACTGCCCCAGGCACACGGCCGTGTAGCCGCGCTCGCGGCGGGCGAAGTCGTCCTGCGGCTCGAGTTTCAGATAGCGATCCCAAGCGGCGAGGGAATCCGCCCACGCCCCAAGATCGCCGGTGACGATGGCCAGCAACTTCTGTATGTCGGCTCGCTGAGGTGCGAGCCGGGCCGCCTGCGCCAGCCGCGTGAGGGCGGCCTCCTTCTGCTTTAGCGCGACATCTACGTAGGCCAGGCTGTAAAGCACATCCACGTTCTGAGGCTGCTGCCGGAGAGCCGTCTCGAGGACCTCACGCGCCCGCTCGTGATGGCCTGCAAACGACGCCGCCACGCCCAGGTTGTAGAGCACCTTGAAATCCCCTGGAGCGGCGGCCAGCGCGCGCGCGAGCAGGGCCTCGGCCTTGTCGAATTCGCCGGCTCTTGCGTGCGCCATTGCCGCGCGCTCCAGGGCGGCCACGGACTGCCGGGCGTTCACCGTCTGCTCCGGCGCCTGGCCGGCGGAAAGGGAGAGAATAACGGCGGCGAGCAGTGCCCCACGATGCATGGTGAGCAGCGGTGAACAGCTTACCACATCGGGTATCCTGGCACTGATGACCCGCAGACAAGTGCTGGCGCTCCCTTTCGGAGCGGTGGCCGCAATGGGTCCACGGGCCCGCGCACAGTATCGCGGCATGGCCTCGCGAGGCGTCAAGCCCGTCCCGCGCGGCAAGCCTTCGGGGCGACCGTTCAACGCGCGCCTGGTGAACGTAGCACAGTCAGCCGGCCTGCGGTCGCCGGTGATCTATGGAGACGCCGGCCATAACGATTACATCCTTGAATCGATGGGATGCGGCGCGGCCTTCCTCGATTACGACAACGATGGCTGGCTGGACATCGTGGTGCTGACCGGCCGCCGCTGGCAGTCCACGCCGGAAGGGGCAATCATACGGTTGTACCGGAACAACCGCGACGGCACTTTTAGCGATGTCACCGAGAAGTCCGGGCTGGGCCGCAGCGTGTGGGCGGCCGGCATTACGGTGGGCGACTACGACAACGACGGCTTCGACGACATCTTCATCACCTGCTGGGGCCAGAACATTCTGTTTCACAATAATGGCGACGGCACTTTCTCCGACGTGACTCGGAAGGCCGGGCTGATTCATCCGGGTGCGCGCTATGGCACGGGCTGCACGTGGATCGATTACGACCGCGACGGCAAGTTGGACCTTTTCGTCTCGCACTACCACGTCTTCGACCGGGACAAGATACCGCCTCGCGGCAAGGATCCCTCGTGCAGTTACAGGGGTGTTCCGATCTACTGCGGGCCGGGGGGACTTCCGCAGGAGAGCTGCCGGCTCTACCACAACAACGGAGACGGGACCTTCAGCGACGTGAGCGCGAAGTCCGGCATCGCGGACGTCAAGCCGGGCTATGCCCTGACGGCGGCCGCGGCCGACTTCGACGGCGACGGCTGGCCGGATATCTACGTCGCGTGCGACACCTCGCCCAGCCTGCTGTTCCGAAACAATCACGACGGCACGTTCACCGAGCAGGGACTGGAGAGCGGCGTTTCGCTGGGCGAGGACGGGCAGGAACAGGCGGGAATGGGGCTGGCCGTCGGGGATTACGACGCCGACGGCTGCCTGGACATTTTCAAGACGCATTTCTGCGACGACACGCCGGTCCTTTACCGCGGCAACGGCAAAGGCTCCTTCAGGGACGTGACGCTACGGGCCGGTTTGGGAGTGGAAACCCGGTTTGTGAGCTGGGGCGCCGGAATCGTGGACCTGGACAATGACGGTCTTCCGGACCTCTTCTTCGCCACCGGCATGGTCTATCCCGAGGCCGAGCAGAAGCTGTCCGACGCTCCTTACAAGACGCCGAGCGTGGTATTTCGCAATCTGGGCGGGGGGAAATTCGAGGAACTGCTGGAGGAGGCGGGGCCCGGCGTGACCGAGGCGCATTCGAGCC
>ERZ1292640.2893-Hain-H43-02um-R1-2893-length-13582-cov-5_pt1 | contig 13582 bp, 8 predicted proteins | sample MGYA00564404_ERZ1292640 | MGnify/ENA primary metagenome ERZ1292640 (study PRJEB36523, sample SAMEA6512636) | groundwater metagenome | collected 2019-01-08 | study: AquaDiva: Metagenomics assemblies of 32 groundwater samples
AGCCTCCGGTACGGGTAGACAACCGATGACTCTGGGGTAGAAGGTGGAGCGGTGAGAGCCTTCCATTACTCCGCCGCTCAGCATAAGGAAGGCGTAGTATCGAGCGGGGAGGCTGTTCATTGCAGCCGCAATGACATAAGGATAATCATTAAGCTCTTTGACTGTGGAGCGTACCACCATTACTGTATCCCTGGCGAGGTAGGAATTTTTGCTGCCATCATCAACCGTTGCCTGAGTGGTTAAAGATATTCTTCTAACCACAACCTTGGGCGCTTTGAAGAAATCCAGGGTCTTGGGGTCTGAGATAAGCTTGGGCTGGTAATCGATGTATCGTCCTTGCCACTCGATAGACCATGCCTTAATCTCTCTGCCGTCAAGTAAGGGATAGGGATTACCTAACTTTGAGGAATCATAAGAAATCAGTTCTCTCCCCTGTCCTGTCCCCCGAAGTGTCATGCCGTATTCCCCGGTAAGGCGCGCCGGAACTTGTTTCATCTTCTCAAGCAGGGTCAAATCAGCCTCTTCGACCTCCACACGCCAGGAGCTATCGGGAGCAAGACCAAGCCAGCGGTCTTGAAGGACATAGGTTATATTACCCTTATCTTCATCAAGCTCCTTCAAGGATTTTATCCCCTGTACCAGAGCTATTTTGTGTCCTTTATCAGGAAGCGTCTTTTTAATGAAAAGCAGGATGGGATTAACGTTGGCTACGAATACATCCGCCCATTCAAGAGAGACCACCCTTTCGATAGTATAACCAGAAAGGAATTTCCTCAGCTTTTCATTGGCGCGGGCATCTGCCAGACCCAGGGAGACTATGACACCTATCCTACCACCCTCTTTAACCCAGTCCATTGCCTTCTTCAGGAAATAGGTGAAGATATCGGCGTTCATAGCCGAGACGTCTCTGAAAATAGTCCGGTACTGTCCTCGGGGTTCTTCGGGGAGGCGCTCATTCCTGACATACGGGGGATTCATGACCAGGTAATCGTACTCGCCAAATCTGTCTCTTGCTTTGAAGGCTTTCTCTATTTCCGTTGCGGTAGCAAAGCTCCAGGAGTTTTCGAGGATAGTTCCCAGCAGGGAGTCAATAGTAAATATGGGCAGCCGCTGCAATGAGAAGTCTTCACCAGTCTTTTGCGCTTCTGACTTGGCTTTCAGGTAGATATCAAGGATGAGAAACAAGAGGTTCATTTCAGCAATATGGGTAGCAAAGGGATTGATGTCAAGTCCTACCACGCGGTCCAGTGCGGCAAACCTGGCTCTTTCTCCAAGCCCTCGTTGCTCCATATCCTTGAGCAAAGTGCTGGCTGCCCGTACCAAGAACCCCCCTGAACCACATGCCGGGTCGATGATAGTTCCGGCGCCAGTCCAGCCGATGTGTCTCAAGATGTAGTCAATAACTTCCCTGGGTGTGTAGAATTCGCCAAGTTCCTTACGCGTTTCAGGCTTTAGATACTGTTGATACAGGTCTCCCAGGATATCCCGGTCAACTTTGGAGAGGTCGAAGGCATTAAGCAAGTAGAGGATGTCTTCCAGCGCTTCATGTAAATTGGAATCACTTTTGATATACCAGTCAAAGATACCTTGTTCAAAGAAGTGTTCGTATATGTTCGCGGCGTCCTGAAATGCCAGTTGAAGCAAATCCTGGTATTTGTCTTTAAGGAAGGTGACAAAGTTGCGCCATACTCCGATGCCACCGTTGCTGATTTTCCTTTTCAGTAAGCCCTTATCCTCGGCAATGCGTACAAAAAGGACGCGGTTGAGCGCCTGGTAGGTTATATCAGTAAGATAGATTTTGAGGAGTTCCTTTTCGGCTACATCCCTGGAATAGGGCTGTATTTGGGCAAAGGCGGAAAAAGAGCGTTCCGTCTCGACGGTAACGCTGTATTGAGTGGCGAGCTTCCGCGCTTCTCGTTCAACCGAGGTCAGTCTCTCTTTTAGTTCCTGTCCAGTTATAGGCAATGACTCTATTTTGCGTCTTTTCTCCTCTAGTTCCTGTTGCTTCTGGAGATAGACGGCGTATTGCTTTTTGTGTCCTTCCCAGGCTTTTCCCAGATGGCGCAATAGCAAATCACCACAGAGACGGAGCGCCGAGACGAATTTTCCAAACCCATCATAGGTATTTACCGGAATGAAGCAATAATCGAATTCGCCTTCTCTAAAAGTATCAAGGTGTTTCCTTTGAGACATATATTCATAGGATAGTTGCCAGAATGTAGCATTACCCTCGATGGTTTTTTCGGTTAGCGCAATGTCTCCGACGAGTGTTCCCTTTGGAGTAAACACCCGCAGACGAGAGGGCGATGCTAGAACGAAAAGCGATTCGCCACCATTTAGATAACCTTGAGCCTGAGTACTTGTTGCCTCTTTATCAAGGTCCGCATCGGATTTCTTCGTCTCAAAAACCAGGTGCGATATACCGTCAGGAGTAAGAATACGAATATCTGCGTCATTTTCTTCGTTACGGACAAGTTTAGAGGGATAGCCAAGCCCCTTTCTAATGACCTGCTCGATGAAGAGACCTCGCCACCCAATCTCGCTCATATCGGGCTTATCGTCGAATTCCTTGTGGTAAGCATCGAGCCATTTTAGTTTGCCCAACTATGTCTTCTCCCAATCCGCTGGCTCTTTTAGCGTTATTATAGCATAAATCGTTTCTCTTACCAGTAATTCGTGTAGGCTACTATTTCCCACTAAACTTGCCCTATCGCTTAACTCTGAGTATAATAGGGACAAAATCATCCGGATAGGCAGGTGAGAGATGGAACAGTTCGCACTGGAAAACATCCGTAACCTCGTCTTGCTGTCTCATAACGGCGCCGGCAAGACATCACTATCGGAAGCCGCATTGTTTGATGCCGGGGCAATCACCCGATTGGGTAAAACGGCCGATGGCACTACCACCTCAGACTACGACCCCATCGAAGTCAAACACAAGATTAGCATTAACCTCTCGGTGTTGCCGTGCCAGTGGAAGGGAAAGAAACTTAACATAATAGATACGCCCGGCTATTCCGACTTTGTCGCCGAGGTTAAGGCGGGTATTCGGGTGAGCGAAGGGGCGATAATCACGGTCTGCGCCGCCTCGGGTGTCGAAGTCGGCACCGAGCAGGTGTGGGCGTATAGCGAGGAGGTTGGGCTGGCTCGCCTTATCTTCGTCAATAAAATGGACCGCGAGAATGCTGATTTCTTTCGTACGGTGGCGGCGCTTCAGGCTAAATTCGGCTCCAGGTGCGTGCCGCTGCAACTGCCTATCGGCGCTCAGCATGATTTCCAGGGAGTGGTTGACCTGCTGACTCTGAAAAGTTATACAGGTACTGAAGCTAAGGCAGGTGAGGTGCCCTCATCCCTGCAAAGTCAAGTCACGTCTTTCCGTGAAAAGCTGGTGGAAACGGCCGTCGAGGTGGATGATAGCCTGCTGGAGAAATATCTGGCAGGGACTGCGCTCACTCTGGAAGAGCTTACCGGCGCCTTGAGGCAGGGAGTCGTTACCGGCAAGATAGTACCGGTGCTGGCTGGGTCCGCTCTGAAGAATATCGGTATTGGACTCCTGCTGGATGCCGTTAATAGTTATTTGCCATCGCCAAAAGAGCGTCAGGTGGCAGTCATAGGAGACTCAGGTAAGACGGAGACGATACCCCCTAACCGGGAGGGCCCCCTGGCCGCCCAGGTTTTCAAAACTACGGCTGACCCTTATGTCGGTAAGCTCACCTATTTCCGGGTCTACAGCGGCGTTTTCACCAGTAACTCTCAGGTCTGGAACTCTACCCGTGGCGAGACTGAGCGCATCGGCCAGCTATTTACAGTTAAGGGTAAAACTCAGGAGCCGGTACAGCAAATTAGCGCCGGAGATATCGGGGGGGTTGCCAAGCTGAATATAACCGCTACCGGTGACACCCTCTGTAAGCAGGATAAGCCGGTGAAGCTGGCGCCCATCGTCTTTCCCAGCCCCGTTTTCAGCGCCGCAGTTTATCCCAAGACCAAGACTGACCTGGACAAGCTGGGGACTGCATTATCCCGGCTCACTGAAGAAGAGCCTACTCTTCAGGTGCATCGAGATAGGGAGACCGGTGAAACCGTTCTCTCCGGGCTGGGTGAGACTCAACTGGCCGTCGCCGCGGAAAAAATGCATCAGAAGTTTGGAGTTGGTGTTGATTTACAGACCCCGAAGGTTCCCTTCAGAGAGACGATTACCATGGCCACCAAAGCTGAATACAAGCATAAGAAACAGAGCGGCGGGCACGGTCAATACGGGCATGTCATGCTGGAAGTGGAGCCTTCGCCCAAAACCGGGCTGTGTGAGTTTGTTGATAAGGTAGTGGGCGGCCGCATACCCAGAAACTTTATCCCGGCAGTAGAAAAGGGGGTTCATGAGGCGGTTCTGGGAGGGGTGCTGGCAAACTACCCGGTGACTGACATCAAGGTGACCGTTTATGATGGCAGCTTCCATCCGGTTGATTCCTCGGAAATCTGTTTTAAAATTGCCGGCGCCGGGGCACTGAAGAAAGGTTTGGCTGAAGCGCAGCCTATTATTCTGGAGCCGATAATGAATATTACCGTGACCGTGCCTGATGATTACACAGGAGACATCATCGGCGACCTTAATACCAAGCGGGCTCACTTGCAGGGGATGAATCCGGGCGGCGGCATCAATATCATCCAGGCTCAGGCGCCTCTGGCTGAGATTCAGCGCTACGCCATAGACCTGAAGTCAATCACCCAGGGGAGAGGCAGCTTCACCACTGAGTTCAGCCACTATCAACCGATGCCTCAACTGAATACCCAGAAAGTCATCGCCCAAAGACAGGCTGAAAAAACCTAGCGTGGTGAATCGGCAAATAACTTTAGTCCGGCAGACCGTTTTGGTATGAGATTATGCATTAGAAACACCGCACTGGATACGCAGAAAATGGAGAGGGGGCGGAAACGCCCCCTCTTTTTATTTGTCTGGACTTGCCTCGACTGTCATTCTGAGGATTGAAACGACGAAGAATCTCAGGGCGGGGTTGGTAGTCGACTGATAATCCCCACCACCCTGAGACCCTTCGTCCTTCGGCTGAAGGACTCAGGGTGACATGAATGCGTTATTTCTAGGGCAAAAGCCCATTAATTTTATCTCGTGAAGTTATCGAATTGACTGAAGGCGCTGGACAGCCTGTCCCGCTGGACTGCCATTTGAGTCATCATGTCTACAAGCCGCTTAACCGTGTCACTGCTCCGGTAAGTACGGCGCAGCTTCAAGTGAAGATCCCGGAATTGTAGAGCTTCCTGCTCATCGATAGCATGCATCAGGCACTCGGCGAAGGCGGTGGTTTCTTCACCCCATAAGGAAACTAGTCCTGATTCCTCACCACCATCGCGTTTGAGAGCGTAATTGCGTTCCGAAGGGTCATGCAGAGATTTCCCAAGGAACCATCTGATTGCGTCGGCATAAACTGCAGAGATGAATTCCCAACCACCCTTCTCTAGAAAGTCAGCAGGGATTTCGGCTATCGCCTCGCCGCTAATTTGCTGAAGTAACAAGGTAGCCTCCGCAGCACAGCGATTAACCGCATCAACAAATGCGTTCAGGTCCTGTAAAATAGGCTGCCCCTCTAGCAAGGTTGCCAGGTCCTGGAATATGGGATGACGCATCCAGGCCGGCTCATAGCTTATCTGGAGTTCATTATCGAGTAACTGTTTATAAACTGCGATGGAGGCGTCAATGCCCAGACTGGTTTGGGCCAGGTCTACTAACCATTTCGAAGTATAGCCCGGCTCTACCAGGGGCAAAGACTGGGCAAAATCCACAATGACCTTGAGGCGGGCCATGTCTTCAGTCGAGAGTACCTTCTCGCCCTTGGCCGGCTGGGGTAAAGCTAATCTATAGGGCAAGGGATGTTCGCCAGCCGTTTCTCCGGGTTCAATCAGCCGCCACTGGGCAGGAATAGGTTTGGGCGCCTCGGCTTCTGGGGCAGGGACACCTTCCCAACCCCTTCTCGGCCGCCGGCGAAGCATAAAGAAGTACACTGCTCCCCCCGCCAGCCCGACAATCAGCACGAGAATTGTGACTAGAGCCGAGACCGTCATAAGTCCGGACTTGAGCAGCCAGACCTGTGACCAGGGGCTCTCATTAGAAGCGCCATCGATTGCCCTTACTCTCCAGTAATAGGAGCCCAGCGGCAAGGATTCTGACGATGTCAGAATATAGCTCTTGCCTGGAATATCCTTCTCATCCAGGATAGGGTGAGAGAAGTCGGGGTCTGTATCTACCTGAAGATTGTATAAGACGCTGCTAGGGTCAGTCACGCCGGACCATTTCAGGGTAGGTGTGATATCTCCCAGGATTCCGAGCCGGGCGCCATCTCCCGGAGACAGCGGGTTAGGAGTCGGGGGAGGGGTGCTTTCCATGGTGAAAGTGGCGCTCTTGTTATTATTTTGCTCATCGGTGACCTTGATAGTGTGGTCTCCCTTTGGTGACTGAGGAATAGTAATTGATTTGCTGAAGCTGCCGGATGCGTCCGTGGTTGTGCCGCTAGCAGGCATATCCTTGTTATCATAGGTGAATTTAATAGGGCTGTTGGCAGCAAAGCCGGAGCCGCTAACTTCGACCGTCGCCCCGACATAACTGGAGGCTGGGTTTATTAACATACCGGCTTCGATGTTAACGCCTTTATCACTCAAGCTGGTTAACGGTGTGACAGAGCCTTGAGCGCTGATGCTATGGGAACCTGCGGCTGAGTCCGGGACTGTAAAGGTGGCCTTCCAGCTCCCGTTGGAATCGGCTGAGGGAGATGCCGGAACTGTGCGTATCGACTGCCCATCATAGGTCACAGTAATACCTGTCTCACTGGCGCCAAAACCAGAACCGGAAATAGTTACAGAACTCTTAGGGACCGCATTTGGAGGGTTAATCGAAATGCTCGAGGTTACTGTGAAAGTTATTCCGGGGACACTCACTGAGGACGAGCCGGTTGCCCCTAGGGTATGGGAACCGGAAGGTGAGGCCGGGACAAGTAAGCTCGCTTTCCAGCCTCCGGAAGCATCGGCTGAGATACCGGAAGTGGTCGCTGTGCCGTCGTAGGTAACTGCAATGCCTGTCTCCGTAGTACCAAAACCGGAGCCGGTGATAGTTATCGAGCTTCCCGGGGGGGCGCTGGCACGGCTGGCGGAAATGCCCGGGGTTACCGTGAACGTGATGTTAGCTATGGTAGTTGCCAGGGTGGTAGGACTGCCCGCATCTATGGTATGAGAGCCTGCCGGTGAGGTAGGGACAGCGAAGGTCGCCTTCCAGCCTCCTGTGGAATCGGCTGAGGTTACCGAAGCCACCGGATTACCATCGTAGGTCACCGTAATACCTGTCTCACCGGCGTTAAAACCTGAGCCGGTGATAGTTACAGAAGTCCCGGGGGCGGCACTTGGACGGCTGGCGGAGATGCCCGCGCTCGTCGTGAAGTTTATATCCGGGACACTATTTACTGAGGTAGAAGAGCCGTAGGCATCTATGGTATGAGAGCCTGAAGGCGAGGCTGGGACAACGAAGGTAGCAGTCCAGCCTCCCTTGATATTAGCTGAGATAGATGGGGGAACTGTGGTTATCGGCTGGCCGTTATAGGTTACCGCAATACCCGTTTCGCTAGCCCCAAAACCGGTGCCGGTAATTGTTACCGAACTCCCCGGTGCGGTAGTGGCAAGGTTAGATGAGATTTTTGGGGTTACGCTGAAGATTGTGTTTGCCGTGTTAGAAGCTCCGGCCGCCGTGATGGTGCGAGCACCGGAGGCTGAGGCTGGAACAATGAAACTACTGCTCCAGCTTCCCTGGACACTAGCCGAGATACTCGAAACTACCTGAGCACCATCGTAGGTTACTGAAATGCCAGTCTCGCTAGCGCCAAAACCAGCCCCGCTAACAGTTACGGAACTCCCTGTAACTCCACTTGCGGGGTTAGCGGAGATGCTCGGGGTTACTGTGAAAGTTGTATTTGCCGAAGCGCCTGAGGCAGAACCGGTTGCGACTATAAAATGAGAACCGGCTGCTGAGGCAGGGATGGTAACAGGAGAACTCCAGTTCCCTGAGGCAGATGATATACCCGAGGCTAATGTCGTGGTGGTATCATAGGTTATCGCGACTGTCTCATTGGCAGTAAAGCCAGTAGCGGTAACGGTTACTGTACTGCCCGGAATCCCGGTCGCCGGACTGAGAGTGATACTGCCGGCAGCTTTAACGATAAGAGGGCTAGTTCCGTAGACAACAAACCACAAGGACAATATTATGATAAATATGCGATTCAGTAACTTTTGCATCCTATCTCCGTACCTCCGTAATACCCGCCGAGTTTAGGGCAGGTAAGGGACCATAATCGTAATTGTAATTGTAATATTATAGCAGATATTCTACCAACTTGCGGTTATATTTCTGTTGGCTCGGTGTTATGGAAATGGATAGGACTGCTCAGCATAACTAGCCTGATACCAACTCTTTCACCTTCTTAGTGAAAGCAGGCAACAACACCTTCCAGTCGCCGACTACCCCATAATGGGCAATCTTGAAGATGTTCGCATCGGGGTCTTTATTGAAGGCGACGATAGTTTTGGCTCCGGAGCAACCGGCCATGTGCTGGCTGGCGCCTGAGATACCGACGGCGATATAGAGGTCAGGAGCTACCAGCTTGCCGGTCAGCCCTACTTGTGAGGTATCCGCTATCCAGCCGCTATCGCAGGCTGGACGGCTGGCGCCGACTGCTCCCTTGAGTACCTGAGCCAGCTCGGCTAATTGTTTGAAACCATCCGCCCCCCCGATGCCCCTGCCACCGCTGATGACCACCGCAGCCTCCTCCAGCTTGACGCCGGCTACTTGCTCCCTTTTCTTTTCCAAGACATTTGTCCTGATTGCCGAAGCGTCCAGACCGGCGGTAATGGTAACCATTTCTCCTTTTCTGGAATCATCCCGCTTTAAAGCAGTCATCACTTTAGCTCTGACTGTGGCAATCTGAGGGTCGGAATCACAGGTGAAGACGGCCTGGGCATTTCCCCCGTAGACGGGCTTGGTTTGTAGCAGCCGCTTTGAAGCGGGGTCGATATCCAGAGCCACGCAATCCAGGGTGGCGGCTGTGTTCAGTCGGAAGGCCAGCCGGGGCGCCAGGTCACGGCCGATGGAAGTCTGTCCCAGCAAAATAATCTGGGGCATCACCTGCTTGGCCGCCTTCTCCATAACCGAGACATAGGCATCCGTCCGGTAGTCTGCCAGCAGAGGGTCGTCAACCACATAAACCTTATCAGCGCCGAAGGCAATCGCTTCCCCGATTAAATCGGGGCTGCTTACGTTGCTGCCGACCAGCACGGCGCTTAGCTCCCCGCCAAGGTCGGTAGCCAGCTTCCTGCCGCTCCCCAGCGCTTCTGTGGCTATGGCGCTTAGTTTTCCCTCTACTATCTCCGCATAGACCAGAACCCCTTTATTATCCGGCATCTGATTCTCCTTCTTAGTTTGTTATTGTTCTAAGTTTCCTCTCCCCTTGCGGGAGAGGATTAAGGTGAGGGGTAGACTCGATTTCACCCTCATCCCTTCGGCAAGCTCAGGGCAGGCTCTAACCTTCTCCCCTCAAGGGAGAAGGGAAAAGTCTGTGTCATTCCCGCGAAAGCGGGAATCCAAACTCCTGTCCTGGATTCCGTATCAAGTACGGAATGGGTACGGGTGCAATGTCTCTACAATACCTTAATTTCTCTTAGTTTCAAGGCTAAATTAGCCCCCGCTTCTTCCGGAGTCTGCCCCCCGATAATCTCAACCTTGCCTTCCTTGACGGGTTGGAAAAGCTTGACGAGTTTGGTGCGCCTGGCAAGGCGGGCGGGTTCAGCGCCGATATCGGCTGGTTTCCAGATAATCGGCTCCTTCTTCTTGGCGGCCATAATGCCCTTCATGGTGGGGTAGCGGGGTGCCCCAATTTCGTTACTGACTGTAATCAGGGCGGGCAGGGTTACCTCGATAACTTCGTAGCCATCGGCGGTTACGCGTTCCACCCGCGCCTTAGTGTCTCCGGTGATTTCTATTTTCTTGGCTAAAGTGACGCTGGGCAGCCCCAGTAACTCGGAGATGCCTGAGCCTGTCTGACCGCTGTCCCAGTCGGCTGCTTGCCGTCCGCAGAAGATAAGGTCGAACTGGCCTATTTTCTTGATTGCCATTGAAAGGGCGTAAGCTATCGAGTAGCTATCGCCTTCGCCGAAAGCGGCGTCCTCAAGCAGGACAAGCTCGTCAGCCCCCATCGAGAGCGGTTTCTTGACCACATCCCGCTGCAGGTTGGTGCCGAGGCTAAGCACGGTCACCTTGCCGCCCTTGGCATCTTTCACCTTCAAGGCGGCCTCGACGGCCCCTTCGTCAAACGGGCTGATTACCGGCGGCACTCCCGCTGGCGGCACCACTTTATTCGAAGCGGCATCCACCTTGAAACTGGCTGGCGGCGCTTCCGGGTCGATTACCTGCTTGCAGCAAACGATTATGTTCATGCTGTGCTTTTCCTCCTGCTGTTCAGAACTTCACTTGTCATTGCGACGTACCGCTCGTGGTGAGCTTGTCGAACCATCTCCAAGTAAGATTGATGCCGATTCCCCTTAAGATTTTGTTTGGAAGAATAACCCTGAATAATTTAGCATCAAATGGGTTGGGCGTCAAGGCGAAGGTATCCGCGGCAAATGAAGGCTTTTACGCTAACGTCTTGATAATATGTTTGGCGAGGTTTTCATCAATCTCGTCGTGTCTTGGAACGGGCTGCTGTTTACCGGTTTTGGGGTTTTTGTAGAGGTCGTGGCGGGCGCCACGTCTGACAAGTACGCACCCAGCCGAACTGATTCGGTTTATCAGGGCTTTCCGCTTCATATATCCAGGGCGAGTTCTTTTACTTTGTGTATTTCTGGGACATCTTCCATTGTCATCAGGGTGTAAGCGTCCTTCATGTTTTCCTCAAGCTCTTTGAGGGTCTTGCCCTGAGTCATTATCTCGGGGTGGTCGAGAAGCTTGCCGACCCAGAACTTTTCACCCTTCCAATAGACCATTTTTAGCTTCGTTTCCATTCTAACCTCCTGTGATGCCCCTAATCATATTACCATATTTCTGGATTTAGAGCGTGACCCTCACCACCCGACCAATCCCCGCCAAATCGTTGAAGGTCTCTATCCCGGCGGAGGGGTAGAGGTCGCGCAGGAAGGCGGTTACCGCTTGTCTCTGCCCCTGGCCGATTTCAAGGAGCAGGTAACCATTAGGGTGGAGTTTCTCTTGCAATTGAGAACAGAGCCGGCGTATTTTTTCCAGGCCGTCCTTGCCACCATCTAGTGCTAAAGTAGGCTCGAAGCCGAGCGTGTTTACTTTAGTTAAATCCGTCTCGCTGACATAGGGCAGGTTGGCGACAATCAGGTCGACAGGCTCAGGTAGTGGTTCTAGCAAATCGCCCTCTAAAAGGCAGATTCTATCGGCTACCCCGTGCTTCTGGCAGTTAGCCGAGGCGACCTTCAGGGCGGCGGCAGAGATATCGGTGGCATATATTTTTGTTTCGCTTGCCCTGAGCGAAGCCGAAGGAGGTAGTTTTACGGCGAGGCTAATGGCAATCGCCCCGCAGCCGGTGCCGATATCGGCGATAATAAGTGAAGAATGTTGCCGGGTAATTTCGAGAGCCTTCTCAACCAGCAGCTCGGTCTCCGGGCGGGGAATCAAGACGTTAGCATCGACATCAAAATCAAGCCCGTAGAACTCACGACGCCCCAGGATATAAGCCGACGGCTCGCCCTTAAGCCGGCGCTGAATCAGACTCCAGAACCGCTCGGACAGCTCCTGACTTAGCTGGTTATCAAAGTCCAGGTACAACTGCACCCGGTCTATTTTCAAGGCATGAGTTAGGAGTAATATGGATTCAAGGGCTGGGTCTTCGATATTGTTGGTCTCTTCAGCCTGAGCTTGCCGAATGGCCAGCATTTCCCTGGCCCGGCTCAGTGCCTGCCTGATGGTCACTTTTAAATCTAGTCTCATCAATGAGTTTCAACACCCTTCTCTCTCCCCTTTGCGGGAGAGATGAAAACATGCCCTGAGCTTGCCGAATGGGTGAGGGGGCCAAGTATTCTCACCCTCACCCTGACCCTCTCCCGTCGAGGGAGAAGGGATTTAAAGCAATTGTGAGTGGCTTCACGCTAACTGCCCCGCTAATTGCTTTGCCCTGTCCTCAGCCACCAGAGCGTCGATAAGCTGGTCGAACTCTCCTGCCATTACCTTGGGCAGGTTGTGCAGACTCATTCCGATACGGTGGTCGGTAAGCCTGTCCTGGGGAAAATTGTAGGTGCGTATCTTTTCGGAGCGGTCGCCGCTGCCCACCTGGGAGCGGCGCTGTTTGACCATTTCCTCTTCCTGCCTGGTTCTCTCGATATCCAGCAGCCGGGCGCGCAGCACTGCCATCGCCTTGTTCTTATTTCTTAGCTGGGAACGTTCGTCCTGGCAGATGACCACCATGCCAGTCGGCAGGTGAGTGATGCGCACGGCGGTAGCTACCTTGTTCACATTCTGCCCCCCCGCCCCGCCGCTATGGAAAATATCGATTCTCAGGTCGTCGGACTTAATCGCCACCTCCACCTCATCAGCCTCAGGCAGCACGGCTACCGTGGCTGTCGAGGTGTGAATTCTGCCTGAAGCCTCGGTTACCGGCACTCGCTGTACCCGGTGGACGCCCCTTTCATATTTCAGCCGGGCAAATGCACCCTTGCCCTTGACTTCAAAAACAACCTCTTTGAAGCCGCCGCCGCCCGCTTCGCTGGTATTAATGATATCCACGCCCCAGCCCTTGGTCTGGGCGTAGCGGCTGTACATCCGGAAAAGGTCGGCGGCGAACAGCGCGGCTTCATCGCCCCCCACCCCGCCCCGGATTTCCATAATGATATCCCTGTCATCGGCAACGTCTTTCGGCAGCAGGGCGACTTTGATGTCTTCGAGCAGCTTTTCCAGCTTCTCTTCCAGGCTTTCTATCTCCTGCTTGACCATCGCCTTCATATCTTCGTCCAGCGTCTCGCTCTGCATCGCCTTTGTTTCTTCCAAAGACCTGACGGCGGCCTTATACTCCCGGTACTTATTGACCACGTGTTCCAGGCTGGCCCGCTCCTTGGCCAGTTTCTGTAGCTGCTTCGGGTCAGTAGCTATCTCAGGCTTGGAGATTTGTTCCTCGAGGTCCTGAAATTGTTTTTCTATTTGTTCCAGACGGTTTATCATTGTCTATTTACCTGTTCCAACAATTCTATCGTTTGTTTATCTATCTGTTCCGGGCGGTTTATCATCCTTATTTATTCTCCGAGGCTTTCTTCAGGCTTTCGTAGGCTTGCTTCGCCTCCTCGACTGAGCTTGCATCCTCCAGGGTAGTCAGGTCGCCCAGGCTCTGTCCAGAGGCTACCGCTTTGAGGACGCGGCGCATAATTTTGCCGCTCCTTGTCTTGGGCATTGATTCTACGAAATAAATCGCATCCGGCGAAGCGATGGGGCCGATAGTCTTGCGAAGCTGTTCAGTAATCTCTTTCTTCAGGGCATCCGAAGGCTGCTGTCCTTTCTTAAGGGTGACGAAAAGAACGATGGCGTCACCCT
>ERZ1292640.2895-Hain-H43-02um-R1-2895-length-13579-cov-7_pt1 | contig 13579 bp, 13 predicted proteins | sample MGYA00564404_ERZ1292640 | MGnify/ENA primary metagenome ERZ1292640 (study PRJEB36523, sample SAMEA6512636) | groundwater metagenome | collected 2019-01-08 | study: AquaDiva: Metagenomics assemblies of 32 groundwater samples
CGTCGCGCGCGCTGCGACCGACGGACCGCGCGCGTGTACGCCCAAAGGAGCATCGAAGCGCCGCGCTTCTCCACCCCGTCGCGCGTGCCTCCGCGGCCCCGTGTGGTGTAGTATCCCGCGGTTTGGACGAGCACCTCCCCCGGGCACGAACCACTTCGAGAGAAACCCCCATGAGCACGTATCCCGATGTCTTCATCGTGGGCGCGGCGCGCACGCCCATCGGCAAGTTCCTCGGCGGCCTCGCTCCGCTCAAGGCCTCGGACCTCGGCGCCATCGCGATCCGGGAAGCAATGAGCCGCGCCGGCGTCGGCGGCGACGAGGTGGACGAGGTCCTGATGGGCCACGTGGTGCAGGGCGGCCAGGGCCAGGCGCCGGCGCGGCAGGCCCAGATCAAGGCCGGCATCAACCCGGTGGCCGGCGCGGTCACGGTCAACAAGGTATGCGGCTCGGGCCTCAAGGCCGTGATGCTGGCGGCGCAGGCCATCAAGGCCGGCGACGCGCACTGCATCGTGGCCGGCGGCCAGGAGAGCATGAGCACGGTCCCGCACTACCTGTTCACCGGGCGCACGGGCCAGAAGCTCGGTGACGCCACGCTCAAGGACGGCGTGGTGTTCGACGGCCTGTGGTGCTCGTTCAACGACTGCCACATGATCGACCTCGCGCAGTACACCGCCGACAAGGCGGGCCTGAAGCGCGAGGAGCTGGACGTGTTCTCGGCCGAGAGCCACCAGAAGGCGGCCGCGGCCTGGGCCGCCGGCAGGTTCGCGAAGGAGATCGCTGTGGTCACCATCCCGCAGAGGAAGGGCGACCCGGTCGTGATCGGCAAGGATGAGTCGGTGCGGCCCGACACCACGGCCGAGGCGCTGGCCAGGCTCCCGGCGGTGACGCGCGAGAAGGGCGGCATGATCACCGCGGGCAACGCACCGGGCCTGAACGACGGCGGCGCGGCGCTGGTGGTCATGAGCGGCGAGCGCGTGAAGCAGAAGGGCGCGAAGCCGCTGGCGCGCGTGGTGGCCTACGCCACCGGCGGCGGCGAGCCGAAGGAGCTGTTCTTCGCGCCGGTGGACGCGGTGCAGAAGCTGATGAAGAAGATGGACGTCAAGATCGGCCACTTCGACCTGATCGAAGCCAACGAGGCGTTCGCCGCGCAGGCGCTCGCCGACGGCAGGGCGCTCGGCTGGGACTGGAGCCGCGTCAACGTCAACGGCGGCGCGGTGGCGCTCGGGCATCCGATCGGCGCCTCCGGCGCGCGCGTGCTGACGACCCTGCTCTACGCCCTCGAGGACCGTGGACTCAGGACCGGCCTCGCCACGCTCTGCCTGGGCGGCGGGAACGCGGTGGCGCTGGCCGTGGAACGCGTGTGACGTGAGGCGGCAGGCGCGCGCGTGGCCGCCGGACGGCCGGCGCGCCGTGGAGGGAAGACCATGAGCACCGTGACCGAAGCAGTGGCGAGCGGCCCGTCGGCCGCCGTGAAGAAGGTCGCCGTCGTGGGCGGCGGCACCATGGGGAACGGCATCGCGCAGGTGTTCGCGAGCAGCGGCTTCGACGTGCAGCTCGTGGACCAGCGCCAGGAGTTCGTGGACCGCGCGCTCGGCACCATCGGCAAGAACCTCGAGCGCGTGGCGAAGAAGCTGAACTGGGAGTCCGACCGCGTCGCGGCGATCCTGCAGCGCGTCCGCGGCGGCGTGAGCCTCGAGGCGGCGCGCGACTGCCAGCTGGTCATCGAGGCGGTGAACGAGGACATGGCGGTCAAGCGCCGGATCTTCGAGCAGCTCGACGCGTTGGCGCCGGAGGGCGCGGTGCTCGCCAGCAACACCTCGAGCATCTCGATCACCGAGATCGCCGCGATCACGAAGCGTCCCGACCGGGTCATCGGCATGCACTTCATGAACCCGGTGCCGGTGATGCAGCTGGTCGAGCTGATCCGCGGGCTCGCCACCAGCGACGCGACCTATCGTCTGGCGGAGGACCTCGCGAAGCGCCTGGGCAAGACGCCGGTCGAGGTCAACGACTATCCCGGCTTCGTCTCGAACCGCATCCTGATGCCGATGATCAACGAGGCGTGCTACGCGCTCATGGAGGGCGTGGCGAGCCGCGACGCCATCGACACGGTGATGAAGCTCGGGATGAACCATCCCATGGGGCCCCTCGCGCTAGCGGATCTCATCGGCCTCGACACCTGCCTCAGCATCATGGAAGTGCTGCACGAGGGGCTCGGCGACTCGAAGTACCGTCCCTGTCCGCTGCTGCGCAAGATGGTCAAGGCGGGCTACCTGGGACGCAAGAGCGGGCGCGGCTTCTACGACTACACGGAGGCTGCGAAGGCATGACCCCCGGGACCCTCGCGCCGGCCACCGGCCCGTCGTTCGACCTCGGCGAGGACCAGCTCGCGGTGCGCGAGATGGTGCGCGAGTTCGCCGAGAGCGAGATCCGCCCCATCGCCGCGGCGATCGACGAGACCCACGAGTTCCCGATGGAGACGACGAAGAAGATGGCCGAGCTGGGCCTGCTCGGCATGTTCGTGCCGGAGGAGTACGGCGGCGCGGGCATGGACTACCTGTCGTACGTCATCGCCGTCGAGGAGCTGTCGCGGGTGTGCGCCACGCACGGCGTGATCGCGTCGGTCAACAACTCGCTGGTGTGCTACCCGCTGATGACCTACGGCAACGAGGAGCAGAAGCGGAAGTACCTCGTCCCGATCGCGAAGGGAGAGAAGCTCGGCTGCTACTGCCTGACCGAGCCGAACGCCGGCAGCAACGCGGCGAACCAGCAGACCACCGCGGTTGAGGACGGCGACGATTTCGTCCTGAACGGCACCAAGGTGTTCATCACCACCGCCGGGCCGGCGGACGTGCTCATCGTCTACGCGGCCACCGACCGGGCGAAGGGGCCCAAGGGGATCACCGCCTACATCGTGGACGCCGGCACGCCGGGCGTGAACAAGGGCAAGAAGGAGAAGAAGCTCGGCATCCGCGCCTCCGACACGCGCGAGATCGCGCTGGTCAACGCGCGGGTGCCGAAGGCCAACGTGCTGGGCGAGCGGGACAAGGGCTACACGGTCGCGCTCGCCACGCTGGGCGGCGGCCGCATCGGCATCGCCGCGCAGGCGCTGGGGATCGCGCAGGCGTCGCTCGAGGCGGCGGTGCGCTACGCCGGCGAGCGCGTGCAGTTCGATCGCATCATCGGCGAGTTCGACGCCATCCGCGAGATGCTCGCGAACGCCGCGATCGAGGTCGAGACCGCGCGGCTGCTGGTCTACCAGTCGGCCTGGCTGCGCGACCAGGGCCGCCCGCACGTCAAGGAGGCCTCGCTCGCCAAGTGGCACGCGGCGGAGGCGGCCTCGAAGTGCGCGAACTGGGCGATCCAGGTGCACGGCGGCTACGGCTACATGGCCGAGTACTTGGTCGAGCGCTACCTGCGCGACGCGAAGATCTGCGAGATCTACGAAGGCACCACCGAGGTGCAGAAGATGGTGGTGGCCGCCCAGGTCCTGAAGGAGCACGCGCTCGCCGGCTGAGCGCGGACAGACGACGACCCATCCACTGAGGAGCATCATGACCCGTCCCGTCCGACCCGTCGCCCTCGTGATCCTCACGCTCTGCATGATCTATCCCGGCGTGACCCTGCTGTTCCAGGGGCTCTACCCGTTCGTCGCGGGGGAGAACTTCATGCTCGACGGCCAGCTCGGTCCCTGGATGACGCTGGGGCAGAGGCTCGGGATCCCGATGGTGGCGGTGGCTGTGCTCAAGGCCGCGCTCGGGCTGGCGTGGGTGCTGGGTGTGCCCGGCCTGTGGGCCGGCGACCGCCGCGCCTGGCCGCTCGTCCTGCTTGCGGCCGCGGGCTCGGTCCTCTACCCGTGGGGCCCGTCGGTGATGGGGGTCATCGCGCTGGTGTGCCTCCTCGGCTTCCGCGAGGATCCCGAGCAGGTGCTCGCCTGAGACTCCCATGAACCTCGACCTCACCGAAGACCAGATCCAGATCCGCGACGCGGTGCGCGAGCTGTGCGGGCGCGAGTTCGGCGCCGAGGCCGCCACCTGGGACCGCGAGCAGGTGGTGCCGCGCTCGGCGATCGCCACGCTCGCCGATCAGGGTTTCCTCGGCATGGCGATCCCCGAGGAGTGGGGCGGCGTGGGCTACGACTCGCGCACCATCACGGTGGTGCTCGAGGAGATCTCGCGGGTCTCGGCGGCGATCGGCATCATGATCGCCGTGCACAACTCGGTGGGCGCGCTCCCGGTGTTCCGCTTCGGCACCGACGAGCAGCGCAGGCGCTTCCTGCCGCGCCTGGTGTCGAAGGAGCTGGGCGCGTTCTGCCTCTCCGAGCCGGGCTGCGGCTCGGACGCCGCGGCGCTCACCTCCACCGCGGTGCGCGATGGCGACCGCTACGTCCTGAACGGCGCCAAGAACTGGGTGACGAACGGCGAGCAGGCCGGGGTCTACCTGGTCTTCGCGCGCACCTCGAAGGACGGCGGCTCGAGGGGGATCTCCGCGTTCATCGTGGAGCGCGGCACGCCGGGGCTGGTGCTCGGCAAGCCCGAGGACAAGATGGGCCTGCGCGGCTCCGAGACCGTGGGGCTGACGCTCGAGGACCTGAAGGTCCCCGTGGAGCAGCGGCTGGGCGCCGAGGGCGAGGGCTTCAGCATAGCGATGAGCATGCTGGACGCCGGCCGTGTCGGTGTCGCCGCTCAGGCGCTCGGCGTGATGCGCGCGGCGTTCGAGGAGGCGGTGAAGTACGCCCAGCAGCGGAGGGCCTTCGGCGGGCCGATCGCGAAGATCCAGGCCATCCAGTTCAAGCTCGCCGAGATGGAGCGGCGCATCCAGAACTCGCGGCTGCTCACGCAGAAGGCGGCGTGGCTCAAGGACACCGATCAGCCCTACACGCGCGAGGCCTCGATGGCCAAGCTCTACGCCAGCGAGGCCGCGACCTGGGTGACCCACCAGGCCATCCAGGTTCACGGTGGCTACGGCTACGTGAAGGAGTACCCGGTCGAGCGCTACTACCGCGACGCGCGCGTCATGGAGATCTACGAGGGCACCAGCGAGATCCAGCGCCTCGTCATCGCGCGCTCGCTCCTGAAGGACGGCGTGAAGGTGTAGCGCGGGGCAGTGGGCCTGCGCGCCGGTGGACCCTTCTGCTAGAATCCCGCGTGCCGCAGGGCCCTCGCCCCTCATGCCACCTCTGACCGCGCCAACCCGGAGCGCCTGATGTCCAAAGTCGCCGTCCTGCGCACCACTCCCGAGACCGTCGTCGAGGACTACGGCCGCCTGATGGACCTGGCGGGCTACCGCGAATCGCTGCCGTTCAGCGCCCAGACCTGCCTCAGGATCAACATCTCCTGGCACGTCTACATGCCGGCCTGCTCGACCACGCCGTGGCAGATGCACGGCGTCATCGAGAAGCTGAAGCGCGACGGCTACGACGTCTCGCGCGACCTGATCGCCGCCCAGAACGACACCGTGGTGGTGAGCTGCCGCGAGGGCGCGGTCAACAACCACCTGCAGCCGGTGCTCGACCGCTACCAGGTGCCGATCCAGTACCTGAGCGAGCCGCCGACCGAGTGGGTGCGCTACGAGCCGAAGGCGAAGATGCTGGTGCTCGACCGGGTATTCGAGAAGCAGGGCATCCAGATCCCGAAGCTGCTGCTGGGGAAGAACGTCATCCACATGCCGACGGTGAAGACCCACGTCTTCACCGGTACCACCGGCTCGATGAAGAACGCCTTCGGCGGGCTGCTGAACCTCAACCGCCACTGGACCCACTCGGTGATCCACGAGACGCTCGTGGACCTGCTGCGCATCCAGAAGGAGATCCACCCCGGCATCTTCGCGGTGATGGACGGCACCATCGCCGGCGAGGGGCCGGGGCCGCGGGCGATGCGCCCGCACGTCAAGAACTACATCCTGGCCTCCAGCGACTGCGTGGCCATTGATGCCATCGCGGCGAAGCTGATGGGCTTCGATCCCATGGCCGACCTGAAGTTCATCCGCCTCGCGCACGAGCACGGGCTCGGCGTCGGCCGCCCCGAGGAGATCGAGATCGTGGGCGACGACATCGAGGGCGTGAACTTCGGCTTCCGCGGCAGCCTCGGGGAGAACACCTTCGCCTCGTGGGGGCAGAAGCTCATCTACTGGGGGCCGTTGAAGCCCCTCGAGAACATCCTGCTGCGCTCGCCCATCGTGCCGTGGAGCTACGCGGCCTCGCGCGCCTACCACGACGGGTACTGGTACCCGGTGAAGGGCAGGCCGCGCGTGCGCGACATCATGAAGACCGGCTGGGGCGAGCTGTTCCGCGCCTACGGCGACGGGCGGGCGCTGCAGAAGGCGTAGCGCTCCGGACCGCAGACGATCGAACGCCGCGGCGATGATCTCCGCCGCGGCGTTCCTTCGTCCGCCACGATCACCGGTAGAGCAGCTTCACCTCTCCCCACGTCCGGCCCCGCGCCGGCGTCAGGCCGTGGCAGCTGGACGCGGCACCCTGCGGGTCGCTCGGGGAGATGAGCTGGAAGTCCGTGGCGTTGTCGTCGGTGTCCTGTCCGCTCCCGAGCCCGCCGCCCGGCTTGCGCTCGTAGCTCTGGTCCACGTTCGTGGTGAGCGGCGCCAGCAGCGTGCCCTCCTGGTACGCCGAGCCCGGGCTCATCCCGGCCGCGTCGATGATGATGGTGCCGTACCGCACCGAGACGCCGCCGTCGTCAGGGATGCTGCCGGTCGTGAACCACTGGTCGGGCGCCACCGAACCCGAGTAGCCGTTCGGGTTCGCGAACAGGTAGCGGCAGCCCGGGAACACCACGATGCCGCCGGTCACCATCCCCAGCTCGACCGTGTTCCCCGCGTTGTCCGAGGCGTGGACGGTCCAGCCGCCGATCAGGAACGGACTGGTGGACACGTTGTACAGCTCGATGAACTCGTCGTCCGCTCCATTGGGCCCGCGCGTGCGGAACTCGCCGATGACGAGCGTGGTCGAGGTCGCGAAAGCGGTGGCGAAGGACCCCAGCACGGCGAGGAGCGCGAACGGGGCCGCGCGGATGCGACAGGGGAATGCGACAGGGGAATGCGACGCTGGGGAATGCGAGGGGAAGGCGCGCGGCCGCGGCTTCCCGGTTCGCTACTGCCGGACCCCGCCCGGGAGCGCAGACACAGCGACCACCCCCGCGAACGAGGGTGGTCGCTGTTGACGAACGGTCACTCCATATCACCGATACAGGATCTTCACCCGGCCCCAGGTCTCGCTGGTCGCGGGCGTGGCGGCGACGCAGATCGAGGCCCGATTCTGCGGGTTGCTCGGTGAAGCCACGAAGAAGTCCGAGGCGTTGTCGTCGAGGTCCTGTCCGTTTCCCCCGATGCCGCCCGGCAGGCGCTCGTAGCTGCGGTTCGTGTCGGTGGTGAGCGGCGTGAGCACCGTGCCTTCCTTGTAGGTCGAGCCGACGCTCATCCCGACCTGGTCCACGACGACCGAGACCGGGTTGAGCAACGCGATCCCGCCGTCGTCGGTGATCCCGGTGGTGTAGGTCTGGTCCGGCGCCACGCCGCCCGAGTAGCCGCTCGGGCTGTCGTTCGCGAGCAGGTAGTGGCAGCCAGGGTTGAGGAAAGTGTTCGCGGGGATCGTGGCCCGCGTCGAGATGGAGCCGCTGCTGTTGGAGCCGTTGACCTTCCAGCTGCCGAGGTTCACGGTGGTGCCCGACAGGTTGTAGATCTCGATGAACTCGTCGCTCGCCCCGTTCGGGCCGCGGATGCGGAATTCGCCGATCACGATGTTCGGGGAGGACGCGGCCACGGGAGCCGCGGGCACGAACAGCGCGAACAGCGCCGGCAGGAGGACGAGGGGAGAAGCAAGGCGCATGCGCGTTCCTCCGCGATCAGGGCGCCCGGGCCTAGGAAGCACGGCCCGGGAGCCCGGTGTCTCGGGGCTGCCGGGGGGAGGACGGGCGTCCGTTTGACCGCCTCTATCCTAGCGCCGCGGGGCGAGCACCGCGACGGGAGATTGCGAAACCCGCTGAATGCCTAGGGTTCGCGCGCCTGGCTCAGCTCCACCAGCACCCCGCCCAGGCTCTTCGGGTGGAGGAAGGCCACCTGCGTGCCGTGGGCGCCCGCGCGCGGGGTCTCGTCCACCAGGCGCACGCCGGCGTCGCGGCAGCGCGCGAGGGCGGCCGCGATGTCCGCCACCTCGAGGCTCACGTGGTGGAGCCCGGGGCCGCGCGACGCGAGGAACTTCGCCACGGTGTGCTCCGGCGAGCGCGGCTCGAGCAGCTCGAAGGTGACGGGCCCGAGATGGACGAACACCACGCGCAGCGCGCCGCCGTCCAGAAGCTCCTCGGCGCCGCGCGTGGCGCCGAGCGCGGAGACGAACGCGGCGGCCAGGGAGTCGGCGTCTTCGACGGCGATCGCGACGTGGGAGAGGCCGGTGACGGACGCGCCCGCCTTCGCTTCTTCACGCGGCTCGCCGCTCATGCGACCTGCCCCGGGCGGTAGACGCCGAACACGCCCCGCAGGGCGTCGCACACCTCGCCGAGGGTGGCGCGCTGCTTCAGCGCAGCGAGGATCAGGGGCACCAGATTCTCGCTGCCGCGCGCGCCGCGCTCGAGCCGCGCCAGCGATTCGTCCACGGCGATGACGTCCCGCCCGGCGCGCCAGGCCGCGAGCCTCTCGGCGCGCTCGCGCTCGACCGCGGGATCGGGTGTGAATGACGGGGCGGCCGGCGGCTCCTCGTCGGCGAAGCGGTTGACCCCGACGATGACGCGCGCGCCCGATTCCACCTCCTGCTGCCAGCGGTAGGCCGAGCGGTGGATCTCCTCCTGCACCCAGCCCGCGCGGATGGCCTCGAGCATCCCGCCCATGGCGTCCACGCGGGCGATGAGCGCGCGCGCGCGCGCCGTGAGCTCCGCGGTCAGCGCCTCGACGAAATACGAGCCGGCGAGCGGATCGGCGGTGTCGGTGACGCCGCTCTCGTGCGCCAGCACCTGCTGCGTGCGCAGCGCGAGCAGCGCGGACTCCGCGCCCGGCAGCCCCAGCGCCTCGTCGTAGGAATTGGTGTGCAGCGACTGCGTGCCGCCGAGCACCGCCGCGAGCGCCTGCACGGTCGTACGCACCACGTTCACGAGCGGCTGCTGGGCGGTGAGCATCGAGCCCGCCGTCTGGGTGTGGAAGCGGAGCTTCAGGGCCTCGGGGTCGGTGACGCGGAAGCGCTCGCGCAGCAGCTCGGCCCACAGCGTGCGGGCGGCGCGGAACTTGGCGGCCTCCTCCAGCAGGTGGTTGTGCGCGCTGAAGAAGAACGAGATCCGCCGCGCGATGCGGATCAGGTCGAGCCCGCGCTTCCGCGCCGCCTCGAGGTAGGCGAGCCCGTCGGCCAGCGTGAAGGCCAGCTCCTGCACCGCGGTGGCGCCGGCCTCGCGCATGTGATAGCCGGAGACCGAGATGCTGTTCCACTGCGGCGCCTCGTCGGCGGTGAACGCGAACACGTCGGTGACGAGCCGGAGCGACGCCTCGGGCGGGTAGATGTAGGTGCCGCGCGCGACGTACTCCTTCAGGACGTCGTTCTGCACCGTCCCGCCCAGTTGCGCGCGCGGCACACCGCGCGCGTCTGCCACCGCGACGTAGAAGGCGAGCAGCAGCGGCGCGGTGGCGTTGATGGTCATCGAGGTGGTGACCCGGTCGAGGGGCAGCCCATCGAGCAGCTCCTCCATGTCGGCGAGGCAGGAGATGGCGACGCCCACCCTGCCGACCTCGCCGCGCGCCAGCGGGTGGTCGGAGTCGTAGCCCATCTGCGTGGGCAGGTCGAAGGCCACGGAGAGCCCGGTCTGCCCCTGCGCGAGCAGGTAGCGGAAGCGCTGGTTGGTCTGTCGCGCGCTGCCGAAGCCGGCGTACTGGCGCATGGTCCACAGCCGCGCGCGGTACATGCCGGGATGGATGCCGCGCGTGTAGGGCGGCTCGCCCGGCGCGCGCGCGCGGCGCGCCGCGGCCGGCAGATCGTCCGCGAAGTAGGCGGATGCGACCGGGATGCCCGACGAGGTCTCGCGCGGCAGGAGCGGGGTCTTCGGCCCGGTCGTCGCAGGCGGCTGCGCGCGCCTGCGCGGGGTGCGCGCGCTCACGGCTGCTCCGGGCGGATCTTCAGCAGCGGCTGGCCGGCCGCGACCGTGGCGCGCTCCTCGACCAGCACCTCGCTCACCACGCCGCCCTCGCGTGCCACCAGCTCGTTCTGCATCTTCATCGCCTCCACCACTGCGACCGCCTGCCCGGGCCTGACCGCGTCGCCGGGGCGCACGCGCAGCGCCACCACCAGGCCGGGCATGGGCGCGGCAATGGTCTCGCCCGCGGGCTTGCCGCGCGCGCGCTGCACCGCCTGCAGCGCCTTCTCGAGCGGATGGCGCACCTCGACCGGGAAGGTGACGCCGCCGTAGGTGACCTCGAGGTGCTCGCCGGCGGGCGAGACGCGCACCTCGTGCGAGCGACCGTTCACGAGCAGCGAGTAGACCTCGCCGTCGGGGAGCCGCCGGAAGTCGGCCTCGAGCCGCCGGCCCTCCACGTCGAGCCAGAGCTGGCCGCCCTCGGCGTGCAGCTCGACCTCGGCCTCGCGGCCCTCGAGCGTGACCCAGAACCTCATCGCTTCCCCTGCGGCGCGTGGCGCCGCCGCTCCGCCCAGCGCCACGGCGAGCGCGCGCCGTCGTCGCCCGCGGGCAGCGCCACACTCAGCCGGTCCGCGCGCGCGTGGAGCGCGGCGGCGAGCAGCGCGACCTCGGCGGCCGCCGCGTCGGGACCGAGCAGTGCGGGATCGAAGTGCTCCTCGATGAAGCGGGTCGAGAGGTTCCCGGCGACGAACTCGGGGTGCGCGACCAGCCAGCGGTGGAACGACAGGTTGGTGTGCACGCCCTCGATCACGAACTCGCGCAGCGCGCGCGCCAGCCGGCGGCGCGCCTGCTCGCGGTCGCGGCCGTGCACGATGAGCTTGCTGAGCAGCGAATCGTAGAAGATCGGCACCTCGTAACCGCGGTAGAAGCCGGCGTCGTTGCGCACGCCGGGGCCCTGCGGGAAGCGGACGCGCTCGATGCGGCCCACCGAGGGCATGAAGCCGACCAGCGGGTCCTCGGCCACGATGCGCGCCTCCATCGCCCAGCCGCGCGGCGCGGGCGGCGTGTCGCCGAACGAGAGCGGCGCGCCCTCGGCGATGCGCACCTGCTCGGCCACCAGGTCGAGCCCGGTCACCATCTCGGTGACCGGGTGCTCCACCTGGAGCCGCGTGTTGACCTCGAGGAAGTAGAACGCGCCGCTCTCGTCGAGGATGAACTCCACCGTGCCGGCGTTCAGGTAGCCGACCTGCTTCGCCACCCGCACCGCGGCCTCGGCGAAGCGCGCGCGCGTGGCGTCATCGAAGGCGGGCGAGGGGGTCTCCTCGAGCAGCTTCTGGTGGCGGCGCTGCACCGAGCACTCGCGCTCGCCCAGGCACGCCACGCGCCCGCTCGCGTCCGCCAGGATCTGCGCTTCGATGTGGCGCGGGCGCTCGATGTAGCGCTCGATGTAGACGCGGTCGTCGCCGAAGGCCGCGAGCGATTCGCCGCGGGTCAGCGACCACGCCGACTCCAGTCCGGCGGCGTCGCGCGCCACCCGCATGCCCTTGCCGCCGCCGCCGGCCGCGGCCTTGAGCATGAGCGGGTAGCCGACCTGCTTCGCGACGTCCTTCGCCTCGTCGAGCGTGGCGGGCGGCGTCACCGAGCCCGGCACCATCGGCACCCCGGCCGCGCGCGCCGCGGCGCGCGCCGCCAGCTTGTCGCCGAGCCCGGCGAGCGTCGCGGGCCGCGGGCCGATGAAGGCGATGCCGGCATCCTCGCAGGCCTGCGCGAACGTGGCGTTCTCGGCGAAGAAGCCGTAGCCGGGATGGATGGCGTCGGCCCCGACCCGCACCGCGGTCTCGATGACGCGCTCGAGGTTCAAGTAGCTCTCGCGCGAGGGGCCCGGCCCGATGGGGTAGGCCTCGTCGGCCATGAGCACGTGGTACGCCACGCGGTCGGGCTCGCTGAACACCGCGATCGAGGTGATGTCCAGCTCGCGCAGGGTGCGGATGACGCGCACCGCGATCTCTCCGCGGTTCGCGATCAGGACGCGGCGGATGGGACGCATCAGCCCTCGATCACCACGCAGGCGATGGCGAGTCCGCCGTCGTGCGTGAGGGACACGTGAGCCGAGCGCGCGCCCAGCGACTCGAAACGCGCGCGCGCCACGCCGTGGAACTCGAGCCGGGGCTGGAGGCCGCCGGGCTGGAGGACCTCGAACTGCCGGAAGCCGACCCCGCCGCTCATGCCGGTGCCGAGCGCCTTGGCGGCCGCCTCCTTGGCCGCGAAGCGCGCGGCCAGGTGGGGCAGGGGGTCCTTGTGCGTGCGGCAGTAGGCCAGCTCGGCCTCGGTGAACAGGCGCCTCTCCATCCGCTCGCCGAAGCGCTCGAGCGCCTCGACCAGCCGCTCAACCCTGATGACATCCACGCCGATCCCGCGGACGGGCACCGGTCCTCCGAAGTCGGGACGCAAGGGAGACTCGTGGCTGGCAATCTAGAGAGCGGCCACCCCGGAATCAAGCGGGTCCGGCACACCAGAAGCGGCCTGCGGCGGGTTCCGGCCGCGCCCCTGCCGCCTTGACGCTCGCGGGCGCGCTCCCCTAGAGTCCCCACCGAACGTTCGCGACGTGATGGCCCGCCAGGGCTCTGGATGCCCTTTCAACTCAAACTCGAAGCTCTCGACCCCACGACCTCGGCTCGCGCCGGGCGGCTCTCGACCGCGCACGGCGAGGTGCTGACGCCGGCATTCATGCCGGTGGGGACCGCTGGCTCGGTCAAGACGCTCACGCCGGACGAGCTGCGCGCCGCCGGCTGCGACATCCTGCTCTCGAACACCTACCACCTGTCGCTCCGGCCCGGGGTGGAGACGGTACGGGAGCTGGGCGGGCTCCACCGGCTGATGGGCTGGCCGGGCGCGATCCTGACCGACAGCGGCGGCTTCCAGGTGATGAGCCTGTCGCCGCTGCGCAGGATCACCGATCAGGGCGTCGAGTTCCGCTCGCACCTGGACGGCAGCCGGCGGATGCTGACGCCCGAGGACGCGGTCCGCATCCAGGAAGACCTGGGCACGGACATCGCGATGTCGCTCGACGAGCTGGTCGAGCAACCGGCCGAGGACGGCACGGTGCGCGCGGCGGTGGACCGCACGGTGGCCTGGGCGGCGCGCGGGCTCGCGGAGCGCGAGCGCCTGCGCGGCGAGGGCCGCGGGGCCATGGCGCTGTTCGGCATCGTGCAGGGCGGCACCGACCCGGCCGAGCGCGCGCGCTGCTTCGAGCGGCTGGCGGAGATGCCGTTCGAGGGGTTCGCGCTCGGCGGGCTGTGGGTGGGTGAGGGCCGCAGGCTCGGGCTCGAGATGGTGGAGCACGACTGCGCGCGGTTCCCCGCGGAGCGGCCGCGCTACCTGATGGGGGTGGGGCACCCGGTGGACCTGGTGGAATGCGTGGCGCGCGGGGTGGACATGTTCGACTGCGTGCTGCCCACGCGCAACGCCCGGCGCGGGACGGTGTTCATCTCGACCGGGCGGCTGGTGGTGAAGAACGCGGC
>ERZ1292640.2896-Hain-H43-02um-R1-2896-length-13579-cov-5_pt1 | contig 13579 bp, 13 predicted proteins | sample MGYA00564404_ERZ1292640 | MGnify/ENA primary metagenome ERZ1292640 (study PRJEB36523, sample SAMEA6512636) | groundwater metagenome | collected 2019-01-08 | study: AquaDiva: Metagenomics assemblies of 32 groundwater samples
GATACCCGATGACGTGACCATACAGGTACTCACGCAGGCGCGCGAGCATTTGATAGAAACAACATGCCGCTCGCTCGCGGGCGCGAAACGCGTCGTCATTCACCTCTATAACAACACTTCCGAGCTTCAGCGCCGCGTTGTGTTCCGCATGGGAAAACCGGAGGTGAAAGAACTCGCCGTGAAAGGTACCGCGTGGGTGCGGGAATATTCAAAGAAATATCTGAAGGGTACGGATGTGCTGTACGAGTACAGCCCCGAAGGATTCATGAGCACCGAGCTTGATTTCGCTGCGGAGGTTTGCGATGCGGTCATTGAGGAATGGAATGCCCTGCCTGCCGGCAGGCAGGCGCGCGCGGGAGAGAAAGTCATCATCAACCTGCCCACCACGGTGGAAGTGGCGACGCCGAATATCTTTGCCGACCAGGTGGAGTGGTTCATCCGGCATTTCAAGGCGCGCGCACAGGCCGTCATCAGCGTACACTGCCACAACGACCGCGGCACGGGCATCGCCTCAACGGAACTTGCCATACTTGCGGGGGCCAAGCGCGTTGAGGGCACGCTTTTCGGCAACGGAGAGAGGACGGGGAATGTTGACATTATCACGCTCGCGCTCAATCTCCACACACAGGGCATTGACCCGCAACTGGATTTGCACGACATTGACCGCTGTATAGAGGTGTATCAATCATGCACCGACCTTCCCGTGCATCCGCGCCACCCGTACGCGGGCGAACTGGTCTTCACCGCATTTTCCGGCTCTCATCAGGATGCGATAGACAAAGGGTTTCAGGCGATGAAGGATTCGGGGAAACCGCTGTGGGAAGTTCCCTACATTCCGATGGACCCGAAGGATGTCGGCCACACCTACGAAGCGGTTATCCGCATCAACAGCCAATCCGGAAAAGGCGGAGTGGCGCACATTCTGCGCGTGGAGTTCGGCTACAACACGCCGAAAGCGATGCATCCGGAACTTGGCAAGATGATTCAGCGCATTTCCGACACGACAGGCAAAGAAGTTCTGCCCGGCGTGATACGAAAAGCGTTTGAAGACGAGTACCTGAACCGCTCGAGCCCAATCTCTCTCGAGAGCTTCAAGATAAAAGACGAGAGCGGCGCGGGTGGCGACGTTACGACCGTTTCCGCGATTATTAAAATGAACGGAAAGAAGCGCACTGTGAGAGGCGCGGGCAACGGGCCAATCGACGCGTTCAGCAAAGCGCTGAAGCGCGCCGGCGCTGGCCACTATAATTTCCTCTCCTACGAGGAGCACGCGCTTGGAAAGGGCGAGGACGCGCGCGCAGTCGCCTACATCCAGATAGCCGATGAACAAGGAAAGCCATTTTTCGGCGTCGGCACCGATTTCAACATTGTCGGCGCGTCTCTCCGTGCGCTCCTCTGCGCTTTGAATCGGTCGGAACAATCTGAGCCCGCAAAATCAAAACCTAAAACACCAGTTAAGAAGCACGAGTAATTATGAAAGGCACTATAGCAATCTTGCCAGGCGACGGCATCGGGCCAGAAATAATGGCTTCCGCGATCAAAGTCCTTGATGCGGTCAATGCGAAATTCAATCATTCGTTAAAGACAAGGGAAGGCGTCACGGGCGGCGCCGCGTACGACAAATTCGGCGTACACCTTCCGGAAGAGACGGTAGAAATGTGCAAGAAAGTCGACGCGATTTTATTCGGCGCCGTTGGCGGGCCTGTTTCCGACCAGGAATCTCCGCGATGGAAAGACGCCGAGAAAAACGTCATTCTCGGTTTGCGCAAGAAATTTAATTTATTTGCGAATCTGCGCCCGCTCAAAGTGTGGCCGGGAACAGAATCCTTCAGCCCGCTTAAGCCGGATTTAATTGCCGGCATGGATGTGCTTATCGTGCGCGAGCTTATTGCAGGCCTCTACTTCGGCCCCATGCGCCGGTACGAGGTGGACGGAGAAATAGCCGCGGAAGAAATCAGCCGCTACACGTGGAAAGAGATCGCAAGCGTTGTGCGCATCGCGTTCGTCGCCGCACAAAAACGAAAAAAGAAACTGACCATCGTAGACAAGGCGAATGTTTTAGAAACTTCCCGCTTGTGGCGAGACGTCGCGCGCTCGCTCCACGCGGAATTCTCGGGTGTCGCGATGGATTTCATGTTCGTGGACAACGCGGCCCAACAGCTTGTGCGCTCCCCCGCTTCGTTTGATGTCATCGCGACCGACAACATGTTCGGCGATATTTTGAGCGACCTCGGCGGAGCCGTAGTGGGTTCCTTGGGATTGGTTCCATCTGCGAGTATCAACGATAAAAAATTCGGCCTGTACGAGCCCGCGCACGGCTCCGCCCCCGACATCGCCGGGCAAAATATCGCGAACCCAACAGCGCAAATTCTTTCTCTCGCCATGCTCTTGCGCTACACGTTTGATTTGGATAAGGAGGCGCGCGCGATTGAGGAAGCGGTTCTCTCGGTGTGGAAAGCCGGAAAGAAAACGAAAGACCTCGCCACAAAGGGTGAAGCAAGTCTCTCCACAAGCGATTTCACATCTTGCGTCATTGGGCGATTGCAGTAAGATGCGGGAATGAATCCCGTTAGAAGTCGCGGAAGTTCGGATTGCGGCACATCTAACGCGTGGTTCTCATCGGTCAGATGCTTACAAATAATAATGTCTGAGTTGGAAGCGCGAGCTTCCTACTTCTAACGGGATGCAAGCAACAAAATATATTTGGTTCAACGGAAAGCTGGTTCCTTGGGCGAGCGCGAAAATTCACGTGCTCTCGCACTCGCTCCATTACGGCACGGGTGCTTTTGAGGGAATCCGCATGTACGAGACCGACAAGGGTCCCGCGATATTTCACCTGAAGCGACACATGGAGCGCCTCATTTTCTCGGCTACTGCCCTCGGAATGAAATTGCCCTACAAGCTTCCGGAGCTAATGAAAGCGGTGGTAGACACGGTGCGCAAAAATAAGCTCAAATCGTGCTACATCCGCCCTATTGCCTATTTTGGTTTGGGCGAGGTGCGCGTGCTTCCCACCAATTGCCCCGTGGAAGTCGCCGTCGCCGCCTGGCCGTGGGGCGCTTATTTGGGCGACGAGCCCGCTCGCATCACGGTTGTAAAGACACTGCGCATTCATCCGCAAACTCTTAGAGTGGATGCGAAAATCACCGGCCACTACGTGAACTCCATGCTCGCTGGCCGCGAGGCCACAAGCCGGGGATTCACCGAAGCGCTTCAACTGGACTATGAGGGCAACATCGCCGAGGGTCCGGGGGAAAACTTCTTTATTGTCCGTGGCAAGACCATTACTACACCGGCGCTCGGCTCAATCTTGCCGGGTATCACCCGCGAATCCGTTATGACACTCGCGCGCGACCTCGGCTACAAAGTGGTGGAGCGTGCCATATCCCTCAAAGACGCGCTTTCTGCCGATGAGTGCTTTTTCACTGGCACCGCCGCAGAAGTAACAGCCATCGCATCCATAGACAACAAAAAAATGAAAAAGGCGAAGGGTTCGTCTACAGATGCCGATGCCTACTCCATCGGCCCGGTGACCAAAAGAATCCGCGAAGAGTTCCTCAAAATAACGAGGGGTGAAAATCCGAAGTATAAAAAGTGGCTGACGTTTGTGGACGAGTACTAAATAAGAAAACCCGCCTCGAACGAGAAGTGGGGTTTTCTCGTTACGTCGGCGGGCTCGAGAACTCTCAAACCTTCGCTGCAGCACTGACTTCACTTTCCTTTTCGGCCTTTAGCCGACCACACCGGTATGCCTGCATACCGGACTCGGATTGTCTGGGAGGAACGTGGTCGATTTCATCCTGATATCCGAGTTTAAATGAGCGTAATGCCTTATCGGCCGCATCGGGTAGTCCGTAATCCCGCAACCTGATCGGACACCAATCCTGATGCATAAGGGACAGCAACCCGTTGTCAATTCCACAACACTCGCACCATTGCGTATGCATGGGAGTTCCTTTCGTGAAGTATTGGACTTCTGAAACAGTTTCTCTACGCCGTGTATATCACGGGCTACTATGCGGGTCAATCCGCCCCTGTAAGCCGAAAGCTATTAGCTCGTTTTTGCCAATACAGTTCCCGCCAAATGAATCTTTCATTTAAGAAAATCGGCAATGCCCAGCCATGTTTCGGAATAATCGTAAGTATCATTGTGGTCGGCGCCGGAAACCTCAACAAACTTCTTATTTTTGACATTAATTTCATCAAAAAGTTTCTTTGATTCCGTGATGGGAATAATCGTATCTTTTGTCCCATGAATGATTTCCACATCCTTGATGTCATTTATCCATAGATAACTTTTATATTTATCTCGAAGCAGAAGCGAGATGGGATAAACAGGGTAATGGATACTTGCCGCGCCGCCGAGACTGTAAAAAGGAGAGATGAGCAATAGCTTGTCCTCGTCTGTCATAGACGAATGATAAAGAGCCAGCGATGCACCCAAACTTTCCCCGACGATGGCCAACTTTTGGTAGTCTAGCGTCTTCAAGAAATCATTTACGTTTTCAACATCCTCCATAATGAGCTTCTGCGACGCCTTTTTATCGTCGTTTGAGTATCCAGCATACTCCACAAAGATGTATGAATATCCCATGCCGGTGAATGTGTCCTTAAGAAAGGCCCTGTCGCATGCCGACCCGCCGTTTCCGTGATAAAAGACCATCAGCTTGTCCGATACATTTTTGTAGTAGGCCCGTGTGCCATTCAGGTTCAATTTCTCGCTATCGGAAAATCCCTCGCACGCGTTAAAGTCCTGATTTGATGGGTAGTAAATATAACTGTTCTGGCGCGCAAAAATCAGCGCGCCAAATCCCAGATAAATTAAAACTATACTTGTTAAAATTCTTATCAGAGCTTTTCTCATGATTTTTTTATTTAAGCAAGGGAACAAGGACGGGATATATCCGCTCCGCGATGATTTTGTTTCCGGCATCGTTCGGGTGAATCGAGTCTTCCATCAACTTTGGGTTTCTAAACAAGCCGTCTAAAACGTTGGAAACATAAGCCGTTTTGTACTTGTCCCGCAGGTTCTCGAACTCCGGCTCGAATTTATCGCCAAAAAGATTTCCTTTCACGCCGAGTAGCAAAACAACGGCGCCTCTGGAGTGGATGTCCTCTATAATCTTCCCGAGGTTTCCAAATGTCGTTTCTATCGGGAGTTTTTTCAGATGGTCGTTGCCTCCGAGGAGAAGTAGGACGACTTTGGGGCGATACCTGTCAAGTTCATTGATTCGCGCAAGGCCGTCCGCGGTAGTGTTCCCCGGCACTCCCAAATTAACAATTTCCCGCCCGATGCCTTTTGATAAAAGCGAGACAAAATCGTTTCCATTTGTAGCCCCTGTTCCCGCCACCAAACTGTCGCCGAAAGCGACAATGTCCACTCCGGAAGAAGGAAGGTTCGTGATTGCTGTTTCCCGCCCGACATGGAAAAAGAAATACCAAATCGTAAGTATTACAAAGGCGGCGGCGACAACGGAATAAATTATCTTTTGCGTCATCAAGATTGTATCAGCTGCGGATGTTTTTCTCGTTGGAAGCTATTTGGCTGTTCTCGCCAAAACAATTCCCGCCAAAAACCCCGGCCACAATATGTTTTTCATACGATTTTGCGGAACTGACCGCTATGAACTTCTAATAGCACTATTTTATCACTCAAATCCGCAACGCAAACGCTTTTCCACGTTTTCCTTATTCCAGTGTTTTGCCTGCCGACCTCTGGTGGGCAAAACACTAGCATAGAACTCCGCGCTCATATTAACGCTTTCCGACAATCCCACGCGAATACCCGCTACCGCGAGCGGCATGTTCCCGCGCCGCAATATTGGCCGTTTGGACATCCGGAAAGGCAAAGTGAATTGCAAATTCCTCCCGCAGAACCGGCCAAGTCTTTAATCCGGCGGCAAATGAGCCGTTCGTCTTGCGCTCCGAAAAAAGGTTCGCGCGTAAACTCGTCCGCCATCACAAAGCTGTTTTGAGCCGACATTATGCTGTCGTTGCTGACCGAACCGAAAGAATTCACCGAGCATTTGTTGGTCCAACAGCGTACTTCTTTGCGATAATTGGCATCACTGCCTGTGCAATCAACAACGCCATCTTGTCCGCATCCGTTGCCAATCAAGTCGCGCCACGAGGCATTAAGCAAGCAATCGCTTTCTGCCGCAGGATTCGTCCCCAAATTGCATGAATAATATCCAGAATTCAACTGGCAGGAAATCGCGCTCGGATTGACGACATAGCATTGGTTTTTAAATGTCGGGTATGTCTCGTTTCTTTCTGTTGGGTCAGGCAACCATGTTGCTATTACGTATTCATCAAAAAGACTCCCGATGTTATGCCCCCCGCCTTCATGAACCAAAAGTCTCTGGGCCCGCAGTATGGCATTGTTATCCTGCGGCGGATATTTAAAAATAGAAATTGAGCCATGCTCCGGCAGTGCCATATTGCTGCTGCCCGACAATCCGCTGATATTTGGGAAATTCAAATTCTTCGATGTATTAACAAGAATAAAACCGAACCGATTGCTGAAATTGCAGGTGGCAATACTCCTGCCGAGCGTGGCATCAGTTTCAGAGGAAATCGGGACAGTCGCTGATTCCTCCGGTATTGACATGATATTCGTCACGTAAAAGATATTGAATTTATTTCGGTTTGACCGGAATGGTTCAACCGAGAAAAATCCGTCTTTTTCCGCGCCGACATCCGCCGCGAGTTTTACAGCTTCCGTGAAATCATTCACGGACGGATAATTTACTCCCACGAAAACAATATTAACGCGCTGTTCAGAAAGATTATTTCGCGAAGCGTCCATTTGAAAACAGCCGGGGTACTGCGTCGGCGCGGTTGTAATATTTACCTTGGCAGGCTCGGGAATCTTCGCGGGCGCGGGAACTTTCACTGGTTCTGGAGTTTTCGCTGGCGCGGGTATTACATCCGGTTTTACAGGCGCGGGAGAAACAGTTGTCGTTGGATTATTGTTCGCTCCGAATGTTTGGTCTTGGTTTTGAGATACGGTCTCGCACTTCTCCTCCCAAATCCTCAAGCACTTCTGTTTGGCTTCGCACCATGAGTAACCGGCGGAGCCGATACAGCCATGCGCGTCCCTATCATTGCCGACAATTGGTGACTGGGTTTCCGGAAGAGTTTGCGGCTCAATGGTAGATATTCGCGTGGGTATTTCGCTGCCAAATTGCCACCAAGCCAAAGCACCGCCGGCGAAAATGGCCAAAATAAAAATTAGTATCCATGTTTTCATACGATTTCTGGCATTTTATCACTAACCCCAACTTCTTTCTTTCCTAATTCAAACGTTTTGCAAAACGTTTGAATTAGGGAAAACATGCCTAATTAATATGACTTCTTTTTTTCTGATATCCTCCAGTTTTCTTATTCCAGTGTTTTACCTATCAGAGAAGGACAGGCAAGACACTAGAATATATATCCCTCCCCCGGCATTTCTCTTTTCCCGACCATTTAACTCTTTTTGCAACATTCTAACATTTTGCAAAATGTTAGAATGTCGAAACCTCTAATACGTATATGTGATTTCCTTTATTTGCGGCAAACTCTTTTTTATCTTTTGCTCCATGTCAACGCCGAAATGGACTCCGGCCATCCCGCACCCTTGGCAATTTCCTACGAGGCGCAACAGCACCGAATCGGATTCCACGGCAACAAGCTCCGCGCCTCCCCCATGCTCCGTGAACATTGGCTCAAATTCTTTCAAAACGGCCTCAACCGCCGCAATGATTTGTTTGGTGGTTTTTTTCGCTGGCCTCGTGTTCTTCTTTTTCATATTTCGCAATTACACACTGACCCCCGAGGACTCAGTTCGAGTTTAGGGATGATCGAAGAATTGTTATCGCTCCCGCAGGAAGAGCGTCTCTTGGAAGTTGTTCCCGGTGAATCCATGTTGAACTGACCTTCACTGTTTTCTCGGTATCGATGGGTGTTCTCGGTTTCCGTCGCAAGTGAGCTCGCCTCGCATGTACCTCGACGTTTCTTCCCGTTTGATCGGTATATCTAACTTTACCAATCCTTGGATCAAACTCATGAACATTTTTAATAGTAAGAATCTGCGCTTCGTCGTGAATCAAATTCTGTGGCGTAATTTTCTTCGGTATCTTTTTTTGGATTCCGATCACTCTGTGCCACGTTTCTCCGCGAATGTCTTCTGTACCCATTTCTTTTCCTGGCGTGTGCGCTAGATATAGGCATGTTCCGGCGATAATCTTTTGTACAATATTTGTTTGGTCGTGCAGAGATTCACTTGTAATAGGGTCAGATAAGTTAACCTGAAAAGCGAAACCAGTCGGCGGATAATATTTCTTTGTACCTTCAAATCTATCTTTCTCTTCATCAATGTATTCGTTAATATTCTCAGGATTCCCGGCTACGATTTGCTCGGCATGCTTTCGCATCAACGATGTAAACAATGGCTGCACACCTGGTTCTCGTTCCGATAAATCCGAAACAAAAACTCTGCATTCAAATGAGTCCTCTCCTGAAAGTTGTGGTTCGACATTATTAATGTGTGTTACAAGTATGCCGCTAATCGCCATTTTTTGGCCACCAGACCCGGTGATTGTTAGAGCTACGCCTTGAAGTTCAATCATAAATGATTGGAATGGCATTAGTATGTCGTTCCAGGTGAAATCATCATACGTATTTTGCGCATGCAACAGAACGCTTTCCCGATCGAGTGAGATTACCCGCCGCGAGTCGCGTGTCCATGCGAGTATCTGAGACAGAAAATAATTATCAATTTGTTGCAACGGACCTATCAGTGCTTCGTCAGTTACTGGCTCACCCTTTTTTCGGAGGGCAAGTTCTGTGGCAACACGCTCTGCAACTTTTTGTGTTTCATTTACAATAAAATTTTCGAGGCCATGTACAGGTCCTAATGAAGAACCCTGCTCAAGTATGAACCTGCGTGCGGAAGAGAAATTCTTTGCTACACCATCCTTTTCCGCCCGCCAGTCGACGACTCCTGCCGTGATATCAAGCAACTTAGCATTAACGGCCGCCATTAAAGCATGGTCTTCCCAACCGCGAAACGCTTTTTCGAGGATAAAAAGGCCTGTACGACCAGGCTTTTCCAGCGTCTTCAGAGTTACATCATTTGCCAATCGGCCGAAAGTTTCAGTCATGCCTGAAATATATCATTCTTCAGTCTATGTTCTATGTACATGACTTTGTAAACCCTTTCAATCATTTCTTTCATCCCCAGGAAACATCTTCTGAAGAGCGACGTGCGAAAGAAGCATACATGGCAATCTAGCTGGGCCGATTTTGGCTCTCATCAATTTCTGGATTTCAGCCGGTCCAACCGTTCTCAATTTTCTCACTGACTTCCCAACCATCCATTCCGTAAACATGGAGCTTGATGCGATAGAAAGCGCACAGCCGGAGCCGCTGAAGCGGACCTGCTCCACGATGCCTTTCTTGTTCACTTTCAACTGCAGACGGATTTTGTCGCCACAAAGCGGATTTATCGCTTCCGCTTCGAAAGTCGGGTGCTTCATGACGCCGTAATTCTGCGGATGCCGGTAATACTCCAAAATCTCCTCGCGGTAAATGTCATTCTTATCCATATATTTTTTTCTGTACGGCGGACAGCGCGTTTACCAAACGGTCTATCTCTTGGACGGTATTATAGAAGCAGAGACTCGCTCTTACCGATGCATCAAGCGAAAGGCTCTCGTGCAAAATCTGCGCGCAGTGGTGTCCTGCGCGAACGGCAATCCCCTCCCTATCAAGCAGGGTCGCAATATCGTGCGGATGAACGCCCGCTATCGTGAAGCTGAATATCGGTGCCCGTGCCTTCGCAGAGAACGGGCCGAAGAGCGGGAGGCCGGAAACGCCTTTGAGCGCGCGGAGCGCGTACGCGGCCAGTCTGTTTTCTCCCTTTTGAATATTCTTCAATCCGGTTTTCTGTAAAAACAGAATCGCGGCGCCCAATCCAATCACCTCGGCAACGGGAGGCGTCCCGCCTTCAAATTTCTCGGGCAGTGGCGCGTAGGTCGTCTTTGTACGCGTAACTTGCTCTATCATGTGGCCCCCGAATGTGCGAGGAGGTAATTTTTCCAACAGTTCTTTTTTGCCATAGAGGACGCCGATTCCTGTCGGACCATACATTTTATGCCCAGAGAAAGCCAAAAAATCGCACCCGAGCGCTTGCACATCAACAGGCATATGCGCGATACTTTGCGCCGCATCAACCAAGACCTGTGCACCGGCCTTGTGCGCCAAGAAAACCATTTCCCGCACGGGATTCTCCGTACCGAGAACGTTTGAAACATGCGTAACACCGACAAACTTCGGTTTGTGCTTCAGCAATAATTTCTTGTAAGTATTAATATCTATTCTTCCTTCAGCAGTAAGCGGGGTAAAATCAATTCTGAATTTCTTCCGGAGAGCCGCTGCCTGCCATGGCACAATCATCGCGTGGTGCTCCATTAGGGATACAAGAACGTGGTCTCCACGGCGCAAAAAGGCCTCGGCTAATCCGGAGACAACTATATTGATGCTCGCGGTAGTACCCGAAGTAAAAATAATTTCTTCCCGATGTTTTGCATTAATAAAATCTTTCACGTGGTCGCGGACGCTTTCATACTCTGCAGTCGCGGCTTCCGCGAGAGCATAGACACCGCGGTGAACCGGCGCATTTTTAGTACGGTAGAACTCGTCCATAGCATCAAGCACTGCAAGCGGTTTTTGCGTCGTCGCGGCATTATCAAAATATGCCAACGGCTTCGCGCCTCGCTTCTGGAATATCGGGAATCTCGCTCGTAAGGTTTTAATGTTCACCCCGTTAGGGGCAGGCCCCGTTAGAAGCCGAGAATCCGATTCTTGTTTTTTGACACTAGTTCTCGCGCGAGCTTCTAACGGGGCAGGTCGCGGTCGTGTATTTTTCTATAGGGGCATAAGGTCAGTAACGTAATGATGATTGTAAGACATTCGATATTATTTTGCGCGACCGCGGCCTCTAACGGGGCTCATATTTTTTCAAGTTCAGCATTAATTTTTTCCGCCTCCTCCGCGGGAAACTCGCCGACGAGAGCGCCGAGAAACCCGCGCACGATGAGCTTCTTCGCATCTTCTCTCGCTAGACCGCGCGACGCAAGGTAGAACAATTGGTCTTCATCGATTTTGCCCACAGTGGCGCCGTGACCTGCTTTCACTTCGTTTTCCAAGACTTCAAGCCGAGGAATCGCTTTTGCTCGCGCGCGCGGGGAGAGAAGTATGACGCGCTCGCTCAAATCCGCGTCGGAATTTTTCGCTCCTTTTTCGATGCCGACTCGCCCCTCGTAATTGGCGCTCGCGTCGCCGTCGAGTACGCCGCGCGCCAGCGTTCGCGAAAATGTGTCGGGCGCTCTGTGAATTACTTCCGTTTCCAGATGAAACGCGTTGTGCTTCCCGTAAAACACGCACAGAACTTTGGCCGACGAGCCCGGCTTATCCAATATCACGCGTACCAGCAAATTTTGGTTCTCTTCCCCGAACCACAGAATGGGAACGGTTTTCATTTCCCCGGCTTTTACTCGAACCTCAACGGTCTTCGTCATGGTGTTAGCCTAAAGAGCCCTCCATTTCGAGCTGAATGAGGCGGTTTAGTTCCACGGCGTATTCGAGCGGGAGCGTTTTGACGACAGGCTCTATAAATCCCTGCACCACCAAATTGACTGCCTCTTGCTCGCTCAATCCTCGGCTCATCAGATAAAAGACTTGGTCCGCGGAAATCCGCCCTACCTTCGCCTCATGTCCGATAGTGACATCATCTTCGTCCACGACAATGTTCGGCACCGTGTTGGATTGCGAAATATTGTCGGGCATGAGCGCGTCGCACTGCACATGCGAGACGGCACCTTTCGCACCCTTCAGGATTTTGAGCAGCCCGCGATAAGTGGAAATTCCTCCGCCGAAACTGATGCTTTTGGAGACGATGTTTGATGTGGTATTTGGGGCGCAGTGAATGACTTTTGCGCCAGTATCCTTGTGCTGGCCGGGGCCAGCGACGGCGATATTCAAGTGCTCGGCGCGCGCGCCGCGGCCCTGGAGAATGGAGCAAGGATAGAGCATCGTCGTTTTGCTTCCCAAGCTCCCTCCCACCCATTCCTGAATCCCGTTCTCTTCCACGATTGAGCGTTTCGTATTCAGGTTGTAAACATCTTTGCTCCAATTTTGTATAGTCGTGTATCTGCATCGCGCCCCTTTTTTGACGAAGATTTCCACCACCGCGGCATGAAGCGAGGCTGTGTTGTATATCGGCGCTGTACACCCTTCTATGTAATGCACCGAGGCGCCTTCGTCCACGATGATAAGAGTGTGCTCGAATTGGCCGGACGCGCGCGCGTTCATGCGGAAGTAGGTTTGGAGCGGCATATCCACGGAGACACCCTTCGGGACATACAAAAAACTTCCGCCAGACCATACAGCCCCGTGGAGAGCGGCAAGTTTGTGTTCCTCGGCCTTGACGCATTTCGTCATAAAATATTCTTTCACCAGCTCCGGATATTTTTGAACCGCGGTGTCGGTATCGCAAAAAATCACGCCTTTGTTTTCCCATTTCGGGCGCAACTTTTGATAGAAGCCCTCGGATTCATACTGTCCGATGACGCCGGCAAGAAATTCCCTCTCCGCCTGCGGGACCCCGATTTTTTCAAACGTATTTTTTATATCCGCCGGCACGTCTTTCCAGCTTTTGTATTTTCCCTCCTCGGTTTTTTGGTAATATCTGATGCTATCGAAATCCAACTTGCTTAAATCGGGCCCCCATGTGGGCAAGGGTATTTTCAGGAATTGTTCGTAGGATTTCAAGCGGAATTCCCGCATCCACGCAGGCTCGTTCTTAGATTCAGAGATTTGTTCTATAATCTCCCTCGATAATCCCCTCTCGGTGCGGAAAAGATATCTGTCGGTTAGAGCCGCGGAAATTTCTTTATCTTTTTCTATGACAGCTGATGTGTGTTTGTCCACCCCGTTAGAGACAGGCCCCGTTAGAAGCCGATGACCTGGTTTTTGTTTCTTGACGATAGTTTTCGCGCGAGCTTCTAACGGGGCAGGTCGCGTTCGTGTATTTTGCTGTGAAGACATAGGATTAGTGTCGTAAAAGAGATTGGTAGAAAATTTGATTTTGTTTTGTGCGACCGCGGTCTCTAACGGGGCTCATATCATTTAACGTATTCACCATAACCTTTCTTTTCTATTACCGTCGCGAGTTTGCTCGTACCCGATTTAACAATTCTTCCCTTGTGCATGATGTGAACCTTGTCCGGCTTTATCCACCGCAAAATACGGTTGTAGTGCGTGATGATGAGGAGGCTCACTCCGCGCGCGCGGAGCCGCATAATTTCTTTGGCGACAAGCTTGAGCGCGTCTATGTCGAGACCGGAATCGATTTCATCGATGACAATGAACCGCGCGGGCAAGAGCGAAAGCTGTAGAATCTCCATTTTCTTTTTCTCGCCTCCGGAAAAACCTTCGTTCAGCGAGCGCGAAAGAAAGTCCTTTGAGATTTTGAGGGTGTTAGCGGTGTCTTTTATATCCTCCCTAAAGTTCGCCATTTTGAAATCTTTTTTCT
>ERZ1292640.2898-Hain-H43-02um-R1-2898-length-13578-cov-4_pt1 | contig 13578 bp, 13 predicted proteins | sample MGYA00564404_ERZ1292640 | MGnify/ENA primary metagenome ERZ1292640 (study PRJEB36523, sample SAMEA6512636) | groundwater metagenome | collected 2019-01-08 | study: AquaDiva: Metagenomics assemblies of 32 groundwater samples
ATATTCTCAGCTTTTTATATTTCCGTATAATGCTCAAATCTCAAATTCTAAATGCTTAAATTATAGGATATACTTGGTATAAAACCGGAGCGTAGCGCAGCTTGGTAGCGCACTAGACTGGGGGTCTAGGGGTCGCTGGTTCAAATCCAGTCGTTCCGACCAGAACTAATAATTATTTAGGATTGATATAGCTTAATGGGTGACATTGATCAATAACTTGCTTTAATTTGCTATTAGTTAAATGAGTGTAGATTTGAGTTGTGTTTATAGAGCTATGGCCTAAAAGCTCTTGAATAGATCTAAGGTCAGCGCCATTTGCTAGTAAATGACTTGCAAAAGAATGTCTTAGCACATGCGGAGAAATGCTGCTGGGATCAATATTTGCTTTAACGGCCAATTCTTTAAGCAATTGCCCGAATCTATTTCTTGTAATATAGCCTTGATGACTAGAAGATGGAAAAAGCCAAGTGCAGCTCTTGTTCTTGGGAATAAAAAACTCCCTAATTTCTAGATATTTCTTAAGTAAATTTATAGCTCGTTCATTTAAGATGCAAAGCCTTTCTTTATTGCCTTTACCTATAACATAGAAAATAGGTTTGATGTTTAGCTTAGTAATAGACTTCTTTCGAAACTCTACTTCTGCTGGTAATTTGTACGTTGGTTCTAGCCCTAAATCCTCATGTACTTCTATGTACATTCCGGTTCTGTGCTCCGGTCCTCCTTCAAATTCCCTACCAGAAGCGAGTTTCGAAAGAAGTCTAATCTCAAAATTAGAAAGCTTAAGACTTACAAGTTCAGATACCCTAAGCCCAGCTGAATATAAAATTGCCAGCATGCATGCAAGTCTTATAGACTCAGGGGTATCTTCTTGTGCTAATGAATGAAAGAGTGTGTCAATTTCTTGAACTTCAAGTTTTTTAGGAAGGCTCTGAGTCTGTTTTTGTAAATCTATTTCAATTGTTGGATTATCTGATATAACGGATTCTGAAACTAAAAACTGGTAAAATTGCTTTAGAGCAGAAATTTTCCGATTAATTGATCTTGGATTATAGCCTTGCTTACTAAGATATCTAATAAAACCTCTAATATCATCTAACTTAACAGAGGTTAGTTCTTTTTTAGGAAAAAAATTTGCAAAACTTTCAAGATCTAGTTTATAAGCAGATACGGTATTTAAAGAAGCTGCTCTTTCAGCTTCTAGCATTTCTAGAAAATTATCTATGTATAACTTTGATACTTCAAGATTTGGAGCGTCACTTCGTCGCTCATGTATTAATTTATACACTTCGCTCCTAGCTCCTTCCAACTTTTGAAGTATTAAAGTTATAATTTATCATTCTGGGTTAGTTTTAATTCCTTATAAACTTCTTGCACTTTAGGTGCCTTTTTTTGTGATAAAAAAACTAATCCAATAGTTGATAATATTATAAAAATTCCTACAACTAATTTAAAACTAAAAAATCTATTCTTCATATATAAATACTAATCCTTTTTAAATTTAGATTCTTCTCCATTGAGTAAGCGTCTAATGTTATCCTTATGTTTGATTAGTATAAGCAATATTAGAGTTAAAACCAAGTATAAATTTTTATCTATTGGTAAAGCAAATGGTAATACTATCATTCCAGCAATAGCAGCAAAAATGGCGGCTAAAGAAGAGTAACGAGTTGTTACAAAAGTAATTATCCATACGCTTGCAAGAAGGGCGGCTATTTTAGGGAATAGATATAAACTTAAGCCTAAAAAACTTGCTACTCCTTTTCCGCCCCTAAACTTAAGCCATATAGGAAAAAGATGCCCTAGAAAAGCAGCTGTTGCTACATAATATTCTAAGCTATAACCTAAAAATTTTGCAAATAAAATTGCTAAAATTACTTTGCTACTATCTGCAAGCAATGTTAAAAAAGCCAAGAATTTATTTCCTGTTCTGAGAACATTTGTGGTGCCTATATTGCCTGAACCGATTTTACGAATATCTCCATGGCCAGCTATATAGCTTATAACAAGGCCAAAAGGTATTGATCCTATCAGATAAGATAAAATTAAAATAATAATATCATTTTGCACTTCTATAACTCCTTACATGATTATTATGGTCTTTGAGGGTATGTGAAAAATTATGCCCTCCGCTTCCATTTGCAACAAAAAATAATTCCTTTGTTTGCAATGGGTTTAGTGCAGATGCTAAAGCTTCTTTTCCTGGAGAGCAAATAGGGGTAGGTGGCAATCCACTATAAAGATAGGTGTTATAAGGAGAATTCATTTTTAGGTCTTTATTGGAAATAGGTCTATCCAAAATATATTCGCCTTTTGTTATTGCGTAAATTACCGTTGGATCTGCTTGCAATCTCATCTTCTTATTTAATCTATTGATAAATACTGTAGCAATTCTTGGTCTTTCACTAGCAATGCCTGTTTCCTTATCTACTATTGAGGCTAGAGTTATAGCTTCTTCCTTGGTTTTGAATGGTAGGATTTCTTGCCTATTTTCCCATAGATCATTAATTATATTTTGGCTTTTATGATATATCTTATTTAGTAAATCCATACGAGTTTCACCATAAGTATAATGATAAGTATCTGCCAAGAGGTCTCCTTCTTTGAATCTATTGATAATATCTCCTTCCAGCTTATCAGAATTACGAACTTTTTCTAAAGTATCAAAAAGAGTAGTTCCTTCAGGAATAGTAAGTTTATGTATAATTACCATTCCTTTATTCATTATATTTATAATATTTCTAACGGTTGAATGAGGCGGAATTTCATATTCCCCAGCTTGCAAAGGAATTGCTTTAAAAAAAACTTTATGTACTAAATAAAATAATTTTGGGTGATTAATTATATCATTAAGCGCTAACTCTTTACCTATTTTTTTTACCGAATAGCCACGTTTTATAATCACCGTAACTGATTTTGTATTACTTCCGTAAAAATTGATATAATGATTTAAATTTATATACGCTAAGCTCACTCCCAATATAAATAAAAAAAGCGAGATTAGATAAGCTTGCTTAAATCTTTTATTCATAACGCCTAAAAATTAAGGAAGCATTAGTGCCTCCAAAACCAAATGAATTTGATAAAGCAACATTTACTTTTTTCTCTTTAGCTTTATGTGGAACTAAGTCAATAATTGCGCTTTCAGGAGGGTTATCTAAATTTAACGTTGGTGGTACTATATTATCATTTATCGCAAGTAAAGAATATATCGCTTCAACGCTTCCAGCGGCCCCTAGTAAGTGGCCTATTGATGATTTGGTAGATGACATTGCCATATTTTTAGCATTATCGCCAAATAATCTTTGAACTGCGCCTAATTCTATTTCATCCCCCATTGGAGTAGAAGTTCCATGAGCGTTAATATAATCTACTTGATCAATATTTAATCCAGCTCTTTTCATGGCCATTTGCATTGCCCTGAAACCACCTCTACCTTCTGGATGGGGAGATGTGATGTGATATCCATCACCAGTTAGGCCATAGCCTACAATCTCGCCATAAATTTTAGCGCCACGTTTTTTTGCGTGCTCTAATTCTTCTAATACTACAACTCCTGCGCCTTCTCCCATTACGAATCCATCACGGTCTCTATCCCAGGGTCTAGAGGCTTTTTCTGGAGTATCATTGAAACTAGTGGATAATGCTCTGGCAGCTGCAAATCCAGCCATTCCAACATTGCAAATAGTTCCTTCAGCTCCACCTGCAACCATCACATTAGCGTCGCCATATTGAATAAGACGGGCTGCATCGCCAATTGCATGAGCCCCGGTTGAGCAAGCGGTTACCACTGCGTGATTAGGGCCTGAGAAGCCATATTTAATTGAGAGATTTCCAGAAATAAGATTGATTAAGCTTGCTGGAATGAAAAATGGACTTACCTTTTTATCAGGAGTGTTTGAAAGCATTATAGAAGTTTCTTCTATTCCTGGAAGGCCACCAATGCCTGAGCCTATCAATACACCAGTCATATCTAGATCTTCTTGTTCTGTGGGCGTCCAGCCAGAATCTTCAATAGCTTCAATTGCTGCGATCATTCCATAGGCAATAAAAAGATCCATTTTTTTGAGTTCTTTCATTGGTAAATAATCTGTTGGATTGAATTTACCTTCTCCATGTTTTATTTCGCCAGCTACTTTGCATGGTAAATATGATGTATTAAATCTTTCTATTCTAGAAATACCAGACTTATTAGAAATAACATTCTGCCAGCTATTTCTTGCGCCAATTCCTAAAGGGGTTACAAGGCCGATACCAGTAATAACAACTCTTTTCATATTTTACCTTTTTAAAAAAATTACTACTATCTAAATAATAGAATTTAGCAAAAATTTCAAGTAAAGTTTTTCAGTTTGTTCTTCAGATAGTGATTATGTATTTCTAGATTTTAAACTTTCCTAAAGAATTAACCAAAGATTAAGAAATAGATTGTAACCTATAATATAAGATATTAAAGAAAAATATCTAAAAAATAATAGGAGTGTAAAAATGTCAAAAGAAACTGCTACCCCAAATAAGACAGTTACTATTCAAAAGAAAAGTATATTTGATAAGCAGCCTTGGGAAATAGAAGTAGATGAGCGTATTGAGAGTCTAACTAAAGAATTGGAAAAAGCTTACTCTGAAGGAGGTCTAGATGGCGCATTTAAATTCTTACAAAGTATAGAAGATGAATATTTTAGAGAAGTGTTAACCAGTACCGCGTTAAATAAAGAAGGTCATACTATTTTACATCGTGCAGCAATAGAGAATAACTCTGAAATGGTAAACCAACTTATTGCTTCAGGGGCTAATCCTTATATGGAAGCTGTTAATGGAGATACTCCTCTAAATTGTGCGGTAGACAACAAGAACATTAAAATAGCTTTATTATTAGTGCCAAATATGAAAGAGGGTGTAATTCCTAATTACTGTAAACGTGCTATAATGGAGTATGCGCAAGAAAAAATAAAAGAATATAATAAATTTACAGAAGATAATCAACATATTAGCAATGCGGGCACAGTTAGTATCCGTATCCCTGGTAATACGCCTAATGATAATAGAAACAATTCTATAATTAGATAGATGGAATTATATCGCCTTCATTTGTCAAGCCAAAAAATTGGTAAAGTTTTTTAGATCCTCAGAGAGTGGTTGTATTTTTGTGAATTTTAAGCCTTCCTATAAGCTGGTTAGTTCCGGGAAAATGTAATGATGAAGATCTTAAAATCTGCTATTTGCTCTGATGAATTTTAAGGATGAGGAACAATAGAAATTATAGTTATAATATTTTTCGATGGTCCATAATGCCAAAAAATACGATATGCTCCAGGTGTATGATTTTCTGCATATGCTTCGAATACTTCTTCTCCGTTGATTCCCGTTAAAGAGCTGTATTTATGAGTATTTAAACTAGGATGTCTTGGGTTATTTTCTAGATATCCCAATGCCTTATAAACGGCCTTAAGTTGTTTTAGCAGAGCTGGATTCTTTTCAAGCTCTTTTAGGTCCATATCCGCTTGATTGGTAAAAATGAGATTAAAAAACGTCATCAGTTATTTTCTTTGATATACTGAGAGAAGCTTCCTCTTTGTTTTGTAAGTCCTGCAGCAGAATCAGAAAGTCCAGTTTTTACTTTATTTAATATTGCAGTATCATTAAATATCCATTTTTCTTTAGCTGGAATTTCTGCATATGGTTCTAATATAATTCTATGAAACTCGTCATAAAATACCATAAAGCCACTTATTCCATCGGCCATTTTCCCTAATGTTATTCTACCTTTAGCGTCTGGTCTTAACATTTTATTTGTATTTATCATTGATGAATTCCTTTAAGTTAATGAATGTAAATATATCATAAATGTGGGAAAGTGTCAAAGTGGAATTCAGTAAAGATTTTAAGAAGCCTATCTATAACAGAGGCTCTTCAATTTTCTAATTTATAATTCATTATCATCAATGGACTTCTTTACAAAGGCCAAAGACTATATTTTCCACACCATATAATCCCATTGGAATCTCTATTTCTGCAATCAAATCATCATTTTCATTGCATTCATTATTAAGCTTAACGTATCCATCACTTTTTATAATAAATTGTTCAAACTGTTTTAATGATGTATATTCAAGGTGTAATGTTGTGTCTGTTTGTTTATGAGAATCATAATTCTTACAAAAATCAGTAAGTTTTTCATTAACATTTACCTCTGATACTGTTTGTGAAACTTCACTGCCGAGAAAATATGCAAGAGCTGGTTTGATTAAAAATTCACTTTTACGTGCAATTGAATTACAAAACAATTGCTCAGCTGTGCTTATGGCCTCATCGGAGGTTTTGGTGTCTATCTTATTTTCTTTTAATGCTTCAAGTATTTCAATAGACTTCTTTCGAAACTCTACTTCTGCTGGTAATTTGTACGTTGGTTCGGTGCTCGAATCCTCATGTACTTCTATGTACACTCCGGTTCTGCGCTCCGATCCTCCTTCAAATTCCCTACCAGAAGCGAGTTTGGAAAGAAGTCTATTATTGCCTGAGATATATGCAAAATCTGCTATATTTAACCCTGTAATTTTATTTGTATGATTCCATAATTGCTTCTTACATTGTTTTAATATAGTCGTAAAGATTTCAGCGTCTCCTGAGGCTGCGCCAATCTGTATAAGATTAAAGTTTAGACGATTATCTTCGCATTTTAAAGATGGACGAAGCTTAAGCAATTCTTGTAAAGCCTCATGATCTCCAGAAATAGTTGATTTAATTGCATGTCTTACGCTTTCCTCTGGAGAGAGATTTAGGATTTTCATTTTTGATAATAAGTCATCATAATTTTCTGTATCGTATCCTAAATTTTTTAAAGAATTATATAAATTAGATCCTGGGTGGTTTTTTATTTCATCTCCTAAAATTTTAGAAAATTCTTCCCTTACTTCATGATTTGGAATTTGATATTTATCATCAGTACCTTTTACTAAAGTAATATAACCAGAATTTAGTAGTAAATATGTAATAAGTTTCTCTGCTTTTATTGGACTAGATAAATTATATCTAAATAATGAGGCATAACTATCGCCATCTAATATAACTTGTTTTCCTTGGGTTAAATGAATAAGCTTTAGTATTGTTTTCTCAGTTGCTGATGATTTTAATAAATCTTGTATAATGATCGCTGCCCCAGTTTGTGACCAATAATTTTTAGGCTTCAAAAAGCCTTTTTGAGCGTCGTTTAAATATTTAACTACAGCCCATGGAGTATAACGATTCTCCATTGTTATGGGGCCAGAAGGGACCAAATAACCATTATACCAATCTTTTATATTGGCCTTAACAACAGCTTCCGTTTCATTAAAACCCATCTTAGTTATCAGCTCATCAACATTCTGCTGCGAAAACCCAAAACTACTACTGAATTGCGCATCTGAAATACCATAAGCATTAACATTATTAAAGCCAGAATTACCTTCTTTTTTTACCGTATCATATATCCCAGTCATAATTATTTTTTCTAAATAATTATTATCTTTACCTACTCTAGATAGTATTCCACTTACTAGTTCGGCAGTATTTCTAATTATGTCTGGCTCTTTTAAAGAGGTGCTGCGTTCAAGTAGATATGATACAGGTTTATCATACTCATCTATAAGAACATAGGTGTTTTTACCATGATGTTTACTTAGCAATCTACTTATTTCCTTTAGACTATCCTTTAAATTGTGCATTTCCATTCTATCATCAATAAATTTTTGTAAATAAGTAATTTCATCTTTTGATAATTTAGAGGATTTTGTAAGATATCTATGAGCTTTAACTAGATTCACTATTTCTTTCATTAAACATATTTCTATTCCCTCATTAGTTAAGCCTTTTACATCTTTGAAACTAATAAAAATTACTGGATATTTTCCTTGGTAATTCATATATTTTCCATCATCAATAGTAGAAATTTGTAATGGCTCTAGCTGTTTTCCTGTAGTAGCCCCGCCTGTAAATAATATTCTATTTGATAATTCTGTTTTTGGCTGCCCATTATCATCAACTTCAATAGAAAAAAAAGTATTTAGCATGTCTTGAGCTGAAGTTTTACCCCATCTTCTTGGTTTTGTTATTAAAATAGCTTTGTAACCACTGTCAAGTACCTCTTTTATAAGTATAGTTTGATCAGCAAAGAAATCGCTCTCTGTAACAATCTCTTTAAAATTTGAGCTACCTATAGGCAATTTGAATTCTGTTTTATTCATGCTAAAACTCCCTATAAATTTATAACTTATTTAAGCTTAGGGTAGCATAATAGTAAAAAATGGTAAACAAATATTTACCATTGGAGGCAAAGCTACCTACATAATAATTTTTGAGAAATACCTTCTATCAAATCTTTCTCTTATGTATCGTATATAAAGCCATAAAAGTAGTCACGTAAAAGACAAATTGTAAACCTGTGGGTTGTGAAGAATATCCAGCTAAATCATGAAGTAATTTACCAAAAAGACTTTTCTCACTAATTAACCAGCCACTATCCCAAAGACTATTCGAGAAAACTGTTACCAAATCCGCGGCGATTAAGTTCTCTGCTATTTGTGATGCCATGCCTGCTGCTAGTAAAATTAAAAGAAAATTGATGGTTCTAAAAAAATATTTCGTTGGTATTCGTAATAAACCAAAATATAATGTAATACCAAAACCCATGCCAAGCGTGGTTCCTAAGATTATGCCATATACTAAATCGTAATTACTGGTTCCCCTGGCTAAGATTCCATAAGAAAATAAAATTATTTCAGAGCCTTCTCTGGCTATAGACAGCATGATTAACAGTGCTATTGGTATAATATTTTGATTCTCTAAGTTTATTATCCTCTCATGAAATTTTTTATCATGTTTTCTTACCCAGATTAAAGTCCATAATATGCAGAGAATAGCTATAAATAATGTAACTATATTGATGATTTCTTGGCCCGTTCCATCAAAAAGATTGCTTAATCTATTCATGCCAAATGCAAGCAATATCGAAATTATTATCCCGCCTAAAATACCTAATAAAATTATTTTATTTTTATCCCTCACTTCTCTTAATGCAGCAGAGAACATTCCTAGGAATAAACAAATTTCTATAACTTCTCTTAAAATTATTATCATTGTCGCAAACATATTTTACTCTTTAACTATAAGTTTTCCAAGAGCTGTCTTGGGATGAAATTCGCCGAAGAATTCATATTCACCTGGATCTAGAGGACCTAGTTTTAAAATAATTTTCCCATATGGAGGAATAATTTTTTCGCGTCTTAAATCAAAACTTTCAAATTCCTCAGCTTCAGAATCATTATTATATATAATTAGTTTAAATTTTTGTCCTGCTTTAACTTCTAAAATATTTGGTCTAAATTTATTATTTTCTATATATATCTCATATTGCTCTATTGCTCTTGCATTGATTGGAGCTATTAGAAAAATATATAAAGATATAAATATTACTTTTTTTTGCATGCGGTATAGCGATAAGCGTTAGTGGTTTAAATGTCAATGTTTTATGTATACCTTTAATACTCCAAGATTTGGAGCGTTGCATCAAAGCTCATGTATTAATTTATACACTTTGCTCCTAGCTCCTTCCAACTTTTGAAGTATTAAAGATATATTCTTAATCATAATAATAACGAATTTATGCTATAAAGCATTAAAAAAACTAGTATTTTTTAAACATTTTTGGTAATCTCATCGACTTTAATGAATATAGGAACTATAAATGGTTGCAATTACACTAGCAGATAATTCAGTTCGTCAATTCGAAGGTGAGATAGATGGCTTTATATTAGCAAAAAGCATTTCATCTAGTCTTGCTAGAATAGCTATAGCTATGAAAGTTAATGGGGAAGGAGTGGATTTATCCACTAAGATTACGAAAGATTCTCAGGTGGAGATCATTACATCTATGACTCCAGAGGGTTTAGAGATTATTCGTCATGATTCAGCTCATATTTTTGCGCAAGCTGTTAAGGAATTATATCCTGATGCGCAAATAACTATAGGTCCTGCTATTGAGGATGGATTTTATTATGACATTGCAAGAGACGAGAAATTTAGTTTAGAAGATTTAAGTGTAATTGAAGCAAGGATGCATGAAATTGTAAAACGTAATCAATCTATTACTAAGGAAATCTGGGATCGTGATGAGGCGGTCAAGTTTTTTAAAAGCATTGGTGAGTTTTATAAGGCTGAAATTATTGAATCTATTCCTATAGGGGAAAAAATTAGTATGTATCGTCAAGGAGATTTTATTGATCTTTGTCGTGGTCCACACGCTCCATCAACAGGATTTAAAAAAGCTTTTAAATTAATGAAACTTGCTGGAGCATATTGGCGTGGTGATAGCAGAAATCCTATGCTACAAAGAATTTACGGTACTGCTTGGGCAGATGAAAAACAATTACAAGAATATTTAACTAGACTTGAAGAGGCAGAAAGACGAGATCACCGTAAGCTTGGTAAAGAGCTGGATCTTTTTCATATGCAAGATGAAGCAGTGGGGCAAGTATTTTGGCATGATAAGGGCTGGACTCTCTATAGAATAGTAGAAAATTATATTAGAGATAAAATAAGAAAGAATGGATACATAGAAGTTAAAACTCCAATTTTAGCTGATCGCTCACTCTGGGAAGCTTCTGGTCACTGGGAAAAATTTAGAGAAAATATGTTTATTGTAGAAGATGAAGGTAAGCATATGGCATTAAAACCAATGAACTGCCCGCTTCATATTCAAATTTTTAAGCAAAAAATTCATTCTTATAGAGATTTGCCAGTGCGTATGGCGGAATTTGGTTGCTGCCATCGCAATGAAAGCTCCGGTTCTATGCATGGAATCATGAGGGTTAGAGGATTTGCTCAAGATGATGCGCATATTTTCTGCACAGCGGAGCAAATAACTTCAGAGACATTAAGCTTTATTGAATTATTACAAGAAGTATATAAAGATTTTGGCTTTACTGAAATTGCTATTAAATTTTCAACAAGACCAGAGATTTTTGCTGGAACCGAAGAAACTTGGGATAAAGCAATTGAATTGTTAAAAATAGCTATTGATGCAAGCGATATGCCATATACTGTAAATCCAGGGGAAGGGGCTTTTTATGGTCCAAAACTTGAATTTGTACTTAAAGATGCTATTGGAAGAGATTGGCAATGTGGAACTCTTCAGTTAGACTTTGTGCTTCCTGAAAGACTTGATGCTAATTATACAGGAAGTGATGGCGCCAAGCATCGTCCAGTAATGATTCATAGAGCCATTCTAGGTTCAATGGAAAGATTTATTGGAATTTTAATTGAAGAACATGCAGGTAAATTTCCGTTATGGCTTGCTCCTGTGCAGGTGACTGTTCTTACTATTACTTCAGATGCGGATGAATATGCTAATAAAATATATCAAGAGCTTAAGGATCAGGGTATACGAGCAGAAATTGATATTAGCTCTAGTAAGATTAATTATAAAATTAGAGAATATTCATTAGCTAAAATACCTGTGCTTATGATAGTAGGAAAGAATGAGATCATCAATGAAACTGTATCTATAAGAAGACTAGGGTCAGAGAAACAAGACATATTGCAATTTACACAAGCTTTAGCTATGCTAAAAGACGCTATCAACAAAATATAAGAGGATAAATGAAAAAAAAATCAGGCAATTTTCCAAATGCTAATTTGGAAATTACAGCAACTACTGTTCGTTTAGTTAATGAGAACGGAGAAATGCAAGGAATTTTTAAAACTACAGATGCTTTACATGAAGCTCAAAAAATGGGATTAGACCTAGTGGAAATTTCTCCTAATGCTGAACCACCTGTCTGTAAAATAATGGATTTTGGAAGATATAAATATCAAGCAAAAAAGAAAAATCAGGATGCTAAGAAGAAGCAAAAAGTAGTTTCTTTAAAAGAAATAAAACTTAGACCTACAATTAGCGATCATGATTTAGGCATTAAAATTAGAAGTATGAATTCTTTTATTGAAGATGGCGATAAAGTAAAAGTTACACTTAGATTCAAAGGGCGTGAGATTACGCACCAAGAAATAGGCGTTGCAGTTTTTGATAAAATTATAGCTCAGCTATCAGAAAATTCAAAAATAGAATATGAGCCTAAAATGGAAGGTAATCAATTAATGATGATTGTTGTGCCCAAAACACAATAAGCTTTTTAAAAAGGAGTATATAAATTGAATCTCAGTCAGGATTTTTTTAAAGAATTCAGATCGTTTTATCGTGCAGATGATCTAGAAACTATTAAGCATTTATTACAATATTATAATTTTTCTGAAGCTCAGGAAAAAGAGATCTCCACTCAATCAACAGAGTTGGTGGAAGCTATACGTAAAATACCAGATAGATTATTTGGTTTAGATAGTTTGCTTGCCAAGTATAATCTTTCGACAAAAGAAGGAGTGGCGTTAGTTTGCTTGTCTGAGGCCTTGCTTAGAATCCCAGATACAAAGACTGTAGATGAATTAATTCACGATAAAATTGAAAATATAGAATGGATGGAAGAATTATCTCAGATAGAAGATAATAATAAATCCATGAAAGATAGTGTTTTTCGTTTTGGTTTATCTGCTGCTGAGAAAATTCTTAAAACTAGTAAAAAAGTTAGCTTCTTAAAATTAGGAGTTTCTGTAATTAGAAAAACTATAAACTTTGCTATGAGTAAAATGGCAGAGCAATTTATAATGGCCCACACTATAGAGAAAGCTTTAGAACAAGAAAATACTTTAAGAACTAGAGGAGATAAATATTTATATTCATATGATATGCTTGGAGAAGGTGCAAGAACTTACGAAGACGCAGAAAAATATTTCTTAAGTTACAAAAATTCTATAATAGAGGCTGGTAAATACAAGAAAACTTATAAAGTTTCTCAAGAATTGATGCCAAGTATATCTATTAAATTATCGGCTTTGCATCCACGTTATGATTATTCAAAAAGAGAAATATTATTAAAAGAATTATTGCCAAAAATGCTTGAACTAGCGGGGCTTTGTAAGCTTAATGAAGTTTCTATGGTAATAGATGCAGAAGAAGCAAATCGTTTAGAAATCTCTTTAGATATAATTATTGGCTTATTAAATGCCAAAGAATTAAAAGATTGGGGCGGTTTAGGCTTAGCGGTGCAATCTTACCAAAAAAGGGCTTCTTATTTAATTCAGGCATTAATTAATTTAGTAAAAGAAAAACAAAGAAAAATATCTATAAGATTAGTAAAGGGTGCTTATTGGGATTCAGAAATTAAGAAAACACAAGAGCTTGGAGAAAAGAACTATCCAGTATTTAGAAAAAAATATCATACTGATCTTTCATATTTGGCTTGCGCAGAAATATTATTGCAAAATGTAACTCATATTTATCCTATGTTTGCGACTCATAACGCTCATACTGCTTGTGCGGTTTTAGCGATGGCAAAAAGAAATAAAGTAGAAATATATTCTTTTGAATTCCAGCGTTTATACAGTATGGGGCAAGATCTTTATGATCTTCTTTTAGCTAAAGACTTAAAAGTGAGATGCAGGGTTTACGCTCCAATAGGAGAGCATGAAATATTATTACCTTATTTGGTTAGAAGAATT